>Ga0114129_10002731_pt1 | contig 24602 bp, 15 predicted proteins | sample RhiMetdeltSRZDD1_FD_80071 | JGI IMG/M metagenome (GOLD analysis project Ga0114129, IMG submission 80071) | Populus rhizosphere microbial communities from Tennessee, USA - Rhizosphere MetaG P. deltoides SRZDD1 (version 2) (version 2) | ecosystem: Host-associated > Plants > Roots > Rhizosphere >...
AACGAGACGCGGATTCTCGCGGACTCTCGCGGATCAAACCATCTCAACGAGACGATAAACGCGGATTTCGCGGATACAGATCGCTCATCAGCGATGGACCTGCGCGGACGTTGGTATCGCGAGCGCGACGCGTAATCCGCGTGAATCTGCGTTCGTCCGCGTCTCGTGAAAATCTGTTCCGCGGTGATTCGCGCTCATCGCGTCTCGTGGGTGTGCTGATCCGCGAAGATCCGCGGATCGACGCGACAGGGGCATCCGCGCTAGAATTCCAGTCCAGCCAGAATCGGCGGCTCGGGCCGTCGCGTCCGGAGGTTGAATGGCTGCCCGCCTGACTGCGTACGTCGTCGTCGGAATCGTCGGGGCGACGCTCATTGCCGGCCTGATCGTCGGCGCGCAGCGCGACGACAACGACGGACCGGTCGACGTCATCATCCACAACGCCAAGGTCTATACCGCGGGCAGCCGTGGCGCGATGGCGGAAGCGGTTGCCGTACGCGGCAATCAGATCCTGCGTGTCGGGACCGACCGCGAAATCGCGCGCCTTCGGCGCCCGCAGACGCTGATGATTGACGCAAAGCGAGCGGCCGTCCTGCCGGGCTTCAACGATGCACACCTCCGGTTGATCGATGGGGGCCTCGCGCTCGATCAGGTCGATCTCCTCGATACGTCGACGCTCGAAGAAACGCAGGTACGGATCCGGAACTGGGCCGAGGGAAATCCCGATCGTCCATGGGTGCTCGGCGCAGGCTGGTACTATCAGTCGTTTCCCGATAACCTCCCCACCCGTCAGATGCTCGACAGCATCGTGTCCGATCGTCCGGCGCAGTTCCTGAGCCGGGACGGACACGTGTCCTGGGTCAACACGAAGGCACTCCGGCTCGCAAAGGTGACCCGGCACACACCCGACCCGCCGAACGGCACGATCGTGCGCGACGCGCGAACGGGGGAGCCCACGGGTGTGTTGAAGGAAGCGGCGATGGCGCTCGTCAGCCGCTTCGTGCCGCAGCCGACGGCTGAAGCGCGCGCGGCTGCGCTTCGAGCGGCGATAGCCGAAGCGCACAAGTACGGAATCACGAGCGCGCAGGACGTGAGCACGAGCGTCGCCGAGCTCGAGGTGCTCGCGGAAGCGCGACGTACCGGCGATCTGCAGCTTCGCGTCTATGCCGCGGTGCCGATCGCTGAGAGCAACCCCGATCCGACTGCCCCTGACCTCGACGGCCTGGATCAAATGCTCGCGAATTTTCCAGACGATCCGCTGTTGAAAGCGGGCGCCGTCCAGCTCTCGCTGGACGGCAGCGTCGAGGCGAACACCGCGTTGGTGACCGAGCCGTACGCGAACAAGAATTCAACTGGTGAATCGCGCTACGTTGCGGACGATCTGAACAGGGTGATTCGCCGGCTCGATGCCAGAGGCTGGCAGGTTCTCATGGACGCGATCGGCGACCGTGCCGTGCAGCAGGCCCTCGACGCGTACGAGCACGCGATGCGATCGAACCCCGCACCGAAACGTGGCCGCCGCCATCGAATCGAACACGCGGAGATCGTTGCTCCCGCGGATATTCCGCGCTTCGGCGCGCTCGGCGTGGTCGCCTCGGTCCAACCCTTCGTCGGAAGCCCGACTGACGATCGCCTGAAGATGTGGTCGCGGAACCGCGGACCAGATCGTGGGTCGAGAGAATGGCCGTTGCGCAGCATCGCCGGCAAGCGTGGCCGGCTTGCGTTCGGGAGCGATTGGCCGACAGCGCCGCTCAATCCGTTGCTCGGCGTCCTGACTGCCGTCACCCGAACGACGCCGGAAGGGATGCCCGAGGATGCGTGGCATCCCGAGGAGCGTCTGGCGGTGAAAGCCGCCATCGACGCCTACACGTCGGGGGCGGCATGGGCTTCGTTCGACGAGCAACGGAAGGGCACAATCGAGGCGGGCATGCTCGCGGATCTCGTCGTGCTGTCCGACGATATCTTCAACTCCCCAGCCTCCCGCCTGGCATCGACCACCGTGGAGATCACGATCTTCGACGGCAAAGTTGTCTTCCGCAGAGCGGAACGTTCGTCGAATTAGACCGGGGGCTTCGCCGCGCCGGACCCCCATCCCACCCAACCGCACACAATACGTGCGGTCGGGGCCCCGGCATCGCCGTCGCTCGCGGGGCCCCTTCGCCCCGCTCCGCTCCGGCGGAGCACGTTATTCTGTCCTACCTCCTACCTCCCGATGTCTTCATCGATAGTGGAGGCGCAGCAAGCGGGGTGAAACGCCCTGCACGACAACGAACAGATTGTCGAACTCCGCGTCGGCGATCGTGACGGGCGTGTTGACGCCGAGGGACTTGATGATCTCCGGCACCGTGTTCGAGTGGCCGACGACGAGCACGTTTCCGGTTGCGGCTTTGAGCTTCGCCACCAGACCTGCCACATCGTCGGCGGCAACTGTCTTCACCGTCAATCCCCGTGCCGCGGCTGTCGGCGCGGCCGTCCGCTGAGTCCGCTTCAGCTCGGTCGCGTAAATCTCGACGATGCCGGCATCCTTCAGCACGGCAGCAAGTGCCTTCGCGCGCGCGCGGCCGGCAGTCGACAACGGCGGGTCCGCGCCTGTCATTGGCGGCCCGCCGCGACCGGCGTCAGCTCGCTCAGCATGGCGCACGAGAAAGATCGTGGGCGCGGATGCCTGGGCGGTCAGCATGACCGATGAGCACAGCCAGAGCACCAGGACTTTCGACAGCCGATCGACCATCGCTCAGAACCTTTCTCGAGCGTTGACGCTCATCGTGTAGAGTAGCGCGCCCACGGCCACGGCCGCGGCGCCGCCAACGAGTTGTGGCGCCGTGGCGCCGGCGATGATCGCCAGCGCAATGATGATCGCAGCAGACGGGATCAGCGGACCAAACGGCAGCGTGAACGTCGCAGGATTCACGTGGCCTGCGAACCCTGGATTGCGCAACCGAATTACGGACGCACACGTTGCCACGTACACGAGCAGACGGCTGATGGCGCTCACCGTCGCGGTCGCGGTAAACGTTCCCGACAGCGCGAGCGCCAGCGAAATCGCCCCTGTGAAGATGATCGAGTTGGCCGGAGTACGGAATCGCGGATGCACGCGCCCGAAGAAACGCGGCAGGTCGCCCTGCTCCGCGAGCGCGAACAGGTTTCGCGGGCCCGAGAGGGCTGCGCCCATGTTGTTGCCGGTCGTCGAAAAGACCGCGCCGATTGTGATCAACGCGGCGCCGGCGCTGCCGAGGAATGTCGTCGCCGCGTCGGCAAGCGGAGTATGGGAGCTCGCGAGCCCCGGGAGCGTGCCGAGCGCAACGATCTGCGCGAGCGTGAAGACCGCTGCTACAACGGCGATTGTCATGACGAGCGCGAACGGCACGCCCCGCCGCGGATCCTTCGCTTCGCCAGCGGGCACGGGCACGACCTCGTACCCGCCGAACGTGAATATCAGCAGCAGCGCCGAGGCCGAGAGCTCAGCGAACGATACTGCCCGCGTCGACGCGAGGAGCGCTGGATCGACGTAGAAGAGACCGACGGCAATGAAGATCGCAAGCGGGGTGAGCTTGGCAATCGTCAGCGCGTTGACGACCAGGCTGCTCTGCCGGATGCCAAGTACGTTGACCACGGTGATGACGATGACGATGGCGGCGATCAAGGACATGCGCGGCCAACCACCGGAGAGCGCGGGCGCGTAGAACGCGAGCGACGTCGCGAGCACGTTCACCACGGCGGCCCAACTCGTGGTGCGTGACACCCAGAGCAGCCAGCCCACTTCGAAGCCGGTGAACCTCCCGAACGCCGCGCGCGCGTACAGGTACCCTCCGCCAGTGCGGTCGAACCGGCTGCCCACTTCCGCGAAGCACAAGGCAATCAGAAGCGACGCGAACCCGACGGCTACGACGAGCCATGGGCTCCAGCCGGCAACGTTCGCGGCAAGCGTCGCCGGCACGGCATACACTGCGCCGCCGATCACCTGGTTCACGCCAATCGCAGTGAGATCCCATTGACCGAGCTCGCGCCTCAGCGCGGGCTCACTCGGGCTGGTCGACGTCAACGTCGTGTCGCTGGTCACGGGTGAGTTGTATCATGGGGGCCGAGTACTCGGAGGAGACGGAGGACACGGACAAAGCTTCACCGCGGAGCCACGGCGCACACGGAGCAACAAGACGGTGATCGGTCGACGCCGCTTCGCGGCCTCGAATCGCTGGGCGAACGACTCCACTGAGCCGCTCTCAATCGGCTCACCTCCGTGAGACGAGATGAGAGCGCCCACCGAACCCCCGAATCCCCGGGACGCGAGCTACCGAGCTACCGAACTACCGAGCCACCGGCGCATTCTCTGATCAGCGAGCCATGCACGACTCTGACGTCACGATCAAACCCCGCGAGACGATGCCGGCAGACGCGCGGACGCTGCCAGCGGAATACTATGTTGGTCAGGAGCACTTCCATCGCGAGATGGAGGCGCTCTTTGCGAAGATGTGGGTCTGCGCCGGGCGGACGGAGCAGGTCGAGACACCTGGATGCTTCTTCGTTCGTGAGCTCCTCGGCGAGAGCGTGATTGTCACGCGCAGCGCGCCGGGCCGGATTCACGCGTTCTACAACGTCTGCCGTCATCGGGGCACGAAGCTGTGCACCGAAGAGACCGGCCGCTTCGGGACCAGCATCCAGTGTCCGTACCATGCGTGGACCTACGCGCTCGATGGGCGGCTCATTGGCGCGCCACACATGGAGGAAGTGCCGCACTTCCGCAAGGACGACTACCCGCTACACGCCGTGCACGTCGACGAGTGGGACGGTCACATCTTCATCAATCTCGCGCGTGACCCGCAGCCGCTCACGGCGCAACTCGCGGATCTCCCCGCGAAATTCCGCACCTGGCGCATGCACGACCTCCGTCTCGGCCATCGTATCGTCTACGACATCCAGGCCAACTGGAAGTTGATCATCCAGAATTACAACGAGTGCCTGCACTGCCCGAACCTGCATCCCGCGCTCAACAAGCTGTCGCACTACTTGAGCGGTGAGAACGAGCCGCTGCAGCCAACCTACATGGGCGGGCGGATGGATCTTCGACCTGGCGTCGAGACGCTCTCGATCGACGGGACGTGTCCGCGCGACCTGCTGCCGGATCTCAGTGCCGAGGACCGTCGCCGTGTGTACTACTACGCGATCTTCCCGAACATGCTGCTCAGCCTTCATCCGGACTACATGATGGTGCACACCATCTGGCCGCTGGCGCCGAACCGGACGATGAACATCTGCGAGTGGCACTTCCACCCGAAAGAGCTCGCGCGCGACGGTTTCGATGCGTCAGACGCCATTCAGTTCTGGGATCTCACGAACAGGCAGGACTGGCATGTGTGCGAGCTCTCGCAAGCCGGTATTTCCTCGCGAGCCTACGCACCGGGGCCCTACTCGAATCGTGAGGACCTGCTGTATGCGTTCGATCGGATGATCGTGGATTTGCATCGCCGCCGGGCGGTCGGAGGAGACGGAGGACACGGACGAAGCTTTAACCGCGAAGCCACGGGGTTCACGGAGAAAACGTTGGGAAAGATCGTTCCAGAGTAACCTGCGTGTGCTCCGTGACTCTGTGGTGAACGGTTTTTCCGTGATCTCCGTCTCCTCCGGGCGCATCACGCGGGAGGAGTGGCGGTCTTCCGCGCCGGATTGAAGAACGGCGTCTTCACAACCGTTACGGTCACCTTGTGACGGACGGCCTCGACGGTGAACTCCATCTGCAGCTTCGTGCCCTCGTTGCAGTGCGGCCGCTCGATCGTGGCGAGCGCAATCATCTTCTTCAGCACTGGTGACCACGTGGTCGTCGTCGCGCGGCCGACCTGACGGCCGGCGGCGTAGACCGGGACGGGGACACGGGACGCGGTGGCAGCAACCGCAGGCGGCAGGCCCAGCTTGTCGTATATTGCTTCGACCTCGGTCCAAGTGACCTCGAGGCCGACCACCTGGCGTGCAGGGCCTCGCTGATGCTCGTCGCGCAGCGCGCGATCGCCGATGAACCGGCGCTTGTCGAGGCTGACCAGCCGTCCCAGCCCCATCTCGTACGGCGTGTACTTCTGCGCTTCGATCATCGCCTTCTTGCTGCTGAAGAAATCGACGTCGATGAGCAGCAGCCCCGCTTCGACGCGCCCCACGTCGAGCGCCAGCATGCCTGCCGGTTTGATATCGAACGGACGACCGGCCGCCATCAGCGCATCCCAGACCGTCACGGCGTATCGCGCCGGTATCCAGATTTCGTATCCGAGATCGCCTGTGTACCCGGTTCGAGAAATATCGACCTTCACGTCGGCGATGGCGCCGCTCGTGACACGAAAGTACTTGAGGCGATCGATGCCGGCGTTCGAAACCGCGCGCAGCACGCGCGCTGACGTGGGCCCCTGCAGCGCCAGCGCGGCGACATCTTCGGAGATGTCGTCGATGGTGACCTCGAGCCCTGCCGCGTTCTGCCGAAACCAGCGCAGGCTCGGATCGGCGGCCGTCCATCGAAAACTGTTCTCTTCCAACCTCGACACGGTCCCGTCGTCTATTACCTTCCCGTGCTCGTCGCACCACGGCGTGTAGTACACCTGGCCGACGGCCATTTTCGCGACGTCCCGCGTGATCAGACGATCGACGAGCCGCGCCGCATCGCGGCCCGTGACGAGGTACTTGAAGAGTGGAGAGACGTCGATGAGCGCCGCGGCGTTGCGAATGGCGTTGTACTCGTGCTCGTGATGCCCCTCGTACGCGCTGACGGCGTAGTAGCCCGACCACTCGCGGTAGTTGAGGCTCTCACAAAGCGCAAAGGTGCGCTGGTGTACGGCGGTTCCAATTGGCATATCCGGTCGGCTTGCTCGAAAGAGGTTTACCTGGCTTAACAGGCCTTCGACTGCGTTCCACGATAGAATACCCGACGGGTCCGTTCGATGGCCGTCCCTCCAAGCCGCGCCCATCTGTTCGTTCACGCCCGTCTGGGACTCAACGAAACACGCTCAGCAGGACTCTGATTGCCGTCGGCCACGCGAAGTGTCGATGCGTCATTCGCATTCGTCAATCGGTAATTCGCCAAATCCACAATCGGTAATCGTGCAATCAGCAATCGGCAACCGGCAATCCGCAATTTGCCTATGTCTCATTACGACGTCATCGTGATTGGCGGTGGCCACAACGGCCTCGTGAACGCGGCGTATCTGGCCCGAGCAGGCCGGAAGGCCCTCGTGCTCGAGCGGCGCCATGTGCTGGGCGGTGCGGCCGTGACCGAAGAAGTCTTCCCGGGATTCAAGTTCTCGGTCTGCTCGTACGTGGTGTCGCTCCTGCGTCCCGAGATCATTCGCGAGCTCGACCTGCCCCGGCACGGGCTCGAGATCCTCCCGCTCGACGGCACGTTCACCCCTATGCCGAATGGCGACTACCTCTGGCGCGTGAACGATCACGCGAAGACGCGCCGCGAGATCGCCCGGCACTCGAGGGTCGACGCCGAGGCATACGACGAGTACGGGAAGGCGATGATCGAAATGGGACGGTTCGTCAAACCCATTCTCAACATGACGCCGCCCGATCCGACATCGCTCGACCCGCGTGGGCTGCTCGATCTCCTCTTCCTCGGCCGACGCTTCCAGGCGTTGTCGGACCAGGACAAGTACAACCAGATTCAGCTCATGACCATGAGCGCCGTGGACTTTCTCGACCAGTGGTTCGAGACCGATGTCCTCAAGGCGACGATGTCGGCATCCGGGATCATCGGAACGTTCCTCGGCGTCCGCTCGCCGGGCACTGCGTACGTGTTGCTGCACCACTACATGGGTGAGATTGATGGCGCGTTTCGATCGTGGGGGCTTTCGCGGGGCGGAACCGGCGCAATCTCGAACGCCATCGCCGACGCGGCACGAGAGGCGGGCGCTGAAATCCGGACCGAAGCGGCCGTTTCGAAAATCATCGTCAAGGAAGGTACCGCCGTTGGCGTGGTGCTGGGCACCGGCGATTATCTGACTGCGAACGTTGTCTCATCGAGCGTCGATCCGAACCTGACGTTCCTGAAGATGGTCGGTGCCGAACACCTGCCGGCGGAGTTCGTCGCGGACGTACGTCGATACAAGTTCAGAGGCTCGTCGGGAAAGGTCAACCTCGCGCTCGATGCGTTGCCGAACTTCCGCTCGCGTCCGGGTCCGGGAGCGCATCTTCGGGGCGCGATCTCGATCTCGCCAAACATCGATTACATGGAGCGGGCGTACGACGACGCCAAGTACGGGCGCTACTCGCGCCGGCCGTACATCGACATGGTCATCCCGAGCCTGACCGATCCATCGGTCGCGCCTCCAGGAAAACATGTGATGTCGTGCTTCGTTCAATATGCGCCGTACCACCTGAAAGCGGGGACGTGGGACGAGCAGCGCGAAGCATTTGGCGACACGGTCATCGACACGCTCGCCGAGCACGCGCCAAACATCAACGACATCATCCTGCACCGGCAGGTGGTCACACCGCTCGATCTCGAGCGCGAGTGGGGGCTGACGGAAGGAAATATCTTCCAGGGGGAGCTGACGCTGGAACAGCTGTTCTTCCTGCGCCCGGCGGCGGGATGGGCGCGATACCGCACGCCAATCCGGAACCTCTACATGTGCGGCTCCGCCACCCATCCGGGAGGGGGAATCATGGGAGCGCCGGGAAGGAATGCAGCGTTGCGAATCCTGAAGGAGGGAGGAGGTAGGAAGTAGTCAGGAGACAGGAGACAGGAGACAGGAGACAGGAGACGGTACTACTTCATTCTTGCTGTTGATCTCGAATACCTCGGAGGAGGGAGTGCCCCGGCGCTGTTAGAGGACGTTGCGCGGCTGCTCGGTGCATATTCACGAACCCTCCTATCTCCTGTCTCCTGACTTCTGTCTCCTGATTTCTGTCTCCTGCTCAGTGTCATGAATACATCGACAGCAATCATCATTGGCGCCGGCCATAACGGTCTGACGACCGCCTTCTATCTCGCGAAAGCTGGATTCAAGCCTTTGGTGCTCGAGCGACGCGAGGTCGTCGGCGGCGCCGCGGTGACCGAAGAATTCGCGCCCGGGTTCAAGTGCCCTCTCGCACATGCAACGGGACCACTGCGCGCGGCCGTTGTGCGCGACATGCAGCTCGATCGACGAGTCGAGTTCATCCAACCCGATCCGCGATTGGTCGCGGTGACGCCAGATGAACGCGCGCTCGCGTTTTCGACCGATACCGGGCGCACGATCCAGGCAATCAGGGCATTCTCGCCGGCAGACGCTGAAACGTATACGGACTTCTGCGGGACAATTGCGCGGCTCGGCGCGTTCCTGCGCGGACTCCTCGAAATGACACCGCCATCGTTGAACGAGCCGGCGGCCGGCGAGCTCTGGGAGCTGCTGAAAATCGGCCGGCGGTTTCGTTCGCTGGGTCGTGCCGACGGTTTCAGGTTGCTGCGCTGGATGCCGATGGCGGTCGCCGATCTCGTCGGCGAGTACTTCACCACGGACGTGTTGCAGGCGGCGATTGCCGCGCGTGGCATCTTCGGCACGGCACAAGGCCCGTGGTCGGCGGGAACCGGCGCCGTTCTGCTTCTCAACGCCGCCGTCGACCCGTCGCCAGGTGGCGCGAGCGTCATGGTCGAGGGCGGTGCGGGTGCGCTGGCGCGCGCCATGGCCGATGCGGCGCGTGAGGCGGGCGCCGAGATCCGCGTCAACACGCCGGTGGTACAGATCCTCGTGAACAATGGCCGCGCGACCGGCGTCGTGCTGCAGGACGGCGCCGAGATTCCCGCAGCGGCGGTGATCGCGAATACAGATCCGAAGCGGACGCTTCTGACGATGGTAGATCCAGTGGAGCTCGCTCCGGGTTTCGTGATGAAGATCCGGAACTACCGGATGCCCGGAACCGTCGCGAAAGTGCACCTTGCGCTCAGCGCGCTGCCGGTGTTCCGCGGAATTGCAAATCCCGCGGACCTTCGAGGCCGCATTCACGTCGGGCCCACAATCGATTACCTCGAGCGCGCCTTCGATGCCTCGAAGTACGGAGAGATCTCCTCGGATCCGTACCTCGATGTCACGCTTCCGTCGCTGCACGACCCTTCGCTCGCACCTTCCGGCCGACACGTAATGTCGATTCACGTGCAGTTCGCACCATATCGTTTGAAAGCCGGCGACAACTGGGGCGAAAAACGGAGCGCTCTGTTCGAGACCGTGATGCGGACGCTCGAACTCCACGCGCCGGGCATTGGCGTGCTCGTCGAGCATCAGCAGACGATCACGCCTGTCGATCTCGAGGAAATCTACGGCCTCTCCGGCGGCCACATCCTCCACGGCGAGCCTTCGCTGGACCAGATTTTCACGATGCGGCCTGTTCTCGGCTGGGCCGAATACCGCACACCAATTCATGGATTGTTCCTGTGCGGGTGTGGAACGCATCCTGGAGGGGGGCTGACCGCGGCGTCGGGGCACAACGCCGCGCGCGAAATCATTCGCACGCTCCGCTCGAACGCTCGAGCATCTGCAGATCAATGACCCGATCGGCGCGCCGCGACTCGAAGGAATGACGCTGCAGTAGAATAGCCGTTCGCGCTGCTCCGGAAACCGATCCAACCCAATGCCGCAGAAAACCCGCGCATGATGACGCAGAGGCGAACGAGCGCAGCGAGTGAGCCGCCGGAGCGGAGCGGGGCGACAGGGCCGCCTCACCCCACTGCGCACAAAACGCGCAGCGGGGACCCCAACCCGCGAGCGAACGGCGATGGGGGGGCCGGCGGGGCGAAGCCCCCCGGATGAAAAATGTCTGGAGCCAGGGCGCTCGCTGTTGTCGTCCTGCTGCTGTCGTATGGCGCCGTCGGTGCGCGGCAGCCATCCGTGCGTACGGCTGCACCCCTCGGCATCGCCTCGTCCACACTCGCCAAGGGCCTGGGACTCCCGTCTGACGATCGCAGCTCGCTCCTCATCGACATCGTGCGGCTCGTCTTCGATTCACCGGATGGTCACGACGCCGCAGACCTGAAACTTCGAGCCGAGCTCCGCAACCTGCTTAGGGCGCCGCGAGACACCGCTCAGCAGCAGACCGTCCCTCTTCCGCTCGACTCTTCCATCTGGCGCGAAACGATCCTGGGACGTCAGGTGGCTGACGATCAGCTGATCGCGGCCATCTTCTCCCAGCGCGCGACGGCACTCCTCTACCACGGTCTCGCCCCGCTCGATGACGAGACACTCGCCGCGTTGGGACCTGACCGCGAGACGTTGCAGCACCTGCTGCAGCACGCCGGCTCCTTCGCAGTGTTCGGTCGCAGCGTTCGCATTCACGCAGGGCGCATCGTTGTTCCTGGCGGCGCCGACGCGGAGCCGCTATGGCAATCGCTCGTCGGCGTCGAGCCCACGCGTCCCGCAGCATTCGTACGGCGATTGTTTGAGGACGGCGCCGGTCGGCTCGCATTCCTGTACGACACGATCGCACATCTCGATCCGCCGCATCAGCGGTTCGCCCTCGGTGCGTTCCTGCCGCCGGCGTCACGACCGGACCGGCTGCGTGCGTTGTTCGAAGTATTTCAGCAGATCTCGGTGGATTGGCGCGCAGATGATCGTCCGTTCATGCGCCCACCTATGGATCCCGCGCTGACGCTCTCGGTCGTCGCGGTCGCTGGAGACGGGACTCCGGTTGGCCCGGCACGGCGACGGCTGTGGAATCGTCTGTTTCGCACGGACGAAACCATCGACGTCACGTTCGCCGAGCAGACGTCGTCGGAGCCGACCGGCGAGACCGACGCCACACTCGTCGATGCCGCGTGGCTGGCCGCGCGCGTGCATCGAAGCCCGATGGCGATCGGACGACGGCGGCTCGAGGCGTTTCTGTTCGCGCAGCGCACGTTGAGCGGGCCGAAAGAAGACGATGCTGCCGTCGCTACGGCGGTCGTCGGATTCATCGCGTTTCCGGCGCTGATGCTGGAGCTCGAAAGGATCGGCATTGCATCGGTCGAGACAATTACGTCAGCCGCGCTTCGCGCGAAATCGCTCGGCGAAATCCGCGACGAGGCTGCGAGACAGGTTGCAACGCTGCAGTTCCAGGCGGCGCTCGGGATCGTCGGACGTGCTGCGCGGCGTGGTGGGCTCTCGGCAGACGCCGCCGCCGCACGCGTCTCATCCCTCATAGCCCTGGATGTTTCGGATCGAGGCTACGAAGGACGCATCGCGTCATGGATTGGTCACGAGCTGGTCGAGCGGCCATCATCGGGTTCCGAACCATCCGATGCGTCCTTAGAGGACGCGCCCGATCCTCTGGAAGATGCGGTTCTCATCGCGATGGCGGGCGTGAGGCCGGACCGTCCGGCTGCTCCCATCGTGGAGTGGGAAGGACGGTCGTATCGTGTGGATCCTGCACGGGGGGAGCTGATGCGGCTCCGCCGCGTGCGCAAGGAGCAGAGCGGGCTTGTCCTCGATGCGGCGATCGACGCGGTGCTGAAGTCATCGCAGCTGGCAACGGTTTCAAAGGCCGATCGCGAGGCCTTCGCACACGCGGAGCGAACGCTGGCTCAGACGCTGACCTCGATTCTTTACGCCGCACATCTTGGGGATCCTGAAGGCGCAACGCTGGAGGGGGGCAACGTCGCACTCCGTCACAACCTGGAGGCCAGCGGCGGCGTTCAGCGACGACCGTCGAGTACGTGGCGCGTCGCTGTCGAGGAGTTCGGCGGGCGCCAGGGATGGCATCTCAGCGGATCGTTGCTGGGTCTCGAGATACCGCTCGTCCGTCTGGCATTGCGTCGGCTCGACCCGAGTGCTGTGCCATCAGAGCCGCGACTCAGCACGAACGAGCAACGTACCGCGATGGCCACCGTCGCGCTGCTGAACCCGCACCTGCTGACCGATGCGGCAAGGGACGAGATTGCGGCAGCGCTCGCGCGCGGACGCGCGCGATTGTCGTCGATGACGGGCGATCGCAACGATCTCGAGCGCGTGGCTCGCGATGCCGGACTGAGCGAGTGGCGTCGTGAAGCGCTCGCCTGGACGATCGCGCACGACCGCGATCGCTTGCTCTCGCACCTGTCGTTCCTCGAGCTGCTCTGGCTCGGCGCACCGCGCCCCTCGACAGCGGCGCCGCTCGACCCCTGGGGTGCAGCCATGGGACCGCTCACGGGCTGCCCGTGCCTTCAGATGCCGCGCCCACGGGCCTGGGAGGAACTGACCGGGCACCCTGCATCCGGCCTGCTCGCGATGCGCAGCGTCGAGGTCACACTGCTGGTTGCCGACACGCTCGCGTCGCTGCAGCTGCCGGCGGCGCTCGCCCCGAGCGTCGGGTCGTTCGCCATGCAGGACGTCATCGACGAGGCACGGCTCGCGTACTTCGACAACTGGCCCGAGTTCGAGCGAGCGGTGCGCGAGCTGCCGAGAGATCGGCTCACCGACTACATTGCTGCCCTCGCGGCGAACGGCCCGCTGCTGCCCGTCCAGGTGACGGACGGCCGCGATCGATAGTCGAGCATGCCGAGCTCTCGGCTCTTGATCCCCGCGCTCGTCCAGCCGCTGTTCCTCGCAGTGACCATCGTTGCCGCACAATCGCGATCCGATCCGATGCTTCGGATCGTCGCGCCGACCGAAGGCACGTATGTCAGTGGCCCTGCGCGTCTCGTCGCGGTCATCGATCCGACTTCCGCTGCGTCGAGCGTCACGCAGGTCACGTTCTTCGCCGATGGGCGTCAGACCTGCAGCATCCCGCGCGCTCCGTTCGAATGCGACTGGGATGCCGGGGAAGGCATCAGCGAGCATCAGATCCGCGCCGTCGCCACGCTCAAGAACGCTCAGCGGCTGGTGGCGACCGTTCGTACCCGCGGTGTAGCGTACGCGGAGTCAGTTGACGTCGACGTCGTTCAGGTCACCGCGGCCGTCACCGACGGTGACCGGTTCATCCGAGGACTGACCGACAAGGACTTCCGCGTGTTCGACGACGACCGGCCGCAGCGCATCACGAGCTTCGCGGCCGAAAAGATTCCGCTGGAGCTCGTCGCGGCGATCGATGTCAGCTCCAGCATGCAGGACGCCATCCCGCACGTGAAACAAGCCGCGAAGGCATTTCTCGCGGGCCTGCAGCCCACTGACCAGACTACTGTCCTGGGATTCAACGACAACATCTTCACGCTGGCGCGACGGGCCACCGATCCAGCGGCGAGGGCAAAGGCCATCGAGCGGCTCGCGCCATGGGGAGGCACCGCGCTTTACGACGTCATCATCAGAGCGGTGGACCTGCTCGGACGGCAGTCGGGACGCCGATCGATCGTGCTCTTCACCGACGGCGACGATCAATCGAGTCATGCGCCGCTCGACGCGGCGATCGCGCGAACCGAGCGCAGCGATGCGACCATCTACGCCATCGGCCAGGGGCGCGCCGTTCACACGGCGGGGCTCCAGAAGCTGATGCGGCGGCTCGCGACCGTCAGCGGCGGACGCGCGTTCTTCACGGAAGACGCCAACAAGCTCGCTGGCATCTTCCAGGAGATTCTCGAAGATTTGCGCAACCAGTATCTCGTGTCGTATCCGGCGCCGAGCAACCAGCGCGACGGCGCGTGGCATCGTATCAGGCTCGAGGTCGTCGGTGGCAGATATCACGTGCGGGCACGCCAGGGCTACCGTCTGAGCAGACCCTAGGCTTTGGGCTTTGGGACAACTATGAAGTCATTTGGAATCGGCTGGAGCATCGCGGCGCTGCTGACGCTGACTGCGCTCGCGCAAACGCCGCCTCGCGGGTTCTGGGCCCCCAGCGCTCGTTTCGTGCTCGTTGGGGTGGAGATGCAAACACCGACATTCAAGTCCGCCGTCGACCTCGTGCCTGTCGACGTCAGCATCGTCGACAAAACCGGTCGACCGGTGAGAGGACTCGAAGTTTCGGACTTCGTTCTCTCGATTGATGGCCGACCCCGAAAGATTGAGTCGGCGCAATTCATCTCGTCGGCGAGCGCCGATCCGCCGCCCCCGACGCCGTCGTACTACAGCTCGAACACGTCGGCTGGCGGCGGCCGATTGATCATGCTCGTTGTCGATCGAGGAAATATCGGCATCGGCCGCGGCAAGGTTGCCCTCGATGGAGCGCGCCGGTTCATCTCGAGCCTTGGACCCGCCGATCGCGTCGGCGTCGTCGCTATTCCCGGAGCAGGGCCGCACATCGACTTCACCTCGAACCATGCGGCGGTGGAGGCGATGCTGCCGAAACTGTTCGGTACGGCAAGCGCCCCTGAAGGTCAATATCGCTTCGGGATTTCGGAGGCGTTCCAGATCGATCGTGGCGACGAGATGGCCCTCCGCCAGGCAGTCGAGCGCGAATGCCCGGGAAATCGCGGGCCGGATCTCGAGGCCTGCACGTCTCAGCTGCGATCGGATGCGAATCAGCTCTATCACGACATTCGCGAGCGGTCTGTCAACTCGCTCGTGGCGCTGCGGTATCTCGTCGAGCGACTCGCGCAGGCACCATCGCCGAAGGCTGTTGTGTTCATCTCCGAAGGTCTCGTGATCGACCGCGAGCTGGCGGACGTGACCTGGCTCGGGCCTCTGGCCGCTCGGGGGCAAGTCGTGATTCACGTGCTGCAGCTTGACCAACCGCAGATGGACGCATCGCTGCCGCGGATGTCACCGACGCGCGGCGCCGATACGTCACTTGCCGAGGAAGGCCTCGGCATGCTTGCCGGGCTCACGCGCGGCGCGCTGATGAAAGTCGTGAGCAGTGCTGACGCGGCATTCACGCGACTCGGGCTCGAGCTGTCGGCGTACTACCTTCTCAGCTTTGCGCCGGGGCCGGTCGACCGCGACGGCAAACCTCACACGATCAAGGTCGACGTCCAGGGTCGGAGAGGAATCGAGGTCCGTGCCCGCACGCAGTTCAGCATCGATCCGCCGCACGCCGCCACTGAGGAAAACGCGCTGGCTGATGCGATCAGAGCACCGCTTCTCGCAACCGAGATCGGGCTGCGGGTGTCGACGTACTCGTTACGGGATCCCGCGACCGGCAAGCTCAAGGTCCTGTTCGCAGCGGAGATCGATCGTTCCTCGAACGACGGCGGACACCTCGCGCTGGCTTTCTCGCTGACCGACGCTTCCGGGACAATCGTCGCGAGTCAGTTCGTCCCGGACGCGAAGGCTCCCGTTCGGTCGGCGTCCAAGACTCAGACGTTCGTCGGATCCGTTCTTGCGGGCTCGCCCGGCGTGTACACGTTGAAGCTCGCGGTCGTGGACGCGTCAGGCAAGAAAGGAAGTGTGGAGCGCACGTTCAGCGCGCAGTTGACGTCGACGGGACAGGTGCGCGCGACGGATCTGTTGATTGCGGAAAACACAGGTGCTGCGACAGGTGGGGTCGTCCCCGCCGTGGCAACGGATTTCACGTCGGATCTGTTGCTCGGCTACCTCGAGGTGTACTCGGACGCTGCCGACGTCCTGGAACACGCGACCGTCACCATTGAAGTGGCCGAGACTGAGGACGGGCGAGCGCTCGATGGCGCAGCGGCACGGCTGCAGCCGTTTTCCGCGGACGCACCAGGCCGGCGCGTGGCGGAAGGTTCCGTATCGATTGCTCTTCTGCCGCCTGGTGAGTACGTGGCACGTGCCGTGATCAGCATCAACGGCCGCAAGGCAGGGCAGGTGACGCGGCCCTTCAAGATTGGTCGTTCGGCGATCGCGGCTGCGTCAGCGAGCGGCAAGCCAGTGACCGGCGGCCGTCCGCCGATACCCTTCTCGTCGCGCATCGACGCATTCGATCGAGGCTCTGTTCTCACACCACCGGTGGTCGGGTTCTTCCTCGATCGCATGAACGTCGGCAGAAATGGCGCCACACCGACGGCGAGCGCGATCGATCATGCACGAAACGGGCGATTCGATGCGGCGATCGAAGCGCTGAAGGATGCTGGAGACGATCCACTCTCCGTCGCATTCCTGAATGGTCTGGCGCTCCTCGCCAAAGGTCAGCTCGAGGCCGCGGCCGGCAAATTCCGTGAAACGCTGAAAATCGACTCGGAATTCCTGCCTGCCGCGTTCTATCTCGGGTCGTGTTACGCGGCCGGAGGTCGCGACAAGGAAGCGGTCGGCGCGTGGCAGACGTCGCTCGTGACCGAAAGCGACGCGCCGTTCATCTATACCCTGCTTGGCGATGCGCTGCTGCGCCTTCGCGAGATCGACCAGTCGATCGAGATTCTGAATGAGGCGTCGACGTTGTGGCCGGAGAACGAAGCGGTGCAGATGCGGCTGGGGACGGCGTTGGTGATGGGCGGCAAACGGACCGAGGCACTCCAGATTCTCGAACCGTACTTGCAGAAGCACCCCGAGGATCAGGAACGACGGTTCATGGCACTGCGGACGCTGTACGAGGCCCACTCGCAGGGAAGGTCGATCAAGTCGGCCGACGAGGATCGCGCGCTCTTTGCGCGGTACGCGAGCGAGTACGCCGCAGCCAACGGGCCGCAAGCGGCGCTGGTCGAGAAGTGGAAAAAGGTGATGCAGAAGTAAGAGCCGCGGTGGTGCGAGCCGACCACAATCGTAGGGCCGGGTCTTCAGACCCGGCCGGTCTTCATGGCGTGAAGCTCCGATAATACGGCACGCCCGACAGCGTCACCCGCAGCGCGCTGCCGTTCACGATCGTGTCGAACCGAAGCCGCTCGGCAGATTCCTTGTCTTCGAGCGCGAACTCTTCGCCAGCAGGAACGAGGAGTTTTTCGCGGCCGGTCGGCGAAACGAGCAGGAGCTGTCCCTTCCTCAGAACGATCCTGAAATTGCTGAACCACGCGTGCGGCGTGCGGTAATGGCCGGGATACGCGTTCCACGCCTCGGGGTAGGTGAACGTGCGCGGTCCCTCGTAGCGTTCACTTGTAAACCACGAGTCGCCGTGCGACAGCTCCGTCACCCCCTTCTTCGTGGCATCGCGACCGAACTGCAGGAGAAACAGCGCGAAGTCGGGATGATTCGCAGAGAAGCGATCCCGTCCCCGGCGTTCGAGCGCAAGCCGCTCGCCGCGGTATATGATCCACAGCCGCTCTTGTTCGGCGATCACCCGCAGCACGGCGCCAGACGGTGACGTGTAGGTACCCGCGAAGTCCGCGGAATCCGGCACGCGAACCGGATCGTCGACTGACGGCAGCGAAGGAAGAGGGGCGTTGTTGGCTGCCGCCCGTGCCGCGCTCAAAGCAAATTCGGCGAGAACCTGAGGGGAACCGGGTCCATTGATCATCACGACGGCGCCGAGACCATTTGTCATGTCGGCCATCAGCGTGGACGAGTAGCCGACCATGCCGCCGGAGTGTGTCAGCGACATGCGCCCCTCGACTTCGCGGATACGTAGACCATAGCCGTACCACTCCCCCTCTCCCGTGCGCACTGCCTTTTGCGTCAAGAGACCGAACGACTCACGTGAGATCACTGCGCCGCTGGATGTTCGCCCGCCGTTCAGGATCATGCGCGTGTATGCCGCCATGTCCTCTGGAGTCGCCGCGATGCTCCCGTCTCCAGCGGCATACTCCAGCCACGTTGCCGGCATGAGCGGATGTGAAACGTGCTCGGGGCGGTCGTCGTACATGTCGCTGTATCCCACGGCCAGCCTGAGCCTCGTGTCGTGCACCACCTGCGGTTCCGAGGACGTCATGCCGAGCGGACGGAAGATCGCCTCGCGAATCACGTCGGGATAGGGCCGACCCGCAATTGCTGCGAGCGCGTATCCGAGAACCTGATAGCCGACGTTCGTGTATGCGAACCGCGTCCCGGGCCTGGCCGGGACAATCTCCCGCAGCGCCGCCACCTGATAGAGCGACGACGGCACATCGTCGCGATCGACGGGGAGGCCGGCCGTGTGCGTCAGCAGCTGATGGCCGGTGATCGGCTCGTACTCGGTCCGAACCTTGAACCACGGCAGGTACGTCGCGATCGGCGCCTGCGGATCGAAGCGGCCGGCTTCGCGTTGCTGCAGGAGCGCAATGGCGGTGAATGACTTCGAGATCGAGCCAATCTCGAACAGATGGGCGGGCGTGAGCGGCACCCGGGCGCGAAGATCTGCAAACCCGTACGTGCTGACCATCAACGTCCCCTCGCGTGACGTGATTGCGAGAGCCACGCCTGGTGTGCGGTCCTGGCGCATCTGCCGCGCGACGAGCTCGTCGACGAGCTGCAGGGCGCCGGACGCGCGAAACCGGTCCGCGGCGGTCGCTTGGGGTGTCGCACCCTGCAGAATGCGTGCGTAAGGCGACACCACCACCGTCCCAGTACGCAGAATCGTCGACTCGGAACCTCGAGAAACGGTCCCTGCTCCAGCCAGGATGGCCAGACCTGCACCCCCGGCTAGCAGCAGATTTTTCATATGTGCGCATTCTAAGATGTTTGAGAATCTTCAACCTCACGTCCGGTCGGCCGGTCTAATCTGGCAGCTTGCACGATGCCGGCGTTCGAAGCACGCCGTGACAGGTTCCAGGTTCTCCGGTTCCTGGTTTCCGGCGCGTTGGTCCTGATAAGCCGGCTCGAACCTGGAACCTGAAGCTGAAACCCGGAACCTGTGAACCAGTAACCTGTACCGCCGCTCGAGAGGTCGGACATGCGCACATCGGGCCGTTTTCTCAGCGTTCTGCTGACGGGCGTCGCCGCGCTCTCCGTCTGTGATCCTGCGCTGCTTGCCGAGAAGAAATCGTCCGTCCCCGCACACCCGGATGACCGAACGATCGTGCACGTCCTGAATCGCATCGGCTTCGGGCCGGCGCCAGGCGACCTCATGAGGGTTCGTCAGCTTGGGCTGCAGGCGTATGTCGATCAACAGCTGCAGCCGAGTCGCCTGCCCGACACGGCCATGGCCGCAAAGTTGTCGTCCTTCGAGACGCTGACGAAGAGCACGCGCGAGCTCTCAAACGATTACTTCCTGCCGGCCTTCATGGCGCGACGACAGCAACAGCAGCAGCAACAATCTCAGGACGGAACTATGAATCCCGGCGCCAGTGCGCGTGAGATGCGCGCGCCGCAGCGGCTCGATGCGCTCCGCGGAGAGCGTCAGGTGCTCGTGGAGCTGTCGGAGCAGAAGATCCTGCGCGCCGCCTTCAGCGAGCGGCAGCTCGAGGAGGTCATGGTCGACTTCTGGTTCAACCACTTCAACGTGTTCGCGGGCAAGGGACAGACGCGCCTCTACCTGACGGCGTACGAGCGCGACGTGATTCGACCGCACGCGCTCGGAAGGTTTCGCGACTTGCTGCAGGCCACAGCCGAAAGCCCCGCGATGCTCTTCTATCTGGATAACTGGCAGAGCTCGTCGCCGCTCGAGAACGCGATGACGGATTCGTCAGCGCCCGCCCGAAATCCATTCCGTGCATATCCCCGACGCATGCCGGGCGCACGACCGGGCATCGGCACGGGACGTCCTGCGACGCTCGCGGATCCTCCACCCGCCGCGCAGAATCGGCGGCCTCGAGGAATCAACGAGAACTACGCGCGCGAGCTGATGGAGCTGCACACGCTCGGCGTCGACGGCGGCTACACGCAGAAAGACGTTCAGGAAGTTGCGCGCGCATTCACTGGATGGACGATTGCCACGCCTCGTCTGGGCGGAAACTTCCGCTTCGAGCCGCGCATGCACGACGATCGAGAGAAGGTGGTGCTCGGGCACACGATCAAGGCGGGCGGCGGCAAGAAGGATGGAGAGCAGGTGCTCGACATTCTCGCCAACCATCCGTCGACAGCACGATTCATTGCCGCGAAGCTCGCGCGCCGTTTTGTCTCCGACGAACCGCCAAAATCTCTCGTCGACACAGCTGCGCGGCGATTCCGCGAGACCGATGGCGACATCAGGGAAGTCGTGCGAGCGATCATCACGTCACCGGAGTTCTTTGCACCCGCGGCGTATCGAGCAAAAGTCAAGACACCCTTCGAGTTCGTAGTCAGTGCGGTGCGTGCGAGCGGGGTCGATTTGACGAACGCCCTTCCTGCGGTTCAAGCGCTGCGCGAACTCGGCATGCCGCCCTACATGTGTCAGCCCCCGACAGGGTATCCCGATCGTGCTGACGCGTGGGTCAACACAGGCGCGCTGCTCAATCGCATGAACTTCGCAGTCGCGCTCACGAGCGGCCGATTCCCCGCCGCTGCCAACGCCCCATCGGGCGATCCGGAGCAGGCGCGCACGGCGATCGTCAACGGCGCGCTCGCCGGAGATCTGTCCGAATCGACAGCCGCCACGATTGCCAGGGCGACGGAGACGCCGCAGGCGCTTGCCCTCGTCCTGGGCTCACCAGAGTTCCAGAGAAGGTAGGTCGCCATGATCACCCGGCGCGTATTCATGAAGAACGGCGGGCTCGCGCTCGTCAGCCTTGGGTTTGCTCCCGCATTTCTCGCGCGGACGGTGGCTGGCGCGGGGAATCCGCGCCGCCGCGTGCTCGTGACGATCTTCCAGCGCGGCGCGGTCGATGGCCTCAACATGATCATCCCGTTCGGCGAGCGTGACTACTACGCGGCACGGCCGTCCATCGCGATCGCGCAGCCGGGATCGGATCCGGGTGCCGCCGTCGACCTGGATGGATTCTTCGGGCTGCATCCGCGGCTCGCGCCGTTGAAGCCGCTGTACGACGCGCGTCAGCTCGCGATCGTCCACGCGTGCGGTTCGCCGGATGGCACGCGCTCGCACTTCGACGCGCAGGACTACATGGAGACGGCCACGCCCGGCGTGAAGAGCACGCAGGACGGATGGTTGAACCGCTACCTGCATGCGCGCGAGCACGAAGCCGCCACGCCGTTCCGCGCCGTCGCCTTGTCGCCCCAGCTTCCGCGATCGTTGCAAGGTCTCGAGCCGGCGCTCGCGATCGGGCAAATCGGTCAGTTCGGGATCCGCGCTGGAGAGATGATGCAGGCGTCTTTCGAAGCGGAGTATGCGGCCGCTGCGCAGGGCGTTCTGCATCAGACCGGGCGTGAGGCGTTCGATGCCGTCAAGATGCTGAAGAACGCCGACCCGCGACGGTATCAACCGGAGAACGGCGCCGAATATCCACGATCGCCGTACGGCGAAGCGCTCAAGCAGATCGCACAGCTGATAAAAGCCGACGTCGGCCTCGAGGTCGCGGTCGCCGAATCGGGGAACTGGGACCATCACGTGAACGAAGGGGCCGCCAACGGACTGATCGCCAACCGTCTCGACGATTTCGCCAACGGCATTGCAGCATTCGTCCGCGATCTCGGCGACCGCATGTCCGACGTCGTCGTCCTCACCATGTCGGAGTTCGGGCGTGCCGTTGCCGAAAACGGCAACCGCGGCACGGATCACGGTCACGGGAACGCGATGATGATGATCGGCGGCAACGTGCGCGGCGGCAAGGTCTACGGCAAGTGGCCAGGCCTTGCGCGCGAGCAGCGTTATGAAGGACGCGACCTGGCGGTCACTACGGATTTTCGGACGGTGTTTTCAGAGGTCGTCCACGGTCATCTGGGCCTGAACGATACGCGTCCCGTATTCCCTGGTTTCAGGGGTCCGACGTCGATCGGCGCGATCGGCTAAGGGACAGTCCCGTCCCCTTCGCAGTTTCTGCCATACTCGGGGGTGTGACTCTCTCAGACCTTCGCACGCCCTGCGTGCTCGTCGACCACACCAGGCTCGAACGAAACATCGACCGCATGCAAGCGGCGGCTTCGGCGCGCGGACTGCGACTCAGGCCGCATGCCAAAACGCACAAGTCGCCTGAGCTCGCACGCGTACAGATCGGGCGCGGCGCGATCGGCATCTGCTGCGCCAAGCTCGGCGAGGCAGAGGTCTTCGCGGACGCGGGCATCGAGAACATACGGCTGCCGTACCCCTTGCAGCCTGTCAACGCCGACCGCGTGCTCGCGTTGCTCGACAAGACCCGCCTCTCCTTCATCGTCGACCACCTCGGCGTCGCGCGCGGCTGGTCCGACGCGCTGCACCGGGCACGACGACGCGCGGACGTGCTCGTGAAAGTAGATGTGGGATTTCATCGATGCGGAATCGATCCCGGAGCGAGCGACGCGGCGGAATTCGTCGCGCGGGTCGCGGAGATGCCGGGGCTCACGTTTCGCGGGCTCCTCAGCCACGCCGGGCACGCGTATCTGGCGAACTCCGAAGCTGAAATTGCAGCAGTTGCGGAAACCGAGGCGTCGCTCCTTACCGACCTCGCGGCCCGCGTGAACGATCTGGGCGTCCCCGTTGACGAGGTCAGTGTCGGCGCAACACCGACCGCCCGCTTCAGCGTCCAGCAGGACGGACTGACGGAGATTCGGCCTGGCAATTACATCTACTACGATCGCACACAGGTCGCGCTTGGTTCGGCGACGTGGGACGACTGTGCGCTGACCGTGCTGGCGCGCGTCGTGAGTCGTCCCGCATCCGATCGAGTGATTCTCGACTGCGGCAGCAAGACCCTGACAAACGATCAGGCCCGCGGCTGTTCCGTGGATACGCGGGGATATGGCGCCGTGTTCGAGTGTCTCGAGAATCCCGTGCCCGACGCTTCGCTCACGATCGAGCGACTATCCGAAGAACACGCCACCGTTCGCGTGTCTGGTGCGACGCGTGAGCTCGTGCCTGGCGATCTCGTGCGCGTCGTCCCGAACCACTCGTGCGTGGTATCGAATCTGGTCGATACCGTGTGGCTCGTCAATGGGCAGAAGGTCGAAGAGCGGCTCGACGTGAGTGCGCGAGGGCGGATCACATAAGAGAGAGCGTGCCGTGCCTGGCGCCTGGTGCCTCGTGCCTCAGGCACGTGGCACGGCGTTTACAGTAGAATGCCAGCGCATGGCGAAAGAGCTGCCTGGCGAAGCCCTTGGACTCGTGGAAACGCGCGGCCTCGTCGGGATGATCGAGGCGGCTGACGCGATGGTCAAAGCCGCGAACGTGGTCTTCGTAGGGTGGCAGAAGGTGGATGCCGGTCTCGTGACTGCCATCGTGCGCGGCGACGTGGGTTCGGTGAAAGCCGCAACCGATGCAGGAGCTGCGGCGGCTCGGCGCGTCGGCGAGCTCGTGGGCGTTCACGTGATCCCGCGGCCGGCCGACGGTTTGGACAAGGTTTTTCCAATCGGCTGACGCCGTTTTCCCTTCTCCCTTTTCCCTTTTCCCTTTCTTTTAGCCTTTGCGGTGACTTCGCGCAGCGCAGGCTCCATGCCGACGACGAGGAGGGGCTGCGCTGGGGCGCGCAGCAGGTTGTAGAACTGGCCTGACGAAGTTCGCGCGTAGAGGTCGCGGCCGTCGGTCAGCATCGTCAGCGGACCTGTCCCGCCAACCGCATCGAACAGGCGGATGCCGAAAACGTTTCGCAACGTCTGCAGAAGCTGGCGGAGCCGTGCGACGGACAACCCTTGCCGGCGCAGGTCCGCCAGCACCATCAGCTCGAGCAGATCGACCGGCGTGTACCGACGCTCCGTGAACCCGCCGGCGGGCGTTCGCTTGGGAGCAACTGCCGGGGCAAACAGCCGCCGGGCATCCCACCACTGCAGTTGTCGCGCGGACAATCCCGTCAGGGCGGCGACTTCCCGGGCGCTGTATGTATTCTTCAATTCCATTCTTAACCGGGGGACTTCGTCCCCCGGACCCCCTTCCGCCCTCGCTCGCGGGGCCCCTCCGCCCCGCTCCGCTCCGGCGGCTCGCTCGCCGTGCTCGCTCGCTTCGCTCAGAGACTTCGTCCCCCGGACCCCCTT
>Ga0114129_10002732_pt1 | contig 24600 bp, 16 predicted proteins | sample RhiMetdeltSRZDD1_FD_80071 | JGI IMG/M metagenome (GOLD analysis project Ga0114129, IMG submission 80071) | Populus rhizosphere microbial communities from Tennessee, USA - Rhizosphere MetaG P. deltoides SRZDD1 (version 2) (version 2) | ecosystem: Host-associated > Plants > Roots > Rhizosphere >...
CAACATGAAGGACTTCAACCTGCAGCTCTTCGACATGTCGACGGGCAAGCAGGGCATCGTGCACGTCATCGGGCCCGAGCTCGCCCTCACGCAGCCCGGCATGACCATCGCCTGCGGTGACAGCCATACCTCCACTCACGGCGCCGTGGGAGCGATTGCGTTCGGCATCGGCACCACGCAGGTGCGCGACGTGCTGGCGACGCAATGTCTGGCGATGGCCAAGCCGAAGCTGCGTCAGGTGCGGGTCGAGGGCCAGCTCGCCAAGGGCGTGTACGCCAAGGACGTGATCCTCACGATCATCAATCAGCTCGGCGTGAAGGGCGGCGTCGGCTACGCCTACGAGTACGCGGGGCCGGTCATCGAGCGCATGACGATGGAGGAGCGGCTCACCGTCTGCAACATGTCGATCGAGGGCGGCGCGCGCTGCGGCTACGTCAACCCTGATCAGACGACGATCGACTACCTGCGCGGCAAGCCGTACGCGCCGTCGGGCGACGCGTTCGAGCGCGCGGCGACGTACTGGAAGAGCGTGGCCACGGAGCCCGGCTCCTCGTTCGACGACGTCAAGCGCATCGAAGGCGCGCGCATCGAGCCGGTCGTCACGTGGGGCATCAACCCCGAGATGTCGGTCGGCGTCACGCAGCGCATTCCCGCGCCCGAGTCCGCGCCGGAAGCCGAGCGGCCGACGTACCGCGAGGCGCTCGCGCACATGGGCTTTGCGGCGGGACAGGCCATCAAGGGCGCTCGCATTGACGTGGCGTTCGTCGGCTCCTGCACCAACGGCCGTCTGTCAGATCTGCGCGTCGCCGCCGAGGTCGCGAAGAAGGGCAAGGTCGCGAAGCACGTGCGCGCGCTGATCGTGCCCGGCTCGCAGCAGGTCGCCAAGACCGCCGAGGCCGAGGGGCTGCACGAGATCTTCCAGCAGGCCGGCTTTCAGTGGCGCAAGGCCGGCTGCTCGATGTGTCTCGGCATGAACGACGACAAGCTGCAGGGCCGTGAGATGAGCGCGTCCTCGAGCAACCGCAACTTCATCGGCCGCCAGGGCAGCCCGACCGGCCGCACGCTGCTGATGAGCCCGGCCATGGTGGCCGCCGCCGCGATCAGCGGCGAGGTGGCCGACGTGAGGGAGATCCTTCGATGAGCACCGACTCCAAGCGCCGGCAGATCACCGGGCGCGGCATCCCCGTCACCGGCAACGACATCGACACCGACCGCATCATTCCCGCGCGCTTTCTCAAGGCGGTCACGTTCGAGACGATGGGCGAGCACGCGTTCGAGGACGCGCGCAAGCAGAACCCCGAGCATCCGTTCAACTCGGCCGCCTACAAGGGCGCCTCGGTGCTCGTCGTCGGCCAGAACTTCGGCTGCGGCTCGTCGCGCGAGCACGCGCCGCAGGCGCTCATGCGCTGGGGCATCCGCGCGATCGTCGGCGGCTCGTTCGGCGAAATCTTCTTCGGCAATTGCGTGATGCTCGGCATCCCCTGCCTGCGCGCCTCGCAGGAGGACCTCGAGTGGCTACAGAAGGCGGTGAGCCGCGATCCGCAGGCGTCGGTGAGCGTGGACGTCGACAAGCAAGAAGTCCGCTTCGGCGATCGCGTGATCAAGGCCACGGTCCCCGACGGCGCGCGCAATCAGCTCGTCAACGGGACGTGGGATTCGACCGCGGTGCTGCTGGAGGCCGGTGCTTCGATCGAGGCGACCGCGGGGAAGCTGCCGTACGTGAAGGGGTTCTAGTCCGCCCCGTTTTGGGCGGGCAGCGTGAACGAGAACGTGGCCCCCCGGTCCGCATTGTTTGTGCCCCAGAGGTGCCCGCCGTGGGCCGCCACGATCGACTGGCAGATGACCAGTCCCAGGCCGAGGCCGTGCGCTTTCGTGGTGAAGAACGGTTCGAACACGCGCTCGATGCCGTCGGTCGGCAAGCCGACGCCGCGGTCGGCAATCGCCACCCGCATGGCGCCGTCGCCGTCGATCGAGGTCGTGATGGTGACCTGGCGCTCCAACGCCTCGTTGAGCCGCATCGCGTCGCACGCATTGATCATCAGGTTCATGAATACTTGCTGCAGCGCGACCACGTCGCCGTTCACCTTGGGCAGCCCCGGCGCCAAGTGCGTGGTGACGGTCACCCCGTGGGCGATCAACTCGCTGTGCAACAGGCGGAGGACCTCGCTCGTCACCTCGTTCAGGTCGACCGGCTGACGCGGCGTCTCTTCCCTGCGCAACAGCACGCGAAAGCGGTGGATGAACTCACCCGCGCGGCGGTCCGCGTCCACGATGCTACTCAAGATTTCCCGTAACTCGGCCAGGTCGGTCGGCTCGCGAGCCAGGAACTGCAGGGCCGCCTGCGCGTTGGTCAGGATCGACGTCAGCGGCTGGCTCAACTCGTGGGCCAGGGCACCGGACAGTTCGCCCAGTGTCGCCACACGGGTCAAGTGTGTGAGCACCTGTCGCTGCTGTTGAGCCTCCCGCTCCGCCTGTTTGACCTCGGTGACGTCGTTGAGACAGCAGATCGCGCCGGTCACCGTTCCTTGCCGGTCCCGAAGCGGAATCCCGTTGACCATCACCGTGCGCCGAGAACCATCGGATCGCTCGATCACGAGCTCCTGGTTCGACACGGGCATCCCCGTGCGCAGCACTTGAGCCATCGGGCCAGCCGAGCGGGCGACGTGCCGACCATCGACCGTGTAGCGCTTGTACGAGCCGCCGAAGCGGTCTGAGCCGCGCACGGGTTCTCTCCCCCAGAGCTCAACGGTGCGCCTGTTGTAACGCTCGATGACGCCGGAGGCGTCGCAAACATAGACAGCGATCGGCATGTTGTCGATCAACTCGAGGAGCGTACGCTCGCTGGCACGCAGCGCGTCTTCGACCCGCTTGCGCTCGGTGATTTCAGTGGCCGAGCCGAGTACCTGGCTTGCGGTACCGTCCTTACCGATGATCGGGCGCTTCACAACCTGCATCCAGCGGACTCGCCCCTGCGCGTCGGTGAGGCGCGCCTCGGGAACTGAAAGTTCCTTCAGGGAGTCCATCACCTGCAGGTCGTCCCGCCGGAATCGGGCGACCTCCTCGGCATTCGGATTGAAATCCGCATCGGTCTTGCCAACAAGGTTCTCGACGGTGGTGCCGTAGATGTCAGCCAGGGCCTGGTTGACCAAGGTGAACCGCCCCTGTCGATCCTTGGCAAAGATGGTGTTCGCGTCGATGTCGATGACCTGCCGGAGGAATTGCCGCTGCTGTCGGAGCGCTTCCTCGGTCTCTTCGTAGAGCCGAGCGTTCCTGATGGCAATGGCCGCCTGCTCCGCGAGGGTCAGGGCGTGAGCGAGGTCCTTCTTGCCGAAGCGGTAGCCGCGCTCTCGGTAGATGGCAAGAGTCGCGAGCACAGTGGAGCCGAATCGGATGGGGACACACATCATCGCCATGCCGTCCGGAACGTAGGCGCGGTGTTCTCGGATCAGCCGCGCGTCCGCCAGCGAATCGGCGATGATGAGCGGCTCGCCCGTGGCCGCCACGTGCCCGCTGAGCGATTCCCCGATCCGGAGTCGCTCCTTGAGGTTCGCCTTGCGGGCGACGGTCGTCCCCCCCATGAGCACGAGGTCGTCGCCGTCCACGACCCGAAACAACACCTGGCCTTTGAAGACGACCGCGGCGGCTTCAGCGATGGCGCTCAGCACCGTGTTGAGAGCGAGGCCCGCCGTCAAGCGCTGGGTCACTTCGAGAAGCAGCCGCAGCCGCTCTTCTCGATCTCGTAACCCGGTCTGGTGGCGCATCCCCACGAATGCCAGCGCCGAGGCCACGACAGCCAACAAGCCCCCGCTGATGCGCAGCGTCCAGACCCGCGGCGACAGCGACGACCAACCGCCCACCGGAATCGCCGCCAGCTCCCACCCGCCATTGGGCAGGGAAACATTCAACAGGACAGGGTCGGCGTTGAAGGTCGCCGGGTCGCCGAAAAACACGGCGCCGTGGGCTCCGAGGCCGTCCTTGCCGCGGAGACTGTATTGAAGACCGGCAGCGTGATCGAACAACCCTGCCTCCCGGAGCACCGTCTCCGTATCGATCAAGATCGTCGCCAGTCCCCAGTACGAACCGCGTTTCCACGCTCCCTTTGGCTGGGTCAGGTAAATAGGTGTCCGGCTGACGAACGCCACGCCGCCCTGGACGAGCTCGACCGGACCGGCGACCACGGTCTGCCGGGTCTCTAAGGCCCGCTCGACGGCAGCGCGCTGTTCGGCCATCTCGAGAAGTCGGAGTCCCTGAGCCGCGAAATTCCCTTCGCGCGGGTAGATATGGCTTACCACCGTGTTTTTCGCGAGCTGGATGGCGCGGATGCCAGTGCGTCCGGCCAGGATGATCGGTGCCAGTTCCTCGAACTCCGCTTCGCCGAGCTCGGGACGCGCGGAGACCTGCGCCGCGATACCTTGCGTCAAGAACAGGCGTGCGTTGAGAGCCCCTTCCAGCTTGGCCCGCGTAGCACTGAGCTGAGCGAGGACGCCGGCTCGGCTTGTCTGACGGAAGCGTTCCCGCTCCGAGTGATCGAGAATCCCCACGATCGCCAGTACGGTGATCAGGACGAGCAACGCAACCACGCGGGGCGATGATGCGAACCTCATCGCCGTCCCCCGCCGCTCAGGGTTCCCAAACACCGCGACGCGCTAATGCGCGCCGCGATCTGCAGGCACAAGGATTCTGTCAGTAGCTTCTCGACAAATTGGAGGGTCGCGCGGCTTCAGTCGGCGGTCAGGCGGAGCGGATCCTGGAAGGTTCCAGAGGTAGACACACATCTACACAGTAGATTCGCGTACACTCCGAACAGCAACAGGACCTTGGTCGTAGGACTTGAATGCGGCGTTCGTGTCGCCTCTCCGAGCATCGTGCGTCACCTTTCCGCGCACCGCGCGTCACCGGCACAGGTCCGCGGAGATGACCAGCGTCGGGATCGTCGGCGGACTCGGCCCGGAGTCGACCATCGACTACTACCGCCGGATCCTCGAAGCCTGGGCGCGGGAGGACCCGTCGACCTCGCCGTCAATCGTCATCGACAGCCTCGACGTCCAGCGCGCACTCCATCTGGTCAATACCGACCGGGCCGCGCTCGCCGAATACTTGCTGGCCTCCCTGCGGAGGCTCGCCGGCGCCGGCGTGAACTTTGCCGTGATGACGGCCAACACGCCCCACATCGTCTTCGACGAGCTGGCGCGCCGTTCACCGATACCGCTGGTGAGCATCGTCGAAGCGTGCGCGGACGAAGCGCGGCGCCGAGAGCTACGCGGCCTGGCGCTGCTCGGCACCCGGTTCACGATGGAGGCCGCGTTCTACCCGGAGGTGTTCGCTCGTTACGGTATCGCCGTCGTGACTCCGGACGACGCGGACCGCAAATGGCTTCACGATCGCTACGTCGGTGAGCTGCTGCGGGGCGATTTCCGTGACGAAACGCGGCGCGAGGTCGTCTCGCTCGTCGGCCGACTGCGCGAGCAGCGGTCGATCGACGGCGTCATCCTCGGCGGCACGGAGCTGCCGTTGCTCCTCCACGAGCCGGTGATCGCGGGCGTCCCAGCCCTCGATACGACGGAGCTGCACGTGGCCACGATCGTCAAGCGTCTCCGGGCCGCCGACGCGACGCGCGCTATCGGAACGTGAACCCCGCGTACCCCCCGGCCACGGCCTCCTCGCACTTCTCGCGATATCTCGGAGCGCCGCCCGCGTAAACGATGAACGTGCGCTTGTTCTTGCCGGGCAGGTTGGAGTTGATGCCCATCATCCACGAGTCGACCTGGGTGAACAGCATGCGCCGGCCGGTGTCGTACACGTGCTCGAGCCATTCGCGCTCGGCCTCGGGCGTGGGCTCCACGCGCGAGAACCCGCGCTCGCGCATGTACGCGATCAGCGCCGTCACCCAATCGACATTCTGCTCGATGCAGCGCGGGATGTTGCAGAACGTCGCCGCGTTGTGCGGGCCGACGAGCGTGAGGAGATTCGGGAAGCCCTCGACCTGCAAGCCGAGAAACGTGCGCGGGCCGTGCGCCCACTTGTCGCGCAGGCGGCGACCGTCCCATCCGCGGATGTCGATACGATCGAAGGCGCCGGTGATGGCGTCGAAGCCGGTGGCGTACACGATCATGTCGAGCTCGTACTCGGCGTCGCTGGTCTTGATGCCGGCCGGCGTGATCCGCTCGATCGGCGTGTCGCGGAGGTCGACCAGGCGCACGTTCGGCTGGTTGTAGACCTCGTAGTAGCCGCTCTCGAGCGGCACGCGGCGGGTGCCGAAGCCGTGATTGGTCGGAATCAGCTTCGCGGCGACGGCGGGGTCCTTCACGCGCTCGCGGATCTTGCGGCGCATGAACTCGGTGATCGTCGCGTTCGCCTCCTCGTTGACCAGCACGTCGCGGAAATTCCCCATCCAGATCCCAAAGCCGGGCTCGCGATAGAGCTTCTCGAACAGCGCCTCGCGCTCCTCAGGGCTCACCTCCAGCGCCTTGCGTGGATCGGCGTCATGGATGAAGCAGCCGAAGGTCCCGCGGCAGCGCGTGAAGATCTCCGCATACGTCGCCTTGATGCGCGCCTGGGTCGCGGCGTCGATCGGGCTGTTGTGCAGCGGCGCGCACCAGTTCGGCGTGCGCTGGAATACCGTGAGCTGGCCGACGGTCTTGGCGATCTCGGTGATCGCTTGCACGGCGGTCGCGCCGGTGCCGATCACGCCCACGCGCTTGCCCTCGAAGCTGACGGGCTCGTGAGGCCACAAGCCCGTGTGATACGCCTCGCCGCGAAACGTGCCGACGCCGGGGATGCTCGGCATGGTCGGCGCCGACAGCGGGCCGATGGCGGTGATCAAGAACCGCGCTCTCGCGCGGCGCCCGTCCTCGCTCTCGATCTCCCACTCGCCCGCCGCGTCGTCGTAGATCGCGGCCCGGATCCGGCAGTTGAACTCGATGTCGCGGCGCAGGTCGAGCTTGTCAGCGACGAAGTTGCAGTAGCGCAGCGTCTCGGGCTGGGCGGCGAAGTGCTCGCTCCATTCCCACTCGCGCAGAATCTCGTCGGAGAACGAGTAGCCGTACGTCCACGACTCGGAGTCGAACCGCGCACCGGGGTAGCGGTTCCAGTACCAGGTGCCGCCGACGCCGTTGCCGGCCTCGAACACGCGTACCGCAAGGCCGAGACCCCGCAGCCGGTGGAGCTGATACATGCCGGAGATGCCGGCGCCGATGATGATGGCGTCGTAGTCGGCTGCCATGGGCGAGCGCGTCTCAGAACGGGTCGGGCTCAGATCTCGATCTGCGCGAGCTCCACGGGAGCCGCGACCTTCGTGGCGGCGCCGTGCTCGGTCAGCCACGCTTGTGTGCGGGCGAGCTTCGCATCGATCGCCGCGTCGCTCTGGCTCGGATCGTGGTGCACGAGATAGAGCGCGCGCACGCGCGCCCGCCACGCCAGCTCGGCGACCTGGCTCACCGACGAATGCCCCCAGTGCACGTGCTTGGCGTACTCCTCGTCGGCGTACGTGCAGTCGGTGATGAGGGCGTCGGCGTCGCGGCAAAACTCGGCGAGCCGCTCGACATACTCGTCCGACCGAAACGACGAGTCGGCCGGGTAGAGCTCGTTGTCCGTGACGTAGCAGAACCGGCGCCCCGCGTGCTCGAGCCGGTAGCCGAGACAGTTGCCGGGATGGCTCAGCAGCATCGTGTGCACCCGGACGCCACCGATCTCGTGCTCGCCCTCGACGAGATCGCGGTACTGCACGTCGGCGGCGAACTCGCGCGCCGTGATCGGAAAGAACACGCCGTCCATCTGCGCCGAGATCAGGCCGCGCATGTTGATGTCGCCGTGCGAGGGCCCGCAAACCTCGAAGGTGTTGCCCTGCACGTAGAAGGGCACGAAGAACGGCAGCGTGTTGATGTGATCCCAGTGCGGATGCGAGATCAGCACGCGCGCGTCCAGCCGCGTGCGCCCACCGGCCATGAGCGCGTCCGACAGCGCGCGGATGCCCGTGCCGGCGTCGAACACGAACAGTCGTCCGTCCGGAAAGTCGACGCTGACGCAGAGCGTGTTGCCGCCGTAGCGCCGCGAGTCCGGGCGCGACACCGGCAGCGTCCCGCGCACGCCCCAGAAGCGCACGGTGAGCGTGCCCGCCACCAGGCGTTCGATGTCGGCGGTGAACGTCGCGGGCGACAGCGGCTTGACGAAGTACGCGTCGGCGCCCATCTCGAACGCGCGGCGGCGCTCGAACGGGAACGCCTTCGACGACACGACGACGAGCCGCGTGTTGTTGAGCTCGGGCATGGCCCGCAGACGCCGGCACAGCTCGTAGCCGTCGACGCCCGGCATCATCAGGTCGAACACCACGCAGTCGGGCCGCACGCAGGGGATGCGGACGAGCGCTTCCTGGCTGTCCGTGCTAATCATGGCGGCGTGACCGCCCTTTTCGAGCAGCGCCCGCGCGATTTCAGCCTGTGTGCGGCTGTCGTCCACCACGTACACGGTGAGCTTGCTCGGCATGGCGGTCCTCCCGCGGCAGTCATGGTCGGAGAGCGCGCGGGGGCTGTCAAGCCCGACGAGGGTCTCGCGTGAGCTGGCTGCTGGCGCCCGCCGTGGCGTTGATGCAACGGTTGCGTTACGCCCACAAGTTCCTCCTGCTCAGCCTGCTGATCGCCATTCCGCTCGGCCTGCTGGCGGCGCTGTGGCTGGCCGAGCTCGGCCGCCGCCTCGACACCGCGCAGCAGGAGCAGCGCGGCGTGGAGTACCTCACGGCCCTGCGAGCGCTGCTCGAGCCGCTGGCGGAGGCCGACGCACGCGCCGCGATTTCCGGGAGCCGCGAGGACGGCGATGCGCTGACCGAGCGCCTGCGCGTGGCCGCCAGCGCGGTTGACGCCGTGGACCGGCGTATCGGCGCACGGCTTGGGACGACAGACCTGTGGGCCACGATGCGGCCTCGCGTCGTGCACCGGGCGGTGAGCCCCGGCATGCTGATCGCGGAGACCTCCATGCTGGTGAGCCACGTCGGCGACGCGTCGGGCCTCACGCTCGACCCGCAGCTCGAGTCGTTCTATCTGATCGACGCCGTCGTCGTCCGGCTGCCGATGCTCGCCCGGCACCTGAACGCACTCGGCGTGCAACTCGTCCGCGAGGCCGCCGGCTCGGGGGCGTCGGGCCAGCGCGCCGACGTGCTCGCCGAGCTGCGTATGGCGGACAAAGAGAAAAACGCGCTCGACCGCGGCCACGCCGTGGCGTTCCGCACGACGCCCGGGCTGCGCGCTACCGTCGAGCCGGCGCTGGCGAGGACCTGGGCCGCCGCCGGCGGTCTCATCGAGCTCGCGAATGGTCCGCCGGCGCCGCTCGACGAGATCGTTCGCCGCCACCGCGACGCCGTGGCCGCGGTGTGGGCGCACTACGATCGCGCGGCCGTGGCGCTCGAGCAGCAGCTTGACGACCGGATATCCGATCTCGCGACGAAGCGCGCGCTGTTGCTCGCGCTGATCGCGGGCGTCGTGGGTGTCGTCGTCTACCTGTGGCTCGGGTTCTACGCCAGCGTTGGTCGCGCCGTGCGCGCGCTGGAGGGCTCTGCGCGCGGGATGCAGAGCGGCGATTTCGGCGCGCCCGTCCGCGCGCAGGGGCGCGACGAGCTGACGCAGGTGGTCGAGGCGTTCAACACGGTCGCGTTCCGGCTGCGCGAGGAATGGGTCCGCGCTGAAGCGGCCACGCGCGCCAAGTCGGAGTTCCTCGCGGTCATGAGCCACGAGATCCGCACGCCGATGAACGGCGTGCTCGGCATGGCGCACCTGCTGCTCGACACGCCGCTGGGCGAGGCACAGCGGCGGCAGGTGGAGACGCTGCGCGACTCGGGCCAGGCGCTGCTGACCATCCTCAACGACATCCTCGACTTCTCGAAGATGGAGGCCGGACGGCTCGAGCTGGTGGCGGAGGACTTCGACCTGGAGCGCGTCATTACGAGCGTGACGGCGCTGATGACGCCGCGCGCTCGCGAGAAGAAGCTCGGGCTCCACGCGTCGCTCGCCCCCGACGTGCCGACGGCGCTGCGCGGCGACGCGGGGCGGCTACGCCAGGTCTTGTTGAATCTCGTCGGCAACGCGCTCAAGTTCACCGACGCCGGACAGGTGCGGCTCGATGTCGCGCTCGCCGGCCCGCCGGCCGAGCGCGTGCCGCTGACGCTCGCCGTGCGCGACACCGGCATCGGCATCGCGCCCGAGGCGCAAGAGCGCCTGTTCGAAGAGTTCACCCAGCTCGACACCTCCGCCACGCGCCGGTTCGGTGGGACAGGGCTCGGCCTCGCGATCTCCCGGCGCATCGTCCGCGCGATGGGCGGCGACATCGGCGTCGAGAGCCGGCCCGGCACGGGAACCGCGTTCACGGTGACCATTGCGCTCGAGCGGGCTCATGCGCCGCTGACGGCCGAGGCCGAGGCCCCGCCGGTCGTCGCGCCGATGCGCATCCTGCTCGCCGAAGACAACGAAGTGAACCGGCAAGTTGCGCTCGGGCTGCTCGCACGCCAGGGGCACGCGGTGGACGTCGTCGCGGACGGCGCCGCCGCGGTCGAGGCCGCGCGGCGCGGCGGCTACGACGTGATTCTAATGGACGTCCACATGCCGGTCATGGACGGCATCGAGGCGTCCCGTGTCATCCGCCGCTTCGGCGACGACGCGGGCCGAGTGCCGATCGTCGCGCTCAGCGCCAGCGTCATGAAGGACGAGACGGACCTCTGCTTCGAGGCCGGCATGAACGAGTTCCTCGCAAAGCCGATCGATCCCGACGCGCTCGTGCGCGCCCTCGCACGCCATGCCGCCTCACCGGTCGAGATGCCGGCACCCGCGGTGCCGCCCGCGACGAGCGCGCTGCTCGATACGTCCTATCTGCAGTCGCTGATCGAAGCGCTCGGCATCCCCCGCGTCGCCGCGCTCGTCGAGGCGTTGCCGGAGGAGATCGAGCCGCACGAGCGCCGCCTCACGGCGAGACCCCTGGCGACGGACGTCACGACACTGCGCGCGCCGGCGCATGCGCTGAAGGGTGTCGCCGCGAACCTCGGATTGTCGGCCCTCGCCGGCCTCGCGGGTGGCGTGGAGGAAGCCGCGCTCGCGCGCGATGCCGCGCGTGTGGAGAAGCTGTGCGCCGAGCTCTCGCCGTGCAAGGACGCCTCGCTGGCGGCGATCCGCCGGCTGCTCGCGACGAGCGCCTGAATCAGCGCCGCTGACCTGGCGAGCGGTGAGTCAGCGCGGCCGAGCTGGTGCGCGTCGGAGCCAGCGACGCGCCGCGGCCAGTACGGCCGAGAGCCGCGTGCCGTGCCCAGCGCCGTCCTCGCGCCGCACTCTGCGTGTGCTCTGCGGCTTGTCGAATCGCGCGACCGCGGCATCGAGCTCCGTGAGCAGCGTGTTCAGCTCGTCGGCGCGAGGATCGGGCGTCGCCACGTCCCCTCAGAACCGCTTGGGCGGCGCTGACAGCGTGAAGTAACCGGCGATCGCCCGGCGTGCCGGCTCGTAACTGCCGGCCGGAGCCTGCGGGTCGTACTTGAGTTCGGCCTTGTAGGCGCACGGCGGATCGTGCGCCAGCCCCTGCTCCCGCCACGGCCGGAACAGCGTCCCGAACTCCGCGACCGAGAGCGGCTTGCCGATCGCCGCGGCGCTGAGCGGCCGGGTGCCGGCAAGCTCCGCGGCATGCCGTCCGGGCGCGACGACGATGCGGCCCTGGTGGTCGATCGTCGCTTCCGCCACGACCATCTCGGCGCCGGCCTGGTTTCGGCACGGCCCATGACCGGGACCGCGGCCCGCCTGCTTCTCACACGCGGCGGACTTCGCGTCGCACGCGGCGAGATCGGTCTGCAGCCGGTTGTACTTGTCCTTGATCTCGCCGGCCTGCGCGGCGGGGTCACGAACGTTGCGCGGATCGACGTCGAAGATGCTGATCAGCGTCTTCCACACCTCCGGCGTCACCCAGCCGCGGTCCTTGGGATCGCCCTCGATGGCCTCGGCGGAAATCAGGATCAGCGTGAAGACGAAGATCACCTGGACCAGGAGATCGATCAGCGTGGTCAGCGCGACGTCGCGATTGCGCCCGGGCCGGCTGCTCGGCATCACCGCCGGTGTTCTACCTTGCTGAGAATGAAGCGCGACGCGTCGATCAAATGATGATGCACCTTCCGCACCGCGTCTTCGGAGGCGCGCAGGTCGTCCTGAAGCCGCTCGGCGAGCGCGCTCGCCGTCTCGCCGTGCTGGCGCAGCTGCTCGGCCAGTGGGCCGGAGATTTGTGCGGCGAGCTGCGTCTGCGCGTTGACCGCATCGTTGCCCAGCCGCACGGCCCGCTCGGCGATCTCGGTCAGCGCCCCGAGTCCGACCGTGACCTTCTCGAGACCGCCGCTCCAGTTGAGAACCGAGTGCTCTGCCGCTCGCGTCCCCTGCTCCAGCGTCGAGAACGCGGAGGCGGCCTTGCTGATGGACTGACTCGCGCCGTCCGTGACGCCGACGACCTCGGCCCACGCGCGGTTCGCCTCGGCGAGGCTGCCGTGCAGGCTGCTCAGCGCGGCCATCACCGTCGCCGCCTCCTGCGGAAACTTCTCGAGCCCCGTCGCCAGCGGAGGAATCTGGCCCAGCTGCGAGGCGAACTGGCTGACGTTGGTCTTCGCCGACGTGACCGCCTCCGTCGCCGCATCCGCCGACACGGCCAGCGCGCTGAAGGCCCGGCCTCCGTCGCGCGCCCCCTGCACGGCCGTGGCCAGCATCGGCTCGAGCTCGCTGTATGCCGTGCCGACGGCGGTGGTCGCGCGCCGAAGCTGCTCGGCACGCTCGGCGAGCTCGGTCAGGACGGAGATCAGCTTCTGGCCGACGTCCTCCGGTGGCAGCCGCAGCGCGCCCAGCCGCGCCTCGAATTCCTGGAGCGTCGAGGCCACGCTGCTGTTGGCGTGACGGACGAACGCGGTCAGCTCGGCCGCGGACTCTCGCGCGATGCGTGTGAAGTCCTGGACGACCTGCTCCGACACGCCGCGCACGGCGCCCGCGGTCCCGGCCGCCAGCCCTTCCATCTGCTCCTTGACGATTTCGTGCGTCTTGACGACTTGCCGGGACGCGGCGTCGACGTCGTGGGCGGCGCGGCTACGGAGGTCTGCGAACGTCGATTCCGTCTGCGTGCTGATGCGCTGCACCACGGTCTCGAAGCGCTTGAGCATCTCGGCGCTCATCGTCTCGAGCTGCTCGGTGACGCGCACCGACATCGTCCGAACCGCGTCGACCGCGCCCGAGTATGACTCGTTCAGATGACCCTCGGCGCGCTGCTGGGCGTGCACGATGCGCACGGTGCTGCGCTCGATCGCGCGCGCGGCCTCGGCATAGGCGTCGGCGAGCTTACGGGCATTGTGCTCCGCACTGCCATCTGAGCCTGCGTCGGCCTGCGCGAAGACGATGCGGCCGGCCAGGCCGATGAACGTCGTGGTGAGGCCGAGACCAAACAGACCCAGCACCTGCCGCGTGTCGGGCCGCTCCGTCGAGTTCAGCAGCGGGGCGAACGTGGCGACCAGCGTGGCCAGCGTATAGATGAAGCCGAGGTAATAGAACGTCTCGCCGTCGCCCTCGGCTGCGTCCTCCGTCCTGGACCGGAGCCAGAGGATCACGCCGTAGACGAGCATCAGACCCACGACGAGCGCGATCATCGTCCAGTGCCAACCGCCGGCGGGCCGTCCGCGGTACACCCAGCTGAACGATAGGATGATGGTGACGCCGACGGCGACGAAGGTGATGAAGATCGACGGCAACGTGTAGGGGAAGCGGCGCGCCATCGTCAGTCGACTCCGGCCCAGCGCGTGATCTTCCCGCCGGCGGCGTGGAAGTAGCGCTGCCAGAACTCCAGGTGCGCCGCCTGCTGCAGCTGGCGCTCGTGGTAGCGGCGCAGATAGACGACGACGATGCTCCAGTCGCGGAAATCGGCCCGCACGTCGCTGGCGAAGCCCGAGCGTACGAAGTCGTCGTAGCTGCGCCGCTCGCGGTAGTGACTGAACCCGGGGGTGTTCTGAAGCATGTCCGAGACGATCACCAGTGTCTTGCGGCCGCCGTCGTCGATCTCCTGCGAGCGCGAGATCAGCTGCAGCGTCTCGAGAATCGGTGAGCGCTCACCGACGTCCGCGGTCAGGCTCTGCTCGAGCGCGGCCGTGACGGGCAGCAGAAAGCGCAGGTAAAAGTCCTTCGTGATCTTCCGGTTGTTCTCGTACAGCTCGTTACCGTGCGAGGGCGGCCGGCAGAGATCCGCGGTCGGGCGAAAGGTCGGGCTGGTGCGAGGCTCGAAGTTGAGCTTGCTGAACGTGAAGAGCGCGATGCGGGAGCGGACGGGGAGCCTGGCGTCGTCGGCGACGTAGTCCTTGATGAACGTGAGCGCGAAGCGCCGGTGCGTCTCGGTCAGCGCCTCGGACTGATCCACGAGGATGACGGTCTGGTCGGTCGGCGCGCGCCGCAGCAGGCGCTTGTCCTGGTACGCGCAGTTGTCCGCGCCGATGATCGGCCGCGCCCACATGACCCCAACGACGCTCGCGAGCAGGGCCAGCGCGACACCGGCGATGCCGCAGAGCAGCGCGATGCCCCGCCGGTCGAGACGGCTCAGCGACACGGCCTCAGCTCTTGGCCTCCCACTCCTCTCGAACGAGCTTTTCTTTGGTGTCCTTCTCGAGCTTGCTGAAGTAGTACTCGCGCCGTCGGATGTCCGCCGTGCGGAGGTTCTGCAGCGCGGCGTCGTTCTGACGCGCGATCTCGCTGAACTCCTTGATGGCGCTCTCGTAGGATCGCGCCAGCCACTCGTCGCTCTCGGCGACGCCCGCGGGCGGCTTGGTGAGCGGGAAGCCGAACGTCACGCTGTCGTTGAAGTACGCCGGCGCGGGCGACTCGCGCACGCGCTGGTTCGCCTGCCGATACCGCTTGAGCACGATGTTGCAGGCGTCCTGCAGCTCCGCCGCGCCGCGAATGAACGTGCGGCGCTCGTCCTCGGTGCGCGTGACGAGCTGCTGGTAGTACTCGATGTTCGACTTCACTTCGGAGAGCAGGTGCGCTTGCTCCTGGAACGTGCGGTCGAAGACCTGATCGACCAGGCGGCCGTACTCGGTCTTCGTCGCCTCGTACGCCGCGCGCTGCCGCTTCACCTCGCGGGCGAGCTCACCGTAGCCCGGATACGGGTCATCGATGCGATAGCCCTTGTACGAGGCAAAAATGCCGAAGACCACGGCCAGCACGACGAGGATCCACGAGAACACGTCGTCGAAGCCGACGGGATTGGCGGCGAAGCGCTGCCACGCGAGCCGGGCCGCTTTCCACTGATCGACGTCACCGGCGAGACTGGGCGGCAGCGCCTGCGCGCCCGGCGCCGTCACCGTCGGCTGAGCGTGCGCGATGTCGTTGGTGGCCACGCGATAGTGCGCTGCGCCAAGCGTGACGAGCGCGAAGGCTGCATACAGCACCGCGGCCCCGGTCAGCGCAAGCAACCGGCGGCCGGCGCTCCGGTGATTGACATACCGAAGGAGATTTCCGGAGACGATCGCCAGGCTGATGTTGACGACGGATAGCGCCATCGCGATGAGCACGCCGCCCAGCAGACCGAAGTCGCTGCCCTCGGCGTAAAAGCTCGCGAGCGCCACCCACTCGACCAGGGCCAGCGCGGCAACGATCGCGAAGTGGTAGACCTGCGACTCGGGATACGTGGCGGCGCGGTAGTGGAGACCGTGCGTCTGCTGGAACCAGCGGAGATGCTTGACCGCCCTGCCCTCGCTCTCCTTGGCCTGGGCGAGCGCTGTCGAGTAGTCCGAGCGGAGCTTTTCGAGGGTCGGCTCGATCGCCGTGAGCAGACGCGCAAAGGCGTTCTTGGTTTGCTGCAGATCGATCCGCGTCGAGGTGGCTTTCCGGTCGAGTTGCAGGCGTCCGAGCGTGGTCTCGCACCCTTCCCGCCGCTGTCGCGCAAGACCGCTGAAGTACGCGCAAATCTCGGATTCGTTGGCGTCGAGGGACGTGCTCGCGGTCTGCGGATTGTCCTTACGGCCGGCGTCGGCCGCCTTGCGATCGACCCGCAGCTTGCGCCGCGCGGTTTCGATCAGCTGATGCATCGTCGGTACGCCGTCCGGTGCTCGCAGGATCGTGGGCGACAAAGTGGTCCTCAGTGTCGGGAGTTGAGACGGAAGTGGCCCCAGGTGGTCTTGTTTAGGACATTGCCACCGCCTGGGCAAGTGTTTTTCCGCTTGGCACGCGCCTTTGGTTAGTCCTAAATTTGGAATTGGTCGAACCTTTTGAGTGTGGGCCGTGGACGCGGGTATTGACGCGCGGCTTGACGCGGCTCGTAGACAGTGCTTCGATGGCTAGCCCCCCATTGACGTCCCGGACGTTCCGGAAGGGGATGAATGGAACGTAGTCTCAGCCTCGCTGGATCGATCATCAACGCGCGGTATCGCCTCAACGCGGTGTCCTCGGTCACACCCGACGTGGCCATCTACGCGGCGGAGGAGCTGCGGTTCGGTCGCCGGCTCGCCGTCAAAGTCCTGCGCGACGACGTCGCGCGCGATGCCGAGTTCGTCGCCGCGGTACGGCAGCAGGCAAGCGCGCTGACCCTTTCCGCGCACGCCGACCGTGGCGTGCCGCGTCTCTATGAGTGCGGCGCGACGAACAGCGGCGAGCTGTTCATCGCCGTCGAATGGACCGAGGGCACCACGCTGCGCGCGATTCTCGCGCAAGGCGCGCTCCGTCCGTCCGCCGCGCTCCGCATCGCGAGCAAGGTCGGCGAGGCGCTCGAGACGCTGCATCACAACGGCATCGTTCACGGCGAGCTCGGCCCCGAATCGGTGCTGCTCGTCAAAGACAAGACGGGCGAGGAGCAAGTCCGGCTCGTCGATGTCGAGCTCACGGCTGCGCACCGCACACCGCTGGGCCGCCGCCGTCGCGGTACGCCGCCGGCCTATCTCGTGCCCGAGGAGATGCTGCGCGGCGAGATGACACAGGCGAGCGATCAATACGCGCTCGGAATGCTCCTACGGGAGTTGTTGACGGCGGGTCGTGACACATCGGTGCGGACGTTCTCGCCGGAGATCGAGGCCGTTATTCGGACGGCGCTCGATCCGAAACCCGAGGGCCGCTTCCCCGACATCAGCGTGATGGTCAACGACATGTGGGCCGCGCAGACGGCGCTCGCGGAGGCCGCGCCGCGCCGCCGGTCGGACGGCGTGCGACCGCGCCGGCGACAACACTCGCGCGTGCCCGATGTGCCCGTTGGTCTTGCAACGACCGTTGCCGCGGCTGGCATCGTCGTCGTGGTCGGGTGGTTAGCGTTTGCGGCCCCGAGCGTGTTGCTCGCGCTGACCTCGCTTTCGAGGCCCGCGGGCACGACCATTCCGCTGCCGGCGGCGACATTGACTCCGGTCGTGGAGGAGCCGGCGCTGCCCGCTCCAAACGTCGCGATGCCGGAACCGCCACGCGTCGCACCGCCTCAGGCAGCCGGTTTGTCGCCAGCCGTGGTGGCGGCTCCCGTGCCGGTTGAGCCGCCAGCCCGCAGCACCGCGCCCGTCATCGATCGCGCTCCGCGGCATCACGAGTCCGTGACAGCTGCTCAGCCGCCGGTAACGATTGAACCGCCGATGAGGGCTGCGCCGTCGGTGAAGATTGAACTGCCGGTGAAGGCTGCGCCACCGGTGAAGGTCGAGCCGTTAGTGAAGGCCACGCCACCGGTGAAGGTCGAGCCGTCAGTGGCGAAGGCCGAGCCGCCGGTGAAGGCTGTGGCGCCACTCAGAATCGAGCCGCCGGCAAAAGCGGAGGCGCCAGCAAAGGCCGACGTGCCGACGCGCGCCGCGAGCGCGATGAAAGTCGAGCCTCCGACGAAATCCGAGCCAACGAAAGCGGCGCCGCCGGCGACAGCCGCGCAGCCTGCGAAAGCCCCGCCGACACAGAAGGAAGATCCCGCCGCGGACGGCAAGGACGGCACCGCGATCATCGACTGGCTGCTGAAGCCGCGGCGCTAGCCCGGCGCTAGCCGGCTATGCGAGTAAACCCAGGCGCACCGCAGTAACCGCCGCTTGGGTCCGATCAGAGACGTCCAGTTTCTCCAGCACGCTCTGGACGTATCGCTTTGTCGTGGCGAGGCTCCATCGCATTCGTTCACTGATCTGGGCGTTCGTCATCCCTTCGGCCATCAGTCGCAGGACATCAAGCTCGACATGAGTCAGCGGAGTCCGTCCGGTATCGTTTGCTTTCCCCGATGAAACGCCGGAGGTTCCGCCGACAATCGCGCGAAGGAGGCCCGGGTCGAGCACCGCTTCACCATCACAGACGGCGTGAATCGCCCCGGCCAGCTCTCTTCGGCCGATTCCTTTCAACGCGTATCCCGCCGCGCCTGCCTCTACCGCGCGTCGCACGAGCGGCGGATCGTCATGCATGCTGATGACGAGGACAGGGGTGTCGGGAACGGCTTCCTTGAGCCGCCGAAGGAGAGCGACGCCGTCAATGTCGGGGAGTTTCAGATCGAGCAGGATCAGATCGACACCAACGCTCGTGATACCTATGATGGCCTCCGCGCCAGTGGCCGCCTCGCCGACGATCTCGATCCCTTCGTCGCTCAACATGCTGCGGAAGCCCTCACGGACGACTGGATGGTCATCGATGACGAACACGCGACGAAGGTGCTTCACGGCGCGTCGAGAGGAATACGAGTGGAGACTCTCGTTCCCGCGCCGACGTTGTCGGCAATTGCGCACGTTCCGCCGAGCCTGTTTGCGCGCTCGCGCATGCTGAGGAGCCCGAGCCCCGGATGTTTACTATCGTGAGTCGCTGTCGCCATTCCGACGCCGTCATCTGACACGTCGAGTTGGATCCAGCCGGGACTCTGCTGGAGGCGTACGTTGACATGTGACGCTCGTGCGTGCCGTTGCACGTTCGCCAGCGCCTCTTGCGCGATGCGGAACAATGCCGTCTCGATCGTCGCTGCAAGCCGCTGGCCCCCGATGTTTTCTGAAAACTCGCTGTGCCAGCCCGCGTCGCGGGCCACCTCATCGAGATGCTGTCGAAGCGCGTCCGCGAGGCCGATGAAGTCCAGCGACTCCGGACGCAGGGCATTCAACACGCGGCGCATTTCGCTGATCGCACGCCTCAGGTACTCGACACCGTACTCGAATTCCCGCTCGGCGCGGGGTTCATCGGCTTTCCAAAAGTCACGGGAGGTATCGAGGCGTTGCTTCGCGCCAACCACGAGCTGCGCGATGCCGTCATGCACTTCGTAGGCAATCCGCCGGCGTTCCTCCTGTTGAGCGACGAGCACCTGTTGCTCGTGGAGTCGGGCGTTGGCCAGCGCGACGGCGGCATGATCGGCGAACGATTGCGCCACGTCGATTTCTTCCGGTGTGAAGTCACGCCCGGGACGATCGCCCAACAGCAGAGCGCCGATGACCTGTTGCTGAACGACGAGCGGGACGGCAAGAGCCGCCCCCGACGCTCCGCGCGCCACCTCCGTATCCAGCTCATCCGTCGGGGTGATACGGTGATCTCGGGTCGCGTCGGAGGTTGCGATCGGCGCTCGCTGTCGCGCCGCGAGCCCGATGATGCCGACCCCGGTGGGAATGCTGACGTGCGGCCCGCGACGACCTGAGTCGCCTGACGCGGCCATCAACACAAATTGTCCAGACGTCGGATCGAGTCGAAAGACCATGGCCACGGTCGCGCGAACAAGCAGCCGGACGCGGTCGACGATTCTCGCCGCCACCGCTTCCGCCGCAAGGTCCTGCGACAGGAGCCGACCCGTCTCGGCGAGGGCAGCCGCCGTTTGCCGCCGCCGCTCACTCTGCGCATAGAGCTCTGCATTCTCGATGGCAAGGGCGAGCTCGTTCGCCACCCCGGCCGCGAGGGCGATCTCATCCGCCGTGAATTCATGCCGCTCGTGCCACCAGTACGTGACGATAGAGCCTCGGACAGCGCCTTTGCTCAACAACGGCGTATAGAGGATGGATCGAGGCTGAATCGCCATGTGAATGGCGGGATGGTCGAAGCGAGGGTCGGTCGCGACATCGCTGGTGGCTACCGGTTGCCCGGTGTTCAACGCGTCGGTGATATATCCCGGCGGATCGGTCATCGCCACGCGATACGCCGCCTGGCGAAGCTCGTCGGGCACGCGGTAGCCAGCCACCGCGGTCGCGTACCCAAATTCGTCGGTCGCACTAAAAAAGATCGACGTGTCGGCGCCGAGCAAGCGCGTCAGCTCGCGAACGGCGCGGCGCGCGATCTCGGGCGTGTCGAGGCTCCCCGCCAGCAGCTGTGCCACTCGCAGAAGGCCTTCGGTCATGCCCAATCGCCCGCGAAGTTGCCGGTGCGCCTCGAGAAGCGCCGCGTCCGCGCGGCGTCGTTCGACGATCTCCTTGCTGAGCTCCTGGTTCGCCCGCTCGAGCGCGTCGGGGCTGGGCAACGCCAGCGCGCGGGGGATCAACGGGGGAAGCAGCAGCGCCGTCGCGACCGACGCCACCACGGTGACGACTTTTACCCCGGCTGCCAGCCAATACGCTGGCTGCCACAGCGTCCACACTTCCATGAAGTGCGTGGCGCCACAGGCGACGATAAAGGCGCCGAAGGCAAGAAACATCGATGGAAACGGGACGTCGCGTCGCCTGCGGACGAAGTAGACGAGTGACAGAGAGATCGCCAGGTACGCGAGGCCGATCAGCGTGTCGGAAAGGGCATGGATCACGAGAAGCCAACGATCCCAGAGGTAACAGACGGCGTGGGGAAGGAAGCCGGTCGAACCTAAACTCATCATCCGCGTCCTCCGTCATCGACCAAAACGCGCGTCGGCGTCGGGATCAGAATGAGGACGGGATCCCACAAACGACCGTGATCTGCAGACGCCGTGCGCGCGGCGGCTTGCTGGTTCGGACCGCGCCACGGTAACACAAGTGGTGAACGTCGGGGTCACCTGACCCAGCACCACGAGCCACCTGGCTCGTGATTTTTGGCCGGTTGACCATTGTTCGCTCCGCCATGCGTGACGACAATTCATCACTCTTGAATGTGAACGCTCGTCAGGGGGTTCTCCTCGGAGTGGTTGCCTGCCAGCTCTTGTTCGCCGGTGTGCCTGTCGCCTATGCGAAGGCCACCGACACGTCGACGGAGCTGAAGCGGCGAGCCTATCAGCGGATACGCTCCAACGGGGACCGATGGGACGCGGCAGCAGTGCCATCCTTCGTTGCGACCGTCGCAACGCTTACGGTTACCGGTCTCTTGACGTACGTCCTACGCGCGATGCGGACAGGCCGGTGCAGCCGCTGCGGACGCCGCGTCGTTCGCGGTACTGCGGCCCGTTCGTGCCTCGGGGGCCACAAGCTTCACCAGACCTGTGTGGACTACGCGATGAACCGCGAAGTCTGCCCGATCTGCGGCATTTATGTCGATCATTCGAGCGGGGCCGGATAGCGCGCTATGCGCACCCCATCGCGTAGACCTGGCTCGCGCCCTCGGGCAGGGGCCGCTCGGTCCAGCTCTCGCCGCCGTCCTCGCTCGCGAACACCTCGCCGCCGCTAGCCGCGCAGAACATGCGTCGCGGATGACGCTCGTCGAAGGCGAGCGCGAAGATCGTGGTCTGCGGCTTGTAGCCCATGTTGACGCGAGACCAGCTCGCGCCGCCGTCTTTGCTGCGGAAGAGCGCGCCGAGGTCGCTCTGAAAGCCGGCGCCGGCGGCGACCCAGATCGTTTTCGGATCGCCGGGGACTTCGCGGATATCGCGACAATACGTCTGGCCCTTGGGATTCAGCGGCTCGAGCCGCGCGCTCGCCCAGTGGTCGCCGCGGTCGGCGCTGATGAAGAGCCCCGCGCGGCCAATCGCGAGCACCGTCCCTGAGCGCCAGCGGCCGACGATGATGCCGTGCATGTCCACGGTGTCGTCGTTGACGTACTGGCCGTGGCTCATGTTCTCCCAGTGCTCGCCGCCGTCGAGACTCCGGATGACGCCGCCCACCTCGATGGCGCCATAGATCTCGTCGGCGTTGGCGGGATTCACGGCCAGCGCCAGCACGCGCTTGGCGGGATTGGAGCCGGGCGCCACGGTGACTTCCGGGAAGCGAACGCTCACCGGCAGCTGCTGCCAACGCTCGCCGCCATCGTCGCTGCGGTAGACCTCGCAGTTCTCGTAACCGGCGTACATGACCTTCGCGTTGCGCGGATCGAACGCCAGCGACCACACCGGAAAGCCGTGATCCGGCACATCGAGCCGCTCCCAGTGCTCACCGTGGTCGAGGCTGCGATAGGGACCGTCCTGGGTTCCGACGTACACCGCGCCCGGCAGATCGGGATGCGTCTCGATCGCCCGGATGGTCGGCGCTTCGGGCAGGCCACGCGTGAGCTTCTCCCACTGACCGTCGGCGACGGCCATGCGATAGAGGCCGGACTGGACCGGGCGGCCCGGAGCGGTCTCGCCGGCGAGACCGGCATATATAAAGGATGCGCGCTGGCTGGTCATGACCTGCTCCTCTTCACGTACACGGTGTCGTCTTTGACCTCTACCTCGTAGGTCGGCACGTCCTCAGCCACGGGCCCGCTGAGCAGCTTGCCCGTGCGCACGTCGAACGTCGCGAAGTGCAGCGGGCACTCGAGGATGTGGCCCTCGAGCGTCCCCTTCGACAGCGGCTCCTGGCGATGGCCGCACGCGTCTCGCAGCGCGTAGAACTCGCCGTCGACGTTCGCGAGCAGCACACGCTCGCGGTCGACGACGACCCACTTCATCGCGCCGGGCGCCACCGAGGACGCCGCGGCCACCGCCACAAGGTCTCTCAATTCTGGGGGCCCCGACATGGCCCCCAGACCCCCACACGGTTCGGGACGCCCCGGCGAAGCCGTGGCGCCCCTCGATATACCGCCACGTCAGTTCAGCTTGAAGCCGAAAAGCTTCGCCGCGTTGTCCGCGGTGATCTTGCGCGTGTCCGCGTCCGGCACGCCGTCGAACATGCGATGCAGGAAGTCGCGCGACTTCGGCCACGTCGACTCGGCGTGCGGGAAGTCGCTCCCCCACAGCATCGTCTCCACGCCGATCGCGTCGCGCAGCTGGACGCCGAGATCGTCCTCCATGAACTCGACGAACATGTTGCGCCGCCAGTAGTCGCTCGGCAGCAGCCCTTCCTTCGACTTCCAGCCCTTGGTGAACACCGGCCGCTCGCGGTACGTGAAGTCCATCTGCTTGAGCCAGTGGGGAATCCACGCGGCCTCGTGCTCGACCGAGCCGACCTTGAGCTTGGGATAGCGATCGAAAACGCCGGCAAAGATCATCGCGCCCAGCGAGTAGCGCACCCAGTAATCCGTCGTGGAGCGACCCGAGCCGCTCAGCTCCGCGAGGTTCATCGTGAACTCGCAGCCCGGAACGCCGTAGCGCGGCGTGCCGATGTGCAGCAGCAGCGGAATGCCGAGATCCTGCGCCGTCCACCAGAGTCGCTCGTAGATTGGGTGGCGATACGGACGATCGGGCAGCGGCGACACCGGAATGAAGGCGCCGACCAGCCCGAGCTTCGCGCAGCGCTCGAGCTCGCTGCACGCGTCCTCGACATCGTCGACGTTGAGCATCCCGATGCCCTTGAGCCGATCCGAGAAGGGCTTGCAGAACTCGGCGATCCAGCCGTTGTAGACGCGGCAGATCGCCGAAAGCATCTCGCCGTCGGGGATGCGGTACCAGAAGAGGCCCTGGCTCGGCTGCAGGCACGAGCCCCACACGCCGTCCATCTCGTTCTCTTTCACCATCGCCTGGGGATCGTAGGCGCCGAGCCGGACGTCCTCCCACATGCCGAGGAAATCGATCTGCGAGGGATCCTCGAAGCGCTGGCCGGCCTGCATCACCGCGCCCAGCGTGCCGGCCTGCTGGCCGTCGATCAGCCACGCGTCGAACTTCCGGCCCGCGGGCGTCTCCAGCCGCTCCAGCCGCGGCGCCCGCTCGCGGAACCGGGGCTCGATGCGGGTCGTGTAGAGGTCCGGCGGCTCGACGATGTGCGAATCGGCCGAGATGAGCTTGTGCGTCAGCATAGTGGCAGTCCTTCCTGACGCCGCACGTCGTTGATGATCTCGCGGACGCGCGTGCGCAGCGGCGGGTACTCGATTCCGAACTCCTTGCGCAGGCGACTGTTGTCGACGAGATAGTTGCCCGACTCCTCGCGGCCGCCCTCCTGCGCGAACGTGATCTTCGCGTCAGGCAGGAGCTCACGCACGAGGTCGGCCAGCTCGCCGAGACTGATCGGAATGCCTCCAGAGTTGTAGATGGCGTGCTGCGGCGCATCCGCGAGCAGGACGCGCGCGAAGACCTCGGCGATGTCTTCGACGTGGATCAGCAGCCGCATGTAGCCTTTCTTCGGGAGATGCACGGGCGCGCCCCGCGCGGCGCCAGTGATGAGCTGCACGTGATCGGTGGAGCCGCGCACCTTGTCGGGACCAGTCACGTTGGCCGGGCGTACGCCGGTGATCGACATCCCGTAGCTCTTGATGTACTTACGCGCCTGGAACTCGTTGAAGATCTTGTGAACCGCGTATTGGCTGGTGCCGTAGAGCGCATCGTCCTCGGTGACCAGCCGCTCTCCGAAATGACTTTGCTGACCGCTCACCGCGATCGAGCTCGCGTATACGGTTCGGCGCACCCCGACCAGACGCGCGG
>Ga0114129_10002733_pt1 | contig 24598 bp, 19 predicted proteins | sample RhiMetdeltSRZDD1_FD_80071 | JGI IMG/M metagenome (GOLD analysis project Ga0114129, IMG submission 80071) | Populus rhizosphere microbial communities from Tennessee, USA - Rhizosphere MetaG P. deltoides SRZDD1 (version 2) (version 2) | ecosystem: Host-associated > Plants > Roots > Rhizosphere >...
GCGCTGCAGGAAGGCGAGGCGCTGCGCGGCGGCAACATCGCGCTCATCGCGGCGGGGACCGGCCTTGGCGAAGCGCTGCTGCACAACGTCGACGGCCGCTTCGTACCGTCGCCGTCGGAGGGCGGGCACGCCGACTTCTCCGCGCGCACCGAGCGGGAGATGTCGCTGGTCCGGCACCTCACCGCGCGCTATGGCCGTGCCGATGTCGAGCACGTCGTCTCCGGCCGTGGGTTGATCAACATCCACCGCGCCATGCACAGTGCCGCGTGCGTGGCGGCGATCGATCTCGGCCACCCGGCCGCGCCGGCGGCAATCTCGACGGCGGCGATCGAGCATCAGTGTCCCGGCTGCGTCGAAACGCTCGACCTGTTCATCGAGGCGTACGGGGCGGAGTCGGGCAACCTCGCACTGCGCAGCGTCTCGACCGCCGGTCTGTACGTCGGCGGCGGAATCGCGCCGAAGATCCTGCCGGCGCTCAGCACCGGTCTGTTCATGCGCGCGTTCCTCGCCAAGCCGCCGCTGGAAGAGATGCTGAACCGCATGCCGGTGAAGGTGATCTTGAACTCCGAGGCTGGACTTCTTGGCGCAGCGGTCTACGCCGCCGGCTCATGATTTAGGCATTTCTGTTCACCTACCTGACTCGAACGTCAGCGAGTGAACAACTACGACTTCCTGGCATTTTCATTCGGGAAAACGCAGATCTTTTGCTGTTGTGCTGTTGTATTCTTGGGGCCGGATGATCTGGTTTTTCGACAAGGACGGCGAGAAGCTCCGCTACGAGATCACGCGCGATCGCGTCGGCGGACGGTATCGCGTCGTCATCACGCGCCCCGACGGGACCGAATCGGTCGAGGAAGTGGATGAGCCGACCGAGCTCATCGAACGATCGGTGCAGTTGATGAATTCGCTCCGCGGCGACGGCTGGAAAGTCGCCTGAGCCCCCCCTCGCATCACCGACTCTTCTGGAACTCGTAGATTTCCATCGACGCGAGCAGCGCCATCGCGCCACCCCGATCGTCGGCGCCCGTGATCGCCGCGCGATCGAAGTAGTACCGCTCGGTCGGACCTGATCCTGTGCTCGTGCACACGTCGATGACGGTCCCATCCTCCGCCACGTGAGCGGTGAGCCCGCGCCAGGCGCGTTCGACCAGGGGCCGATAGGAGCGATCGATCCAACCAAGCCGGATGCCTCGCGCCATGGCGGTCAGCAGCATCGCAGTCGCAGTCTCCTCGCGGTACGCCGCTGGGTTGTCGATGACTTCGCGCCACATGCCGTCGGGCGCCTGCTGATCTTTCACAGCGGCCATGTGGCGTCGGTAGATCTCCAGCAGCGCCGGCCGCGAGGGATGCTGATCCGGCATCGCGGTGAGCGCCTCAGTCAGGCCGAGCGCCGCGAATCCGTTTCCGCGTCCCCAGGCGGCAGGGCCGTCGATAGCGTGATTGAAGAGACCGTCGGGACGCTGGAGGCGGGCGGCGTACGAGGACAGAAGCCGCGCCGCGTCATCGATCTTGCCGGTCCGCGACAGGATCGAAGACGCCATGAACATGTCGTCGGTCCATCCGCCGCCGTATTGGGCGATGCCGTCCGGCTTCACCGCCGCGGCCAGCGCCGCCGCTTCGTTCGCGAGCTTCGCCGCGGCCTCGCCTCCATCGGCCTTCGACAAATCGGCGAACACCATCGCGCCCGCCACCGCGGTGAGCTGGATGCGGTCGCCGAACATCTTCCGGTCGCCTGAGAGCCACGGCGCGGTCTGATCGAGTACTTTCTGCTTCAGCGACACGTCGCCGTTGATCGCGCTGAGTCGAAGGGTATTCACCCACGAGACCGACGGGATGTAGCTGATGCTCGGCGTTCCGGGATAGCGCTTCGCCAACAGGTTCGCTAAGTCGAGCGGCGAACGGCGAAGGCGGGCTGCCATGGTTTGCTGCAGCGGCGGCCGGCGTTTACTTGCAAGGGCCAGTTCGCCGGGAAGCCACGCAAGGAAGTCTTTGATGGGAAAGCCAGGCGCTGCGACCCGGCCCGGGAAACCGATCGGCTCCGGCGGCACGTCGGTGCCGATACTGAGGAGGAGATCGGGCGCCTGGAACGTCACCCAGCGTGTCAGTGACTGCGGATCGGCCCGATCGGATCCGATGTTCGGCATCGCACTCACAACCCACTGCTGACGGACGTCCACCGGCGCGTCGGTCTTCATCCAGCGCACGGCAGCCAGTACGGCATCCGCTGCGCGTTCGTCGTTGGCTGAACCGATGAGCACCAGTCGACGTCTGGGTTCCGCTACGTCGAAGGCCGATCCGTTTTCAAGCGTCAGGATTGGCTCCTCGCTCCTGGTGATCCCGGCGGCGCTCACCACGCTCGGCTCTCCAGGCAGTTTCGCGATCGCGTCGAGTTGTGGACGCAGCGTGGCGGCGACGGCAAGTGCGAAAAGGAATGACGTCATGGTCGCACCAGGTGATCTAACCACATGTTCGAGAGCTTTTCCTGGACCGTGTTCTGGCGAAGACGGGCGGCCAGGTTGGCAAAATCAACGCGGTCCATCTCCTGATCCTGGTTGAAGCACGAAAAGATAATCGTCTCCTTGTGCGTGATCGGATCGACATGCTTCTGCAGGCACTGGGCGCACACTTCCTTCATCATGCACTGCATCGGCGAGTTGATGCTGGCGATGCCGACGTGGTCCGGCTTGAGGAACGGCGCGAGCACCCCATGCCGCGCGGCGGTCACGGCCGCCATCATCCGGTCCGACCCGATGGCGATCATGCGATCGACCGACTCCAGCGGCACCACGCGGTCGCCGAGCTCTCCACGCTGATACGCGAGCACAGCCTGGACGATGTTGCCGCGAAAATGCGAATCCTGGGGCCGCCGCGGCTCGATGGCCGCGCCCATGTCGGTGCTCCAGATCACTTGATCGGTCGCCTTCTCGATCTCCTCGCGCTTGAAGAGATCCTCGCCTTTCTTGTACCCGGCAAAGTAGACCACCCTGTTGGCGTTCTCGCGCATGGCCTTTGCGATCGAGAACAGCACCGCGTTCCCGAGGCCGCCACCGAGCAACAGGATCTGCCGGCCCGAAGGGATTTCTGTCGGCGATCCGGTTGGGCCCATCACGACGACCGGCTCGCCTTTGCGCAGCTGCGTCACGAGCCGGCTCGATACGCCGAGCTCGAGTGCGATGAGCGACAGCAGACCGCGCTCCTTGTCGACCCAGGCCCCCGTGAGCGCGATCCCCTCCATCAGCAGCGGGGTCCCGTTCACCCGCCGGGCCACAGACTCGAAGTTCTGGAGCCGGTAGAACTGACCGGGATGAAAGTGCCGGGCGGCCGCGGGCGCCTTGACGATCACCTCGACGATCGTCGGCGTCAGCCGCACGACCTCTTCGACGTGCGCCACCAGCTCCGCGTTGAGCCGATGCACCAGGTCGGTCCAGGCGCGATCGCGCTCGGCCTGCCGCCCGACCTCCACCGACGCCAGATCACGCGCGAACAACTTGACGATGTGCGGGTAGCCATACTTCGCCGACGCCATCGCCTTGACGACGTTGCCGGCGTAGCGCGGATGGTTGTCGCCGTAGTACGTCACGAACCGGCCGCCTCGATCGTAGGACGTGAAGAACCCATCGGCATCCGGCGTCAGCTGAAACCGTCCGTCGCCGTCCTCGACGGCGTTGTAGGGCTGGAAGAACTTCTTTTTCGCGTCCAGCTGAAACGTGCCGGGGCACTCCTTCTCGTACGTGATGTTCGGCGTCGTCCCCGCCGCGACGAGCACTGTTCGGGCGGGCAGGATGACCGGGTCCTGACCTTCGCGCGCGAACACCATTGCGCGAACGGCGCCGCGCTCGTCGGCCGCTGCCTCGATGGGATTGAGATTCTCGGCGAACGTGATGCCCTCTTCGAGCGCCTTGATCACCTCTTCGTGATTGAGGCGGTACGCGGGCGAATCGACCATCCGCTTGCGGTAGGCGATCGTGACGCCTCCCCACGAGCGGACCAGCGACACGAAATCGGGCGTCTCGCCTGCCGCGGCGGCCCGAAGCCGCTCGGCGCGAATCGCGCGGCCGTGCTCCAGGTACTCGTCCACGACTTGGAGCTCTTCGACGTCGTACGGCGCGCGAACCCCCGAAACGCCAATCTCGGCGGCGAGCGCTTCGTACTGGTCGAGCACCTTCTCGACCTGCAACGGGTAGTACGCCATGAGCTCGGTGGCGGTGTCGATCGCGGTGAGCCCGCCGCCGATGACCAGGGCGGGCAGACGCGCCTGCAGGTTCGGCAGCGCGTTCCGCTTGAATGCTCCGGTGAGCTGCAGCGCCATCAGAAAATCGCTGGCTTTCCTGATCCCGCGAATCAGGTTGTTCTTCATGTCGATGATGGTCGGCCGCCCGGCGCCCGACGCGACGGCAACGTGATCGAAGCCGTACGCCCACGCGTCCTCAATCGGAACGGTGCCGCCGAACCGAATGCCGCCGTATATGCGAAGACCGCGCCTGCGCGCCAGCGTCACGTGCAGCAGCGTGAGGAAATTCTTGTCCCATCGGACGGTGATGCCGTACTCCGAGACCCCACCAAAGCCTTCGAGGACGCGGACGTCGAGCGGCTGGTAGATCTCGCTCCAGTCGCGGATCGGCCGCGGCGCCACGTCGTCGGTCCCTACGACATCGTCCGGCAGCGGCTCGATCTTCAGCGCGTCGATGCCGACCACGCCGAAGCCCTCGTTGACGAGGAAGTGCGCGAGCGTGTAACCCGCCGGGCCAAGACCCACAACCAGCACGTTGTTGCCGTTATACGGAAGCGCGTATGGCCGACGCACGTTCAGCGGGTTCCAGCGCGTCAGGAGCCCGTAGATCTCGACGCCCCACGGCAGGCTCAGCACGTCGGTGAGCACACTGGTTTCGATCTGGGGAATGTTCACCGGCTCCTGTTTCTGATAAATGCACGACTTCATGCAGTCGTTGCAGATGCGATGGCCGGTACCCGGACACATCGGGTTGTCGACCATCACCAGGGCCAGCGCGCCAACGGCATCCCCCGCTTTTCGAAGCGCGTGCATCTCGGAGATCTTCTCGTCGAGCGGGCAGCCGTCCAGCGCGATGCCCAGCGGGTTGACCGCGATTCGGCCGTCTTTGTCGCGCAACCCCTTCGAACACGAGTCCTTGTCGCGCTCGTGGCACAGCACGCAATAGTGGATTTCGCTCAGCGCTTCACGGGGTGTGAACCGTGCGTCCGTCAGGCCGAAGCCGTCTCTGCGCCGACGGCGCCAGTCAGGGCCACGCATCGCCTCAGGCAACTGTGGCTCCGGCCGCCGCACCTCGACGAGGTTCCAATAATCGAGCGTTTCAGGAAAACGGAAGATCACCCAGCCACGATAGGCGCGATCGTGGAGTCGAGCGGCGCACCAGCGTTTCAGAGCCTCGGCGTCGGGACTTGGGGACTGAACGCCGGGCCCGGGGGCCAGGGGCTGGGGGCTGGCTGTCTTCTCGCGGTCGAGGAGGGCGCACCCTGCGCGGGCCACGGCGAGCTCGCGGTCGCTCACGGGCTGATCCGCAATGAGGCGCTCGACGATCGCATCGTCCTCGGCCGTCGCCGGCACGCGAACGCCGCCCTTGAGCAGCGGGAGGGCGCGACGTCGAACGAAATCCACCTTGAAGCGAAAGAGATCGTCCTGCGCGCGCGTCGCTTCGGAAACCGCTTCCGCCGGCGTGTCCACGTCGAACAGCCGCCTCAGGAACCGGCTCACGCGCGGCGCCATACCGATCAGGAGGTTCGACAAGGCAACCGGCGGCCGAGGCGCGTCCGGCGCGAGGCGATACGCGTCCCATTCGAGCCAGAACACGGGATCGGCGGCCCGCACCTCCTCGCAGAATCGGTCGTACAGCGATGCGAGGCGGTCTGGGCGATGTAAATCTGCGAACGTGTAGCCCGGGAGGCCGAGTGCCGTGGTCACGAACAGAAAAAGGTACTCGGGAGCTCCGCCGCGAGTCAACCGCGCGCGAGCTGCTCGATCACCGCCCTGGACGATTGCGGAGAAGAATCTCGCGCACGGGCTCGACGAGGTGTTCGGCGATCGTCCGATTGGCGCGCGCCACGAGGTGGATGCCGTCGTAGGCGACCGAACTGTCCCGCAGATCGACGGCCGTTCCGAGATTCACGTGGCGCACCCCGCTGTCGCCGCCGAAGCGCGAGGCGACCGCGGCCGTCAGCGCCCTCTGCTGCATCACGTGGGTATCAGAAATGTACGGTTGCGTGACGACGAGGACTCGCGCCCCGCGCGTCCGTGCGTCCGCAACGGCCTTCAGCACGCTGTCGGTGTACGACGTCCATGATGTGGTGTCGAGCGGCGCGTGCGAGAGCGCCGCGCCGTCGGTGAGCCGGCCGACCCGCCTGCCAAGGGCCTCCGCCACCGTTGCCGCGCTCGTCAGTGCCGACGCGGTCATCCGTGCCGCAAGGCCGGGCGAGAAATGGACCTCGCCGCGGTAGGCGGCATCCAGCTGACCGCCCGAGCGAAGCGCCATGGCCTTCTCGCGAAACACAAGCGGCAGCACTGGAAAGTACCCGGTGAGGCGGAACACCGGCGATTGCCTCCGCCAGAGATAGTGATTCACGACGGCCGGCGTCGGATCGAAGGCCATCGGCTTGCCGAGATCGTTGTAGCCCTCGTAGAGAATGACGACGTCGTACTTGAGATAGGCGTAGTCGTCGAGGTCGAACGCAAATCCGTACGCGCCCTGTCCGGGTGCGCCAAGATTCACGACGCGATACTTGCCGCCGGAGGGGCCGCCGTTCAGCAGCTCTTCGAGGTAGAAAGCCCACGACTCGTGTACCGGCAACCCGTAGCTGAAAGCCGTGCTGCCGCCGAGCACGACAATCCGGGTTTCGCCGCGTGGTTTTCGGCCGACAACCGATCCCCGGTAGCCCCACACGTTGACGCCCGCCAGGTTCTGCACGCGGAGGTGCAGGTACATGTCGGCCAGCAGGATCGCGAGCGCGCAGACCGTCGACGCGAGGAGGACGGCGATCAGCGCGTAGGTGAACCGCCGCCGGGCCGTCAAGGGAATCATCGCGCCTGAAGCCTGCAGAACATTCGATCGTAGCATGTCAACGTGAGGACTCGGCTGCGCGCCATCGCCTGGCGACGGTCGCCATCGCCTCTCGTACCTCGGGCCGGCTCGTCGAGAAGAGCAGAATCGAGTAGGCCGCACGAGCCGATGGCGACACCGATCGGAACGGTGCGAACGGGTCGCCCGTCACGAACAAGCCGTCAAGGTGTGTGACCGAGATCGCGACGTAGTCCCAGCGCCGAAAATCCTGCACTGCACTGGTCCATACGTCTGCGGACAGACCGTAGGCGCCAAACGGCGCATTGCCGAAGTAGGAGAACAGCAGGGTCCCGCCACCGAGATCCGAGAGCACGTGCCGCAGGGCTGGAAGATCCTGTCCCCAATCGATGTTCGAATCGGCGAGGTACCGGTAGCCCATGGACGGACCGCCTGAGAACCGGTTGAAATAGCTGAGATAGTGCGGTGCGATCGCGACGGCGCTCGACACCTGCACAAGCACGAGCGCGGCGCCCGTGATGGAGCGCAATCGACCGTCGGCCACGCGCCACCATTTCTCGAGGGTCACGAACGCGAACAACGGTACGAGAATGAGCGCGTAGCGGATGCCAAGGTCCAGCCGATTGACGAGCGCAAACGCCCCGAACGTCACGATCGTCACGCGCCAGACGAGCGCGCTCGTGGACGAATGGCGCCAGTCGGTCGCCACAACCAACAGTCCGAACGCGATCACGACGAGCTCCGCGGGCGTGCTCTTCAGCGCGAACGCGACCGGCATGTAGTACCACCAGCCGGTGGCCGACGTGCTTCCGAGCAGGAAGGCGGGATGGCCGCCGCGCTGATGCACCACCTGCGAAAGAACGCCGGCGACAACCGCCGGCATCCTGTGCGACGCAAGCGCGGGCACCGTCGAGGGGAACATCGCAAAGCCATGAAGCGCCCAGACCATCAGGAACGAGGCGAGCGCCAGGCCACCGGTCACACCGAGCGCGTGCCAGACGCGTCCAGCCGCGCGGTGCCGGCGATTCGCGAGGACGAGGACCATCAGGACCGCGGGAAACAACGTCACCGCCGAGTACTTCGCGGCGAGGGCCGCGCCCAGCGTCAGCGCGAGCAGCGCCAGCCGTCCGCGCGACGGCCGATCGACATAGCGACCGAGCGCCAGCAATGCCGCAAGCGTCGCCGCGACGAAACAAATATCGGTCGCCGCTACGGCCGCGTGAGCGATGATGTTGGGCGAAAAGGCGACGAGAGCCGTGCCGATCGTCGCGGCGGTGCGTCCTGCCGCCTGGAGAACCGACCAATACACGATGAGCACCAATGGAATGGCGATGAGCGCGATCGCCGACGTCCGGGCAACGCGAATCGTCTGCGCGTACTCGGTCGCATCGACCAGCGCCGGCGCGGCGAAGGACAGGAGGACGGGAAGGGGCGCGACGCCGTCCTCCACCAGCGGGCGCACATCCGCGTGGTGATAGAGACGAAGTCCGGCGGCAAGATACGTCGTCTCGTCGGGCGTACCGCTGGTCGTCGCCGCGGCCCAGCCGGCCTGCGCCGCCAGCGCGGCAGCCAGAACACAGGCGATCAGGAGATCGGGGGTTGACGAGCGCACAGTCGAAGCAGGCGCGCATTGTGCCATACGGCGTCGCCGCAGTGCTGGCCGCGGCGCTCGCCATCGTCGCGTGGTTGGCGCCGCGCTTTCCGTTCTCCAGCCCCTACGAGGCGACGGCCGATCGGACGATCATCCCCGGGTGTTCGGAAGTGCAGTGCTTCCGCGTCCTCGTCCCATGGATACTCGGGCTGTTTCCACTGCCTTCAGTGCTCAAGTGGAAGGCATTCGCCGTCGCTGCGAACGTCGCAGCCGCCTACGCCGTATTCGACTTGTGTCTGACCTTCGGGCTGTCACGCCGCGAGGCCGCGACCGCCCTGTCGCTCACCGTCGGCGGGTTTGGATCGATGTTCGCAATGTGGGATCCCTTCAACGCCGACCCGCTGATGTTCTATCTCGGTCCGGCGGTCACGAGATGGCTGCTCGAAGAGCGATACGGGCGCGTCGCGCTGGTGACAGGCGTCACCGTCCTCGCCAAGGAATTCGTCGTCATGGCGGTCGCGATGTTCGGTGTCTGGGCCACATGGACACGACAGTGGCACAGGGCGCGCGCGGCCGTGCTCATCGCGGTTTCGGCGTTCGTCCTGTGGGCCGCATTCCAGCTGCTGTTGATGCGCCGATTCAACTACAGCTACTCGGGTGTGGGCACCGCGCCCGCAACGCACCTCCTGTCGGGATCGTTCCTCGTTCTCTGGATCTCCCTCATGCCGCCCGCGGCGGCCATCTCGGCGCTGTTGAACGAGTTCGGCGCAGTGTACTTGCTCATCCCGTTCGGCTGGCTGAGCGCCCCCCGGACGTTGAAACAGCTGTCGATCGTCGCCATACCGTTCGCCGCGTTCCTCGCGTACGTCGAACAGCCTGATCGGGCCCTCTGGAACTTTCATTTCCTGGCGTTCCCCCTCGCAGCGATCGTGCTCGAGGACCTTCCCGCCCCCGCCAGGTGGTCGTTCGTCGGACTCTATGCGATGGCCAACGCCCGAGTCGGAGCGCAACTGGAATTTGCGCCGCCGGCGAGATTTCCATTCGCGGCCTCGGCCGCGATTGCTGTCGCCGCCGTCGCCCTCCATTGGCGCCGCACGCACGGCGCGCGTGCCGGATAGGTCGCGAGTCGTCTTAGAGCCTAGTGGCCGCTGCGGTGGCTGTCTGCCCGGCGCAGGAACGTCTTCATCCCTCCGCGATCGGCGACGATGGCGGCAACGGCCAGGATGAGCGTGAGCGCCACGGCGTAACGGGCCTGGGGCACCGCGCTCACCTGAGCACCGATGCGCAGGTAGCTGATGCCGTACAGCGCGACGAACGCGGCCACGAGCGGAGTGGACAGCGGTTCGAGCGCGAGCGCCGACAACGGGCTCGTGAGGAAATGAAAATTCCACAGCGCGCGATCCGGCTGCTGGACGTAAGCGAAGACACAAGCGATTGGCAGCGCCGCGACCGTCAATTCGCGGAGCGGCCGAGGCGCCCGCCAAAAGCCGAACGGGACGAGGAGATACAACGCGCCAAACTCGACGAACATCGCCGCGGCGGATGTGGCCGGGCTTTCGTGCGTCAGCCAGAACACGACGTAGCCACCCGACGCGAGGCGTGGGGACTTGTTGTCGCCGTAGCTGTAGCCGAACCAGTACATCAGGAAGAACTGCAGGCCGAGCCACACCGCGAAGGACGCCGCTGCCGCGGCGGCGGCGCGCATCGCGGTCTGCGTTCGGCCCGCGCGTGCGGACGCCAGCACGAATATCACGACGGGCGCGACGACGAACTCCTTGGCAAACACACCGAGGCAGGTCAGCGCACCGGCAAGACCCGTACGCCCCTCGACGAGCCATCGGGTCGTGAGCGGCGCGAACCAGAACATCAAGGGATCGCTGGTGAACGGTTCGAAGAGCGTATACAACGAGCCGAAACCGAAAGCCGAGAGGAGACACGCGATCGTCGACGCGCGCGCCGACAGTCCGAGGACAAGGCAGAGGTCGAACACGGCGACCGCGGCGGCGGCGTTGCAGACCGCGGCGTACACTTTCCATTTCACTACCGAAGCCGGAAACACGCCGAGGATCCACGGCACGAGCGGCCGGAAGCAATGGATTTCGGCGCAGCCTGGGATGATCGTCTGCGCGGCGATGCGCTCGTAATAGAACGAATCGGGCAGCCGCTCCCGTGAGGCTGCCGCGGCAATCGCACACAACACGAGCGCAAGCGCCAGCGCCACGCCGATTCGGCGAAGCCCATGCGGCGTCGTGAGGGTCAAGGACTCGTCACTCGGGAATCCGCGGTTGGTATCATAGACTAGAGAGTGGATGAGGCTGCCTGTTGACGATCACGCTGAACGGCGACCGGTTCGAGATCGTCCGGCCTCTCACGGTGACCGACCTGCTCGCGCACCTGGACATCGATCCGCGGCGGGTCGCAGTGGAGCACAATCTGTTCGTGCTCAAGCGTGACGCGTTCGATCACACGGTGGTCCGCGAGGGCGATTCCGTGGAGATTGTGAACTTCGTGGGTGGCGGATAGCGGTCGCCGTCGGGGCTAGGGGCTAGCCGCAACGGGACTTGGGGACTGCGAACGCGGGGACTGGGGACTGAGACGTGGATACGTTCAAGATCGCGGACAAAACGTTTTCGTCGCGGCTCATCGTCGGGACGGGCAAGTACTCGTCGCCGGCGGCGATGGTCCAGGCGCACGAAGCGTCTGGTGCCGAAATGGTGACCGTCGCGGTGCGCCGCGTCAACATTTCGGACCGCTCCAAGGAGTCGCTGCTCGACTACATCGACACCTCGAAATACTTTCTGCTGCCCAACACCGCCGGCTGCTACAGCGCCGAGGAGGCCATCCGGACCGCGCGCCTCGGACGCGAGGCGGGACTGTCCAACTGGGTCAAGCTCGAGGTGATTGGCGACGAGCGGACGCTCTTCCCCGACAACGCCGAGCTGCTCGAGGCGACGCGCGTGCTCGTGCGAGAGGGGTTCGTGGTGCTGCCGTACACGAGCGATGATCCGGTCATCTGCCGCAAGCTCGAGGACGCGGGCGCCGCCGCCGTGATGCCGCTCGGTGCTCCGATCGGCTCCGGCCTGGGAATCCAGAACGTGAACAACATCCGCATCATCCGCGAGTTCGCGCGCGTCCCGCTCATCGTGGACGCCGGCGTTGGCACGGCGTCCGATGCCGCGCTCGCGATGGAGCTCGGCGCCGACGGCGTTCTGATGAACACCGCCATCGCGGGGGCCCAGAATCCGGCGGCGATGGCCGAGGCGATGAAGCTGGCGGTCCGCGCCGGCCGGCTCGCCTACACCTCGGGCCGGATCCAACGCCGAATGTACGCGAACGCGAGCAGCCCCGTCGAAGGTTTGGTCGGCCGCTAGACACGACATGCCAGGACCTGACGATCTCGCGGCGCTCAAGGCCGAACGCGAGGCCGCGGACCGCGAATACAACGACGCGCTCACGCGACTCGATCGCGCCGTTCAGCAGCTGCCGGCCGACTTCCCTCACCCGCCGCCTGTTCCCGACGAGCATCAGGTCACGCCGCTCAACACACTCTGGCGGATCGACGCGCCCCGCCCTCGCGGGTTTCGTCGCGGGTTCGTCGCGGCCGTGCGTCGCGCCGTCGCGCCACTCTTCGACCAGCAGCAGGCATTCAATTCGGCGCTCGTCGACCACGTCAACCGCAACGTCCAGGTATCGCGCCAGACGCGCGAGGCGATGGCCACGACGCTGATGGTCCTGCACAGCACGACCGAGGACCTGATCCGCTTTCAGAACCTGCTCGTCCTGTTCGCTCAGCAGATCACGCCGTACGTCGACACCCGCGACCGCGACGTCGCGGGGCTGCTTCGGGGACTCTCCGGCGCCATCAACTCGGTGGCCGACGAGCTGATGAAGCGCTCAGAGGCGATGCTGGCGCGCGATCGGCGCCATGAGATGCGGGTCTCCGCGCTGGAGAACGAGCTCGCCGCGCTGCGCGCGCGCGTCGAGGAGCTCACGGCAGCCCTGGCGCGCGACAGCGGTCACGCTCGGTAGAGAAGGCCTTTCACGAAGACGTCCTTCGCCGTCTTCGTGTCTTCGTGAGAAGGCGTGACCACCTCCCACCATGTTAGTTTCAGTCGCGACCTTGCGCACATCGCGCCTTTCAAGTCGCCGAAGGACGAATTACAATCGGCGCACCATCGCGAGAACTCGTTCATGGCCCTCGCAGCCGGCGATCGACTCGGCCCGTACGAAATCGTCAATCCGATCGGGGCTGGCGGCATGGGCGAGGTGTATCGCGCGCACGACGCCAAGCTCAATCGCGACGTCGCGCTAAAGATTCTCCCGACCGAGTTTGCGGTGGACCCCGAACGCCTCGCGCGGTTCAAGCGCGAAGCGCACGTCCTCGCTTCGCTGAATCACGCGAACATCGCGGCGATCTACGGCTTCGAGGACTCGGATGCCGGTCGGGCGCTCGTCCTCGAGCTGGTCGAGGGGCCCACGCTCGCCGACCGGATCGCGGATGGCCGGGTTCCGCTCGAGGAGGCAGTGCCGATCGCGAAGCAAATCGCGGAGGCGCTCGAAGCCGCGCACGAACAGGGGATCGTCCATCGCGACCTGAAGCCGGCGAACATCAAAGTTCGCGCGGACGGCGCGGTCAAGGTGCTCGACTTCGGCCTCGCAAAGGCGCTCGAACGCGGATCCACTGCGTCGAGCGGGTCTGGCGGACCGAGTGCGTTGTCGATATCGCCGACCATTACGACGCCTGCCATGACGCAGCTGGCGTCATCCTCGGGACGACGGCGTACATGAGCCCCGAGCAAGCGAAAGGACGAGCGGCCGACAAGCGCAGCGACATCTGGGCGTTCGGCGCGGTGCTTTACGAAATGCTCTCAGGGCAGCGAGCGTTCAAGGGCGAGGACGTTTCCGACACGCTCGCGTCGGTTCTTCGGCAGGACGTGGATTGGATAGCGCTGCCGGACACGACACCCGCGGCGCTGCGACGCCTCATCGCGCGCTGCCTCGATCGCGACCCGAAGCGCCGACTGCGCGACATCGGCGAGGCGCGGATCGTGCTGGACGATCCAGCCAGCCAGGAAGGTGACGCCATTCGATACCGTCCACTCAACATCACCAATTGGTGCAGGGTTTTCTCCCGACGGTCGATGGATCGCTTATACGAGCACCGAGCCGGGCCGACGCACGACGGTTTACGTTCAGCCGTTCCCAGCGACCGGGCCGAAGCATCAGTTGTTCACGAAAGAAACGGATCAGCCGCACCATCCCGTCTGGTCACCTGACGGAAAGGCGCTGTTCTATGTACCAGGCTCCGGTGGCTTCGAGTCTGTGAGCGTCACGACTCAACCGACGTTTACGTTCGGAAATCCAGTCGCCGCGCGGCGACCATTTGGACCCAGCGCTCCAGAAGCACGCAGACTTTATGACATCACGCCCGATGGCAAGTTCGTGGGGTTGGTACCAGCCGGGCAAGCGGACTCAGGTGCGACCGCGCCAATTATCGAGGTGGTGATCAACTGGACCGAGGAGCTGAAGGCACGCATACCGACGAAATAGGAGTGCAAACCGTTAGAACCGTCATGCACGAGGTCCTGCAGCGGCGAGCCATTCCCGTGTCCATTCCTTTCTCAATAGCAATTCCTCGATACGATACGCATGGAAGAAATCGTGCAGCGCGAGGTGGCGAAACATGATGAGGACCGAATAATGGCTGTATTCACCGTGATCGGCTGTCCGGCTCCACGCCATTGGTGACAAATCACGGAGTCGTTCGACCAAACGCCGACGCTCGTCAACGTACTTCTCCAGTGACTCATCGAGATCCATGTTCAGGAGCAGGTCGTCGGGATCGCTCTGTCCTGGCTCGTAAGGCGTGATCACTGGCGTTGGTGATGCCAGGATCTGGTCGAGCCGGTCGAAAAAAAGACCGTGCACAAATGCCAGGTGGCAAGCGTGTTCGTGAGCAGACCACTTCCCCGTTGTTGGGCGCCGCTTCAGCAAAACCGGCGGAACCTCCCGAACTAGCGGAACGACGATCTCTGGAGCTCGCTCAAGTGCTCTGATAACCGCAACTGCTGTTTCCATGAATGACCACCTATTCGCTCAGTCTCGTTCCCGCCGACAAGCGGTCGCTTGGTCGCGATGGCGCCGCGGCGACGAGCATGCGGCCCGTTCTCACTGCAAAGCTGGCCTCGTGCCCTTTGTCGTCTTCGCGTCGTCGCGAAACGCTGTTTGTCCGACGACCTCACGCCATGTCAGCTTGAGGGCTTCAGCTGATGGTTGTGTGCGCAGCATGACGGCAAGCGCCCATCCAACCACGAGCGTCGCCGCCAGGCCAAACGTCGACGGCCACATGAACCCGATACTGGTGCGATAGGCGACGTAGTAGCTGGTGAAGCTTCCCAGGACGCCGGCAATCAACACGGGTACGGCGGTGGCGCGCCGGCTGAACATCGCCAGCAGGTAGATCCCGAACAGTGGACCCGTGAACGCGTTGATCAGCTTGTTCGCGATCTCGAGCAGGCTGCCAATCCGCGACACGTTGATGGCGAGCAGCGTGCCGAGGGCGCCAAATGCCACCGTGGCCGCACGCGCAACCAGCACCTGCCGGCGATCATCGCTCCGATCGCCTCGATCGCCGGTTTGCCGCCCCAGCACCAACCGGTTGTAGAAGTCGACGACGACAACAGAGGTGCACGAGTTGATGGCGGAGTCGACGCTCGACAGCGAGGACGCCATGATCGACGCGATCACGAGGCCGACGATGCCGCGCGGGAACGTGAGCGACATGAAGTACGGCAGGATCTTGTCGGTCGAGAAGTCCGGCGGCAGCGGGTGGCGCTGGAAGTAGGCGAACAGCGCGAGGCCGACGAAGGAGAGCGCGAACATCCAGATGATGTCGCCGGCCGCGGTGACGATGAACGCCTGCCGCGCGTCCTTCAGCGATCTCGTCGTCTGCAGCCGCTGGACCATGATTTGATCGCCGACGTAGGCCGCCATCCGTCCCACCATGAGCGCGAACATGATCGAGACGACGTTGAGCGGCTGCTCGAAGAACGCCTGGACGCCGGCGAGCACACCACCGGACGACCCCGCGATCGGCGCGAAGAGCGTGGTCTTCCCGGCGGCTGACGCGACCTCCCAGATCTCGGTCAGCCCGCCGGGCACCGACCGGGACGCGATCCACGCCACCGCCGTCAGTCCACCGAACCGGACCATGAACTGCGCGACGTCGTTCCAGATGACGGCCTGCACGCCGCCCAGCGCCGTGTAAAACGTGACGACGACGCCGAGCGCGACGATAGTGCCTGTCAGCGGGATGCCGCCTCCCGTGGCGGCGCTGATGGCGAGACACGGGACGTAAATCGCCGTCGCCATCCACCCGAGGCGCCAGACGATGAAAATGCCGGCGGCAAGCGAGCGAACGCGCACGTCGAACCGCGCTTCGAGGTACTCGTACGTCGTGTAGAGATTCAGCCGCCGGTAGAACGGCAGCGTGACCTTGGCCACCCAGGGATACAGCAGCAGCCACGAGCTCGTGCCGACCAGCAGAATGAGTCCGTATTTGATCGTCGACGAGGGCTGCATCAGGTAGTCGATTGCGCTGTCGAGCGCCGCCATCAGCGACAGACCGACCGGCAGCCACGTCATCGACTGACGGGCGCGGAAGAACTCGTCCAGGTTCGTCTGGCGCCGGGAGAAGTAGAGGCCGACGCTCGTCAGCATGATCAGATACGCGACGAGAATCGCCGCGTCGATCGCGTGGATGCTGGTGTTCATGCGGTGCGTTCGTTGTACTACAATGCCGCCGCGCGGACCCGCTAGAATACGGACGTTCTGACCAGGACCGCGTTCGTCTCGAGCATCGCCGCGGGGCTCGTCCTTGGCGTGATGTATACCGTCTCGCCGCTGGCGCTCTGCGCCGGCGTGCTCGCGCTCGCGGCGGCCGTTCTAGGGCACCGAGGACTGCCCGACGGCGAGCGGCGTCTGCTGACGACGATCCTCGTCCTCGCGGTGGCGATCCGGCTCGCCGCAGTGGCTGTCATCTTCTTCTCGAGCGTGCCGATCCACGACGACCAATTCGTCGGTGCGCTGACCGGCGACGGGGCGTACAGCATGGCACGTGCCCTGAGGAGCCGCGACCTGCTTCTCGGCGTCTCGGCGAACAAGTACGACTACGTCGTGGCGTTCGATGAATACGGGCGCAACAGCTACGTGTCGTTCCTCACGGTGGCACAGATGGCGTTCGGCCCCGCGCCCTACGGCGTGAGGCTGATCAACTCGGCCCTGTTCATCGCGGGCGCCCTTCTCCTCTACCGCGTCGCGCGGGACGCCTTCGGTCCCGCGCCCGCGCTGGCGGGATTGGTGGGTCTGCTGTTCCTGCCGACGCTGTTCGTCTGGTCGATCTCGCTGTTGAAGGAGTCGCTCTATTTTGCGGGGAGCGCGGTCGTATTCTGGGCCGCCGTCGTCGCGCGACGGGCGCAGCGGGCGCGCGCCTGGCGCTCGTTACTCTACGCGGTTCTCGCAGGGCTGGCCGGCGCCTTCGCCATCCGCGATCTTCGATCAGCAGCAATCTGGCTAGCCGCGCTCGGCCTGAGTGCCGGCGCGGCCCTGTACGCGATGACGGTTTCACGGCGATTCCTTGCGGGTATGACCGCGGTCGCGATTCTTGCCCTCGCGGCCATCGCCGGCGTCCCGCAGGTGCAGGGCCGCGTCATCCGGTCGCTGGAGTCGACCGCGAAGACGCATACAGGCCATGTCTTTACGGTGGGACACGCCTACAAGCTGCTCGACGACGGCTTCTACTTCAACCCACAGACGCCGGCGGCGTCGACGTTGACGCTCAACCGAGGCCAGACCGCACGGTATGTGGTCCGGGCCGCGCTGAGCTTCGCCGTCGTGCCGGCGCCGTGGCAGCTCGCCTCGCTTCGGGAGCTCGTGTACCTGCCGGAACAGCTCGTGTGGTACGCATTGCTCGCCCTGCTGCCGATCGGGGCAGCCGCCGCCTGGCGCCGCGACCCGCTCGTGACGTGCCTTCTGCTTGGCTACACCCTTCCAACAGCCTGCATCCTGGCGCTGACCAATGGCAATGTCGGCACGCTGCTGCGGCTGCGCGGGCTCGTCACGCCGTACCTGGTCTGGGTGAGCGCCGTTGGTTTCTTTGCGTCGGTGCAGGCGCTCGTGCGTCACCGAACCGGAGCCGTCTCGTGACGCTGATCGACGACCGTGGACGGCTCCTTGGCCGCGTCAACCTCGTCGACGCGGCGATTGTCGCCTTCGTGCTCGTCTTGATTCCGATCGCGTACGGCACGTTCCTGCTCTTCCGGCCGTCCGCGCCGACCATCACGTCGGTGGCCCGCGTCCCCGTCTCGATGGAAGAGCGTCGCCTCGCTGGAGGAAGCCGCCTGTCCGCGAAGCTCAAGGTTCGCGGATCCGGATTCCGACCGATGCTCCGCGCCTCGATCGACGAGACGCCTGCGCTTGGATTCGTGTTCGAGAACCCAAACTCGGCCGACGTGCTGGTCGGCGAGGCGGCGCCTGGCACGCACGACCTGGTGATCTACGACGGCGTTCAGGAAGTGGCGCGGGCCGCTCGAGCCGTCACGATTCAGGCCGTGCCTCCGGCGCGGATTCGCGTGGCGGGCACGTTGTTCGATCTCGACGAACCGACGGCCGGTGCCCTGCGACCGGGACCGCTGGCGCCCGGCGACGTGACGGCCCAAGCCGAAATCGTGCGGCTCGGAACCGTTCGGCCCGGGCGCCACCGTCTCACCACATCGAACTCGAGCGCCGACGTCGCCGTGGCCGGACGATGGGAGCGTCCGGTCGTGATCGTGCTGCAGTGTGACCTCGATCCGCAGAGCGAGGGCTGTGCGGTCGGCGGCACGCCGCTCGCAACGCCTTCGCCGGTGATTCGGCTGATGGGCCCGGCCTCGACTGCGCTGTCGCTCGCGATCGACGAGCTGCTTCCAGTCGAACCACCACGACGCGCCGTCGTCCGGATCCGTTTTTTGGGTGCGGGCGAGATGCTGGACCTGATTCGCTCCGGCGATCGCGACGCGTCCCTCGACGAGCGAGCGGCCATCGTCAGCGCGGTCGAGCGCCGGAGCCCAGGCAACGGGGCCGCGGTCCGGGACGCCACGCTGACGCTTGGCGCGGACGACTCACGCGATGGCTGGCGCTATCGCGGCCGGATCGTCTCGCCGGGCGCGACATTCACGCTGACGACGGATCGGTATGTGGCCAACGGAACAGTGATCGCACTGACGGTCGATTCCAATGGATCGGAACGCCGATGACCGCGAGGAGGCGGGATGATTTCTCGGAGGCGGTGGAGGTGATTCGCGACAGCCGCGCGTGGAGGCTGGCCGAGCAAGCTTCTCTCGTCTGGCGCATCGCCGCGAGTCACTCGCGACTGCTGGCCGCGGCGGAGCGCGCCCGCGCTGCGGTGGAGGCGTTGCCCCGCAGCGATCGGTTCCGGGCGATCGCGCTCACGGCCGCTGTGGTCGCTGGCGGCCACGCGCTGCTCGTCGGGCTCGTGCCGCCGCCGCTCCGACCGGCGGTGCCGCGTGCGTGGTGGTTGGTGGTGTCAGCGGCCGCGGCGGGCGCCGCGGTCTGGAGAGGCGGGAAGGGTCAGAAGAGCGACACGTAGGACAGCAGGAGGTGTTCCAGCCACTGAAGATAGATGCCGGACCATCGTGTCGCGGCAGCGGCCGCGCGCGGGGTGAACGTCCGGCTGTTGTTGGTCTGATCGAGATCGAGCAACAGCACCCGGTCGGGATCGATCGTCGCCGACACGGCACGCGCCGGGCTTCGATAGCGGAACGTCCGGCGCTCGTCGCGACCGTCCCACCAGTCCATCTGCTTCTGGCCGTCGGCGAAGACAATGCGCAGTGGGATTCCCCGCCCGTTGTCGAAGCCGCCGATTCTGCCGCCGCTCGCACCGGTGAACAGCGCCTCGCCGTACCTGCGCGCCGTCACCGTCGTGACAAAGCCGCCGTCGGTGTCTCGCTCGCTCGCAAGCCCCTCGACCCCGTAATCGAACACGCCGGAAGACCGGAAGACCTGGTCGAAGAACCACGAAAGCCGCTGGCCGCTGACCTCCGACGCCACTCGCTCGAAGTCGGCCAGCTGCGGCGCACGCCCCTTCGATTCGCGGACGAATTGCAGCATGATGCCCTCGAACACCGGGCGACCGACCCACCGCTCGAGCGTGCCGAGGGCCACGAGCGTTTTTCCTGCTAGTGCGCGTTCATTCGACGGCGAGATCGATCGTGGCTGAACCTCGACGCCCCGATGCGCACGGAACGCCGAGGCTGGCTCGCCATCGGTTTCGGGCATCAGGCGAACGCGGACCAACCGCGGCACGAACCCGCCGAAATACCGCTGCTCGAAGATCGCATAGCCCGGTGGGTTGCTCCCCCGCTCGAAGATCGGCACGACCGCGCGGCGGGCGATGAACTCCGTCAAACCCTCGGCGAACCAGGACGGCCGATCGCGAACGCCAATCGCGGCGCTCCAGCAGTGGCGACTCACAGCGCGCGCCACCGCGAGCTCGGGCGCCATCGACACGACCGTCGTCCACCAAGGGACGCGGTCGATCGCCGTGTCCGAGACGATCGTGTCGCGTTCGCTCCAGGAGCGATCGGTCAGCGAGATCTCCTGGACGTCCAGCGGCCCGACGATCGCGGCGCACGTCTTGATCGCCGTGACGGCCGCCTCGAGATACCGCTCGGCGTCACGCCCATGCTCGGGCTGCAGGGCCATGCGAACGTCGATTGGCGGGCGCTCCGGGATCTCGACGCGCGCGTGAAACGCGATGGATGTCGGCTGTCCGGCGCACGACACGAGCGCGATCCCCGCGCACATGGCCAGAACGAAGTGCGTTGATAGAATACGAATCAATGTCGCGCTCTCCGGGGGATGGCGTCGATCGGCGTACGTTCCTGAGGGCCGCGGCCGGCGCGCTGGCGGCGGCTGCGACGCCCGCGCGGGCCGAAACCGCCGCGGGCACGCTCTACAACGGCATCAGGCTCACGACGCCCTGGCCGCCCGTGCGACGCGGCTTTCAGCCGACGCCTGTTCGTCCGCCGTATCTCGTGGATCGGCCAGACGTCGTGCCGATCGACGTCGGACGCCAGCTGTTCGTCGACGATTTCCTCATCGAAGAAACGTCGCTCGAACGGGTATTCCATCGCCCCGACTATCACCCGGCGAATCCGATTCTCCGGCCCACGACGCGTTGGGAGAAATACGACGAATACGCAGAACGCACGAAAACGCGGTCGAATCCGGCGGCTATCCCGTTCAGCGACGGCGTCTTTTACGATCCGCACGACCGCCTGTTCAAGATGTGGTACATGGGCGGCTACTCGCAGAACACCTGCATCGCGCTCTCGCGCGACGGCCTCGAGTGGGACAAGCCCTCGCTCGATGTCGTCAAGGGTACGAACATCACGATGGCGCTGCATCGTGACTCGACGACGGTCTGGCTGGATCTCGCGGAACGCGACGCGGCGCGCCGTTACAAGATGGCGTCGTGGTACGACAAGTACCTGCTGCTGTATGCGTCGTCCGACGGCGTCCACTGGCGCTCGACGGGCCGCAGCGGTCCGGCTGGCGATCGCACGACCTTCTTCTACAACCCGTTCCGGAAAGTCTGGGTCTTCAGCATTCGCGACCAGAGCCCGTACTTCGGACGGTTCCGGCGCTATGTCGAAGCGGCGGACTTCGAGCGTGGCGCCGCCTGGACGGATGACGGGCCGGTGTCGTGGGTAGCGGCAGACATCGACGACCCGCGCCGCCCTGAATTCAACGTGCCGGTCGAGATCTACAACCTCGACTGCGTCGCCTATGAGAGCCTCGTGCTCGGCCTGTTCACCATCTTCCGCGGCGAGCGGACCGAGCGCGAAAAGCCGAACGACGTCTGCGTCGGGTTCAGCCGCGACGGGTTCCATTGGGATCGGCCCGATCGGCGTGCGTTCATCCCCGTCTCGGAGCACGTCGGCGATTGGAACTGGGCCAACGTGCAGTCGGCCGGTGGTTGCTGCCTTGTCGTCGGCGATCGGCTGTACTTCTATGTCAGCGGCCGGCATGGCGTTCCCGGGAGCAACGATCCTGGCGTGTGCAGCACCGGCCTCGCGACGCTGCGGCGTGACGGGTTTGCCTCGATGGACCACCCGGCCGCCGCGGATGTACGGCGTCTCGAGCCTTCGCCGGAGCCGGGCACGCTGATCACGAGGCCGGTCACCTTTTCTGGAAAGTATCTCTTCGTCAACATCGATGCGCCTGATGGCGAGCTTCGTGTCGAGGTGCTCGATCGCGACGGCCGGGCCGTGACTGCGTACGGCGCCTCGCAGGCGATCCCCGTGCGGAGCGACTCGACGCGCGCGCGCGTGACGTGGACCGGCGCGCCCGACCTTGCCGCAATCGCGGGCCGTCCTGTGCGCTTCCGCTTTCATCTCAGGCGCGGACGTCTTTACGCGTTCTGGGTGAGCCCGTCGCCTGACGGCGCCAGCCACGGATACATGGCCGCGGGAGGTCCTGGCTTTACGGGTCTCACCGACAGTCTTGGCGACCGAATCTAGCTCGTCGGAGCGCGCAGCCAACCCTTCCACCAGTAATAGATCCAAGCCATGTAGTCGTACAGCGCCTCGTCGGAGCTGACGAGCGACGCCATGTCGGGAAGGATTGGCGACGGCCGCGGCAAATGTTCCGACCGCATCGCAGCCACTGACGGAACAGGATGGATCCCTTGCGCACGAAACAACGCAAGCGAGCGGCCCATGTGCACCCGCGACGTCACGAGCACGAACTGGCCGATTCCCCGCTCGCGGAGCAAGGCGGGAATCGATCGGGCCTGATCGCGGGTGGTCTTCGACGCAGACTCTTCGACGACGCGATCGGCCGGCACACCGGCCGCTACAAGCACGGCGCTCAACATTTCGCTCTCGGGCTTCAGCTGCAGCTCGGGCCGCGGCTCGCCACCCGACGCGACGACGAGCCGCGCCCCGATCAGTTTCGCGACCCGCGCGCCCTCGAGCGCTCGCAGGATGCTCTGCGACGTCAGCACGCCGACGACCTGTCCGCCGCCGCTGAAGGTAGCGGCACCGCCGCCGAGGACAACGACCGCCTCCGCGCCGCGCGCCTCCTCACGGCTGTGAACCGAGCCGAACCCGCGACCCAGACCAGCGACGAGCAGCGCGGCGCCGACGCTGGTCGAAATGAACCAGTAGCCAGCAACCACGGCGACCAGCAACCGCCGGGGCCAGCGAGACGACGGCCGGACGAGCAGTCCGGCGACACCGACGCTCATGACCAGCAGGATCGTCAACGGAGACGACGGGTGCAGGTGTTCCTTGACGAAGTCCAGGACCATGTGGCGAACGGCCGTCGAAGTGGCTACGAGCCGATCTGGCGGATGTGCGAGCGGGACGACGCCGGCGTCGTCTCGTCGACGATCGGCTCGAGGCCGACGCGCAGGCGCGAGAGCTGGACACCGTGCGTCGAACAGAGCACCTCGAGGTTGTTGAGGCGCTCGGGGACCATCTGCCGCGCGCTGACGACGACGGCATCGACCGAGGCGGCCTTGACGAGCACGCCGAGCGCGGAATGGCCACCGAGCACCGGATAGCCCATGACGCGGATTCCGGCCTTGCGTGGATCGTCGTCGATGAAGCCGAGGATTCGGACGTCGCTGTCGCTCGCGAGCACCTCGCGGATGACGAGGCCGCCGGCGTCCCCCGCTCCGTAGATCACGACGCGCCGGCCCGACTGCCGCTGGCGCTGCGCGAATTCAGCAACCAACCGGAACGAGGCGCGCGAGAGCGTCGCGGCCATCAGCAGCAGGATGCCGTAGATAGCGAAGACGGTCCGGGAATACGCGAAGTAGTGGTACACGTACAGGATGAACAGCTGCGCGCCGACGGTGCCGAACAGGACGCCGCGGGCGATGACGAGCGAGTCCATCATGCCGAAGTGGCGCCAGACGCCGCGGTACACGCCCACGACGAAGAACGCGATCATCTGAGACGCCAGGATCACCGGCAGCGAGACGCGGAACGTCGGGAAGTTCTTCATGAACTCCTCCGGGTCCTCGAAGCGCAACCGGTACGCCGTGTAGTAGCAGAGTGCGGCGAGGCAGAAGTCGAGGAAGACTTCGGCGACGCGGCGCTTGTACATGAACTCGACGACAATCGGTGTGAAGGCCCCCTGCTTCACCCGCGTGTCGGTTTCCTCGTAGACGCGGATGCCGCCCAGGTAAGCGGCAAACAGGATCATCCCCAGCAGGAACGCGAGCGCCGCCGCCATCGCGGAGTAGCTCTGCTTGAAGTAGTCGATCGTCACGCCCAGAGTTCCGCCGATCGCCGCAAGAAACCAGAGCAGCGTCACCGCGCGGCGCTCCGACAAGCCGATGGCCACGAGGCGGTGCGACGAGTGATCGCGGCCGCCCTGCGACGCCCGGCGCCCCGAGAACCAGCGTGAGAGCGTTACCAGCGTCGTGTCGAAGATCGGGATCAACAGCACGAGCGCCGGGACGGCCACGATCGACAGGATGTCCGATCGCCCCGGCACCTGCCGGCCGGTGCTGAGCGTGACCGCCGCAAAGCTGAACCCGAGCAACAGGCTGCCGCTGTCGCCCAAGAAGATGGACGCCGGGTGCAGGTTGTAGACGAGGAACCCGCCCGTTGCGCCCAACAGAATCGCCAGGTACTGCGCTTCCGAGAACGCGCGCGTCCCCGCAGCGCCCGGCAGCAGATCGATCAGGAGCGCCGAACCGACGATGAGCGCGATGCCGGCGCAAAGCCCGTCCATGTTGTCGAGCAGGTTGAACGCGTTCGTCAGGCCGACGATCCAGACCAGCGTCAGCAGGCTGTCGAGGGTCGTCGACTGCAGCCAGTTCAACCGGTAGTCGAAGAACAGCAGGGCGCACGCCAGCGCCATCTGGGCGATGAGCTTGGTCGCC
>Ga0114129_10002734_pt1 | contig 24595 bp, 16 predicted proteins | sample RhiMetdeltSRZDD1_FD_80071 | JGI IMG/M metagenome (GOLD analysis project Ga0114129, IMG submission 80071) | Populus rhizosphere microbial communities from Tennessee, USA - Rhizosphere MetaG P. deltoides SRZDD1 (version 2) (version 2) | ecosystem: Host-associated > Plants > Roots > Rhizosphere >...
GAGCGCCTGCACGAAGAGGAGGGCCCCGAGGCCGCCGAAGCGTTGGACGTGCGTCCAGACGTGTTCCGCAAGCGCCTGCAACGGGCACGCGACGAGGTGGCGCACTTCACGCGGGCACACTGCGGGCTCGTGTCGGACGAGGCGGCGTGCCGGTGTCACCGCCGCGTGCCGGCGGCGTTGGAGCGCGGTCGCCTGCATCAGCAGCTTGTTCATGGCGAAGTGGCTACCCGGTTGCTCAACACCGTGTATCGGCGCTCGGTGGACCTCTCCGACGGCGAGGGCATGTTCCGCGCGGCACGCGCTGCGCAGGCGCTCGGCCGCGCTCACGACGCGAACAATTTGTACCGGGCCGCGTCGGCAGCGACCCACGATCCGGCCGTCGACACCGCGTGGGGCACGTTGTGGCTGCAGACCTACGACAACGGCGAGGCGCTCCGATCGTTCAACGACGCGATCAAGGCTGACCCGCAGTGGGCGCCCGCACACGTGGGAGTCGCGCGCGCACTTGCGGACGAAGATCCGCCTGCAGCCGCGGCCGCCGCGAACCGCGCGCTCGAAATCCATCCTCAGCTCGCAGACGCACACCTCGTCCTTGCCGATCTCGATCTCGACAACACGAGGTACGACGATGCGCGCGGTCGGATTGAGAAGGTGCTCGCGATCAATGCATCGCATCTGAAGGCTCGAGCGATGCTGGCTTCGATCGCGTACGTGCGCGACGATCGCGCGGCGTACGACGCGGAAGTCAAGCGCGTACTCGGCATCAACCCGGCGTACAGCGACGTGTATCGCGTCGCTGGCGATCTCGCGGCCCGCAATTACCGGTTCGACGAAGCCGTTGCGCTCACGCGTCAGGCGGTCGCGCTCGATCCGTCGAACGGCCGCGCGTGGGGCGATCTCGGCCTGCACCTGATGCGAACGGGCGACGAGCCCGAAGCGCGGAAGGCGCTCGACAGCGCGTTCAAAATCGATCGTTTCGACCGGGTGACGTTCAACCTGCTGGCGTTGCTCGACAAGCTGGACAAGTTCGACGTCGTTCGTGATGGCGATCTGGTTTTCAAGTTCCAGCCCGACGAGACCGCCGTGCTGCGCGAGTACGCGATCCCGCTCGCACATGAAGCGCTGAAGGCGCTCACAGCCAAGTACGAGTTCACGCCAAAAGGACCGATTCTGATTGAGATCTTTCCGGTCCACGACGATTTTGCCGTTCGCAATCTCGGTCTGCCTGGTCTCATCGGCGCACTCGGCGCTTGCTTCGGCCGCGTCGTCAGTGTGGATTCCCCGCGCGCGCGGCAGCCCGGAACGTTTTCCTGGCAGGAGACGCTCTGGCACGAGCTGACGCACGTCATCACGCTCCAGATGTCCGCCCAGCGCATTCCGCGCTGGCTGACCGAAGGGATCTCCGTTTACGAAGAAGGGCGCGCGCGGCCGGAGTGGGGGCGCGACATGGAGGTGCCATTTGCTCTCGCGCTCGAGCACGACAAGGTCCTGAAGTTGAAAGATCTGAACTCCGGCTTCACGCGGCCTGACACCATCGCGCTCGCGTATTTCCAAGCCTCGCTGGTCGTCGACCACATCGTCGCGACGAAGGGTCAGGCGGCGCTCAACGCGCTCGTGCGCTCGTACGCACAGGGCGGCGAGGGGGAAGCGGCGCTCCAGAAGGCCCTTGGCGTGACCTTCGATCAGCTGCAGGCGTCGTTCGACAAGGCGGTTGAGGCGCGCTTTGCGGGCCTTCGCGCGGCGCTTCGCGAGCAGAAGCCGCGCAGCACGTCCGAGGACTTCGAGGCGCTTCGCGCGGCCGCGGCCGCGCAGCCCGGCAGCTACCGCGCGCAGCTCGCGCTCGGGCAGGCGCTCGCCGCACAGGGCGATCGTGCCGCGTTCGAGCCGCTCGAGAAAGCGGCGACGCTCGTGCCGGTGGCCACCGGCGACGACAGCCCTCACGCGATCATGGGCCGGCTCGCCGAGCAACTTGCAGATACTGCACGTGCGATGAAGGAGTACCAGGCGCTTCTCGCACAGGACCACACGGCCGTCGAGCCCGCGCGAAAGCTCGCCGCGCTCGCCGAAAAGGCGTCTGATCAGCAGGCGCTTGGAATCGCACACGATCGCATCGTCTCGATCGATCCCTTCGACGCGCAGGGGCACACCGGCCTCGGCCGCATCGCTCTGACGAAGCGAGATGCGGCGACGGCCACGCGCGAGTTCAAGGTCGCGCTTGCAATCGGGCCCGCCGATCGCGCCGCGGCGCACTGCGATCTGGGCGAGAGCTATCTGATGGCGGGTCGGTCGGCCGACGCGAAGCGCGAGGCGCTCGCCGCCCTCGAGATCGCGCCAAGCTTCGAGCGGGCGCAGGAGCTGCTGCTGAAATCGATTGAAGGCAAGGGGCAGCCCGAGGTCCGCCGATGACGCGTCCCCGCGTCCGCCTCGTTCCTGCTGCCGCCGCCGGCGCCGTGTTGCTGTGGGCCGCGTTCACGTCGTCTCCACGCTCTGCCGACGCTCAGAACCCCACAATGCCCGACTCACGCTTCGCGGGACTGCAGTGGACGTTTGCGCGGATTCGCTATGATGCGTGGACGCTCCCCCCGGGGCGACGCTACGACATCTTCGATGAACCCTGGACGATCGATTATCCTGCCGCGGAGCAGAACCTGTCCCGTCGCTTGAAGACCGTCACCTCGATCCAGGTCAACGATCCCGTCGTGCTCACGATCGAGGATCCGAACCTCTGGAACTATCCCTGGATCTACATCGTCGAGCCGGGCAACCTGCGGCTGCGCGAAAGCGAGGTGCCAATCCTCCGCGAGTTCCTCCTGCGCGGCGGTACGCTGACGTTCGACGACTTCCACGGCCCGATCGAGTGGACGAATCTCGAGAACGAGCTGAAGCGTGTTTTCCCGGACCGGAGGATCATCGATCTTCCCCCGAACCACCCGATTTTTCATTGCTTCTACCAATTCGATGAATTTCCGCAGACACCGGGCCTCGGCTCGTTCCTGCAGGGTCGAACCTGGGAAAAGGGAGGCTACCAGGCGCATCTCCGTGCGATCGAGGACGACACGGGACGAGCGATGGTGCTGATCAACTGGAACACCGATATGGGCGACGGGTGGGAATGGTCGAATGCGTCCGACTATCCGGGATACGTGAAGTACACGGCCCAGGCGTACCGGATGGAGATCAACGAGATCATCTATTCACTGACGCACTGAGTGCGAACCCGGCTTTGGGCTCTGGGCTTTGGGCTCTTGGCGACCGTCGGCTTCGGTCTCGCCGGCCGTTGCGAGGCCTAAAGCCAAAAGCCTAAAGCCCAAAGCGGCCCAGAGCCCTGAGCCTAGAGCCGAGAGTCGATCGCCACTATGGACATCACGTCCGTCCGCGCGAAGTCGGACACGTTATCCCAGACTGACCTCGCGGCTGTTGCCGAGCGCGTGGCTCTCGGCCGCGAGCGCATCCTCACCGAAATCCGCAAAGTCATCGTGGGCCAGGACGAAGTGATCGACCAGGTCCTGATGGCCCTTTTCACGGGCGGGCACTGCCTGTTGACTGGCGTTCCCGGTCTCGCGAAGACGCTGCTGATCAAAACGGTCGCGCAGATCCTGGATCTCTCGTTCAAACGGATCCAGTTCACGCCCGATCTCATGCCGGCTGACATCACCGGCACTGAGGTGCTCGACGAGCAGAACGGGCACCGCATGTTGCGCTTCGTCTCCGGGCCAATCTTCGCGCAGATCATTCTGGCCGACGAGATCAACCGCACACCGCCGAAGACGCAGGCTGCGCTCCTCGAGGCGATGCAGGAGTATCACGTCACCGCATCGGGTCGCACGTACCAGCTCGATCGCCCGTTCTTCGTGCTCGCGACGCAGAATCCGATCGAGCTCGAGGGCACGTACCCGCTGCCGGAGGCCCAGCTCGATCGCTTCATGTTCAACATCACGTTGACGTACCTCACCGAGGACGAAGAGGTCCGCGTCGTGACCCGGACGACAGGGGTCGACATGCTCGTGCCGTCGCGCGTGCTGTCGGGTCCCGACATCCTCGAGATTCAGCAGCTGGTCCGCCAGGTTGTCGTTGCCGAGGACATCGCGCGGTACGCGGTCCGGCTCGTCGACGCATCGCGCCCCGGGCGTCAGACGGATTACCAATTCGTGCGCGAGTGGATCAAGTGGGGCGCCGGGCTGCGCGCGTCCCAGGCGCTCATCCTCGCGGGCAAGGCGCGGGCGCTGCTGCACGGCCGGTACCACGTGTCGGTCGCCGACATCAAGGCACTGGCGCGTCCGGTTCTACGCCACCGCGTCATTCCAAACTTCTATGCTGAGTCCGAGCGCATCACAGCCGACAACCTCGTGGAGCGTCTGCTCGAAGCCGTCCCCAGCCCACGCAGCGGAATGTAGTCATGCCGCCGACCTCCGGCTCGCGCGACCTGAGATTCCTCGATCCTGCGGTTATCGCGCGGCTGGGGACGATGGAGCTGAAGGCGCGGACGGTGGTCGAGGGCTTCCTCTCCGGTCTGCACCGCAGCCCCTACAAGGGTTTCAGCGTCGAGTTCGCCGAGTACCGCCAGTACATTCCGGGCGACGATCTCTCGACGCTCGACTGGAAGGTGTACGCGCGAAGCGACCGCCACTACGTCAAGAAGTTCGAAGAGGAAACGAACCTCGAATGCCATTTGCTGCTCGACGTGAGCGCCTCGATGGCGTACCGCGGAACAGCGCCGATGAGCAAGCTGGAATATGCGTCGGTGCTGGCCGCTTCGCTCGCGTTCTTGATGAACCGGCAGCGTGACGCAACCGGTCTGATCGCGTTCGACGATCGGATCGTGTCGCGACTCCCGGCCGCCGCTCGACCGGGCCACCTTCATGCGCTGCTCCTGGCGCTCGAGCACATGGAGCCTGGCAAGCGATCCGACGTCGGCCGGCCACTGCATCAACTCGCGGAGGCGCTGACGAAGCGCAGCTTGATCGTACTCATCTCGGATCTGCTCCACGAGGCCGATGCGACCATCAAGGGCCTTCGTCACCTGAAGTTCAGGGGATCGGATGTCATCGTGTTCCAGATACTGGATCCGAACGAGTTGACGTTCCCGTTCCGCGGCGCATCGCGGTTCAAGGATCTCGAGAGCGCTGATGAAATCGTTGCCGACCCGTCCACGATTCGGACGGCGTATCTCAGAGAGCTCGCGGGGCTGACGCTCAGATACGACCGAGAGCTGCGGGGATCGGGGATCGACTACGTACAGCTCGACTCGTCGCAGCCGCTGGACTTTGCGTTGATTGCGTACTTGGGAGCACGCTCGAGGAGGAAGTAGCTTCGCGAAGCGACCTCAGGCGTTTTTGAGCGATCGTAAGCAGCACAATGGCTTTTCTCTATCCAGCGTTCCTCATTGGCGCAATCGCGATCGCCCTCCCGATCATCCTCCACCTCCTGCGGCGCGATGTGGCGCCCGAGGTGCCGTTCACGGCCGTCCACCTGCTTCGCAAATCTCCGATCGAGCGATCGAAGCGTCGTCGGCTGCGCGATCTGTTGCTGCTTGCTGCCAGAATTGGCGCGCTGATACTGCTGGCGACCGCCTTCGCCAGGCCCTACCGCGCGGATGCGACCGCCGGCTCCGGCGCGGTAATCGTCGCGCTCGATCGTTCGTACAGCATGACCGCGCCGGGACGTTTTCCGCACGCACAGGAGCTCGTGCGGACGGCAATCGATAACGCCGGCGCGGCCCGCGTGGCGCTCCTCGCGTTCGACGAGCGCGTCGACGTCGTGTCGCCGCTCGGGACGGGCGCCGAGGCACGCGACGCCTTGAAGGGACTGCACCCCGGCTTTGCCGGTACGCGCTACGCGCCGGTGATCGCGAAAGCCGTCGAGATTGCCGACGGCGCGCCGGCCAGGGTTGTGATCGTCACTGACCTGCAACGGGCCGGCTGGGAAGACGAGCAGCCGGTCGTGATCCCCTCGACTGTCGGCGTCGATGTTGCCGATAGCGGTGAACCGACCGAGAACGCGGCTGTGGTCCAGGCGCGCGTGCAGCCGGGAACCGTTCTCGCGTCGATTCGAAACAGCGGCCACAGCACGTTCTCCGGAAACGTCCGAATCAGTTTGGATAACCGTGATGTCGCAAGCGGCACTGCAACGGTGCCGGCGGGCGCGACGATCGATGTGCCGATCCGATATCAGGCGCCGCGCTCCGGCACACTGAACGTCTCGATCGATGACCCACGCGGCTTCGCGACGGACAACCGACGTTTCGTGTTGCTCGACCCGTTGCCGCGGCGTCCCGTGCTCATCGTGACCGCGAGCGGCGCGGCCGGCCAGTCCGGCTTCTATCTGTCCCGAGCGCTCGCAGCGACGGACGGCGAGGATGATGCCCTCGACGTCGACGTGGTCGCCGGGTCAGCGCTGGCGGGCCTGTCGGCCGAGGAGCTCTCGCGGCGTGCGGCTGTCGTCCTTCTCGCGACGCGCGGGATCGATCGCCGCGCGCGAGAGGTAATCAGCAACTTCGTGCGTTCAGGCGGCGGTCTGATTGTCGCCGCCGGGCCTGACGCCGAGCCGTCCGTTGTTTCCGGTCTGGTGAACGGCGCGAGCGAGCCCCGTGCGATCGACCCGGGAGATCATGCACTCGCGCTATCCGCGACCGACCTTCGACATCCGGTGTTTCAGCCGTTTGGGGGTCTCGTAGCGAACCTGGGTCACGTGCGCTTCAATCGCGTGTGGCGCCTGAAACCCGAGGGCTGGGACGTAGCCGCAACCTTCACCGATGGCACGCCCGCCTTGCTCGAGCGAGCCGAGGGGCGCGGGCGCCTGGTCTTCTTTGCGTCAGACCTGGACCGGAGGTGGAATGATTTCCCGCTGCACCCCGCCTTCGTGCCGTTCGCAATTGAAACCGTCCGGTACGCGATGGGGCAGAATCAGCATGAGCGGGAGTACTCGGTTTCGCAGGTACCTTTAGGTGTGTCACCGGTCCCTGGCGTCTACCGCATTCCTCCGGCCAACCGCGCGATTGTCGTCAACGTCGATCCACGCGAGTCAACGGTTGAACGAATCACCCGCGAGGAGTTCGGGAAGATGCTGCAGCGCGTCGATGCCGCTGCATCGCCGGCGATCATTCGCGCGCAACAGCTCGAAGCGCGACAGGGATACTGGCGCTACGGGCTCATCCTGATGCTCGCGGCGTTGGTTGGAGAGTCCTTCGTGGGACGCGCGCGATAGTCCGGCTTTGGGCTCGAGGCTTTCGGCTTTACGCTTGAGTTATCTCGCGATGAGCGTTCTGTTGAGCAGTCAGTGAAGGCGGCACGAGAAATGGCTGTCGAAGCGAGTTTGCATCGCGGCCCAAAGCAGAGAGCCCTGAGCCAAGAGCCCTCCGCGCATTTGGCCGTAAACGTCAAGTTATGTCTGACTCCCGCGCTGCGCTGAACGCATTCATCGTGCGCGTGAGGCGACGATGGTTCGCGCAGGTGTTGCTGCGCACGATCGGCCTCGCCGCGACAGGGGCCGCGGCGCCGATCCTCGCCTCGCTGGTCGTGACCCGCCTGCTTCGGCTCGAGGGGCTTCCGCTGGTCCTGCTCGCGTTCGTGACCCTGCTGCTTTCGCTTGGCGCCGTCGCCTTCGTGGTGCTTCGTATGCAGCGGCGGCCAGACGACCGGCGTGTCGCGCGATTTATCGAGGAGCGTGCGACGACGACGGGCGCACAGCCGATGGATGACGCGCTCGTGAGCGCGGTCGAGGTCACGTCCAGTGTCGGCAACGCTTCGTCCGGCACGACGCCACACGGGAGGGCGCGGTTCAACGACTTGATTGTTGCTGCAGCAGTGAAGCGGCTGGACGACCTCACGCCGCAGCAGCTGCTGCCGCGGCAGGATCTCGGACGCGGCGCGTTGCAGGGCCTTGCAGGCGCCGCTCTCCTTGCGGCTGTTCTTGTTCCTTCAACCGGTCCGTTGAGGGAGGCCGTCGAGACGGCGTGGGTGACGTTCTACCCACGGTCGATTCGGGTTGAAGTGTCACCTGGCGACGCAAGAGTCGTCGCAGGAACGCCGTTGCGCATTCATGCCGTCGTCAAAGCACGTCGCGGATCGTTGAAGCGTCTGACCCCTTCGCTCACTGTTTCGGCTGGCGCCGAGCAGCGCTCCGTTGCGATGACACCGAGCGGCGACGGTTTTGATTTCGGGTTCGAGCCCGTCGATCGAACGTTCCGCTACAAGGTCGCAGCGGGCTCCCACACCTCGCGCGAGTACACGATCACGGCGCTCCTGCCTCCGCGCGTCCGACGAATCGACGTGCGATACGAGTACCCATCGTTCACCGGTCTTCCTCCTCGCGACGAGAAGGACGCAGGTGACCTGTACGCCCCCGCCGGTACACGTGTCCGGGTTCAGGTCCATACGGACAAGCCGATCGCGTCCGGTGAGATGGCGCTCGGCAGCAACACGAGGATCCCGATGACGCCCGCAGGCGAAACGACGCTGGAAACGCACCTCCTGCTTTCCAAAGATGATTCGTACCGCCTCCGACTCGCGGACCGCGACGGCCTTCACTCGAACGGCGATACCGAGTACTTCATCCGGTTGATGGACGATCGACCACCGGACGTTCGCATCCTGAGACCGTCCGGCGATCAGCAGATCACGCCGCTCGAAGAGGTCGCGATCGAAGCGCGCGCCGACGATGATTACGGGATCGCGTCCCTCGAACTCGTCTACTCGGTCGCGGGACGAAGCGAGCGCGTCGTGCCATTCGGGCGTGTGACCGGCACTCAGGTCGCGAAGATTGGCTCGCACCTGCTGCCCGCCGAGGACCTCGCCGTCCAGCCGGGCGACGTCATCACATACTACGCGCGCGCGCGTGACATCGGCCGTGGCAAGCGGCCGACCGAGACGAGGAGCGACATCTTCTTCCTCGAGGTCCGCCCGTTCAACGAGGAGTTCACCGCCGCCCAGAGTCAGGCCATGAGCGGCGCAGGCGACCCGCAGATCGAGAGCCTGATTGCCGCGCAGAAGGAGATCATCACCGCGACGTGGAACATCGAGCGTCGAGCGGCTGCCGGCCGTTCCGGTGACGATGTGAAGTCGGTGGCGCAGGCGCAGGCGGAGCTGAAGGCGCGCGCCGAGCGAATCATCGGCCGCGGCAGGCTCCGCCCGCAGGGGCCGTTCCCGCAGCAGACGATTCCGTTCGGACAACAGCGCGTTCGTCAGTCCAATCCTGACTCGGTGTCGGCGGCCATTGAGGCGATGTCTCGCGCCGTTCAGCAGCTCGAAGGAGAGAAGACGAAAGAAGCGATTCCTCACGAGATGGCCGCGCTTCAAGGACTGCTGCAGGCGCAGGCCGAGGTGCGGCGTCGGCAGGTCTCGCAGCAGGCGAGCGGCGCATCCAACGGCGGGGCGGGTCGGCAAGGTCAGGACCTGTCGGCGCTTTTCGACAAAGAGCTTCAGCGCCAGCAACGGACGAATTACGAGACCCGCTCGCAGGTCGAGGAGCGTCCCGATCAGCCCGACGACCAGAGCGCGCTCGATCGGATTCGCGATCTCGCGAGACGTCAGGAGGATCTGAGCCGACGTCTGCGCGACCTGACCCAGAGCGGCCTGTCACCCGAGGAGATCAAGCGGCAACTCGAGAAGCTGACGCGCGAGCAGATCGAGTTGCGCGAGCAGGCGGAAGAGCTCGCGCGCCAGGGCGGGTCCCAGCAACTGCCGCAGCAGCAGCGGCCGTCGTCGCAGCAAAGCGGCAATTCCGGACAGCAGAACCGGTCCTCGCAGGCGCAGTCGCCGTCGCAAACCGGCAACCCAGGCCAGCAGTCCGGCAAGGGCGGGGCCGAAATGCGAGACGCATCCGAGCAGATGCGAAACGCCGCGAACGATTTGCGCCGCGACAACCCGAACGCCGCCGCCGACAGCGCATCACGCGCTGCCGAGCAGTTGCGACGCGCAGAGCAGCAGATTCGCGGGGGAAGCGCCGAAGCCCGTCAGCGCGCCGCGGGCGAGCTGCAGATGGAAGCCCAGCAGATTGCCGAAGCACAGCGTCGAATTGCAAGCGAGACCGAACGGCTTGCAAAGGAAGGGACGACCAACGCCGACGCGTTGCGCAGGCTCGCCGGTGAAAAGCAGGACCTCGCCGATCGCCTCGATGCACTGGAGCGGGCGGCTCGCGATTTGGCGAAGCAGTCGGGGACTGCCAGAGCCAAGGATGCCGGCGCGGCCGGGGCGGTGGCCGAGGGCGCGCGTGAGCTCGGCCGAGAACAGATTGGCCGTCGCATGCGCGATTCGGCAAACGAGATGAGCCAGGCCTCGAGGTCACGAACGACGCATGGCGCGGACGCGGCGGATCGCAGCCGAGACGCGGCGCGCGCGCAGACGGAACAGCAGATCGCCCGGACGCTCGACAAGGTCGTCGAGCGGATGGGAGGCGCCGCGAATGCCGATGCTCGCAAGCTGTCCGAGCAGCTCGACGAGAGCCGCGGCATCCGGGATCGTTTGAATCGGCTCGAGCAGCAGATCCGCGATGCGGAGGGGAGACCGCCGTCCGCACGCTCCAGCCGCGAGGCCACGCCCGGGTCGGATGGCAAGCAAGGCGAGCGCGGTCGACAGGGCTCGACCGGCAGCGGCAGCGGAGGTGAGCTGGAGCGGCTGCGCGAAGAGTACGCACGCGAACTGCAGCGGGCCCGTGACACGCTCGGCCGATTACAACAGAGTGCTCCGCGCGACGGTGTTGGTGGTTCCACGCCTGAGCAACACGAGTACAGCCTGTCGGCGCCTGGCAACGAATCGTTCAAACAGGACTTCAGCAAGTGGGGCTCGTTGAAGAAGGACATCGACCAGGCGCTCGAGCGGTACGAGACAGCGGTGTCCCAGCGCCTCTCGAAGAAACTGGCGGAGGATCGATTGAGTGCCGGTGGTAGCGAGCGCGTGCCGGACGCCTACAGCCGGCTGATCGCGCGCTATTACGAATCGCTCGCGAAGACGAGGAAGTAGAATCCACGTGATCTTCGCGAATCCCCTCCCCTGGTGGGCGCTGGTGCTGGTGATCGCGGCGACAGCCGCGGTTGGCTGGCATGCGTACAGGCGCTTCATCGGGCCAAGGCATCAGCGCGTCGTGCTGACCTCGATCAGGATCGTCACGTTGCTGCTGCTCGTCCTGTTCCTGATGCGGCCCGTGACGCGTGCTGCGAATCAAAACGCGCGCGATGCGATGGTTCCGATCCTCGTCGACATGTCGCGCAGCATGGCAATCCAGGACTCGGCCGCCGGGCCTGGAAATCCGGCTCGCGGGTCCGGAAGTGATGCGATGCGGCGGATCGATCGCGCACGCGCGATCCTGACCGATCGGCTCTTGCCAGCGCTGAGCGATCGCTTTCACGTCGAAGTGCTCGGGTTCGGTGACGCGGTCCTTCCGGGAACGCCCGATAGGTTATCGGCGACAGCGCGCAGAAGTGACTTCCAATCGGCCTTCGCTGGCGTGCGGGAACGCCATCGCGATCATGTCGTCGCGGGGATTGTCCTGCTCACCGACGGTAGTGACACGAGCGGACTGGGCGAACGCGCTGCAGTCGACACGGGCGTTCCGGTGTATCCAATCGCCCTGGGCAGTCGAACCCTGAACGGAGATCGCGAGATCCTGAGCGTAACCGCGGCCGAGACCGTGATGGACGATTCGCGTGTCGACCTCGCTGTTTCGGCTGTGAGCCATGCGCCCGGCAGCGAGTCGATCGAGCTGCGGCTGCTCGAGAACGGTCGACCGATTGAGGTGCGTCGCGTGACCTCGCCGGGAGGCGGATCGCCCGTGCGCGAGGTGTTCCAGGTGTTCCCGCGACGCGGCGCAGCGACGGTGTACACCGTCGAAACGCCGCCGAGCGCGCGCGAACTCGTTCCTGAAAACAACCGCCGCAGCGTACTCGTCCAGGGGCCGTCCCGTCCGCGGCGCATCCTGCTCGTCGAGGGAGCGCCGGGCTTCGAGCACAGCTTCCTGAAACGCGCGTGGGTGGGTGACAGCGGCATCGAGCTCGATTCGGTCGTCCGCAAAGGGAAGAACGAACAGGGGAGCGACACGTTCTACATTCAGGCAGCAAAGGCGAGAAGCGACGCGCTCGCGAACGGATATCCTGCGAAAGTCGATGACCTCTTCGCGTACGACGCGCTGGCGCTGGCGAACGTTGACGGCACGATGTTGACGCGTGCGCAGCTCGAGGCCACGCGCGATTTCGTCGGGCGCCGCGGCGGCGGACTCCTCGTCCTTGGCGCGCGGTCGTTCCTCCGCGAGGGTCTTGTCGACACCGCCGTCGAGGGAGTCCTCCCGCTGCAACTGAGCGAGCGGGCGGGTGGCGTGCTGCCGGCGTCCGCTACACGCGGAATGAACCGCCTGGCGCTCACGGCGGACGGTGAGGCCCATCCAATCATGCAGATTGCCGGCACCGCCGACGACACTCGGAAGCGATGGGACGGCGTGCCTCCGCTCGCGTCGATCGCATCGCTCGGAGGGCCGCGTCCGGGTGCAAGCGTCCTCGCGGTCACGAGCGGAGCAGGCGGCACAGCTCGCGCGCTGGTCGCCGTCCAGCGGTACGGCGAGGGCCGGACGATGGTGTTCACCGGGGAGGCAGCGTGGCGCTGGCGCATGATGCTTCCGTCTGCCGATCGCTCGTACGATACCTTCTGGCGGCAGTCGATTCGCTGGCTCGCTCTGCCCGCGGCCGATCCCATCGGTCTCAGCGTTCCGGCGGCGTCCGGGACCGGCGACGTCCTTCAGTTGCGCGTTGCTGCGCGTGATTCCGCCTTCCAGCCTCAGCGCGACGCGACGGTCGATCTGCGCATCAGCAGACCCGACGGGCATCTCGATCAGGTTCGTGCCGCGATGGATCCCGGAGCCGAAGGGCGCTTCACTGCGTCGTATCGGCCGGATCAGCCGGGCGTCTATCGCGTCACCGCCGAAGCGCGCCGCGGCGCCGCGCTTCTCGGATCCGCTTCATCGTCCATGCTCGTCGGTGGCGCAGACCTCGAGATGACGGATCCGCGCGTCAACGTTCAGCTTCTGCAGCGCATCGCGGTCGCATCAGGGGGACGCGTCCTGTCAGAGGATGGACTCGGGGACCTGGCGGACAGCCTCACAGCGTCGCTGCCGCGCGCGGAGCTCGCCGTCGTTCACGATCTCTGGCACAACGGCTGGTCTTTCGCACTGATTCTCGCGATGCTCGGCGCCGAATGGATAGTGCGCCGCCGGTGGGGACTGCGATGAACACCGGCGATCGAGGGCGACTCTCTCCTGATTGTAGGGGCGGGTCTTTAGCCCCGCCCGCGCGGCGCGGGCTAAAGCCCGCGCCCTACAAACGTCCGGTCGCCGCGACGATCGTTCTTCTCTTGGCATTCTCGCTGCCCGCCCGTGCCGAGCAGCGATTCGCGCTCATCATTTCCGGCGCTGCAGGGAGTCCCCAGTACGCCGAGCAGTACTCGCAGTGGGCGACCAACCTCCAAACGATCCTGATCGAACGAATGAAATTGGCGCGGCCGAGGTTGACCGTTCTTCGTGATGGAGCCGGTGCGGAGAACGCCGCGACCGCCGGCAACGTCCGGCGGACGCTCGGCGCCATTCGCAAGTCGATGGTGCGTGGCGACCTGCTGCTCATCGTCCTCATTGGCCACGGCACATTCGACGGCATGGACGCCAAGTTCAATCTCGTCGGCCCCGACCTCGAGTCCGCGGAGTGGGCGGGACTCATCGAGGGGCTTCCGGGCCAGGTTGTCTTCGTGAACACTGCATCCGCGAGTTTTCCCTTCCTCGAGCGTCTCGCCGGGCCACGGCGCATCGTCATCTCGGCAACGGACACGATCGCGCAACGCTTCGATACGGTCTTTGCCGAATACTTCATCAAGGCGTTGCAGGGAGACGCGGGCGATCTCGACAAGAATGGTCGCATCTCGATGTGGGAAGCGTTCGCAGCCGCCACCGATGGCGTGCGGCGACACTATCAGCAGCGGGGACAGCTCGCGACGGAGCGAGGCTTGCTGGACGACAGCGGCGATGGCGTCGGCCACGACGCCACGGGATCGAGTGACGACGGATCTGCCGCGAGCCGCATTTATCTCGACGAGGCGCTGCCTGGCGCTGCCCCGACCGACGAAGTGCTGCTTCAGCTGCTGCAGAAGCGCGCGGCGCTCGAGACCGAAGCAGATGAACTGAAGATCCGCAGGAGCTTCCTTCCGCCCGCCGAGTATCAGAAGGAATTCGAGCGAATCATGATCGAGCTCGCACGTGTTGCGCGGAATATCCGGCAGCGAGTGAAATCGTAATCACCAATACTCTTTCCTCGCTGTATCGCGAACCCTCCGCACTCCCCCGAAGAATGCGCCGGTTGCGAAGCCCGCCACGTGGGCCCAGAACGCCACGCCTCCTTCCGCTGCGCCCGCGCCGATCGATCCCACTCCGCTGAACAGCTGCATCAGGAACCAGATTCCGAGGAAGAAGATCGCGGGCACCTCGATGAGATCGAGGAAGAAGAAGATGAAGACGGCCGTCAGGACTCGCGAGTGCGGGTACAGCACGAAGTACGCACCCATGACGCCCGCGATGGCGCCGCTTGCGCCTATCATCGGGACCGTCGAGGACGGATTCATCAGCGTCTGACCGAATACCGCGGCAGCGCCGCAAAACAGGTAGAACGCGAGATAGCGCCCATGGCCCAGACGATCCTCGACGTTGTCTCCGAAGATCCAAAGGTAGAGCATGTTCCCGAGGAAGTGCAGCCACCCACCATGGAGGAACATGCTGGTCAGCACGGATCCCCATGAGAAATACGCGGGTACGACGCCGTAGATTTGCGTGAAGATTTGCAGCTGTCGATCCGACAGCGTCAACTCGTACAGAAAGGCGAGCGCGTTGAGGATGATGATCCCGATCGTGACAAACGGCGTCGTTCGCGAGGGAATGACGTCGCTGATCGGGAACATTGACCGAAAGTATAACGTCAGTCGGCCGTCGACAATCGTCAGTCGGCAGTCTCAATCGCTAATCTCAGTCGCCAGTCTCCGTCGCAAGTCTCGTCGCTAGACGGACGTGGTCTGCTGACTCAGATTGTCGACCGAGACTCTCGACTGAAACTGTCGACTGTGACTGCCGAGTGTCGATTGCCGACTGCCGATTACTTGGCTGGTATAATCAAGGCGAGCATGTCTGCAGCGCGCTCTCGGCGCCGCCGGTGGTCGAGTTGGTACCTTCGGACCATTCTGGCGTGGTACGTTCTCGCCGTCGCGCTGTTGCCGCTCGGTCATCACGATCTCGTCTGTCATCTCAAGTCCTCCACCCACTGCACGAGTTGCGTCGTCGGGTCCGTAGCCGGCCTCACGTCCGCGGTTTCTTCGCTCAATCACCTTGTCCTGGACGACGCGGGTCGAGCGATGAGGCACGCAGGCCGGCACGTGGATTCGCTGTCCGCGCCCGCGATCGCCGGCCGCGCGCCCGCGGCGGTCTGATCCTCCTCTGGTTCAACCGCGCGATCCTGTAGATCGTGCACGTCTAACCATCGGTTCACCGTTTTCGGGTGAGCCACCGACAGGTGGGGAGGTCACTCGTGTACACCCTGTTTTTTACGCTGCCGCGGCCGAAACGCGCGGCGAGGGCCGCGTCGTTCATGCCCGCGGGTGTGGCGATTTGCGCGGCGTTATGGGTCGGCGTTGCGCTGCCGGCCGCGGCGCAAACTCCGGCCTCACCCGCGACGGCGCCAGCGGGAGAAGCCGCGCAGGATCCGACGGCCCAGCAAATCCGTGAGGAGGTCGATCGTTTGCGTCGAGAGTTCGAGTCGGTTCGCGACTCGTATGGCGCCCGGCTGACGGCGCTCGAGACTAAGCTCGCCCAGCTGCAGGGCACCGCGGCGGCGCCGCAACCCGCGCCGACACCTCCCGCCACACAGCCGCCGGGCGCCGCACCTGCTGCGCCGACGACTCAACCCGGCCAGGCACCGCCGGGCGCGGCTGCTCAAGTGGAAGTGCCGCAGGGCGCCGCGGGCGCGGGCGGCCCGCAAGGTGCGCTGCCGGTTTACGGCAACGTCAGTGCGCTGTCGAAGATCTTCAATCCCGACATCGCCGTCATCGGGAATTTTCTCGGCGCTGCGGGCACGAACGAGGTGAATCCGAAGCCGCCTTTCGAGCTCGGCGAGTCCGAAGCGAGCTTCCAGGCCGTTGTCGATCCCTACGCTCGCGCGGACTTCTTCTTCTCGTTCGCACCCGAGGGCGTCGAGGTCGAAGAGGGATTTATCACCTTCACGGCGCTCCCTGGCGGCCTTCTCGCAAAAGTCGGCAAGTTCCGCGAGCAGATTGGCAAGGTCAATACGATGCACGCGCACGTCCTGCCCTGGACCGACGAGCCGCTCGTGGTGAACAACCTGCTCGGCAGCGAAGAGGGGATCTCGGATTCGGGCATCTCGGTCTCCAAGCTCGTTCTGAATCCGTGGTTCTTCCTCGAAGCAACCGGTGAGGTGTACCAGGGTAATGCTGGGCTGTTCCATTCGCATGAGCGATCCAACGTGAGCTGGGTCGGTCGCGTGCGCGGATATCGCGACGTCAGCGAATCGACCAACGTCGATCTCGGTGCGTCGTTCGCCGGCGGCCACAACGACGTGGGTCCCGATTTCACGACGCGCCTGTTCGCGATCGATGCCACGCTGCGCTATCGCCCGCTCAGGCGGGCCATCTACAAGCGCTTCGTCGGCCGCACGGAGTTGTTCTGGAGCCATCGCGAGCAGGAACTCGGGACAGCTGCCGCGTTCGGGATGTACGGCAGCGGTGAATACCAGTTCGCCCGGCGCTGGTTTGCCGGCGGGCGGTTCGACTGGTCGGAGCGGGCCACCGATCCGTCGCTCAGAGACAAGGGCGGCTCATTGCTGCTGACGTATTGGCCGAGTGAGTTCAGTCAGATTCGCGGCCAGTACCGGCGCACCAGGTATGCCGAAGCAACGACCGCGAACGAGTTCCTGTTCCAGTTCCTGTTCTCGATTGGGGCGCACGGCGCCCACGTCTTCTAACGGCGCGATGAGGAATAACGGGCCAACGAAGGCTCACGACTCTGGGCAAGGCGTTCTTGACAGGCCCAAAGCCCAAAGCCTCGAGCCAAAGCCTGACTGTCACCAGAGTCTGGAGGGTTCAGTGTTGCGGAGATATTTTTCGATGGCCGCCGTGGTGCTCGGCGTGGTCGCCATGCGTGCGGCGCCGGCGGCTGCGCCAATCAACGTCATCACGGCGACCGAGGACCTTGCGTCGATCGCGCGCGAGGTCGGCGGCGACAAGATCAAGGTCGAGTCGCTTGCACGCGGTTATCAGGATCCGCACTTCGTCGAAGCAAAGCCGAGCTTCGTCCTCAAGCTGAATCGCGCGGATCTCCTGATCGTCATCGGCAGGGAACTCGAAATCGGATGGCTTCCGCCCCTCATCACGCAAAGCAGGAACGCGAAGATCCAGCCGGGCGCGGAGGGCTACCTCGACGCGTCGCTGACCGCGAAGATTCTCGAATTGCCGACCGGACAGATCACGCGAGCGATGGGGGACGTGCACCCGCTCGGCAATCCGCACTACTGGCTCGATCCGGAGAACGGACGACTGATCGCGAAGGCGATTCAGGCGAAGTTCTCGCAGATGGACAGCGCCAACGCTGCCTACTACGCCGAGCGTGAGGCGGATTTCGAGAAGCGGCTGACCGAATCGCAGAAGAAGTGGACCGCTGCAATGGCCCCCTACAAGGGCCTCAAAGTCGTCACCTACCACCGCTCCTGGCCGAACTTCGCCGAGGCGTTCGGACTGGACGTGATTGGCTATGTCGAGCCGAAGCCCGGCATTCCGCCGACGCCGCAGCACACACTCGACGTGATTCAGGCAATGAAGGCGCAGAGCGTCAAGATCATCATGGTCGAACCGTACTTCGACCTGAAGACGCCGAATTCGATCGCTTCTGCAACGGGGGCGAAGGTCCTTGTCATGCCTCCTTCAGTCGGTGGCGTGCCTGCGGCAAGCGACTACTTCAAGCTGTTCGACACCGACATTGACATGTTGATCCGTGCGATCAAAGAAATGGGTGGGAAGTAGATGGATCTCACAGTTCTGCAGTTCCTTGCGGCTCCATTCGTCGCGAGTCTGATCCTGACTGGGATTCACGCCTACCTCGGTGTGCACGTCGTCGAGCGGGGCGTGATCTTCGTCGACCTGTCGCTCGCGCAGATCGCCGCGCTCGGCGCGACGATCGCGCTCCTGATGCCGTGGTCAAACGGGGACCCCCACGGCCCCGCCGTGTACTGGGTCAGCCTTGCCTTCACGTTCATCGGCGCCGCCATCTTTGCGATGATTCGCGTCAAGCGGGCCCGCATCCCGCAGGAAGCGATTATCGGCATCTGCTACGCCGTGGCGTCCGCGGCCGCCATTCTCGCCATGAGCAAGGCGACGTCGGAATCGGAACATCTCAAGGACATGCTGGTCGGCAACATCCTGGCGGTTTCGTGGCATGAGGTCATCAAGACCGCGCTTCTGTATGGGGCCATTGGACTCTTCCACTATCTTTTCCGGAAGCCCTTCTTGGCGATCTCGATGAATCACGACGCAGCCGAAGCAAGCGGCTGGAACGTGAGGTTATGGGATTTCCTGTTCTATGCGTCATTCGGGTTCGTCGTGACCTCTTCGGTCGCGATTGCGGGCGTCCTCCTCGTGTTCTGCTATTTGATCGTGCCGTCGGTTGCGGCAATGCTCTACGCCGAGCACATCGGGCCGCGTCTGGCGATCGGGTGGACGATGGGCACGGTCGTCTCGGCGCTTGGCGTCTGGCTTTCCTTGCAGCTCGATCTCCCGACAGGCGCGACCATCGTCTGCACGTTCGGGATCGTGCTCGTGATCATGGCTGCCGTCAAACCCCTCATCGTCAGAAGCGCAGCGTCGTTGCAGAGACCGGGCGAGCTGAGGGTCAGGGCGAGGCAGAAGGCCGGGTAGAAATATAATCCCGGAATGCAGTGTCGCAACTGCGGCGCCGAGATCGCCGACAAGGCGATTGCCTGCTACCGCTGCGGGGCGGCAACAACGGATCCGGTCCGGCGTCCAGTCGCGCTGAAGCCTCGGCGAAGCCCGCTGGTGTCGCTGGTGGCGCTCGTGTCGCTGGTGCTGCTCGCGCTGTATCTCGGTCAGGCGTCACGAACGGCCGCGAATCCCGATTACTTCCGGCTCGCGGCCGGTCTATGCGTCGGCGCCGCGATCGCGATTCTGCTACTCCGGATTCTGCGACGCCGCTAGAGGACCTGCATTCCAGGCACGCAGCGAGGTACGAGCGCCCTTGTTCAACGCCGCGAACCTCCGCTAGACTTTCGACATGCCCGATGCCCGTCTCGAAGTGACCGACGCCCTCGGCCGGCGGATCGTGCCGATCTCGAAAGGGCAGTTCGAGATCGGCCGTCGCGAGACGAACGATCTCCGCCTCGCCGGTAGCGAGGTGTCACGCGATCATGCCGAGATTGCGTTGCAGGAGAACAAGTTCATCCTGCGCGATCGCAACTCGCGGTACGGCACGTATGTCAACGGGGAACAGGTGACCGAGCGCTCGCTCGCGCACGGCGATCGCATACGCCTCGGACGAAGCGGCGGCGCCGAGATGGTGTTCCTCCTTGCCGACTCCGCCCCGCCCGTCGAGCGTGCGACGACAACCGCGGTCGGGGATCTCCGCCAGATTGCGGCGCTGCTCGAGGGGCTGCGCGCGCTCGGTTCGGGGCGTGTGCTCGACGACGTGCTGTCGCTCGTGCTGGATTCGGCAATCGAGGTCAGCGGCGCCGAACGCGGGTTCATCATGCTCGCGGCGCTCACCGGCGAGCTCGAGTTCAAAATGGCGCGCGGCCGCGGCCGGGTCACGCTGTCGGGCGGCAGCTTCGCGACGAGTCGAAAGATCCCCGAGGAGGTGTTTCGAACCGGCGAGCCGCGGATTGTCGCGGACCTTCTCGACGGCGATCTCGCGAACGTGCACATGGGCACGGTCGCGCTCGGCATCAGGAACGTCCTCTGCGTCCCGTTGCGGCTCGTGCGCTATCTCGACAAGGCCGACGCGGGCGTCGGCGAGGAGCGCCGCATTGGAGTGTTGTATCTCGACAGCCGCGAAAAGGGGTCGTTGTTGTCGCACTCCACGCGCGCCGCGCTCGAAACGCTCGCGACCGAAGCCGCCGTGGCGATCGAGAACGCCCGTCTCTATCGCGAGACGATGGAGAAGGCGAGGATGGAACAGGAAATGCGGATTGCCGCGGAGATTCAGCAGGCGCTGCTGCCCAAGGCTGGTCGCACTGGCGTGTATTTCAAGGCCGCCGCGGCATCGCTACCGTGTCGTTCGATTGGCGGTGACTTTTACGACTACGTCGATCTGTCGGATGGCTCGCTGGGCTTCGCCCTTGGCGACGTCGCCGGGAAAGGACCACCAGCAGCGCTCCTGAGCGCGATGATGCAGGGCATCTTCGCCGCCCAGGCGGCGTCGAGCGAACCGCCGTCAGTGACGATCAGTCGCGTGAATCTGGCGTTGTATCGTCGCGGGATCGAGTCGCGGTTCGTGACCTTGATGTACGGCGCGTTGTACCCGGATGGACGTCTGCTCTACTGCAACGCCGGTCACAACCCTCCGCTGGTCGTGGGCAAGAGCGGCTTCAGGCGGCTGGAACGCGGCGGACCGATCGTCGGCCTGTTCGAAGGCGCGGCGTACGAAGAGGAGACCGTCACGCTGGAGTCCGGTGACTGGCTGGTCGTCTTCAGCGACGGCGTCTCCGAGGCAATGTCCGCAACCGGCGAGGAGTACGGCGAGTCGCGGATTCTCACCTGCATCCAGAAGGATCTCAACCGCGAGCCGCAGGGCCTGCTCGAGGCGCTCTTCATGGATGTGCGTGAGTTCGCGAAAGGGGCCGCTCAGAGCGACGACATCACAGCCATGGTGCTGAGGTTCCGCGGGTGAATATCCTCGGTGCGCTCGACCGGGCCGAGCGATTTGCGGTTGGGATCTGGATCGCACTCGCGCTCGTCTTCGGCAACGCGATCTACGATCTGTTGGTCACGCGAGGAATCAAAGAGTACCTGTTCCGCTACGCGCTCGCGGAAGCGGGGAGAGGGCCAACCGTTCGCCTCAGCGACACGATGGACGGCATCGTGCGCGACGCCGCCTGGATGGCACTGCTCTCGGGAAGCATCATTCTGCTTGCGGGGATGCTGACGGTGTGGGTGATGAAGAGCCACAGTCAGAAGCTAGAAACCAGAAGATAGAGCGTCTGCCTCACGATCGCTGTAACTTCAAGCTCCGGCTTCTTTCACGATTCGGCAATGCATCCTCTCATATACGACTGGAACCGCACCGAGACCGGCCGCCCGAAGACCGTCCTGCTCGACGATGAGACGCTGAGGGATGGACTGCAGTCGCCCTCGGTGCGATGTCCGGCGATCGACGAGAAGCTCCATATCCTGCATCTCATCGATCGTCTCGGAATCGACACGGCGGATATCGGCCTTCCTGGCGCCGGCGCGCATGTCGTTCAGGATGTCGAACGGCTGGCGCGGGAGATTGTGGATCAGCGGTTGCGCGTTCGTGCGAATTGCGCCGCGCGCACGGTGATCGCCGACATCCGGCCGGTCGTCGAGATTTCGCAGCGAGCTGGTCTGTCCATCGAGTGCTGCACGTTCATCGGCTCCAGCCCGCTGCGACATTACGCGGAAGGGTGGGAGCTCGATCACCTGCTCCGGCTGACCGAGGAAGCCGTCGCGTTCGCAGTCGGCGAAGGCCTGCCGGTGATGTACGTCACGGAAGATACGACGCGTGCCGATCCCGAAACGCTCCGGCGCCTGTATTCGACGGCGATTCGTGCCGGCGCGAAGCGCGTGTGCATCTCCGATACGGTCGGCCACGCGACGCCCACCGGTGCGGCGGCGGTCGTCCGATTCATCGCCGGCGTGATCGAGGAGTGCGGTGGCGGCGTCGGTATCGATTGGCACGGGCATCGCGATCGCGATCTCGCGGTCATCAACACGCTCGCTGCGCTGGATGCGGGCGCAACGCGCCTCCACGGTACCGCGATCGGTATCGGCGAGCGCGTCGGCAACACGCCGATGGACACGCTCCTCGTGAATCTGGTCCTGATGGGCTACATCGAGCGCGACTTGTCGGCGCTGCCGGAGTACTGCGGTTGCGTGTCGCGCGCTGTGGGCGTCGCCATTCCGCCGAACTACCCGGTCGTGGGCCGGGATGCGTTCCGAACGGCAACCGGCGTCCACGCGGCGGCGGTGATCAAGGCGTTTCGAAAACAGGATCTGACGCTCGTCGACGCTGTCTACTCCGGCGTACCCGCCAGCCTCGTCGGGCGCGAGCAGGAGATCGAGATTGGCCCGATGTCGGGGAAGTCGAACGTCGTCTTCTGGCTCGAGAAACGAGGGTTGCCCGCCACAGAAGAGATCGTCGACCGGATCTTCACTCGCGCCAAGCGCTCATCGTCGGTTCTGAGCGAGCGCGAGATCCTTCAAGGAATTCACGAGGCTGACGGAGCTCACGGAAAGACCTAACGACCACAGAGGCACGAAGCACGCCCTCTGCCTCCTCCGTCGCCGCTACGGCTCCACAAGGCGGCGCTCGATCGCAGGGAGCGCTGCCAGGAGCACATCCCCGACAACCTGCAGCGAATCGGCAGACACCTTGTCGAGCGTATCGTCCTTCGTATGCCAGGCGGGATATTCGAGATCGATGATGTCGACGGCCTGCACGCCGGCGTCGAGGAACTCGATGTGATCGTCCTCGATTGGCGTTTCCTCGTCCACGAATGACGATCGCTTCTGCTGCTTCGCTGCGCTCCAGATCGCGTCGGTCAGCCAGCGCGTCGAGTTCGCTTCGCGCTTGATCCGCAGATCCCGGTCTCCAATCATGTCGACGAGAATCAGCGCCCGAACGTGCTTCAGCGAACCGTCTCGTCGCCCCGCGTCCACGTAGTACCGGCTCCCGTAAGTGTGATCGTCTCCCTGCCATTCGATCACGGCTTCTTCGCCGTCGAGGAACAGCAGCTCGATTGGCAGCGCATTCTTGCGATCCTTCAGCACGCGCGCGAGCTCGATGAGGAACGCGGCGCTCGAACCTCCGTCGTTGGCACCGACGAACGCGAACTCCTTGAACAGTTTCGTGTCGTAGTGGCCCGCGATGACGATTCGTCCGGAGTTACTGGCACCGTCGGAAAGGTGCACGCGAAGGTTGACCATCTTCAGAGGTCCGAGCGGTGTCTTGCCCTCGAAGGACTGCGCGTCGACCTTGAGGCCGAGCGCTGTCACCTGGCTCCTGATGTACTGCCGCGCACGCTCCGCTCCCGGCGTCCCCGCGACGCGCGGCCCGATTGCAACCAGCTGCCGGAGATCATCCAGCGCGCGCGCCCCGCTGAACTTCGGAGCAGGCGCTTGAGTGGAAAGCGCGCCAACTGCGCATGGAATCAGGATGAGAAAGAGCGGAGCGAGCGTCGTACGCCTCGCGGAGAGATTAACCAATAAGTCCTCCGTGTCCTCCGTGACTCTGTGGTGAACGGTTTGTCCGTGCTCTCCGTCTGCTCAGTGAGCTGATCACCGACCCTTATCACGAGACACATAATCGCGCTTCGGCGAGCCGATGTAGATCTGCCGCGGGCGCGCGATCTTCTGCTCGGGGTCGGTGAGCATCTCTTCCCATTGCGCGATCCAGCCCGCGGTTCGCGGAATCGCGAAGAGCACCGGGAACATATCGACCGGGAATCCCATCGCCTGATAGATCAATCCCGAATAGAAATCGACGTTCGGATACAGCCGACGAGAGACGAAGTAATCGTCCTCGAGGGCGATCCGTTCGAGCTCCAGCGCGATTTCCAGGAGAGGATTCTTGCCGGTGACCTCGAACACGAGGTCGGCAATGCGCTTGATGATTCTGGCGCGGGGATCGTAGGACTTGTAGACACGGTGGCCGAAGCCCATCAACCGCCCCTCGCCACGTTTGACGCCCTTGACGAACGCCGGCACGTTCTCGAGCGAGCCGATTTCTGCCAGCATGCGCAGCACGGCCTCGTTCGCGCCGCCGTGGAGCGGACCATACAGCGCGGCTGCAGCGCCAGCCAGCGCGGAGTACGGATCCACGTGCGAGCTGCCGATCCCCCGCATCGCGTGCGTGCTGCAGTTCTGCTCGTGATCGGCGTGCAGGATGAACAGCACGTCGAGCGCGCGCTCGAGCACCGGGTTCGCCTCGTAGCGGAGCTCGGTCATCTTGAACAGCATGTTCAGGAAGTTGCCGGCGAAGCTCAGCTCGTTGTCGGGCAGCACATAGGGACGGCCGATGGTGTGCCGGTAGACGTAGGCGGCGAGGCTCGGAACCTTCGCGATCAGGCGGATCGTCTGCAGCCGGCGCGACTGCGGGTCGAAGATGTTCTTCGCGTCAGGGTAGAAAGTCGACAGCGCGCCCACGGCGCTCAGGAACATGCCCATCGGATGCGCGTCGTAGCGGAACCCCTCCAGAAACTTCTTGATGTTCTCGTGGAGCATCGTGTGATGCGTCACCTCCGCGGTCCACGCATCGAGAGCGGCGGCCGTGGGCAGCTCGCCGAAGACGATCAGGTATGCAGTCTCGAGGAAGTCGCTGTGCTCGGCGA
>Ga0114129_10002736_pt1 | contig 24576 bp, 20 predicted proteins | sample RhiMetdeltSRZDD1_FD_80071 | JGI IMG/M metagenome (GOLD analysis project Ga0114129, IMG submission 80071) | Populus rhizosphere microbial communities from Tennessee, USA - Rhizosphere MetaG P. deltoides SRZDD1 (version 2) (version 2) | ecosystem: Host-associated > Plants > Roots > Rhizosphere >...
GCTGGAGCAGCAATGGCTGGCAGCAGCTGCTTTGGCACCGGGCATTTCCGTTGACCCACAATATTTGCATCAAATGGCAGATGATAAAGTCACAGCTGAGCATACACAGAAACGTTTGCAGGCAATGGGGTTACTCACTGCAAATAGCCCAAGATTGCGAATTGACCCAGGGTTGCGTGACCTGGCTCGCAGCGGTGTAGTAGATGAAGTCTCTTTTCGAGAAGAGTTCCTTAGCTATCTTAAAACGATGCTCAGAACCCATTCTCTGGATTGGAGCTACTGCACGGACGAACTGGGCAATATCCTGGGAATGATCGATTGGGCTGCAACGCAACAGCGCTGGAGTGATGTGATCATGCTTGGCCGTGGCATTGACGCGTATCTCACGCTGCACGGCTTATGGGAAGCATGGCGAAGGGTGCTTGACAACGTGTTGCAATCCGCACGGCAGTTGGGGGACCGCTTCAATGAGGCCTGGGCACTGCATCAGATCGGCACACGCTTTCTGGGTATCGGGCAGAAGGGTCAGGCAATCGATTTTCTGCGCCCGGCACTTGATCTACGCCGCCAGCTTGGTGATGTGATCGGGATGGCCTACACCAAGCACAATCTTGATCTGCTCATTCCGCCCGCATCCTCGAACAGTGACAATGGACAGCCACCTGATAAACCGTTTTCTCCAAATAGGGCCCTCAAGTTTCTATTGAAAACGACCATCATTGGTGTAGTGGTCGCAGTCAGCGCATATCTGGCAGTAAACGCGTTGTATTCGCTGTCTCTCCGACCTACACCCGAGGCAATCATTCCAATCACGGGTCCGACCAAGAATACAGTGGTGAGACCAACTCTTATACCTACAAAAACCTTCACTCCAACGTCGACCCGGACACCGACGAAAACGCCAACCAGGACGCCCACGAACACCCGCACAGTAACTCCAACAGCCTCTCCCACAGAAGTGCCCTCTGGCATTGGGGCGCCACAACTTTCCACCAGCCAGCTCTATTTTGGAGGAGTACGCTGTGATCCCAACCGTATTACGATACGAGTGATGGCCCAGCACCCAACTGGTATTAAAGTCATGGTTTTCTTCCACAGACTGCACGAGGTAGGCACTGGTAAGGATAGTGGCTGGTCTGATGGGCTGTCGATGAATCCCAAGGGAGATGATATCTATTCTCTCTCGGTAAGCGGTGATACACTCATCGGAAAAAGCGGGTTTACCTCTGAAACCTGGGCAAGCTACCAGTTCGTGCTACAGGCCAAAAGTGGCGAGTGGGTACGTTCGGCAGTGTATAGTGATCTATCTCTCTTACCCTGTGGTAGCAGGCCTCCACGACCCCTCGTTACGACTACGGCTTACCTCACTGAACCCCCACCTCCAATACCGGAACCAACAGGTTTTATTTTGATCCCCGTTATGCCTGTGATCCCACAACTACCTGTTGTCAAGTAGATTCAAAGGAACGTATTCTCCAATTCCCTATCTGGGATTTGACTTGATTTGTCAATTCACAACAGCTTCTGGCGAAGATGCCAGAAGCTGTTTTTTATTTTGATATGAGTGCTTGAAAATCGAGCAAACCCACGTTTATCGAAATAGGCATTAAAACTCACAAAGGAGATTGCCATGAATAATCATACGCAAAAAGATAAATGGTTGTACCGCATGGTGGTCGCGGTGCTTGGTTTAACTGTAGTGTCGAGTGTAGTTGGCACCATTGCCCTGGCGATGACCGGTCAATCCACACCGGAAGTCATCGTTGCATTGGGATCGGCAGCCATTGGTGGCCTGGCAGGGCTTTTGGCTCCCTCACCCATGAACCGATAGTCATTGGGATAAACAGAGAAACTGTCTTTGAAGCCCCGGCTATCCTTGCCCGGGGCTTCATTTTTTCTGGTTTCGACCCTGAAAACCTGGAATGTCTTCGTTCAATAGCATTAGGAGAAACTCACTATGTTTCGAAAACTCTTGATTATATTTCTAATGGCCCCGCTCCTGGTAGGGGCTGTGGTCACAGGAACTTCTTTTCCTGTTGTGTTGTTGATGTTCAGCCTGCTCCTCATTGCCCTTGCTGAATCTTCAGTCCGCGACGAGCAGCAAGAATAAAGAATTAATAGAGGTTGAAATGGAACAAATAAACCAATTTGGAGTAGGATTCAGACTTCAGACTCATAAGTCCTTAACCCCTGAAAAGGATCCAGGTTCTCAGCCTCTCCCTGTAATTAACCTGACGGGAAAAACAAAGATCGTTACGCACCTCGCCAAAACAAAACGAGCCAAGAAGGCTCGTTTTGTGGGTGCGGATCGCGCAGCACTCAAACCCCAAAAAAAGGAAACGAGCCTTGCAGCTCGTTTCTGTGGGCGCGGAGGGACTCGAACCCCCGACATCTACTGTGTGATTCTAAAGTCTCATCTTCCACTGCTTCCAATATGTCCATTTCGTGTGCTTTTGTTTGGATTCTTGCGTTTTTTGGGGGGTTAAATGTCCATTACGTCCAATATTTCCGCTGCGTTTTTTTCTGATTGCAACACTTTTGCAACACCCAGGAGACTCTAGTTACGCAAAAGTCGAGTCTTTCAATAAAGAAATCGGGCGGAGATACCGCTGACCTTGCTATTGAGTTTGCTTGAGCTCATTGCGAGCGAAGGAGCGCTTGAGCTTTTCAATAGCATCCTCCGCTTGTAGAGTAATTGTTTATGACCAAGTTTCGTATACCAAAGAAACACGGTTCGGGTCCGTGAGGTCCCAAGTTCAAATCTCGGCACCTCAACCAGAGATCACTCAGCTAGCCTTTTGGGCTAGCCGTGTGGACCTAAGTAGGCGATGACATACTGTAAAATGCCCTTACGTGTCCTTATACAGGAAAGCAATCCCCACCTGGAGCTTGCTCACAGTTGTTTGTTCATGACCAAGTGAAGCGACGTTGCTACTCATCCAGATTTTGAAGATGCTCGGCGCGTTCCACTTCTTCGACATCGTTGTACCATTGCACGCGCGGCCCAATCGCAGCGCGCGCTTTCCACTTAAGTGATTTCGGAGCTTTCTCGATCCTCTGCTCAAGCTGGGTGATTCGATCGAGAATATTCTGATTATCGTGGGCGGTGAACAAATCCTTGTAGCGCTCCAGGCCTTTGCGAATTTTACCCAGGTTCATGGTTGTGGTGTAATAAAAGCCCCAATCTTTGCTCATGATGTCGGCGATGTAGTTTCCATTGATCGTTTCTTTTTCAGTATCACCAACAGGATGAGCCGCGAACAGCATCAGCATGTCACGAACATCTTTTTCATTGAGGGTTACGATCTGGAATTTTTCAAGAGCCAAATCTGCTAATGTGATCGTTGGATAATCAAGATGCAGACGATTACGGAAGTTCACCACGTGACACATGTTGAGTTCGTCTTCGAAGATATCCACATGCAAGCCTGTTTGCGGGTTTTCATAAATATGACGACCGACGAACAAGCCAGGCGTCAGAGAAGCCTGGTGACGTTCCGATTGGAATTGATCCTGCGAGAGAAATTTCTCGATCTTTTCTCCCTCCTTGGAGTAGCCAGCAAAATCAATATCGGTTACCTCGCGGCCCATCGAAATGTGGACATGCACATGGTCCGGACAATGGATGCGAAAGGCAGTCGCTCCCAATACACGCAGGGTCAACCCATGCTGCTGGGCGTTTTCCACAATACGGATCGCTTCACTGACAAAATCGAACTGTTGTGCCATGGGCGTAGCTGTCCTGATCTTTAGAGATAGGGATTTGGAATAAGGCTTATTCTACATCAAACACAATAGATATTTGGCTTAGTTTTGTGTGAAGGTATAACTATCCAAACCTTTGCGCGATAACTCCAGCACCACGCCTCGCAGCACACCTTCCCCATATTCACTGCCCGGGTTGAAGCACATGGTTTTGCCGATCTTTTGGGCGGAGCGGCTCTCATGAATGTGGCCATGCAGCCCTACCAGCGGCTGATAATTTTCAATAGCCTTGCGCACAGCCTTGCTTCCGACGGGTATCATCTTAAAACCGCCTCCTAAAGAAAGCCTTGGAGTCAGGTTATCATCCAATTCAGGGGCGATGTCTAAATTCGTGTCAAACGGAGGCACATGAAGATTGAAAATAGCCTGGGATGGATTTTTCGCTTGCCTTGCTACTTTCTCGATCATTTGCTCCAACTCTTCCTCTGTTTTATCACGTGGGCAATTCCAGGGAGTCTGATTGGCGGCACCCACATTGACCATCTCATGATGCTCATCTAGCTGAATCAGCTTGCCATCCACATTTTGAATGATGTCCGAGGATCGGAACACACTATCAACTTCATACGGATCGTCATTGCCGGGCTGAACATAACAGCGAATTCCCGTTCCTCGCAGACGCTCCTCGGCAATATCCAGCCAGCGACTTAAGCGTGTTTTTGCCAGTTCTGCAAAGCGATTCTCTACCAGATCGTGGTCTTCCTTGTATGCCTGCACCTCTTCGGGTGTGAGCCGAACAGGATATAAGCCACTGTTCTCGAAGGTTGCCTCCAATTTGTCAAGTTCCTCCCCTTCGGTAATATCGTAAAGTTTGCCCAGATAATTCGCACTAAAATGTCCACCTCCCTGGCTGACAATCGGGACGACCATCTTGCCAATCATGTCGCCGCCCAGGATCAAAACCTGCGCTTCATAGAATTTTCCGGCGTTAATAAATTTCTTGAAGACAACCGTCGAGCCGTGCAGGTCGGTGGTGAAAAAAACGCGGGTGGATTTATTCCCAAATAATGGCATAACAATCTCCAATCGACGTGATGGGTTCCTCTCTTGGAGAAGTGGTCCCGGTGAAAGCGCGGGACCACTTCAATGGCTACCTTACCAAGGCACACGCATAACGCTTATTTAATCAGGCGGGATCTCTTTGAAGCGTCGTTCGAATGCAGTGCCGCGCCGCTTGTTAGAAGCAACCGCGATATAGTACAGCACAATTGGCAGCAGCATGTAGAAGCCGAATGAAACACTCAGGCCCTTCCAGCCGTAGTTCTCCGACGGCGGATTCAAGGCAGGAACGATCGTGAAGTACACCGTTATCAGGCTGATGATCAAACCAGCCACGCCAGCAATCACGATCCACGGAATATTCATGAAGCTCTGCCGGGTAATCGCAGGAGCCTTTTCCCATATGTCTTTGCGTCGATAGGGGAAGGCGATGGCGGCGATGCTCAGGAAGATCCAGCCAAAGAACCAGATGGTAATCGTATAAACCTGATAGGCTCCCAGGAGCGGCGTAACGACATTCGCAGTGAATTGCAACCACGAGATGACGAAGCCGAACAGGACTGCATAGACGGGTGAGCCGCGCCGATTTACTTCGTTTAGCTTCTCGGGCAGCATGCCGTCGAAGGCATACGCGAAGATGTTACGGACGGGCGCGAACGCCAATCCCATGGCGCCGACCCAGTTGATCAGGCCCCAGGCAAGCGGTCCACCGATCAGCAGCAGGATCGGGTTCTGGGTGGCATAGACCAGCAGGAAGGGGGTCTGCGGGAACGAACCGAAGATCGGGACGTCTTCCCCTGCAGCATTGAGCTTCGAGATGGCTTCCATCAAATCTTTACCAAACCCATGATAAGTAACATAGGTGAAGATCTGGTAGTAAATGATGAAGAGAATGATCGAGCCATATTGCGCCAGCGGTTGGGCTTTATCCACACGCTTGATCTCACCGGCGATGTTGGCGGAGTATGTGGAGCCGAGGCAGGTCAGGTTCATAAAGGTCATGCCTGCCATGATGGTTGCTGCGACCGACATAAATCCTGGCGTCCAGCCGAGCTCCTTGGCCTTGGCAAATACGTTCTGGTAATCGATGTTCTGCACCAGCATCATGCCCTTATGGACGACATCCGGGTTAACCGAGAGCAGCACACCGGCATAGACGGCGAGCATGATCCAGGTCAATATCATGGCTGCCCAAACGAAGCGCATGAACACTTTCGTTCCCAGGTAAATCACATAGAACGAAAGCATTAATGAAATGGTACCGACGATCCACACCAGCCAGGAGCCTTGTGTTTTTGCCAGTTCCAGACCCAGGCTGGTCATGGCTTGATTCTTATAGATCAGGCCCATCTGCGTGATGGCATGGCCAAAGCCCCAGTTCACGACAAAGTTCGTATTATTCCCCTGCCAGTTCAAGCCCACGATGGTCAATGTCCATGAGGCGATAAAACCGACGAAGGGATTCAGCACGCGGCTGACATAAATATATTCACCTCCAGAGCGCGGCATGGCGGAAGAGAAGTAGGTGTAGATGGCCGCGAACGGAACCAGGGTCAGCATGAACATGATCGAGATCTGCATCTGGGCGCCAGCATATAAGGTCACTGCCCAAAGCAGGTAGAAGCTGGCCTGCGTGATATTGGGTGCAACAAACGAATAGGCAAGCGCAGTCCAGGGGCTGACAACGCGGGTCAAGCCGGAAGCCTTACGGGAAAACACTTCTCCCGCTTGCTCTGCAGCTGACTGTATGACATCCTTCCGAACAGGAACTTTTGCGTCTTCCATAGGATTCTTCCTCCTTTCGTACAACTGAGTGGTTCTACTCTATATTGCTCCAAACCTGCATGTATATGTAGTCATCAACGTATAGTTCATGCTCCTTTCCTAGACCCGTTGGACGATCTAAAAAGCGGGACCTTTTCGATGAATAATGAAATTGAATTTATCGGTCAGGTGATATTCCGCGGAGTAAAGAACCGGTCGTTGCTCCTGGTCGTGATCCACCTGTTCGATCAATAAAAGTAATGCGTTGCGCTTGATTGATAATTTTTCTGCGATCTCGCGACTGGCTTGGACCGGAGTAAAGGAAGCAACACCATCGACGATCCGCATGTTTGCGTAACGTTCGAGACATTCGTAAAGCGACGCTCCCTTCAAATTTGCATTCGTGGGCATCCAACCTCCAAGATATTCCTGGGGCATGATGTCGCGTGTCCATACGATCGGTGTGTCGTTGGCAGTTCGCACGCGTTCGATGATCACAATCAAGGATTCTTCGGGAACGCCTAATTTTTCTGCCAAAGCTTTGGATGCCTTGTTAGAAAAGATTTTGAAATCGCGTGTCCCGGGGGTATAGCCAGCCTGCGAAATCATCTCTGTGATTCCGAAGTTCTGGCTCATATCCTTGATGATCGCCCGTTCCATGACAAACGTGCCCAGGCCGCGGCGTTTGCGGATCAAGCGTTGTTCCTCCAAAATACGCAGGGCTTCGCGCAGTGTCGTGCGTGAGATGCCCATCATTTGCAAAAGCTCCATCTCGGGGGGAAGCTGACTGCCTGCCGGGAATTTCCCGAGACGAATTGCCTCCTGGATGGCTAAGACCGTCTGATCGGTTAAGGTGGTGTGAGTAGGACGATTGATCGGAGGGGTCACGATAAATTTTCCTTGAGTCATCTGTTATTTCGCCTGTCGCATTTCAAACAAAGGACATAATGCTTCATACAATCTTATATAAGTAGCAAAAGCATCATCATATACCAAGCGGTTGGCTGGGTTCGGTTCAAAGCGCCGTTTGACTTGAATCATCTGTTCTGCGGCCTCCTCGACGCTGGAATAAAGCCCAATCGCTTTTCCGGCCAGGATCGCGGCACCCAAGGTCGCGGCTTCTTCATTGGTGGTGGTTAAAACCGGTCGCCCGACAATATCTGCTTCCATCTGTTTCCAAATGCTGCTGCGCGCGCCGCCTCCCAAAGAGCGGATCTCGTTAACAGCCACGCCTAGCCCTTCGATGACTTCAATATTACGCCGAACGATAAAGCTGACCCCTTCCATAATCGCACGGGTGAAATGTCCGCGTCCATGTCGGAGCGTGAATCCGTAAAAAACACCGCTGGCTTTTGGATTCGCTTCGGGAGCCATCGCACCTTGCAGATGAGGCAGCATCACCAAGCCTTCACAGCCCGGTTGTACGCGCTCTGCTTCCATGCCCATAAGATCGTACGCGTCCAATCCGCTGGTTCGGCTGACGCGCATTTCAGGGCCCGCAAACTGATCTCGGAACCACCGCATCACAATCCCGCCGCTTGTGAATGTATGCAGCATATACAAGCCCGGGAGGCCGTGATAATGACAGGGCATTTGGTTGCCGGGGTCTAGAACCGGCTGGTTAACGGTTGCACAAATCGCGAGTGCCGCTCCTGTGTTTTCGCTGAAGATTCCAGGCTTGATATTCCCAACGCCGATCGCCCCGCAAGCTTGGTCCAATGCTCCGGTGCACACGATGGTTTCCGGACTCAGCCCCAATTCATCCGCAATCTTAGGTTGTAACTTTCCGACAGGTTCCCCTGATTCTCGATAATGGGGGAGTTGCTGTTCTGAGACACCTAACTCACCGAGCATTTCTCTCCACCAATCGCGAGTTTGGAAATTCCAATAACATGTGGAAGTGACGAGTGAGCCTTCACATACATATTCCCCGGTTAGCCTATGCAGGAAGTAATCTTCTATGAGAAGAAACTTGCCAACTTTGTCAAAAGTTTCGGGCTCATTTTTGCGTAACCAGAGTATCTTGGAGGCAGGCCAGGTGGGCACAAGCTTTACTTGCCCAGTGATCTCGAAAGCACGCCTGTGTCCAAAGATTTCCCCCAATCGCTCCGCTTCACTCTGCGCTCGATTGTCCAGCCAGACAATGGCTCTGCGCAATGGTTTTCCTTCTCGATCTACCAGGATTAATGTTTCTCCCTGGGCGGAGACTCCCAAGGCTTTAATTTCATTTGGATTGATTTTGGACTCTTTGAGTACTGCTGCAACCGCAGACTTAAATGCCTGCCAGTAGGTTGCCACATCCATTTCAACTGAATCTGCGTCTGGAGTGATCAGTTGATACTCTTCAGAGGCCTTGGCAAGAACATTGCCGTCTAGATCATGGAGAGCACACTTCAGTGCGGTCGTCCCCAGGTCAAATGCCAAAATGCAAGGCATATCTATTCTCCCGGAGCTCCGGCCCAGACGAGGACTGCGGTCTCTTCCCCAATATTGATTAGCGTGTGTGGTAATCCTTCTGGAATAAAGATTGCATCGCCCCCAAATAATTCATAGTATTGTTTCTCATCAAATAACAGGATATGTCCCTGGCAGCAATAGAATACTTCTTGAGAAATGAAATGTCCGTTGTCTATGCTGCCTCTTTGCCCAGGCTGAAGGGTGGATGTACCCAGCCACATCTTCGGCGTTCTTATATACTCGCGACAAAGTTCGGGCCCCTCCATGAATGTTCTAGCTTCCAGTGCCCGAATAATCCGTGCAGAGGTATCCATGTTTCCTTCCTTTTCTATATTCAAGGATTGAAGTGATCTTCAATGAAGATGAAATGTTGACGGAAAGAATGGAGATGCATATAATCATTGCCAGTGCGGTACTATGTCATGATGTAATACAACTCAAACTATAGCAAATTCATCCTAATAAGTCAAGAGTTTTATTTCAGTGCATGCTCATTTACTTCGTTGTTTAGATAGGAGGTTGATGCATAATGAAACCTGAATTTATTCTCATGCTTACATACAACGATAGCACTGTGAAAGATGCATTGAATATCTTTCGAGAATGCAAAGATGCTCCTGTGATGCATTGGGGATTTAAAGATGTGGGCTTGCCTCCTGATGAAATAAAGGCACTGGTAGACGGCATGAAGGCCGTGGGCAAAACAACTTACCTTGAAGTGGTTAGTCTGTCTGAGGAGGAAGGATTACGAGGAGCTAAAATTGCTGTGGAATCTGGTTTTGATATTTTGATGGGCACAGTTTTCTTTGATTCGATTTTGGAGTATTTAAAAGACAAACCCATAAAGTACTACCCATTTGCAGGTCATATTTATAATCATCCAAGTATTCTCGATGGAACAATTGAAGATATCGTCGCACATGCAAGGTTTCTGGAGAGCAAAGGCGTTCAGGGTATGGACCTGTTGAGCTACCGTTATGTAGGGGGATGCCCCACGATTATTGCGGGAGGTCGTCAAAGTAACCAGTGTACCCATCGTTTCCGCTGGATCTATTGAATCGTATAAACGATTGGCTGAGGTTTGGCATGCCGGTGCATGGGGATTTACTATTGGCAGTGCTTTGTTTGATAAGAAATTCGCCCCCAATGGCTCCTTCCTGAAGAATGCGCTGGCCATTTGTGATTGGCTCGAAAAAACCGATCCTTCAGAACTCCATAGGTATCTGGACTACTAGGAACAAACTAAATAATTCCTGATCGCTAAGCTTCCTCTGGATTTGCACTAACTCAGCTTTGACTTTGGGTGAGATCGACGAATCCAATTGGTGGAACTGCCTCCAGGCTCATTTACCCGCTTTGCAGGCCTAGCGCAGGTATCAGCGGATTTCTAATCTGCAATTGGGGGAGTAATGTAGAAGTAAGTTAGAAGCGCAATCATTAGGGACAAGTATCCATTATTTGATCGATAAAGCATTGCGAAAAAAGGGGGATGCGTTTTGTAGCTTACTTTACCGACATATTCTCTGGGCACTGAGAGACTCGAACTCCTGACCTCTACTATAAACCCTTGCGTCCTATCCATCCTGATTGCAACACCCAACAGATTAAACAAAAAAACGCCTCCCAACTTCGAGGGAGGCGTTTGAGGATTTCGGCAACGCGCCGTGATGTTGGGCATTTTTGCCTTATTTTCAAGCGAAATCGCCTGTTTTTGTGGTCTTGACAGGACTCGAACCTGTGACCTCGCCGATGTGAACGGCGCGTTCTAACCAACTGAACTACAAGACCTCTATTGTCGAACACTAGCATGTGATAGTAGCGCTCTAACCAACTGAGCTACGCGCCCGAGGTGACGCAGATTATAGTATAGGCATTCTGCTTTGGCAAGTAATCTGCATGATAAGCCAGCTCTGATTATATGAATTATGGAGGCGGCAACACGTCCCATGGATTTACAAAGGAAGAGATCGCCCGAATCTCAAAATGTAGGTGTGGACCGCTGGAATGTCCAGTCGTTCCGATCGCACCGATCACATCTCCCTGCCCCACACTTTGACCACATCCAACGTTGATCGCACTTAAGTGACCGTACAAGGATTGGAAGTTGTTGCCATGGTCAATCATGATCATATTGCCATAGCCATAATTATTCCAGCCTGCATAAACGACTACACCGGCGTCCGTTGCATACACACCCTCGCCTTCGTTGCCTGCAATATCAATGCCCCAATGATTTGCGCTAGGAGTGTAATCGAAACCCGACAAATAATGTTTATTCGCTGGCCAAATAAACGCACCAAACCCAACTGCACCACCACTGATCGGGTCACATGCACCCGGGCCAAGCACACGCGCAGAGGCTGGATTCTCGCGCGTCACGCCGAGAGGCGCGCTCCATGAGATGAACTCGCGATGGCCGCCCGGTATCACCAGCCACGTTCCGGGTGCAATATTCGGGTTTGCAAAATCGCCAATGGTTGCGGGATCCAAATTGTTTGCCGGATAGTTGATAATATCTTCCGGCTTCACTCCATAATAAGTTGCAATCCCATTCAAGCCTTCACCCTGCTGCCATTCATGATAGGTTCCATCCACTGGCAGGATGTTCAATTCTTGGTCTGGCTGCAACGCATGTGGGTCATCCAGCAAAATATAATAATTACCCCATAAGATCGTTTCGGGTTTCAGTCCAAATTTTTCTGCAATCCCAAAAACAGTATCCCCTTCTACAACCGTATACTTGATCACATCCTGTCGAGGGCGGGATGGAATAGTTGTATGCACCTGTGCCAAACGCGGGATTCCGCCAAACGATACCTCGCTTTGGGATAGGACATCTTCGATCCTCGCGACAGGAGCAGTGGGTCCCGTTTGAAGCGCGTTGGCTGTCTTCCCGGCCTCTGGTGCCTGGGCGTAGAACAGCCTTAATAACCAAATCACAACGCCAAGTAAAACAACGGAGAGCAGCGTTGTCCCTGCGCGCAGCATGGATTCCCCCAAACCGATGCCAATGAGGGTGTTAAAAAGACGGGAAAAAAAGCCGGGAGTCTCGTTGTCATTCTTCGAAGGGGTCTTATTGTCCATCAATTACGGTCTCCAAACAGGGCATCATAACATGGTCAAAAATTGAGCGTCAACCTACGATTCTCAACGCTAACCTGACGTTAAGCCTGCGCACGGCGTACGCTTGGGCTGATCAAGTGTAAACCACCGATCGATACTAATGAAATCAGTCCACCGGTGAGCGCGGCAAAAGGCACTCCCCAGTTTTGAGCCATCCAGCCGATCAGGAGGCTCCCAAAGGGAGCTACACCTTGAAGCGCCCATAAATAAACGCTGAATACGCGGCCGCGCAAGCCATTCGGAACACTTATCTGAATGAGTGTGTTCATCGAAACAAGTTGGGTAACAGTTCCCCATCCAATTAATACCATCAAGACGAGTGAAATGTTCAAACTGGGCACATATCCAAGCGCGATCAATGGGATGATGAACGCAATCTGCCCGAGGGTAACCATCAGTCCTTTATTGGGAGATGCATTCATGTAGGCAGCCAGAATTGCAGCAACCAGGGCGCCACTTCCCTGTGCAGCATACAGAAGGCTGGTGCGTGCGGCAATGATTGTTTCTGTATCGCTGGCTGTTTTCAACACATCACGCGCCAGCGCAGGAATTTGTTGTATCAGAGGAAAGCCAAAGAATCCTACAAGAGCGGACATCAAAATAATGGAGGCGACCAGCGAATTCCGGCGGATGTATGCCATCCCTTCACGGAATTCTATGCCCATGCCTTTTCTCTCTTCCAATTCTCTCGGGAGTTTATAACGGGTTTGTGCGATCATCAAACCCGCGATGACAAACAGAAAGCTGACCCCATTTGCCATAAATACGCTTGCTTCCGTGCCGGTTAAGGTTAGTAGCCAGGATGCTGCTAAAGGACCCAGGACGCGTCCGACATTGAAAACTGTTGTCTGCAATGCAATTGCGCTGGGAAGAGCTTCTCGTCCAGCAAGTTCGATCAACATAGCTTGCCGCGCTGTGATTTCCACGGCGCTGGCTGTTCCAAAAATTAATGCGAATACAGCAATGTGCCAGATCTGAACATGTCCTGTAAATGTCAACGCGGCGAGTCCGAAAGCCTGAAGCGACATCACAGCCTGGAAAAAGATGACCGTTTTCCGTTTATCCCAGCGTTCCACAAACACGCCGGCTGGCAATGCCAAAAGAAGGGTTGGTAAGGTGGAAGCGAAGCCAATCAACCCCAGGTCAAGCGGGCGGCCGGAGATGCGATAAGCCAGATAGGGCTGGGCTGTGTTTTGCATCCATGTACCAATAACCGAGATGAATTGGCCAATCAAAAAAAGAACATAGTCGCGTGAAGCCAGCGCGGGGAATCGCCCAACGTTAGATGGGGTGTTTTCTGACATTATTTACTTGGCAGGGATGACCAGTTCAGGAATATCGTTCGCAGGAGTATTGACGAGTGTGCTGACCGGGTACGCGTCCATCGTGTCAGCGGGGAAAGGTTTGAGCAACGGTTTCAACTGGTCGGGAGTCTGAGCGGCTGGATCCAGCCACTTGGCGTAATCCCGTGGGTGAAGGATCACAGGCATCCGATTGTGAATGATCGCCATCAATTCATTTGGCTCTGTTGTAATAATGGTGCAGGATTTGACCTGCGAGCCATCGGGGCTATTCCACGAATCCCAGAGACCTGCAAATGCAAAAGGTTTGCGATCTTTCATGTGAATGAAAAATGGAGTCTTGGTCTTCCTGCCCGGCGCGCCTTTCCATTCATAGAAGCCATCAGCTAGGATGAGACAACGTTTGTATTTGAGACTGCTCCGAAACGCTGGTTTCTCTTCAAGTGTTTCCCCGCGCGCGTTGATCAGCCGATTCCCAATGCTCGGGTCTTTTGCCCACATGGGAATCAATCCCCACACGAAAAAGTCTGCGGTGTTTTGATCGTCATTTGGAATCGCGAGAATGGGCTGAGTCGGTGCGATGTTATAGCGTGGTGCAAATTTTTGTGGAAAGCTGAACTCGCTCAAGGTCTCCTGTGTTTCTGCAGGATTAATGGTTAAGGTGAATCTTCCACACATAGTTTCTCCTTCTTATATATGTTAACCTGCTTGATGATTATTTGGCAGGGTGAAATAAAATGTCGCTCCTTTTCCTAACTCTGATTCTACCCAAATATTTCCGCCATGGACTTCGATAATTCTTTTTACCAGGGTTAATCCAATGCCTGTGCCTTCTGCTTTCGTATCAAGCTTGTTGAATAAACCAAAAATGCGTTCATGAAATTGCGGGTCAATACCAATGCCGTTGTCTTGCACAAAGAAGATGGTTTGTCCCTGCGCATCTTCTTTTGTGCCAATTTCGATGCAGGGAGTGGACGCGGGGTTGGAATATTTGGTGGAATTATCAATTAGATTCTGTAGCACCTCCACCAAACGGACGCGATCTCCATAGACCGTTGGTAGATTATTTTGGATTTTGATTTGGGTCTGTTTGGCTTCCAATTGACCCCGGACTCTTTCGATGGCCTCTTTGACAATCCCCTCAAAGGAAACATTCTCAGGCAGATTCATAATCCGTCCAATGCGTGAAAGTTCAAGCAGATCATTCAGGAGGGATTGCATTTTGCGAGCGGCCAGTGTAATCCGTTCAATCGTACCTTTAATCTTCTGGTGATCACCTGAAAGCGCGTCCTTTTCGAGATAACCAAGAAAACCTGTAATCGTGACCAGCGGTGATTTCAGGTCATGTGAAACGGTGTAAGTGAATCGTTCGAGTTCGGCATTCTTCGATTCCAGTTCATTGATAAAAGTTTGTCGTTGGAGGAGTTCATTTTGCAAAGCGTTATTCAAGCGGGCATTCTGAATCGCGAGACCCGCATAACCACCGAACAAACGTAAAGCTTCCAGTTCCTCATTTCCAATTGAACGTTTTGTGATCAGATTATCAACGCAAATCACAGCGATGGGCTTATCGCCTGCCCACGCAGCGACCGCGGCATAATCTTTCACGCCGTACATGTCGCTGTCTTCGCCAATTTCGTTTTCAACATCGTAATTATGGGTGAAATAGAGGCCGTCGGGCTGTTCCAGCAAACGCGAAAATATTGCAATTTCAGAGAGTGGATACCATAAATGCCACTCTTCCAAGATTTGCCCATGATTATCTGTACCTAAGGTTGAGTCTAGTGAGTGACGTTCGGAGTTATAGAGAAAGATTCCCAATCGATCAAAACCCAGATCGTCATGTACTCCATACCAGATCCTTTCAATGGTGGTCTGCAGATCGTTTACTTCTGTCACGCGTTTTCCAAGCTGTACAACTTTTTCCAGCATGGCGCGCCGGCGCAGTTCACGTTCCTCTGCCTCATGTTGTTTTGTAATATCCTGCACTGCCCCGACAATGCCAACAAGACGATTTTGCTTATCATCCCATACAGGATGGGCATACACACGGACCCATTGCACCGCTCTTGTTTTTGTGTACGTTCGAATATCATGAACGACCTGTTGATTGGTCTTTAATTTTGCCAGGGCTTGCGCGTCTTTTTCCTTATCGTCCGGGTACAGGTGCCCGAGCCAGCCTCCGTTCACGATATATTCTTCAAATGTATAACCTGTGATTTTTTCAAAGGCACCCGCAACCCAGTTGAGACGCATATTGCCTTGTGAATTCAACTCGGTCGAGAATGAATAATCCAAACTGACTTGTGAAATCAGGCTATATTTCACTTCGCTGGCACGCGCCCGCGAAAGTGCATTGCGGGTCTCACGCGAGGCGAGGTGTTGCAACACGGCACTCATAGGAAAGATTGCCAGACTGATAATCCAGAGCGAAAAGGGATTTCTGGATATGTTTACAATGAGCGCGTTTTGAATTTCTGCATAAGCCATAAGACCCCCTGATATTAATGATGCCAAGGTGACCAGGGTAGTGGCGCGCTCTCCTAATAGAATTCCTGCGATGACAATGACAAGTGGATATCCAAGCAGATAGGCTTCTCCATACACACCATCGTCTGTAAATGCTGATACCGTGAAAAAGAGCCAGAACAGGCAAACTTGCAGGATGGATGCAGTGCGTACATAACCACGGCGCAAAACATACAACAGGGTTACGTTTACAATTTCGCCAACCATGCCCTGGATCAGGACCCGTCTCATATTTTCGGGGACCGCGATCCATTGAAATAGCACATAAGGTATTGGGATCAAGATTAGCCCCCACAAGATAATGTTCAATAAATTTGCCTGACGTGTCTTGACCTCATCCTCAAAGATCGGGGGAGTAAATAACCTTTTTAGATTGATCATTTCTTTCTCAGTTTTCTAAAGTCTCCAGCGCGCACGGTGACCCCAATCGCGTCGAGATGTTCCAGCAGTGCCTGTGTATATTTGCGACTGGTATTGAAAAGATCGCGCACTTCAGCCAGCGAAACCTTTCCATTCTCTTCAATAGTGCGCCTGACCTTTGTCACAGCTGAATCATAATCCTGTTTGCGGAAAATCACCTCAGGCGAGACAGTGACCAACTCATTCAGTTCAATCAATGCATCCAGGATTTCTTCGCCGACTTCTGCCTGGCATTCCTTGACAGTGGGTGGGCTGTATGGATTCTGCTCAAACTTTTGCATCAAAGCCTGGACCTTGGCCCGCTGGCCGTTATCGAACTTAATCTCATGTTCAGGTTTCGCAAGATAGTTGTTGCTATCCTTCAGGATATTGTGTGATAAATAATTTGTAATCAATGAATTGAAAGCCCGCGCTGACAACTTCAATCTGCTTTTGAGTTCTTCGCGTGGGATGCCGCGTCTCAGTGGATAATTCTGGTGATAAGACTCAACAGTTTGCAGAATTTTTTCGTGCAAAGCATTCCAATGGGGGAGAGCGATGATAAGTAAGCTGCTCGTGATCGTTGGCATCCCTTCTTCAAGAGGAATCAATGAGCCAGCTTTCAATAATTCCTTCAAAGCGATTTCGGCTACCCTATCTTCAAGTCTTGATCTGGTAACAACTTCCTTAATACTTGCGATATTCAGGGCCAGCACGGCCTCAAGCAATACGTCTGCTGGCGTGCCCTGGCTTAGAGATTCCAATGATCTCAAAATATTTTCATCGAAACGTTTGTGCCGTCCTCTGGGTTGATGGTCAACAATGCCGCCGCCGCCGAGTGTTTCACCAGGTGAGGGCCGCCGAAGGATATATCGGTCTCCGCGCACGGCAACCACCGGGTCGCGTAATTCCAGTTGAACCCAGCCTTCCTCACCCGGATTCAGTTCCTCTGTTCCAAGTAAGCGCAAGTTCGCGATGGTTTCGCTTGCGCCGACGAAGAACTTTACTTCGCTATTATGTTTGAGCGATGCTGAAACATCTTTGAGTAAACGAAAGCGCGCGTCGATTCTCCGGGTAGGTTGATATTGATCCAGATGAACAACCGCTTCACCACGCTGAATCGATTCTGTCTCGATGCCTGAGATGTTCACCGCAGTCCGTGAACCCGGTACGGCTCTATCTTCTTTTTTCTTGTGCGTCTGCAATCCACGCACGCGGCCTCTTTGCCCGGACGGCAATATTTCCACGTCATCACCGATCGCGAGGTGGCCATCGAGCAACGTTCCTGTGACCACCGTTCCAAATCCGCTCATGCTAAAGACGCGGTCGATAGGGAGGCGCGGACGGTTGAGGTCAAGGCGGGCGGGTTTTTGTTCGAGGATAAATTGGAGCTTAGAGATTAGAGAATTAAGGCCAGCTTTGGTTTTGGCAGAGACGCGCAGGATAGGCGCGTCTTTCATAACGGTACTGTTCACAGCGGCGCGAATATCTGTTTCAACGAGATCAAGCCAGGCTTCGTCTGGAGCAAGATCGATCTTCGTCAAAACGATAAGGCCTGTGGGAATCTGCAATATATCCAGGATGGCGAGATGTTCTCTGGTCTGCGGCATTACACCCTCATCCGCCGCGATGACGAGCAGCGCCGCATCAATTCCCCCGATTCCTGATAACATATTTTCAATGAAATCACGATGACCCGGCACATCCACAATGCCAACTTCCTCGCCGTTTGGAAGAGTCATCCAACCGAAGCCAAGTTCGATGGTCATTTCGCGTGCCTGTTCTTCCTTGAGGCGATCGGGATGTGTTCCTGTTAGCGCGGCGATGAGCGTGGACTTTCCGTGATCAACGTGACCGGCTGTACCAATAACGCGCATTTTAACAAATGCTCCAGCCGCCGTTCCACACGCTTCGCGTGCTATGCAATCCTCGGCGGCGATTTTCAAAACCAGCGCCGTCCACGCGCTTCGCGTACTTTGCAAGGGACGGCGCTGGGAACTTAGATGGAGAGATAACTATCTGCTCTTTTTGTTATTTATTTTTTTGCCGTGACCCATAATCCGCTCATAGGCGGAGAGCCATTCGTGTGCAACGTTCATGAGTTCCTGGAGTTGTTGTTCAGTAGCATCAGCGGTTTGATGTAATTGATCTTGAAGAGTTTGGATTGATTCATCCACTGGTTCGAGGCGTTCTTCCAGTTTTTGCATGGCGCGGCGCACATCTTTTGAACCTTCATCCTGAGAGAGTGTATAGCCAATCCAGCGCTTTTGATCATCGGCTTTGAACGTAACCCATTCCTGTCTCAGTCGATCTTCTGAAAGCCTCTGCATTTCCGTCACTTCACTGATACGGCGCTCAAGTTTGGTGTTAAGCTCGTTGTAGGTTTCCTGGGCGCGTTTTGCGGAGCGCAGGGTTTCTTCAAGAGTCTGGATTTGAGAGTCCAGAGTTTGCGCCTGTAGTTTGATCGAGTCAAACTTCTCTTTCCATTCTTTGTATGTACGTTCACGATTCAGGTGAGCCATGGACTGCTGATCAATAAACGCAATCTGCGCAGCTTTGCGTTCATTTTCCGATAACATCAACTCTTTGATGCGGTTATCCATATTTTTAAAGCCGTCCGCGTTCAGGTCGATTTTGGAGCGGGTTTCTTCAATCCGCTTACGGACAGCGGCGATTTCTCCCTGCAGGTCTGCCACACGCTTGGCTTCCTGCCTGCGGCTCTCATCGAATGCTCGCTGAGCAAGGATGGCTTCCTCGGCTGTGTGCCTGGCAGAATCGATGGGTGGTCGAAGCTCCTGGATCTCCTGACGCAGGCGTCCCTCTTCCGTGATACGCGCTTTGATGTCGCGTTTGATGGGCGGAAACTCCGTCTCAAGTGTTTTTCTTAATTCTTCGAGCGCTTTATGGATTGGCTGAAAGTCCTCCTGGTGACGCTGGGTGACTTCCTTTTCGCGCTTCTGATGTTTCTTCTCAATCTCTTCGAGAGCCTTGTTCATATCGTCGCGCTGCTTGGCAAAGATGGCGTCAAATTGATTCAGGCGTGCAGCTGTGTTTGAAATATCCGCGATCTGTTGGGCAAATGGCTTGATCTGTTTGGCAACTGTATCGATCTTCCCCTCCAGCGCGGTCATCCGTTCTTCAAAGGTAGCAATTGACGCTCGGGTCTTACGGTGTTCTTCGTCCAGCCATTCGAGGCGTTTGACGAGCTGTTCAAATTCCATGTCTTCCTCCGGCAGGTAACTTGTGTTGCATTATACCGCTGTGCTAAACCTGCTGTTTTAGCGGCCCAGATGCTCGAACATCAGAGGCAGGTCAGCCAACAGGAATTGTACCGTTTGAGGGAACAACCCCAGTATAAATAACCCAATCATTCCCAGCCCAAGCATGATCATCTGCGTCCTGTTTTCGCGAGGCCTCCAGTTTGTATATTCCTCTGCCATGCTGATAACAGCCAGCGAGCGGAAGGCACTCGTGAGCAAACCAATAATACCGATTGCCATCCATAGCGCAGAACTCAGCGAAATATGAGACAGGCTTTCCCACAAAGCCAGTCGCGCAGGGAAGCCAGCCAGCAAGGGGAATGAAGCAGTCGAAAGTGTGGCAACGATCATCCCTGCACCTGCCAGCGGAGTAATCCGCAAAAGACCCTGGGCCGCGCCAAATCGCATCGTTTCAACATTTTCTTTAATGACGGTGAGTGAGAGTGACCAGACCGCCAATCCCAGAGCGCGGGCGGGGATCAGTAAAAACAAAATGGGGATGCCCAACCTGAAGTCCAGGCTGAGCGCAAGGAGCGAAAAGCCTGTTTCCGCGATGGAACCATAGGCCATAATCCGCCCAAGATGCCGTTGAAATGCAGCAAATGCACCGCCGCTGACAACCATCAATAAACCTATATAACGCAGGGCGAGAATCAACTGTGGGGAGGAACGGAGCCATGAGTAACGATCCAAAAAGCCCGCGCCAAAGATGATCGTTATGGTGGGTACGATCCACAAAAGAAAACCAACTATATAAGGGGAGCTTTCCTCAAGCAAAAGAGGAATCCAGTTATAAAGTGGAAAGATCGCTAGTAGAAATGCAAATCCCATTCCAAGCATGGCCGCGGATTGGGCTGTCAATGCCAGATCACCGGGGCTGGCTTCTACACCTGCCAATAGCCAGCCAGCGACTAAGATGAATGGCATCGCAAGTGTCTGATAAATGAGAAAACGCACTACACCTCTGCCGGGCGGTGCATAAATTGTAGTGAGCATGGGAATTGCGATCAAAATTGCCATTTCGATAAACAATGCAGCATATAAAAAGGGTTGGACAGCAATCGCTGCCACCATCAAGGCGATGATCATGAATCCCATGGGGACCAGCCGCGTGGCTGTTTTTGAGGCCTCTGCACCGAAGAACCACAATGCCGCCGCGCCATAGATCAGGGCCAGCAATGAACCTTCTGCTGGCTCGATAATGAGGACTCGCCCAAGGACAACAAGCGAGGAATCGATCTTTAGCGAAAATGATCCCAATTTCATCGCCACTTCGATGGGAACGAATTGTGCAATCAGTGCGAGTACAACAGCAATCATCCCTCCAAGAACACTTAATCCACGTTGATTATTGACAAATAACAACAATACGCCAAGAAGGATGGGAACGATAATCCAGAGGGTCGGCGCGTTCATGTGGATTCTGTTTCTTGAGCATTGGAGGCAAGCATTAAGTAGGAGCCAACCAGCGCGAGCCCAAGATTGATGACAGCCAGCAAGGCAGCAACCAGAACTGAACCTTCCACTGAGGAGTACAAGATTTCAAATCCTGCAAGAACAGTCATCAATCCAATGGTCACAGGCAGGACGCGCGCTGTAATACCCAGTTGCAGCAGTCCCATGCCTATCAATAAGAGACTGCCATTTGTCACCGGGAAACCCGCATCAGCCATAATATGATCCACGCCGGGCGTTACAACGGCAACGATCAATAGAATAATGACTGCAGCAAATAACCGGAAAAGTCGTCCGCGCGGCCAGATGCTTTCTTCCTGAGGATCTTCATTTGACAAGCCTGAGCGCGTCATTCCAAGAATCGCGGCAGACATCCACCCGGCGACCACTTTGACCGAAGCCATTCCAATCGGCCAGTGTTGAAGCGTTAGTACGAACATCCCAAGATATTGCACGGCCAGAAGGATGATGCTCCAGCGCCAATCTCGTACAAGCAGCAAGCCTACTGATGTAATGATGAGCAGAACAACAGTGATCCATGCAAACGGTATTGCCACGAATTAGGGAGTCCTTTGTGTAAAGAATGAAATGAAAAGAGCAAGGAATAACAGCGTCCACATGATTCCGCTTTCGCCTTCAAGCATATTTGAGATAACATTGCTGACTCGTCCGAGCTGGTGATAGAGATTCCATAACACGTCATAGCCTCGATCAAGCCAGGATGCACTCGTTGGACGGACCCAGTGTGCGCGGACAGGGTTGAGAATGCGTAAACGTGGACTAAGCCACAGCAGGCCAAAAGCCAGAAGCGAGGCGATCGATCCAATGAACCAATTTCCCAACTGCAACGTGCCACTCCAACCAAATAAGCCGAGAAGGATGGTCGTCAATAACAAAAGCGAAATGCCAATTGGGTAAACGTTCTTTGCCCAAATGGGTTGATCTTCACTGCTGACTCGCGTCGTAGTACGTAGACTGTGACGGATCAAACCCGCCATGAGCATGGCATGTGCAAAAATCAGAAAAGGCAACGCCAGCCAGGAGAGCCAGAAACCCGGGGCGCTACTGTTCCAGCCTGTTGCAGTCAGTGAGAAAGGTAGGGCTGAAATCCCCCATGCTCCAATCAACAGGGCGCGATTAAGCCATTTGTTTGGTTCTGACGATAAAAACAACGCGCCACCTGAAAGGATCAATCCGCATCCCCAGGCCGTCGCGCCAATTGGATTAGCGCGCAATGCCGCAGCAACTGCCAGCGATCCCATCCCGATTAACCAGAAAGGTCTTGCGGTTAATTCATCGGGCGCACGGAGCCACGCCCAGCCTCCATAGACCGCTGCAAGCGAAACAAGGATCAGCAAGTAGGGCGTGATGGGAGATGCAATACTACTGAATGGGATTCGTGCAAGCAATATCAAACTGGAAGCTGCAGAAATCATGCGCAAGGCGGTTCCAAATCCGCGCCGCAGCGCCGATTCACCGGAGTAGGGAAGGTGGAGCGGTAAAACACCAATTCGTAAACCTGCTGCAATCAATAAATACAATCCGGCTTGAGGGGGGGCTGATCGAAAATCCAAAGTTTGTCCATTTGACACACTGACCATATCTGCCCAGAGCAGAACGAGAATCCCAGCTGCGCGGGATGCAAATGCCGTCACAGTTCGCTCGCTCAATTTCGGATCTTCGACAACACGGATTTGCGCGATCAATTCTGAAATGTCAATGGCCGCCCAGATCAATACAAGCGTCAATGGATTATCGGCCACCACTGCAAGGACACCCAAGGAGGTCAGGATCAATGTGCCCATCCAATTGATCACTCTTGGGAAATTACTGCGGACCACTGCTGTGATGATGATCGCGAGACACAATGTAGTAAGGCTGATTGCAAACGCCCACGCGATCCCGTCTGCGACAAATGTAGGAGATTGAGAAAAGAGCAAAGCTGGCTGCCAGGCAGGGAATTGCAAGGCAAAGGGCATTTGTGTTTGCCACACAAAAACGCTGATCCATCCAAGAAGCGCGCCGCCCGTCGCAATCAACCAGTTGTAGCGGAATGTTGGCGCCACAAATTGCAATATGAGAAGGATAAGCGCCGTAATTAATAAAGTTGTAACGGTGATGAGAATAAACATGCAATCGTAATTTTATCAGGTTTGTCCCGCTCGCTTCTCTTATCTCAAAATGGAGGCGAGCGGGATTTGCAGGTCACCTTGTTTGTTGTAAAATCGGGCGCATGCGTTTTTCCCGCTTCAATATACTGGCCATCTTAATCCTATTTGTTTCTTCCTGTGACAGCCAACCGACTGAAGTTCCTATCAGCAGGATTCCCTCCCCGACACCTTTTCAACCTTTAACTGAAAGCGCATCAGACTCACCGTACACCGGCGCGGCCCCAACACCACTTTATTTGCCATCCGTCACTCCTTTGCCCCCCACCCCAACAGAGGAAGTGATTCTTCCTGAAGCGCTCCCTGAAGGGGTCAATGTCCCTGCCTTCACATTGCCAACCAGCTTGGATCCGCTGACGGGCCTGCCTCCCTCTGACCCGGCTTTGATGGAGCGACGCCCTCTCGCGATCAAAGTAGCAAACTACCCGCGTTATATTCGTCCCCAATCGGGGTTGACACTGGCAGACAATGTTTATGAATATTACATTGAAGCTGGCTTGACGCGTTTCATCGCGGTGTTCTACGGAAATAACTCCGAGTGGGTGGGACCCGTCCGTTCGGGGCGTTACTTTGATGAAAATATCCAGCGGATGTATCATGCCTACCTCGTGTTTAAGTTTGCTGATCCGCGCGTCGAAACTCATTTGGAAACGACAAGTGACGTTGCCCCTTTTCTCGTCGTCCCCAGCCTGGGATCTTGTCCTCCTTTTCAATTGATGACCTCCCGGCATATTGAGGTATATAACAATTCCTACTTCAGGATGCCTTTGTGGGAAGACTGCGTTATGAAAAATGGATTGGAAAATCAACGGCAAGCCCTTCGCAATGGCTTTTTTAGTGAGAGTGTGCCCTCCTCGGATTTGCTTGGTACACAGATGTTTACCTACTATTCAGCGGATTCCTATAACTACTGGCAATATGACTCTGAGACAAAACAATACATTCGTTATCAGGAAATTGATGATACGCGCAATGACAAACCGGAAAAGTATGATAGGTTGATTGATCAGATGACAGGAAACGCTGTCCATGCCTCCAATGTTGTGTTCATGATGGCTTATCACACGTTTTCGAATACGTTCGATGAAGAAGATGAAGTCTATCAAATCGACTTAACCGGTTCAGGGGAGGCCTATGTCTTTCGCGACGGTGTCGGGATCCTGGCGCGCTGGATCCGCACCAATAAGGATCAACCACTTTTATTGACGACTCTTAACGGTGCACCGATCTACTTCCGTCCGGGAATTACTTTCTATGAAGTACTTGGCACGGCTTCCTATGTGGATCAGGATGCGGGGGAGTGGCATTTCCACCACGCGACACCTTGAAATGAGACCAGCGCAGCAGTCCTGGTGA
>Ga0114129_10002737_pt1 | contig 24570 bp, 19 predicted proteins | sample RhiMetdeltSRZDD1_FD_80071 | JGI IMG/M metagenome (GOLD analysis project Ga0114129, IMG submission 80071) | Populus rhizosphere microbial communities from Tennessee, USA - Rhizosphere MetaG P. deltoides SRZDD1 (version 2) (version 2) | ecosystem: Host-associated > Plants > Roots > Rhizosphere >...
ATGCCTGTTGAAAATAAGATCTTCTGCTAGCTTTTTCTGGCGCTCGTCAATTTCTGGATACGGAATTATATCGCGTGCATTGATTATTACTGCATCAAGTCCGGCCTGTAGCGCATGATATAAGAATATTGAATTAATTATTTTTCTTGCATTTGGGGAAACACCAAAGCTCACATTGCTCAGGCCCAATACAGTAAAACACTCTGGAAATTTCTGTTTAACAAGGCGGATGCCGTCCAAGGTATTTTTGGCTGCATCAGCAAGTTCAGGATCTCCAGTCACAATTGTGAACGTAAGTACATCAAAGATGAATTGCCAAGGTTTTAGGCCATATTGCCTAGTACCAATTTCATAGATGAGCTCTGCGACTTCAAGTTTTTCCTGAGGTGTCTTTGCCATCCCCTTCGGACCTATGCACAGAGCGATAGCTGGCACACCATATTTCGCCATCATTGGTGCCAGTTGATGAAATCTGTCGCCGCTTCCTTCCAAGTTTATTGAGTTAATTATTGGTCTACCTGGAATTTGTCTAATTGCAGCTTCGATCACTTTTGGATCTGTCGAATCAATGACGAGTGGTGCTTCTATCTCCAAGCTGAGCCTCTTGACAAGCTTGACCATGAACTCTTTCTCATCAGATCTCTCATTGGTAGCAACACATACATCCAAGCAATGTGCTCCATCCTCTACCTGATTTCTTGCAAGGTCAATCAAACCATCAAAGTTGTTTGCAAGCACCAGCTCCTTAGCTTTCCTAGATCCTTGGGTGTTGATGCGTTCTCCAATTATCATTGGACGCGGATCCTGCCTTAGGTCTACCGCCTTTAGAGCTGAACTTATCTTAGGAACCAAAGTGACTCTTTAGTTATTTATTAGCCATTATATTTTCTATGCACAACGAGGAAAGTAATATCGATATAGAAATATCCTTCCTACCTGTTTTATAATAAAAATCCAAGTAAGAACCATGGCGACGATTCAACAGTTTAAATTGAGAGGTAATGGGTCTAGTAGCTTCATAGACAAGGTATACACGATTATAAGAAACAGGAGCGGCAAAGTCACAAGCAAAGATCTTGACCAGATTATTGGTAACAAGCAAGATGTTAGACTTGCAATAACCCGCTTGACTGTTCAAGGTAAGATCAAAAGGGTCAGGGGCTTTGGGAAGATGGGAATTGAATATTTCTATAAAGATATTGACCGTCAACAACAAAAAACGAGTCGAATCAAACAAGGTACTACTACTGTTTCCTCATATCGCTAGCATCCAAGGCCCTTCTTAACTCTGCAATATGTTGGGGACCAGTACCGCAGCATCCTCCTATCATTCTTATATGGTTGTATTTGCTAACAAAACTTGAAAGCGCTTCTGCTATTTCTTTTGGCGTCATCTTGTATATCGCACGGCCACCTTCATTCTGAGGCATGCCAGCATTTGGCATAACAAGTATTGGTAGTTCTTGTTCACTTAACCATCTTACGTTTGGAGCCATCTCATGAGGGCCGGTGGAACAATTAAGCCCAAACGCATCGATATTCATATTACTTACAGTAGTATAAGCTGCTTGAATGTTGGTTCCAAGCAGCATCTTACCATATTGATCAAGTGTAACATTGGCAATTATAGGCACTTTTTTGGCTACTCTTTCCATAGCGAGATGGCATGCCTCGATCGCGAGTTTGACCTCTAGTATGTCCTGACTTGTCTCTATCAATAGAGCATCAACGCCTCCTAAAAGGAGCCCTTGAGCCTGCATCGCAAATGCCTGGTGTATCTCATCAAGAGGTATTTCTCCAAGTGTAGGGTCATTTGAGCTTGGTAGATATCCACTAGGACCCATAGAGCCAATTACATATCGGGGTTTGTCCTTGAACTCATTGCATACCTCCCTTGCAAGTAGGGCAGCTTTATTGTTAAATTGAATTGTCTCGTCTCCGTATCCATACTCGGCAAGCTTAAACCTATTGGATCCAAACGTATTCGTCTCAATGCAATCCGCCCCTGCCTCAAGATAGCTTCGATGGATTTTCTTTATCCATTCTGGCCGTGACAAGTTGAGACCATCATTAAATCCCTCTTTGCCATCTGGAAAATCTTCCATTTTGGGATTGAGTCGCTGTATCTCAGTTCCCATAGCACCATCGAATAGCAATATCCTCTTTTTTGCTGCCTCAATGAATGACTCCTGCAATTACTGTAAAATATTGTAACCATTGATGGAGTTTAAAACCTTTGTAAATTGATAATAATTTTGGAGCATCACTTGCAGCCGAGCTGATAATGCAGCAAAAAAGTGTATTATAGGAGAAATTATCATGTAGATCATATAACTGGTTGTACAACAAGACCCTCAATTTAGAAATTCAAGGCGGGGTCCACATATAGAGTGCATTACGGGCATTATACAATACAATTACTCACCTGCACAAGACATCTGGCTTCCACTGGACTGATCAAGAAATATTCAAACCTTTGTCAAGAATGCATATCTCAATGTAGCCCTGCGTTAAGCCAGTCGATACTTTAAGGACAATTAAGCTACAAGGTGGAGAATATAAGAACCAGTACCGCATATACACTATGTTGCTGATCTATTAGGGTATGACACGGGAAATGGTGCGTGGAAAAGGCACCGTCTCCTTGATATCTCCGACATTTGTTATCCACCGCATCAAACGCTCAATGCCAAGCCCAAACCCACCATGTGGTACGGAACCATAATTTCTCAGGTCAAGATACCAATCATAGGCCGCAGGGTCAAGTCCCTCTTTCTTAATGCGTTCTGTGATTGAGAGGATATTGTCTTCTCTTAGACCACCACTTGTTATTTCGCCAAAGCCCCTTGGTGCCAACATATCTGCGGCCAGACCACTACCACTATGTTGTGGATTCTCCTTTACATAAAAGGGCTTGATTGTAAGTGGATATCCTACGACAAATATTGGTTTAGTGGCATCCTTAGTAAGCTCCCGTTCAGATTCAATATTAAGATCATCACCGAGCTGTATCTCTCGCTTGCTGCCATCTTCTTGAGTAATCATTAAGCCTTTTGACCTGATGATTTCAATTGCCTTTTCATAAGACAGACGCTCAAAGGGTGGTGCGATATTTTTCAGTTCAGCAGTATCACGTTTTAGATAAGTTAGTTCCTCTGTTCTTTCCCTGACCGTGTTATGGATCACGTACGAAATAAGCTGTTCCTGTACTTTCAAAAGGTCTTCAAGAGTTACCCATGGTGCCTCAGCTTCCAGGTGAGAAAACTCTGCAAGGTGTCTGACAGTTCTAGATCTTTCTGCACGAAATGAAGGAGTAAGACTCCATACGGGTCCAAGTGAAAAAATCATTGCTTCCAAATATAACTGCGCACTCTGCGACAAGTAAGCTTCTTCGTCGAAATATTTCAGCTTAAAGAGCGTGGAGCCCCCTTCTACTGCACCTTTGACAATGACCGGTGCAGTCACTTCCATCCAGTTGTTTTCTACAAACCAACGCCGGGCATAGTCAAGAACGGTTGCCCGTATTTTCGCTATTGCGATCATCTTGCGCATGCGCATTGCTAGATGCCGCTTATCAAGCAACAGTTCTTCACTTTGATACTCACCTATAGGATAATCTGATCCTGCAATATTGTATATCCTGAGATTGTTTCCCTTTATCTCATATCCTCCCTCTGGAGCTCTTGCGTCTTGGCTTACAATTCCTGTCACCTCAATTGAAGATTCTATAGTAAGTTGGGTTGCCTTTTCAACAGGGAAGACGCATTGTATCACTCCCCCTCTATCATCTCGTACAAGCACAAACGCATTCTCTTTTTGTTTCCTTAAACGATACACCCAACCCCTAATCATAACTTCCCTGCCAATATAGTCTGACGACTTGATCTCGTTTGCTCTGAGAGGCATTGAGGTTAGGTTTCTTATCTAATTCTTAAGTTTATCCAGCTTAAAACTAGAACTATTGATCCTTTGTAGGAGAGGATAATGCTCTGTCTTATTTCGGGTTACCCCAGATATGTTAATTTTGACAATACATCTCTGTTTCTGCTGGTTCAGTAAGAGATTTAAAGTAAAATCATGATCATCTGTAGGATTGTGAAGTTTTTATCATCAGGGAGGGGTCTGTGACATGCAGCTGAAAATTCAGATGAATCTTCATTCGTTTTTATCAGCCAATAGCTATTCATCTAAATTGATGAATAACTTTTAGCTAAAATATTATAGTGTCTGCTAGCTCTTCAAGTTCTTTTTAGTATTCTTAACGTCTTTGTTTAGTTATGGCTCAAGTATTATTATGATGGGCTTTGAACTATGATCAAGATAAGTGTCAAAATCATTCTCAGAACGAATTAATGTTTTTAATTGACATTATATCGACAAATGAGAAGCGAGGTCCATCAGAGTAGCCGTCAAAAAACCAAAGTAAATTTAATGTTAAAATAGAGCCTTTAAGGAGAATAAAGGAGAGTTAAGTGACGATTGAAAAAAAGGAGAAGAATCAAAGACAGGTTGTCATCTCAAGGAGCGCTACTGATGGCATCATCAGCTATTCTAGGTCACTCCATCCCAACGAAGCGATCCTCATTCTGCAGGGCAAGACAAGTCCTGAACTCATCATCATCGAGGGTCTTGTAATTCCTCCTTTTGCTTTAAGCGGACCATATTACTCGGGATATTCCAACTTTTATCTGCCATCTGATGGTTCATACGTAGGCAGCGCTCACTCTCACCCAGGGGGTTCAAACAAACCATCGCTAGCGGATATTAACAGAGGGTTTTATGGTGCCGTTTCAATCATAATCGCTTATCCTTATGAAGAGAGGACCATAGCAGCGTATGACAGGAATGGCAACAAATTGGAAATCAAGGTTAAAGATCCCTTATGAATGATTTTTCCCATATGGCGAACAAGCTTCTGATTTTCTAATTCAGATACACAGTAGTCGCTACATTAAGAACAAAAGACGACCAATATCCCGCTTGTAGTTGAGTCTAAACTACTAGGATCATATCGTATTCTTTTAAGGATATCATACACGGATTGAAAATCGCGGGTTCGGTAGAACCCAGAACGATATCGATTCGTATAACGAACTATATTCCGAGATATAGGGGTACCGCCCTTAACTTTCTAACTTCTTACAAGCTAAGATCACACGTAACAAAATTATCAGCGTTAAGCAGAGTTGAGTCAGAAGCCCCATATCCTATATCTCGATGTTTATTAACCACTCTAGCCACCAAAACGATAAACTTTCTTTGCTCCCTTATTTTAGTACGGCAATTCGTTGTATCGAGGCGAGCTTTGAATGGAATTATTTCTTAAGTTTATCCAGCTTAAAACTAGAACTATTGATCCTTTGTAGGAGCAGGAAACACCTTTCTTGATTCTGTTGGTTCTTTCGTTGTTTAAATCAGTTGTCGGTTAGCCAGTTGGTAGCTCTGATAATATGACAATAAACGTAAATTGATAAGAGCAGGCTAGCGCATTATACTATTGGCGGTAGTAGTAGAATAGGAGCTATTATCTCTGGTCGCCATGACCTGTATTTGACTTGCTCCCAAACTCCCACAGGGATAGATACAGGTCGCTACTACCGCCACTCTCAATCTACATTGTTGTCCTATTCTTGACATCATTTATACATTTTTCCTTCGAGAAGCTATTATTTAGTATAAATTAGATAGAAGACGATTGGTTGTAATGAGCTACAACCTTCCCACCACGAAACATCATAGAATGGCTTCAGCAGAATTATCTAGAGAGTACGACATGCAAGAATAAGTTACAAGATGAGCAGGAGAAATCTTTCGACGAATTCCCGTACAGCGTACACACAGAGATGCAGTGCCCGTAAGGATTGACGAATAATAGCAATAATGAGGTAGATGGTGTAGCTCCGTAATTCTGTAGAGGAGTGGCGGAGATTAATGAACAGTTATCTGAGTTTCCAGTCAACCTCATCACAAATAAATTTTCAAATCTTAAGTTTATCACCAATAAGTAGTGAAGGTAGATGTCTTGCGCCCTCTAACGAAAGGTTTTATCCTAATTTACCGCATTCAATGAGTTAGGATTAACTACAAACAAGCCTTGCTTCTACAGGCTGTAATTATACCCTATACCCTAGCTTAGCTTTCTGAAAGTTATTGAGGTGTCATCTGGTTAAAGGCCAGCGTTACCGTACCCTTAGATTTAGATCTAAAGAATGGAAGCAGAGATAGAAAGAGAAAGAGATAGAATGTCAGGTAAAGCATTTTGACTAAGCGTGATAATGCTCTTAGACTACTTACAGCGTCTTCTCTTCTTCATAATTACCCAGCATTCAAGCAGTGATATAAGGCAAAATTATTACCTCTACAGTCAAGTAAGGTCAAAATTGTCAATCATTAGCATAAATGGGAGAAAGAAATGTCAAGCATCATGGCAGAAATGATGCAGGCAATGGTTCTCACAGAGCTTGCACCGATATAGACTTGTCCCCTCAGGGTTATGTCAATCGAGAGGCCAACAATTAAGGAAAGAACTGAACTCTTACTTGAAATAGAGGCGTGCGGAGTGTGCAGCTCAAATCTGCACCTTATCGAAGGAGATTGGAAAAAGCATGGCGTGCCTTCGAGCTTGCCACGGGTCCCAGGCCACGAGGCCGTGGGCATTATTAGAAATATAGGTGATGGTGTCAAGAAAGTCAAGATAGGTGACAGAGTTGGCATCCAGCCGCTTTTTAGCTCCTGCTTGCAATGCAGCTATTGTATGTCAAGACGAGAGAACTTGTGTGAAAGTGCTGAAATAACTGGCGAATCTGTGGATGGAGGCTATGCGGAATACATCTCAGCACTGGAAGGATTTGGAACTCCAATACCAGACAGCTTTGACTCCTCACATACTGCGCCGCTTTTCTGCCCAGGCATAACTGCATGCAAGGCAGTCAAGGCCAGCGAGCTTGCAGCAGACAAGACAGTTGGTATTTTTGGAGTAGGAGGCGTAGGTCACTTAGCAATTCAGATAGCCAAGATTTATGGAGCTGGGTCGTAGCTACTGCAAGAGCAAGAAAGCATATCGACTCGTCAAAAAAGGTTGGTCCTGATAATGTCTTTCCCTACCAAGAAAACGAAGAGCAATTCTTAAAGAATCTGAAACATGAGGAGGGAGGCCTTCTTGACAGTGCAATTGTCTTTGCACCGTCTGACAAGGTCACAAACACCGCCATTAGGTCAGTTAAGCGAAGAGGTGTCATTGTTTTAGGCGTCCGTGGCAATGTAGCTAACTTTCCCACGTTTGAAGAAAAATTAGTTGTAAGGGCAGCAATATCGGCACGAGAAAAGACATGGCGGATTTAATCAAGATGGCAAGTGAGTATGGCTTACGAGTTGTCATAGAAGCTCATAGGCATACAGAGGCATATGAAGTACTATATAAACTCAAAAACTCCGAAATAGAAGCTCGTGCAGTCCTTATACCATAATTCTTGCATGTGTTTACAAAGATGACAATATTCCTTATGCTCTTCACACATATTCTATAGACGATTTTGTGGTAGTATTGTAACAATTTTAATTTTCATTATGTATCATTTGTTCTAGCCACAACATTGTTTCCCAATGCTCTCTTACCATTGCCCGGAGCTTAGGATACTTCCTCAAAGCCCAATAGTACGCTTCTTTTGCTAGCTTGTCAGCTTCCCTATTTTCACCACGCTTTACCCATTCAAACCTTATATTATCAGGAGCGAATTTTGATCGTAAGACAATAGCTTTATCATACAGTGAACTGATTCTTGCAGCCCTTGGACTGTAATCACTGCTCTTTAGCTTTCTCATTATTAGTTGACTGTCGCCTCTCACTAGGATTTCATAGTCAGCTTTACCGTTAGCATAGCCTTTTTGTACCAGCCATTCCATAGCCCTTATTGCACTGCCATATTCAGCAGTATTACTATTGGCTTGAGGGGAAAAAGGTTTAACTGAATTAATTAGGCCATATTCTCTGCACAACACTGCAGCGCCCTCATTTTTTACTACAAAACCATAACATGGAATGCCAGCAGGATTTGCTGGTTCACATAAACCATCAAAATTAACGAATAGCTTTCTTCTTGCTGTCATTATTCATCTTCTCCATGACAAGTATTTCTCCATTTTAATTCTCACGACCCAATGATGATATATTGCATCTATTCCTTATGCTCAATATAAATACAAATATGCCAGAGTATAGATTCAAGGAACAGAAAATGTAAACATTCGTTTCAGCAGCAAGAACTTATGAAAATTAGTCATGGTTCTTAGGACAGATAAATAAGCTGACCTTTAATTTTGCGAATTCAGAGTTGATCAAAATGATCAATATATGCCTGTAAGTATTGTACTATCTACCTTTCCTTTTCTTCGGTCTTGTATCGTAAATTACCGTATCTCCAATTTTACGATAAACCAATATACCATGCAACTTATTGCCACAACCACAGGTAAGCATCTTAATATCGTGTATATTACGGTAGCCGCAATTACTGCAATGAAATGAGTAAAGTTCTAGGATCTTTCCTTCTTTTCCTTTACGAAAGTCGCTTCCAAGATCTCTTTTTAGTTTATCATAAACATCATCTATATTTGACAGGATATATCTAAGATAGGTTGATAGCTTAGAACCTTTAACGTTTTGGCTCTATCCAGAGATAGATTGGATTATTACAAGAAGATTTTGATAACCCCTTTACCACATTGACCTGCCAAGACCTCGGCCAATTACTATCTTATGAAGTCAGAGGATCATAACATAAGAAGACGGTGATGCATAACTGAAACATTATAAGGGGCAGTAGAAGGAAATACGTGAATTTTCTGATATACCCTTTAAATTCACAGTATTCTCATACTGCTTGATGAAAACTACACTTACAGCAGTCGTTGCAGCCTTTGCAATCATTGGCGGAATCTTTGGCGTTATACCGCCGGTACAGGCACAGACCAACACTACGGACAGTACAGCCCCGAGTATGTCCATGGAAATGGGAGGAGATATGATGAGCATGATGCGTGAAATGATGGCAAACCACAAGTGGGGTATGATTTCTAGCATCAATAATGACGGAGAGGTAGACTGGATCATTTCAGGCCACTGGATGATTGATATGGCTTCTCAGAACGATACTGCCACGTCTAATGCTACGGGCATGGTCGGCAATATTGCAGGGTTCAATGCGATACTTCACATGGTGAGGCTTGATGGCACAGCTATGCATAATCATGAGATATCTGACTTCACACAGGTTGGAGACTCCACCTTTAACAGCGAGACGAACACGACTACAATAACAGGCACATCGACTATTACAATGCGCGAAGGTCCTGTCCCCAATGTACAAACAACAATAGAGTTAGCACAGGACACGGTAATAGCGATATCTCTTGACCCAGCTGCACTTGATAATCACTTTGGAGACGCACCAATCTATGGAATAGTGATCTCTCCAGAAATGATAGAAGAGATGATGACGAGGTATGGTGACAATATGGGCATGATGCAGGGACAGACGGATGGAATGATGATGAATAGCAGTGATGGGATGTAGACAGGGAAATACAGTACGGGTGCTGATAATGTTTGAATAAATGTGGAATCAATTCCACCCCCATTTTTTGGATTATATATAGAGCCGTCAACTATGAATCATTTTTCAAACAATCTGTCTGAAGTTTTATCGTCATCATGGTTGCTATCCTTGTGTCAAACTGACTTTATTTTTGCGACTCCTATAGGAGCCTCTGCTCATCCTGTACTTATAATCAACCAATGGCTGTATGTCAAAAAGTTCCGTTCCATAATATATAATATATTATTTATTGATAGGAGAATAGACGACTTGTTACAACCTGTGTATCAGATATGATTTGCATAATTATGTTTTATCATTTGCTTTAGCTCAATGTAAAGTGTCGAAATCATAAGCAGAGCTCTTTTTGCTATATCATATGCGATCTTGATGCAAAGAAGAAGAAGAGGATGAGAAGCGTTTGCCAAATACGTTCTATTCTGAAATCATATATCAGTCATCCTTGTCCATATTCACAGATTTTATATCTATTGAAGACGATTCACAAGCTTAATGGAAAAGCTCTAGTAGTAGGATCAGCAGTAGTTTCATGCAAAAGAAAGTTATCCCCCCAACTTACACAGAAAAAGGAAATGTTGAATACAGGCATGCAGAAATTTTTACTGGCCACGCACCACATATTTGATTGCTTTTGCCATTGCCAGCGACGATACTCCAGCTACAGCTATTACGAATGCTACAGTGCTTAATGACAGCAATACGTTCAGCGCAACTAGGGTAATTGCTAGAACCACCACAGATGAGCCGAAAATAATTGCTAGCAACTTGTTGTTGACATTTCTCCATTTGCTTGCAATGTAGCCTAGAGGTCCAAGATAAATAGCACCAACTAGCATACTTGATAGACCTCCTGCCAAAATTGCACCAGCCTCACCGCCTCCTGCTGTTGTATAAGCGCGTTCTGCAGCCATCAATATCCCAAATAGCGGATACAACCCTACCTTGACTGTTGCCTGCAGCCAGGGCTGCTCTCTCTCAAATTCTGCAACCTGCGGGCTAAATGAATAATAGATATTGTTGAAGACCTCCATGAATGCACTACCAGATGCTGTCGACAAGATGTAGTGGTCACGGAAGTAGCGCAAGTACTGTACTTGAGGTGTTAGCTCTGAGCAAAAGGCAGCTGTTGCGATAAGACACTGGGATTGTGTTGGCTGCGGCTGTAGATTTGCATCTCCAGTTCCTTGTTGTACTATTAGGTCTATCCTACTGCTTTCGCCCTGACCGTTAATGTTATTTGCAGCCAGTGTGACCGTTCCCGCCTTTGAGAAGGTGTAATCATAAGAATAAGTGCCAAAATCAGATGACATATGTGTGTTATGAATCTCACTGCCATTCTGTAGTAAGACGAGATCAAACGATGATCCCCTAACGAGGTCGCCTGTTGCCGGATCTTGTATGTTCATGACAAACGTTGTTGGAGTACCTGTTTCAATTATGTCCGGACCCCATGACAGCTGGAAAAGGAACTTTTCTCCTGGGAGTGACAGTATGTCAAGTGGGAATTTCGGTTTCTCTACGGGTGCAAGCGTAAATTCTGCATTTTCGCTCTCACTTATTGTATCCTCAATACGGTGCAGCATGGCGTTGTTGATTACAAAATGTACGATACGGTTCTGCTCAGAGCTGTAATCGTCAATAACTACAGCTTGCGCCTCAAGCTCCTTACCGTTCAGCGTTCCACGATAGCTGTTCGTCTGCAACTCTTCAATGGTCTTTGGGAACTGAACTTCGGTGTGGAGCACAGGCACTTGATCTACGTAGTTGTGCTCCCAGGTAAAGGGCATTTCAAACTTGATCGTTTTGTTCGAATAGCTGAAGTTGTTAATCTTGTCATAATATGACTTTACTAGCATTTGTTCTTCACTCTGTGCGGTTTGTATACTAAACATGTATGAGCTTCCGATGCTGACGTAAAGATCAAATTGTTGATCGGACTGCAGCGTAAGTCCAGGACTGCTATTCTCAATAATTGCTACAATATGGTACAGACCGCCTGCTGTAAGTATTCTGCTCCGCACTTCAACTGGAGTTCCCTGGCTCACATCTACCTGCGTGCTTGGGTTAGCCTGGCCATTCACCTCCCAGCCTTGTATATCTCTGTCTGGAATCAGATTTACACTGACAACACCGTCAGATGATCTGAATCGCTGATCAAGCAGAACTTCGTCATTCAATTCAACGGATATTCTAAAGTCAATATCTGGAAGAGTAGAGTTACGCGACACATCACCATCTAGAGCTCTCACTATGAAGGTGGGCTTACTGCTAGGAACCTGATCGAGAAATGTTGGAGATAATGATGCTTCTACTGAAACCTGCTTATCAGAAATGGTAATAGATGGGGAGGTATCAGTTCCCAGCCCATGTCCATCTGCAATAATCATGGAAGAAAGGATAACGATAAACAGCAAGGTTAGCGAAACAGAATATCGATTCAAAGTTACGTACATAATTGACGCGTATACAAATTGAAAGCAATCACTATATAAAGCACTAAGCCGAGCAGAGAAAAACAAGAGAATAAGAGATCTCGATTATATTTCGAATTCGCAATATGAAATATATTTAACATATCTAGATTCTGCGATTGGTATTTCGCAAATCTTTCAACAGCTACTCAGAGGTGCATTCCACTGTCTATTAGTAGCTTATGATTGGGACATTCATTTAATTCAATAGAGTCTATTGTTTGTTAAGTTGTGTTTAAGCGCATTCCAAAGCAATGAAAGGTAACTACTTCCCAATCTCAGTATAGTTCTTAAGAATTTGCCTTGCTATCTATAGCTGTTTTTATACAGTGATTGCCATAATATTATAGAAGCGTAGTGAATTAAAGCAGACTGCGTTAGCAGATAATAGCGGGCTACTTCTCCCCTTCTCCCCTTCTCCCCAGAAGACCCGCATACTTTGTGACCGCTAACACAGTCTTCTTTAGTAGACTAAAGAATGTGATACTTATGCATTATTGCACTTGAGCAGAGTTATTTCGTATTCTTCATTTAAAAAAATGTTACCTAGTAGAACTAGATGTTGCTTCAGATACGCTTTAAGACTCATTCCAATGTTATGACGTTCATACTTGTTTGCTTTTCTGCTGCTTGATATGTAGTGTCTATAAAATGATGTGCACAGGGGTAGTATCACCACAATTCGATGTGAAAAGGGGTGCCTGCAAGCACTTATCATGGTTAATGGCATTATCAAATAGCAGAGGGAAAAGAATGACAGAAAGATGTAAAGACATGGGCCAAAGGTCAAATCCACCAAAGCAACAAATAGCCTTTCATCTTTGGTATATGCTAGTTATGAAATGTGCATGTTGTGGCGGAGACATGCTGACTGAGAAGGATATTGGCAACTCAGTATTATACAAGTGTGCAGATTGCGGATTAAGCGACACAAGAATAAAGAAGGATCAGGGGAAACTAGCAGATAGTAGCTAAAAGATGTGTAACAGCTTTAGGCAATTGATATAGACTATATCAACATTGAATATGGCGGCGGGTAATTGAAGGTAAGCTATGTCGCACACAGTCAGGCATTAATAGAACAAGTTAGACAAATAGCATAACCGCATACTTTTATATTATTACACTTAACTTGTTAAATAGCTTAAAAAGAACAAATTTAATGAACATCATTTTTGGAAGTACTAGAGTAGTCTAAAGCGTATCAACAATAAACTAAAAATAATTTATTAAACCATAAGAACAATATTTTGAGTCTCCTGCTACACAGTAGAAGGTGGACTATCAACAAATAAATAATATAGTCTGCTTAAAAAGAAACCTGTAGAATTTTGCTTTTCTAGGCAGTTACTCACAGATCAAACATATCAAGGAAGAATCTTCACTATTACGAAAACCGACACTTACTAGCTTTCTATTACACTTTGAACATCTATTTCGATTCCTTGTGCGACTGTTACGGGTCCTAACTCGCAGCTTCTTACCACAGCAGAAACAGTGATTTTTCTCGTCAGAACGGAAGAAAATAGCGCATTTTGGACAATACTTCATGCCCTTATCATAGAGACTGCCATTGTAGCCTCGAACAGCGACTCTTTCACACAGATTTCGACAAGGCGTCAAATTAGATAATCTGCTAAGTTCCCAAGGATGGCAGATAAATAGTGGCCAGCACTGTACAGAGAGGGGGAGGGTAATGAGGAAGGCGTAAGGAGAGATGCTTGTTTTATGAGTTGACTATAATATTATCACCGTTAGTCAATCTCTTCCTATAGGGCTCTTGGTCTGTATTGTAGAGGTTCTTATCAGCGATGCCTTGATCATTCATCTCTATCACTTCTATTGTTCCAGAATACACAATTTCTACAAGGTTGTCTGTTGCGGAGCCGCCTTCTGTTATTAGGGCATTATTAAAATTCCGGTCAACTATTATGATACTTGAATTTCGAGTAAGCAGATACTGGCTAGATGTTATGTTAGAAAACATGATATTCTCTAAAATATTATCGTAACTTCTTGTTGCATTAATACCTGTAGGAGAGCTCAAGATAGTATTATTATAGACCAAATTGTTCACTGTCAAGCCATCATCCGGTTCGAAGGGATTAAACAAGAGTATTCCTTCAGAAGTTGCCGCTTCAATTGTATTGTTATGAATCTGGTTATTTGATGATTCTGATATTATTATTCCGCTGGTTGCATTCTTAACTTGGTTATCTCTTGCGATTGAATCAGTCATATTTCTTGAGAAGAATATGCCAGCTCTCATGTTGTCTTCTACTCTGTTTCCCTCAATGAGGATATTGTTACAGTTAACTGAACAGATTATGCCAATGTTGTTGTGATGTACCCAATTATTTGTAATATCGATATCGCGACTTTTACTATGAGGATCGATAGCATAGTTTAAGTTATGATGATATTCATTTCCATCAATTGTGATGTTGTACCCGCCTGTGGAGTAAAATGCTCTCCACATATGATGAAATTTACTATTTCTTATCTCCATATCATGCGTAGGCCCGTATCCGAAACGGGAATCACCCTCTCCAAAAAGATCAAACCCTCTTCTCCCCATTTCATTATATCCTAGATATGCAAATTCCGAATCTATTATTTCAGAACCTTCGCCTGCAACAAATTGAATGTATCCTCGACCTACAGAGCCGCTCCCATCTTGTTGAACGACAGCATTAGAAGAAGTATTCCAAGACGTTATTTTTACCCCCTCTATCAGTATTCTGCCATGAACTATTATTCCATTTTCCCCAGCAATCTTCAAGTACTGAACACCATCACTTGAAGTCATATCAAAACTTGAACCATCAGCTATTCTTAAGTTAGCTTTTAGAAGATGCTCTCCATCTTTTTGAAGATTTTCAAGTAGTGATCGATTTTGTATTGTGCTAATAAGATCTCCAAAAGATGCGTAGTCGCAGTCAACAGTAATCGTGTTTTCTGCTGCCTCGTAGTATATACATCGTACTCCTTCATCATTCTCAAGGAAGGGTAGCTGTTGATAAGATATACCAGCCATAGAGAAAAAGAGAACCGCGGTTGTTATAGGGATAAAATATCGTTTGCGAATAATCATCATAATGTTACTTCTTTTTACTAGATGTATAAGATTTATAAATTTAAACTACTCCATTGTTTCTTGTATAAGAGAAAACAAAGGTGCTTATCAAGAATTTTGTATTAGTATTTTTGCTTTGTTTGCACGAGGTACTGGCTTATATAGCGGATGTGTCAGATTTGTTTAGCAGGCCATTGTACGGAGTGAAGAACGGGGAACATGTGTATGGTAATTCCAGTAACCTTATGCCAGGAACATCAACCCTGTAGATTGAGATAGTGGATTTATCTAACACAAAAAACTGGGAGATTTTTACACGGGAGGAATGTTCCAGAGAATACAAACAAAAACTCTCCGTTTCCATATAATCAGAGCGCTTTAACGGAACGAATGGAACCCAAATGAGATCTCCTTCTGCTAGCTTTTTGATGTTGTATATCAGTGTCTTCAATTGAATGCATTGGTGTAGAAAACTATGCCCGTGCACTCAAAAGTTTAAAGGAAACAATAGGGAGATCAAACCCGTTAGCATTGCCGGGTTAGCAACTCCATATATAATCAGCAACTGACCCTACTTGATCTCACCAATCAAATTTATAATGGGTGTCCAATCCATTCACATCTAATTGCCAAACTATATCTAATGAAAGTTGTAGAACCAAATAGATCTAATAGTATCTCAAAAAACACTACACAAAGGCATCATCGATACAGCTAATGCTATCGTGGGATACAAGCAGAGTTGATGATAAGTTTAAGCAAGATAACTCCTAACATATTGTCATCAAACTTGATAACATATAAGTGACATGAATAATGCTTGTTTTTCAAAAAATTAAAAAGTATGGGTATATTTCAGACAAGGCACTTTGTATTTAACTTGTTTTACTGTGCTTGTCTATTGTATGCTGTCTTAGCTCTCCTCTAGAGATTAGAATGACTCCTTACACATTTCGCATGAAAAGCTGGCAGAAACGACAGGAGTCGATTCTTCAGCCATATTTTTTAGAGATGCTTCGGTACGAGATCCTCAATAAGAAGAGTCACCACCAGGTATCTCTTTTTGATGGGACATACACAACAACACAATCATGTGGAGATATAACCCTAGAAGAGTGCCCCATTGTATTCACACCTTCATCTGCCACGATAGCATAATGATGCGGCTTAACAAAATATGCACAGTTATAGCAGAGGTACCCTTTGTGATGATCTGAATCTTTACGCTGTTCTACTTCTATATAGCGTGCGGTAACCCTTGGCAGCTTTTTTTGTTGTGTTGCTTCTTGCAGAATATTCTTGGTTGACTTAACTCTCAGGTTCTGTTGACTGAGCATATATGGAACGACAAATTATGAAATATTAGCTAAATAGCATGACCTCGAGATAATTGCAATTTAGCGCACGAAGACATTTTTATTTCAATAAGGTCTAACAAGAGAACAAAGAACATTAGATTAGGATGAAGTTGTGGTTGTATTGTCACTATTATCAGTGATCATATTATCACTATGGGTCCCGCCGCTGCTGCTATCATTATTCTCATTATTAACATCACCATTGTATATTTCTAAGGCTCGTGCTACTTTTTTACCACCCTCAGTTTTTTTTAACAGATTGTTTAATTCTTCGATCGCAAGTGAATGTTCTTCTCTTGAACCATCTGCATTTTCAAATCGGAGTATTAATTCATTTTTCATGGGACTTTTCTCTTTTAATTTTCTTATAATGGACGAGTAGTACTTGGCAGTAATTTCTAAGAAAATAGCCACTAAGCTTGGATCATAGGCTACAATATTGCTGTTGCCTAGGCTTATGGAACTTTTACTTGGGTCTACTACTAAAGCATCTTTATCACCAACTCTGATTGAAGATATCTTGCTGTAGAGTGCCAATTGGGATGGTTCATAATATAGGATCAGCTCAATCTTATCCAGAATGGCTCTGCCAAGAAGCAGTATCTGGGCAATATCAGTACCTTCAGCTATATCTTTAATTCCCAATATATCATGTACTTTTCCTTGCTCACTTGAAGTGAAATCTATCCTTGGCAGTTTATTATATTCCAAATAATGTTTTTTAGGCTTCACAGAAGTACTGTCTATATTTGTGATAGCAGTACTATCATCATCATAATTTAGTTCAGATATTCTATATTTGATTTGTATCAAATTATCGTCGGGTTTGGAAGGATTATCTACAAGTACCACCGTAAGATTTTCTTTACCATCTGTGCTGGCAGAGTAAAGGTAATAATCCTCAACATTTACAAACTTTGGTGCTCTGTGACTCTTTATCTCCTTGTCAAGTCCAGGCAAGAAATCAAAGGATTTTTTTAGCTTCTTAGTAATCGGAGTCTTTAAACCCACAGGTATCATTATATCCTTCAAACCAAAATCTGATATCTTTCTTCTTTGATTCCAAAATTCAATTTCTGCGCTCCTTACAGAGAGAGAATAGGAGAGAGATGTAGTGTTCCCAGGTATGTCGGAATTATTTGGGGGCAATGTGTTTATCAGTACAATATTGTAGCGTTTACTATCTCCAAAACTATCATCAATAGATATCTTCAATCCTTTTTGAATACGGGATGTCATGGTATAAGGTAATTTTTCATAGCTTTTTGTCATCAACTCATTCAAAGGTTCTAATGCGCTAGTCAATGACCCTTCAATTCTTGAATAAATGTATCTTCTATAACTATCAGATTGTTTAAGGAATACTTCTCTAGAATGAATTATGTTACTTCGTAGAGTGCTACTCGCTATTACGAATGGATCAGCTTCGGTTGGGATTGAATATCGTTCTCTTAGGGGCTCATTATGCAGGCTACCAAAATTGCTAAAGGTATCTCCGACGGTGTTAATTAATTGATCTATTTTTGATATTATTTCTGATTCCAAAGACTCTGCATTGCCAAGGACCGATCTGAGTTGTTCAAAGTCATTATGCGCCTGAAAAATCATATCAGAAAGACTAGAATAGTCCCTAAGTTGAGATAAGAAATCTGCATTTTGCTCTAACGGACTGTAATCAGCGTAAAGGTACCTTCCTCGTTTTGAAGAACTATTGACTGTGTCTTCTCCTGTTTTCATATTACCGTATTACTATGAAGTACGGTATTCATTGCAAGGATATAAATCAAATATCGAAATAGTAAATGAGAGGCAACAGATAACCTGACAATAATTGTTGTATAAAAAACTCAGGCAATAATCTCAGTGTCGGGGGGATAGTGATAACCTCAAGGGTCTTCAATTCTACTCAAACTCTGCATTTATCTTATCTAAATTTCGGCCAATTCTTCTCTGATCTCGACAGCAACATGCTTCCTGTAAATGATCTGATATCTTCTGAATACAGACCTTCTCACAGGGTCATAGTCAATCTCAATTATTTTCCTGAATGTTTCAAGTTGCGAATTTGCAATTATAGTTCCTATACCCAATTGTTTTTGTCTTATCTGATATGCTATCTTTCGTGGTAGGTAGCAGATGAAAATCTTGCTGTGCGCTCTTATGAGCACTCGGTCTGCATCATCTAGTATAACTGACTCTCTAAAAATTGTCGTTTCATTTTCTAATTGGTCTACTACATTGACCCTTACTGCAGAGCCTATCAGTACGCTTAGAACTTGCTCGGTAGTGCAATTATCCACCAAAAGGGTTTTTTGTGCCAGCTCAAGCCTGATTCCAAATTTTCGTTCAAGTTCAGAAATTTTTTGCAGCATAGAGCTTCCAAAGTCTCTATTCTTAGGAATTGCGCCTGCCACAATAAGGATTGATAGAGAGTAAGTCTTATGAAAAGATTATTATTCTAACCGCAAGTATCGAGAGGGCAAATAGTATTGTGCCAACACTAAGGACCTTAAGGCCAATCTCAAGTCTGTAGGTTAGAGCATCATTCCCGTTTCTCTGTTTTAGCCGTTTATAAGGCCTGGACATTGTGATCTCTGCGTAGCTGATGAGCCCTGTCAACGCCGCTATTGCTAATGCGAAGATGCTGATGGAATTTGTCTGCATAATATATCCTGCCAACACTGGCAAGGAGCCCCATGACACTGCAAACCAAAAGTCGTTATGGAATATACCGCCCCATATTTCATAGTTATATGTAAATAAAAAGAATCCTTCGAGCACTGCAATGATTGCTAGAAGTGGGACAAAAAAAACAATGTAATAAACCCCTATTGCATAAGCAGCTGTAAGTGACGCTCCCATTATGATTAACAATTGCGTTTTACGAAAGTAGCTGCCCCACGGTTTAGTTTTTTTTGACCCGAGGCTATCAGCGACGTGAGCCGAAATTCCGAGTGCGAGTATGTAAATCAATACAATCGCGCCAAGTCTATCCCACCATATTACCTCGCTGGCAAGCATCGAGCCCATAATCGCAAATGAAACACACATGCCAGTGTAGGGCAGAAACATCAAGCCAACAAAGACGCGAAATCTCATTGGACCAAACTTGGGGACGAACCATTCATCGATCCGCGTTTTATTTTCTGCACTCATGGCTTTTCAGCAGACGCCACAGCAGAAGTTCCGCCCGTGTAATACCTGCAATCTACATTCTGAAATCTTCGATCCCTTAGAGCTGTTATTGTCTGATCAGCCCAATTTGATTCTTTTATGACATCGTCCAGCTCTCCAAAAACAACCTTCCAGGACGCAACGAATCTTCCTGCTAGTTGAAGCAATTCAAAATGCATATTCCAAGACTGCGTACAACTCCTCGGGGATAAGTAAAGTCATGAAATACTAAAATACCACCGGGTCGGAGCACCCTCCAACATTCATCGACTACCTTTTGGACGTTGACGTATTTGGCGAGATAGGAGGACACCACTGCGTCAAAGGATTCATTCCTGTAGGGCAAGATTTCGGCGGTTCCCTGCGCTATAGGTGCATTAAGCTTATGTTTCAAGATGAGGAGGTATTCAAATGTGAGATCTATCCCTGTGACGCTTTTGCCTTGCTCAACTAGCATTGATGATAGAACACCGGTTCCGCATGCGAGCTCTAGAATCCTGCTATGATGGGAGAGTTTTTTTATTATCTCATGTTTCCAAGCATTATCCCGCCCAAACGTCGCCAGTCGCAAGATTAGGTCATAGCTGTCGGCGTTGGCAGGAGTAAAGAACCGCATTGCATGAGCATGACCCTCATGAATTAGCATTATGAATGCTATTACAATCCCACCTACTTTTATGTATTGAAAAAGTAAATCAATGCCTGGAACCGATAAAACTTGATTGTATTTCGTAAATTGGCAGCGGCAGGTATCACTTGAGGAGATAAATGGCCAGAAAGTTATGGTGAAAAGAAACAAGCCAACAAAACAATTTCATGAATTTCTCATACTCTATGCTTATTCTCTTATTTCGATGTTGCTTTTACTTCCGTCTGCTCCGCTTGCGTTTAGCGAAATAATTAAGAATGAAGGATACGAGATGAGAAAGAAGCTAAAAAAAATTGGCATATCTACTCCAGTATTACTTTCAATATCCGATACATACCTTATAGAGGAGTATATCGAGGGGGGAGACATCTACCAGGCACTTGTTTCCACTGGAGACATCATGCTTGCATACAAGGCAGGATCCATCACGGGCAAAGCTCATCAAGCCGGCTATGCTTTCGTAGATAACAAGGCACAAAACTACCTTGTGAAAGAAGAGTCTGTCATAAGAACTGACTTGGGTTTTATGAAAAAAACTCGTTCTCACTATTCAAAAAGCATGGACATAGGATCATTCCTTGCAAGTGTAATGGACTTAGACAGATATGGTGAAATTGCCAAGTCATTTCATGATGGTTACATATCTGAGTCAGGCGATAAGTTCTCGTATCGCTCAATAATCATTCGCAACCTTTTATCAGCAGGCTTCTCATCAAGCAGCAAGATAACTCTCAGGAACATGCTACTAGACGTCAGGAACTTGGTCAGTCTCTAGATTGGAGGAAGCTCTGCTTTTTTGTCGAAGCCGCCTGAGCCAAACTTGCAGTAAAAGCACTGGTCGGACTGCATGTACGTTAACTTTTGTATAGATATTGCCCCCAGTTTGACCGCAATCTTTGTCATGAGACGGTACTTAAAAGGCATAGACGGTATTACTTCTTTAAAATAAACCTCATAGTGGTCCGGGCAAAATTTCAGTGTCACCTGAGCCTTTTGTCGAAACTCGGGTGACGTTTGGGTGTTATGCTCGCTCATGGTCTTGGCTACATTAATCTGTTCTCTAATGTACTCATGTTTGGGACAAGGACAGTCCTTTCCGCCTGGATGTTTGTAGGCAGGGGTATTTTTCCAGTCAAAGCCTGGAAAGTTCTTTTCAAAATCATCCATCGCCGCTGTACACTACGTATTCTACTCTTATAAAGATGTAGGACAATCTCCAGTTGTATAAAAACAGGCCATGGTAAAATGAATATTAACTACGTTTACTTGGCGCCTAGAATGACAAAAAATATATTTTTGATGTTATAACACTCCCTAAGCGACGTGGTACGAGACACTGACACTAGTGGCAGTGCTGTATTGACAGCAACAGCCACAAATAGTAATTCTGGCGACGATGACTTAGACCCTAACCGTAAGACTTTATTAGAATTTAAGAAGACTGTTCAAGAAGAGCAAAAGATAGGGGATAAGAGAATAGAAGAGATAAACACCCAACTTGACGGTATCAAGAAGCAGATAGACGAAGAGAGAACCCAGCTTGATGATTTTAGAGCCAAGTTAAAGCAAGTCAATGAGGAAAAAGACATTGAATATCCTAAATTTGTACAACTAAGAGAGGGCCTGATGCAGGCTAAGAACCAGATGAAGATTCTAGATGACAAAGTTGGCCCAGTAGCAGCTAAGTTAAGAAAAGAGAGGAGCGATATGCACAACCTTCAGAAGGCACTTGAGCAGATAGAGAGAGACATTCAGACTAAGAAGCTGTCAAAAGACGAAGAGCGCAAACTTGTTGCGCGTTCCAAGGAAATCGCAACAAAGCTTCACACCCTGAAGGTGATTCATAAAAAAGAGGATCAGTACCGCACCATTTCGACACAGTATGACCAGTTAAGAGATCAAGTTAGAAGGATTTTTAAGCTAAAAGAGGAGTATGGTACCAAAATCGGGAAGCTAAAAGAGAGTCTTGACAACCTGATAAACCTTCGGGAAGGCCTTTATGAGGAACGCAGGCAGGTAATTCACACAGTAAGAGAAGCTGCAGCCAAGCTTGAAATGATTGAGACTCAACTGAACGCTATTGCCTTCAAAAAGTCGCGCATGCAGGCCGCAGAATATCGCCATAAGAGGCAGAAGGAGACGGGAGAGAGACGAGCAGCACGACAGGAGGCAATGCAAGAGCGAGCAAAGCGCGACAAGGAGTATCAGGAGCGCCGTAATGCGTTGAAAGAAGTGGCACTTAAAAAGATGACTACAGGCAAAAAACTCACATTTGATGAAATGAAGTTGATATTCGGTGATGCGACCTCTGACTGAGATACGTTTTTTTGATAGACAATTGTAACCTGCCCTTGAAGATGGCAGATAGAATTGAGTACACTGGCAAGGTCTACGTCTATAGTAGTGGTATGCCTGCAGGGCACATTCAGCTTACAAAAGAGAGATTAAGTGAATACGGCGTGAATGAGAATGATATTGAAGTTATCGAGGTTCCCGAGGGTGTCCCCGAAGGGTCAGTAATGGTGACAGTCTGGCCCCATTATTTGTCAGTTGCAAGGGTCAAGCGAGTGCGAGAGGGCTCAATCTACGCGCCCCAGCTATTTAATATCCAATTATGAACTAAACCGTTAAATCTTCTGAAGACACATTCTAGTAGGATGCTGACATTCTTTTGTAAGCGTAATCGCCATGGTGATTGCCCCGGCGATTGGCCAGTAGGCAATGTATGCGGACCGGATCATGATTGCTCGTTTGACGTGGAGAGGGTAAAATGCCAATGCATGTGCCATGATGGGAACTGATTAATTCTATCACCAAGGAAGAACCAAGAATAGCGGACGAAAGTAAAGTAATAGCGACTCGGGGGCCCGATCAAACAAGTTTCTTAGGAAAGGCCCGCTACACACCTTTAAGAATTTTCAGATATTATCAGGAATCTTATAAATAAGATGACAGTCAGGAGAACAAAGGCTGAAAAAGAAGTTCATCACAAAGGGCACATTAAAATAACATAAAGACGCTCTAACCATTACTAGTAGTAAAATAATTCTATTCTATGGAAACAAAGTATAGAACCTACCTTGTTGATAAATGCACCGAAGCTAGCCCTGGGATCAATAAGCTTAGAAAAACTTTCTTCGTGAGAAGATGAATTATTTACATCAAGGTTTCTGACTGATAGGCTAAAAGGTTTAGAGAGAAATGTATCTACGAGAGTCTACTGTACTAACTTTCAATCTTTACTGTCCGCTTCACAAAGGATTCCCTCTGTTTTCTTATGCACTCTTTTTCATGATGGTGCTTAAATCAAGGATTATTATTGAGGCTTAGATATAACGACGTAACCTTTAATTGAGCTTGCACGCATTTTTGATTTGGAAAAAGTCAATCAAATGTTAGACTTCTCTTCATCTCTATCCCAACTTAATGGTTTGTTTGGAGGAGAAGGATTAGATCCTAGCAGTCCATGGATGTGGGTTTCCATCATATCTCTTGCCATAATCCCGTTTTTCATGATGTATGCCCAAAAGCTTCAATCTCGCGTAATTATGGGAGAAATATCAAAGTCGCTTGCTAAATTAAAAACAATGAGGGAAAATGCAAGAAAGGAAGCTATAGACTACGTCAAGAATGCGATAAAGATATCATCATCTTCTTCTCCGAGGGATCCAGCAGTTGGAGTGGACAGATTCTTGGAATATTTTACAATCCTGCCTGTAGACCTTGACCCAAATGGGCTTGTGCACAAGCTAGATCATATCATGAGAACTAGAGACGACAGAGTCCGCGCAGAGATCAAGAAATTATGTATTGGTGCAGGAGACAAAGAAATTTCAAAGATAGAAAATATTCTGGAGGCTGCAACTGCCCTGAACCTCATTTACAAAGTTGTAAGGCATTATTATCTAATGGGCAAGCGTACTACTAGTATGTTTATTCTTGTCCAGCTTCAAATGGTTATGCCCCTCCTGCTTGAAGAAGCTGAAGCACTGCAGAAGGCCATAAGCGCATTCAAGCGCGGCCAGCCAATAGGTGATAGCATAGGACCGATGGTTGTGGGCAAAATGATGTTTGGAAAGGAAAAGAAGTTTGCAGCAAGGGAAACTATATACAGTGAAGATGAGTACAGGGGCAGAAAGATATATCTTCTTAAAGCTGAAGGGCCTGCTGGAACCGTCGGGAGGCCAGGTGAAGCCATAACCCGCCTTGTCGGCGACATGGGTATCAA
>Ga0114129_10002738_pt1 | contig 24561 bp, 20 predicted proteins | sample RhiMetdeltSRZDD1_FD_80071 | JGI IMG/M metagenome (GOLD analysis project Ga0114129, IMG submission 80071) | Populus rhizosphere microbial communities from Tennessee, USA - Rhizosphere MetaG P. deltoides SRZDD1 (version 2) (version 2) | ecosystem: Host-associated > Plants > Roots > Rhizosphere >...
CGCCGGCGGAGATCGCGCGCCTCGGCCTCGTGCGCTCGTTCCAGATCTCCGCGGTGTTCCCGCATCTCTCGGTGCTCGAGAACGTGCGCATCGCGCTCCAGCGCGGGCGGGGCGCTTCTCTCGATTTCTGGCGGTCGGAACGGGCCCTCGACGCGTTCAACGCGCGCGCGCTCGAGTTGCTGACTGAGGTGGGCTTGCGCGAGTTCGCGGCCATGCCGGCGGTGGAGCTGCCGTACGGCCGCAAGCGCGCCCTCGAGATCGCCACCACGCTGGCGCTTTCGCCCGAGATGATGTTGCTCGATGAGCCGACGGCGGGGATGACGCACGAGGACGTCGGTCGGATCTCCGCGCTGATCAAGACGGCGGCGGCCAACCGCACCGTGCTCATGGTCGAGCACAACCTGAGCGTGGTCGAGAACCTCTCGCACACGATCACCGTGCTCGCCCGCGGCGAGGTGCTGGCGGAAGGGGACTACGCGAGCGTGTCGCGCAACCCCGACGTCATCCAGGCCTACATGGGGGCCGGGCATGGTTGAGCCGCTCCTCGCGGTGCGCGACCTCCACGCCTGGTACGGCGAGTCGCACATCCTCCACGGCGTTGACTTCGACGTCCACGCGGGAGAGGTGGTGACGCTGCTCGGGCGCAACGGGGCCGGGAAGACGACCACCCTGAAATCGGTCATGGGCATGGTGGCGCGCCGGCGCGGTTCCGTGCGCTTCGGCGGCGAGGAGCTCATCGCCCGCCCTTCGAACGTGATTGCGCGGCTCGGGATCGCGTTCTGTCCCGAGGAGCGCGGAATTTTCGCCAGCCTCAACGTCGAGGAAAATCTCTTGCTGCCCCCCGTGGTGAGACCGGGAGGCCTGTCCACGCCCGCGATCTTCGACCTGTTTCCCAATCTGCGGGAGCGGCTGCGCAGTCAGGGCACCAAGCTCTCCGGCGGCGAGCAGCAGATGCTCGCCATCGCCCGCATCTTGCGCACGGGCGCGCGGCTCTTGCTGCTGGACGAGCCCACCGAGGGCCTCGCCCCCGTCATCGTCCAGCAGATCGGCGTGACCATCCGGCGCCTCAAAGCCGAGGGCTTCACGATCCTCCTCGTCGAGCAGAACTTCCGCTTCGGCGCCACCGTGGCCGATCGTCATTACCTGATGGAGCGCGGCCGGGTCGTGGACATGATCCCGAACCGCGAGCTCGATGCGTCGATGAACAAGCTGCACGAGTACCTCGGGGTGTAGTCCCCGTGGAATATCAACCCAAGGAGTGACCAGCATGCGCACCAAGGTCCTGCTCGCGGCGGTGGCCGTCGTCGCCTTCACCGTCCCCGCCTTCGCGGAGATCTCCGACAACGTCATCAAGATCGGCGTCATGAACGACCAGTCCGGCACCTACGCCGACCTCGCGGGGCCGGGCTCGGTGGTCGCCGCCCGCATGGCGGTGGAAGATTTCGGCGCCGCCCGCAAGGGGATGAAGGTCGAGATCCTGGTGGGCGACCATCAGAACAAGCCGGACGTCGGCTCCGGCATCGCGCGGCAGTGGTACGACGTGGACAAGGTCGATGTCATCGTCGATGTGCCGACCTCGTCAGTGGTGCTCGCGGTGAACCAGGTCACCCGCGAGAAGAACAAGGCCCTCCTCGTCTCCACGGGCGCGACATCGGACCTCACCGGCAAGGCATGCTCGCCCAACGCGATTCACTGGACGTACGACACGTGGGCGCTCGCCAACGGCACCGGCTCCGCCATCGTGAAGACGGGCGGCGACTCCTGGTTCTTCCTCACCGCCGACTACGCCTTCGGCCTCGCCCTCGAGCGAGATACCGAAGCGGTGGTCGTGAAGAACGGCGGCAAGGTCGTGGGCCGCGTGCGGCATCCGTTCCCCACCGCCGACTTCTCGTCGTTCCTCCTCCAGGCGCAAGCCTCGAAAGCGAAGATCATCGGGCTCGCCAACGCGGGCGCGGACACCACCAACGCGATCAAGCAGGGCGCGGAATTCGGCATCGGCCGCGGCGCTCAGCAGTTCGCCGGTCTTCTCGTCTTTCTGACGGACGTGCACGCGCTCGGTCTGGACAAGGCGCAGGGGCTCCTCCTGACGGAGGCGTTCTACTGGGACCTCAATGACCAGACGCGGGCGTGGTCGACGCGCTTCGCCGAGCGCCACCGCGGCGCCCGGCCCACGATGGCGCAGGCCGGCGTCTACTCCGCGGTGCTGCATTACCTGAAAGCGGTGGAGGCGCTCAAGAGCGACGACGGTCCCAAGGTCATCGCGAGGATGAAGGAGATGCCGACCGACGATCCCGTGTTCGGCAAGGGCAAGGTCCGCGAGGACGGCCGCAAGATCCATCCCATGTACCTCTTCGAGGTGAAGAAGCCGAGCGAGTCGAAGGGGGCGTGGGATTACTACAAAGTGCGCTCGACCATCCCGGCCGAGCAGGCGTTCCGGCCGCTCGCGGAGGGCGGCTGCGAGCTCGTGAAGAAGTGAGCGGCAGGCGGCGAGCCCGCGCGTGACGATCCTCGGCATTCCCGTGCAGGCGCTGTTCGGTCAGCTCTTGATCGGGCTGATCAACGGCTCCTTCTACGCGCTGCTGAGCCTCGGGCTCGCCGTCATCTTCGGTCTGCTCAACATCATCAACTTCACCCACGGCGCCCAGTACATGATGGGCGCCTTCGTTGCGTACTTCCTGCTCCACGGCGCCGGCCTCGGCTACTTCGCTTCACTGGTGATCGCGCCCATCGTGGTGGGACTCTTCGGCATCCTGATCGAGCGGACGATGCTGAAGCAGCTCTACCACCTCGATCACCTCTATGGTCTGCTTCTCACGTTCGGCCTCGCGCTGATCATCCAGGGACTGTTTCGTCACGAGTTCGGCTCGTCGGGATTGCCCTACGACATTCCGCCCATCCTCACCGGTGGCACGAATCTCGGGTTCATGTTCCTCCCGCGATATCGCGCGTGGGTCGTCGTCTTCTCGCTGGTGACGTGTCTCGGCACGTGGTACGCGATCGAGCGCACGAAGCTCGGCGCCTACCTGCGCGCGGCGACCGAGAACCCGGCGCTCGTCCAGGCCTTCGGCATCAACGTGCCGCGCATGGTCACGCTCACGTACGGGTTCGGGGTGGCGCTCGCCGCGCTCGCCGGGGTGCTGGCGGCGCCCATCTATCAGGTGAACCCGCTCATGGGCGCCGATCTCATCATCGTGGTCTTCGCGGTGGTGGTGATCGGCGGCATGGGCTCGATTCTCGGATCGATCGTCACCGGCTTCGGCCTCGGCGTGATCGAAGGCCTCACGAAAGTGTTCTATCCCGAAGCATCGAACACGGTGATCTTCGTGATCATGGGGCTCGTGCTCCTCGTGCGTCCGGCCGGGCTCTTCGGACGAGAGCGGTAGATGGCGACGGCGCGTGAATACGTCGGAGCGCCGGCGCTCGCCACGCACGGTGTCCTCGCGCACCAGGCCGTCGCCTTCGCGGTGATGGTGGCGCTGCTCGCGCTGGCGCCGTTCATCGTCTACCCGGTGTTCCTGATGAAGGCGCTCTGCTTCGCGCTGTTCGCGTGCGCCTTCAACCTGCTCATCGGCTACGCGGGTTTGCTCTCGTTCGGTCACGCCGCGTTCCTGGGCTCGGCGGGGTACGTCTCTGCGCACGTGGCAAAGGTATGGGGCATGCCGCCCGAGGTCGCGATCCTGTGCGGGGCCGCCGTCTCCACCGTGCTCGGCTTCGCCATCGGCGCCCTCGCCATCCGGCGGCAGGGCATCTACTTCGCGATGATCACGCTCGCGCTCGCCCAGCTCCTGTTCTTCTTCTACGTCCAGGCGCCGTTCACGGGCGGCGAGGACGGCATCCAGGCCGTGCCGCGCGGCGTCCTCTTCGGGCTCCTCGACCTCCGTCACGTGATGACCATGTACTGGGTGGTGTTCGCGATCTTCCTGGCCGGGTTTCTCCTGATCTATCGCGCCATCCATTCGCCGTTCGGCCAGGTCCTGAAATCGATCCGCGAGAACGAGCCGCGCGCGGTCTCGCTCGGCTACAAGGTCGATCAGTACAAGCTGCTTGCGTTCGTCCTGTCCGCCGGGCTCGCCGGCGTCGCGGGCGGTACGAAAGCGCTCGTCTTCCAGCTCGCCTCGCTCACCGACGTGCACTGGTCGATGTCGGGTGAGGTGGTGCTGATGACGCTGCTCGGCGGCCTCGGCACCGTCTTCGGGCCCGTGGTCGGCGCGTTCATCGTGGTGACGCTCGAAAACTATCTCGCGCAGCTCGGAGCGTGGGTCACGGTCGTCCAGGGCGTGATCTTCGTCGTATGCGTGCTCACCTTTCGCCGCGGTGTCATCGGCGAGCTGGGCCGGCTGCTCGGCAAGCCGCTCTAGGTCCGGGGCGCCATGAGCTACTTCGCGCTGCAGGAGCGCGGCACCACCGTCGGCAGGGAAATCCGGGCGGGACTCACCACGTTCATGGTGATGGCGTACATCATCTTCGTGAACCCGATCGTCCTCGGGTTCGTCGGAATCCCCGGGCTCGACGGCAAGGGCCTGCCGTTCGCGGCGACGCTGACGGTGACGTGCCTCACCGCCGGGCTGCTCTCGATCGCGATGGGACTCGTCGCGAACTATCCGTTCGCGCTCGCGCCCGGCATGGGACTGAACGCGGTCGTCGCCTTCGAGCTCGTGGTGGGGCGCGGTCTCACGTGGCCGCAGGCGATGACCGTCGTCTTTCTCGAGGGCGCTGTCATCACGGTGCTCGTCCTCACGCGCTTCCGCCAGGCCGTGCTGGAGGCGGTGCCCGCCAGTCTCAAGCGTGCCATCAGCGTCGGCATCGGGCTCTTCATCGCCTTCATCGGTTTCTTCACGGCGGGCTTCGTGACGAAGCCGACGGCGAGCCCGCTGCCGGTGGGCCTCGGAACACTCGCCGGTCTGCCCATCGTGGTGTTCCTCGTCGGGTTCATCTTCACGGCGTGGCTCATGGCGCGCCGCGTGCCGGGCGCGCTGCTCGCCGGGATCCTCGGCACCACCGTGCTCGCGATCGTCCTCAACGGGACGGTCGGCGGCTGGAAGGCGTTTCCCACACCGGGCGCGGCGCAGATCCCGTCCGCGCTCGTGCAATGGCCGGATTTCTCGACGTTCGGACGGCTCGACTTCTCGCTGGTGGCCGTGCTCGGCGTGACGACCGCCTGCCTCGTCGTCTTCTCGATCATGCTGAGCGACTTCTTCGACACCATGGGGACGATCATCGGCGTCGGCGGCAAGGGCGGCTTCCTGACCCCGCAGGGCGCGCTGCCCGGCGCCGGGCGTGTGCTCTTCATCGACTCCCTGGGCGCCGCCTTCGGCGGGTATGCCAACAGCAGCAGCAACACGACCTACATCGAGAGCGCGGCGGGCGTGGCGGAAGGCGGACGCACCGGGCTCGTGTCGGTGACGGTCGGCGTGCTCTTCCTGCTCGCGATGTGGTTCGCGCCGCTCGCGAGCGTGATTCCCGCCCAGGCGACCGCTCCCGCTTTGATCATCGTCGGCTTCTACATGATGTCGATCGTCCGCGAGATCCCGTGGGACGATTACGACGAAGCCATTCCCGCCTTCGTCATCATGCTCGCCATGCCGTTCACGTGGTCGATCACGAACGGGATCGGCGCCGGGTTCGTGACGTGGACGGCCATCAAGGTCCTGAGCGGCCGCGCCGCGCAGGTTCACTGGATGGTCGCGCTCGTCTCGCTCGCCTTCCTCGTCTACTTCGCGCTGCCGCTGATCGAGAAGGGGTTAAAGTAGGCGCGATGCTCCGCGCCCTCGCGGTGGTACTGGTGCTCGGCGGTGTTGTGCCCGCCCGCGCCGCCGAGGTGAAGCCGGCGGAGCGGGCGCGCGTGGTGGCGGAAGTGCTGGAACTGGCCGCCGTGCGCGCTTCCGTCGAGCAGCTGCAGCGCGGGCTGACGGGACCGCTCGGGCAACAGCCGTCGTTGCCGGAGGCCACCGCCCGCGACGTCGTCGCGCCCGCGCTCCGCCAGGCGTTCAGCGTCGATCAGCTCTACGCGTACGTGCAGAGCGCGTTCGAGCAGAACTTCGACGCCGGCCGGCTCGCCGCCGTCGCCACCCAGCTGCGCACGCCGCTCGGCCGGAAGATGACGGCGCTGGAGGCGGAAGCGCAATCGCCGTCGAGCGCCGATGCTCTCCGCGACTTCGTGGCCACGCTGGCCACGAACCGGCCGCCGGCGGAGCGCCTGGCGTTGGTCCGCCGTCTCGACAACGCCACGCGCGCCACCGAGGTGAATCTCGAGCTCACCGTGGCGGCGCAGGTTGCGGTCACGCGCGTCGTCGATGTCGTACTCCCGGCCGCGCAGCGGCGGAATCCGCCGGACGTCGCCGCCGGCGTGCGCGCCTTGCCGCTGTCGACCTGGAGCGCGGCGCGCACGGGCACGGAGAACGCATTGCTCTTCGCATACCGGAGCGCCAGCACCAAGGACCTCCGTGCCTACGCGGAGATGGTGGAGTCGGAAGCGGGACGGTGGTTCGCCGCGTTCTTGCACCGGGCCTTTCTGGAATCGTTTGCAACGGCGGCGGCGCAGGCCGTGGAGGCGGTACGCACGGGGCTCGCCGGCTCGGCGCAGCCCTGAAGGGGGAACACGATGAAGAGGCCGCGAGCGATCTCCTGATCGCCGTCCTCCCGTCCTCGCCGGGCGCGCGCTCCATCGCGGTGAGCGCGGTCACGCTCGGGCTCGTCTACGGCGTCTGGTACTCGTACAGCGTCTTCCTGGTGGCGTTGCTGCGCGAGTTCGGCTGGAGCCGCTCGTTGGTGGCGGGCGCCTTCTCGCTCTTCGTGCTCGTTCACGGCGGGATGGGGCCGGTCCTCGGTTGGTTCACGGATCGCGCCGGCCCCCGCCGCGTCATCATGGGCGGGGCACTCTCGCTCGCGGCCGCGCTGCTGCTCGACGCCGCGGTCACGCGGCCCTGGCAGCTCTATCTCGCGTTCGGCGTGCTCACATCGCTCGGTGTGGCGGCGTCGGGATGGGTGCCCGCCGTCATCCTCGTTCAGCGCTGGTATCCGCAGCGCGTCGGCGCCGCCCTCGGTCTCGCCTCCGCGGGCATCGGGATGGGGATCTTCCTGGTCGTTCCATTCTGTCAGTACCTCATCGACGTCGTGGGCTGGCGCGTCGCCTTTCGCGTGCTGGCGGTGGTGCTGGTGGCGTGGATCGTTCCCGCGACGTTCTGGCTACTGCGCGACCCTCCGCTCCGCTTCGTCCCGGACGCCGCGGACCGCGGCGTCGTTTCCACGGGTGATATCACGCTGGGCGAGGCTCTCGGCACGCTGCGGTTCTGGCTCGTCGCGACGGCGCAGACGCTCGGCAGCTTCGCCTGCCAGATGCTGCTCGTGCACCAGGTGGTGTACCTCGTCGATCACCGCGTGCCCGTGATGGTGGCGGCGTCGGTGGTGAGCGTGGTCGGGCTCGCCAGCGTGTTCGGCAAGGCGGGCGGCGGCTGGTTCTCGGACTCCTTCGGCCGCGAGTTCACGTACACGCTCGGAATGGCCTGCGTGGTGGCGAGCGTGGCCACGCTCGCGGTGATCGCGGCCGCGCCGGGGCCGCTGGCCGCATACGTCTACGGCGTGCTCATCGGGGTCGGCTACTCGGTGACGGCGCCGCTCATGCCCGCTCTCGTCAGCGATCTCTTCCGCGGCCGCCACTTCGGCGCCATCTTCGGCACCGTGCAGGCCGCCAACGCGATCGGCGGCTCCATCGGTCCCTGGCTGGGTGGCCGCGTGTTCGACGCGACCGGGAGCTACGCGTGGGCGTTCGGGAGCGCGGTGGTGGCGGCCACAATCGCGACCAGCGCGCTGTGGATGGCGGGGCCGCGCCGTGCGCGGGCGCGGGCGGCGGTCACCGTGTGATCGCGCGGCGCGTGTCAGCGGGCAGCGTGCAAGCGGTTGGCGTGAGGACGGCGGGGTCGCGCGCCACGCGGCTCGCGAGGGCCGAAACGTCAGCGCTTGCGCGCGAAGACGTAGAGCTTCCGGCCGCGCAGGCCGGAGACGTCGGGCGCGGGCGTGATGGTTCCCGTCAGCGCGGTCGGCACGAGCTGGCGATTGTCGTACATGGCGAGCACATGGAAGCCGCCGCGCTCGAGGAACGCCGCGAGCTCGGCGGGGAAGAGCAGCCGATATTCCGCGTGGTCTTCGACGTCCGGTTCACCGGCGATGTGCCAGGTTCGTGAGCGCGTGAGCACGCGCGTCTCGCGATCGAGTCGGTGGAGCGAGACCGACCTTGCGCGAAACTCCGGCCTGTCGACGCATCCTTCCATCCGTTCCTGAAAGCCATCACCCTCGAGATACGCACAGGCGTTGAGCGTGTCGAGAACCAGCAGCGCGCCGCCCTCGGCGTGAGCGGCGAACGTCGTCACCGTATCGGCGAGATCGTCGTCGGTGAGCGCATACGAGAACGCGTTACCCAAGCACGTCACGACGTCGAAACGGCGTCCCAGACGCACGCTCCGCATATCCGCGACGGCGACCGTGAGGCCTGGCCGCGCCGCGCGAGCGTAGGCGACGTTCGACGCGAGGAGGTCGATGCCCCAGCAGTCCGGGATGCTGCGCGCGAGCGCTGCGAGATGCTGGCCGGTGCCGCATCCGAGGTCGAGCAGCGAGCGTGGCGGCGCCGCGAGATAGCGCGCGATCGCCGCCCGCACCATCGTGGCCGCCGTCTCGTCGGCGTCGGGAAAGACGAGCTCGTAGAGCTCCGGCTTGCGATAGAGCAGGTTCCGGAATGTCGGCGGCGCATGATGCGCGCCCGCGACGTCGGAAACGGCTCGCCCGTCCATCACCCGGCCGGCGCCCCGTCCGTCCGCTCTGCTCCGCCACCGGCGACCGCATCGACTTCGATCTCGATGAGCATGTCGGGATGGATGAGCGCCTTCACCTCCACCAGCGTCGCCGCCGGGCGGACGTCGCCGAAGACCTCGGCGTGGGCGCGCGCGATCTCGGGCCACCGCGCGATGTCGGTGGTGTAGGTGCGAGTGCGGATGACGTCACGGACGCTCGCGCCGCAGCGCTCGAGCGCATCCTCGATGGTCGCGAGCGCCTGACGCATCTGCGCGTAGGGATCGCCGGCGCCGACCACGGTGCCGCCCGCGCCGGTCGCGGTGGTGCCGGACACGGCGATGTACGAGCCGACCTTCACTGCGCGCGCGTACCCGTACTTCGCTTCGTAGGGGCCGCCCGAGGACACGGTCTGTCGCGACATGATCGTCACCTCGGCGCTAGCGTCGCACGGGTTCGAGATCGCGCGCGCGGTTCTTCAGCGTCTCCCAGTCGCCGCGTTTCGCCTCGGGCGGGATGGGCAGCATCTGCTTGTCCCAGTCTTCATAGGCGCGCTTGAGCCCGTCGAACATCGCGGAGTTCTTGAGCCTGAAATTCGCGTTCTCGGTCTCGTCTTCGGCGAGGTTCGCCAGGTATTCGTGGTTGCCCCAGCGCACGTACTTCCAGTCGCCCTTGCGCGCCGCCATCATGTCCTGCGTGCGCCAGAACACCGTGCGTTCGAACTCGGGCGCCCGACCCGCGAGCACGGGCAGGAGATCGACGCCATCCGGGGGATAGCCCGGATCGGGCTTGGCGCCGGCCGCGGCGAGGAGCGTCGGGAGAAAGTCCATGCTCATCGCGACCTGGGTCGAGACCTTGCCCGCCGGGATCGTCTCCGGCCACACGACGATGCCGGGGACGCGGATGCCGCCCTCCCAGAGATACCCTTTCTCTCCGCGGAACGGCCAGTGGTACGAGTAGCGCTCGCCACCGTTGTCGCTCGTGAAGACGATGATGGTGGCGCGGGCGCGTCCTGACTCGTCGAGCGCTGTGAGGGCACGCCCGACGGCGGCGTCCATGCTCTCCACCATCGCCTGAAACACTTTCGGTGACCCGCCCTCGTAATGCGCCATCTCGCGAAGGCCCGGTGCCTGCGCTCCATCGCGCGGCCCCTCCCACGGCCAGTGGGGCGCGTTGAAGTGCAAGCTCAGGAAGAACGGCTTGGCGTCGCCACGCTTGATGATCTCCACGGCGCGGTCGGCGAAGAGATCGGTCGCATAGCCGTCCCGTTCGACGCGCGCGGTGCCGTCGTAGAGGGCGGGTATCGTCGGCGCCCCCACGAACGGGCCGGATTTGTGCGTGAAGTACGTCATGCCGCCGCCCATGAAGCCGAAGAACTCCTCGTATCCGCTCTTCAGGGGACCGAAGTTGGGCGGAAAGCCGAGATGCCATTTGCCGACGAGGGCCGTCCGATATCCCGCCGCTCTGAGCAAGCTCGGGAGCGTCGGATGCTCGGGCGGGAGTCCCGCCGGGGCGCCGCCGGGCAGGGGATCGTAGAGCCCGACGGGCAGGCGATTCTGATAGCGACCGGTGATCAGCGCGACCCGCGTCGGGCTGCACGTGGAGGAGTTGGCGTACGCCTGGGTGAGCTTGACTCCGCGTACGGCGAGATCGTCGAGCACCGGCGTCTTGTAGTCCGGGCGGCCGTAGCAGCTCAGATCGCCCCAGCCGAGATCGTCGGCGAGGATGAAGAGGATGTTGGGGCGCGCGCTCGACGCTGGCGTCTGGGCGCTCGCGCGATACGCGGTGGCCGCCGTGATGGCCGCACCGACGGCGAGAAAGTCGCGTCGCGTGATCATCGTTTGCCCCCCTCGGCGGTTCGCTCGGAGCGGTGAGTGCCGTGCTCAGTCAGCGGCGCGGACCTGACAGAGATAGGCGCGATGCGGAACGGAGCCGCTGATCGGGTCGATCGCGGCGTTGCCGATCACGAGGTTCAGGTTGGCGCCGTCGGGACTGAACGGATCGTAGCCGGGCGCGCCGATCTCGGGGCACGCCTGCCACCACCCGTGGCTACCGCAGACGACGCGCGGATCCAGACTGTCGTTGAGCCGAGCGCGCGCGCGGACGCGTCCCTCCGGCGTCTCGATGCGCACCCAGTCGCCGGCAAGGATTCCGCGCTCGGCGGCGGCGGCGGGATGGATCTCGAGCTCCGGCTCGGGCGAGTGCCGGCGCAGGCTCGGGAGCCCGCGATGCTGGCTCTCGCAGAACTGCGTGTCCTTGGCGCAGGTGAGGATCAGCGGATAGCGTTCGAGGTCGTCCGGGCGTGAGAGCGGTCCCACCAGCGGTTCTTCGTACACGGGGAGCGGCGAGTAGCCGTGTTGGGCGAAGAGCTCGGAGTAGATCTCGATCTTCCGCGTCGGCGTGGCGAATCCCTTCGGGGCGCCGTTCTCGCGTTCCGCGTACTTCCGATAGCGCGTCTGCACCGGTACCCGCACCCCCGCTGGGTTTTCCCGCAGCGCCTCCAGCGACAGGCCGGAAGGGCCGAGCTGGTGGCGATACGCGGCATCGATGTCGCCGGCCCAGAACTGCGCGCCGAGGCCGAGCCGGCAGGCCAGATCGAAGATGATCTCGGTATCCGATCGCGCCTCGCCGCGCGGAGGCACCACGCGCCGCCGGAGCTGAACGAGCGACTGCGCGGCCGGGCTCACGTCGAATCCGATCTTCAGCGCTTCGCGCTCGAACGGAGTGGCGACGGGCAGCACGATGTCGGCGAGCTCGGCCGTCGGATTCATGAAGAGATCGGCGTGGACGTAGAACTCGAGCTGGCGGAGAGCGTCGCGCCCGCGCACAACACCGGCATGGGCGAGGAGGAGGTTGGCGCCGAAGCCCACCAGCCCCCGCACGGCGTAGGGTTGGTGGTCCAGGATCGCGCGGTACAGCTCGTCGGTGGTGACCCACTGCGTCCGGGATGGACCGAGTGGCCGCTCCGCGAGGCCGAGGGCCTTCGCGCGCTGGGCGGGCGAGAGCAACTCGTCGCCGGTGACGTTCGGAGCCGGCGCGGCGGCGAAGAGCACGTTGCCGCCCGGGGCGTCGAAGCTGCCCGTGAGCGCGTAGAGGAACGAGATCGCGCGCGCGATCTGGGTCGAGCTCGTTTGCTGCTCGACGCCGCTCCACGAGTAGTAAGCGACCGGGCGCGCCTCCCACAGCAACCGGGCCGCGCGCTCGACGTGATCGCGCTCGACCCAGCAGATGCTCTCGACGGTCTCGGGCGAATAGCGCCCGCACGCCCCGGCGGCGAGATCGAAGGCCGGGCGGCAGATGACGGGGCCGCGCAGCGTCGGAATCGTGAACTTGCCGAAGAGCGCCGGCTCGGCATCGTCGTGCTCGTAGCGGCGTAGCGCCGGGTCGTAGAGGAGCGGCCGCTGCGTCTTCGCATCCCACGCGACGTACCGGCCCGCGCTACCCTCGGGCGAAAGATCGCGCTCGGTCAGCAGGCGCTCGGTATCGGAGCACACGAGGAACGGGCCGTTCGTCCAGTCGCGGACGAACGCCTGATCGTACCAGCCACGCTCGATCATGACGTTCGCGACGCCGAGCGCGAGAGCGCCGTCGCTGCCGGGCCGGACGCGCAGCCACACGTCGGCCTTGCCGGCGAGCCCGGCCCGGCGCGGATCGACCACGATCAGCCGAGCGCCGCGCTTGAGCGCCGCCACCGTCGCCGTCGCGTGGGCAAGGCGCGCGAGGCTCGGGTTGTAGCCCCAGAACATGATGCAGCCGGCGTTCTCGAGATCGGGCATGGTGCCGCCGCCGGCGATCCCGATGCCGTAGGTATAGCTCGTCGCCGCGCCGCGTCCCCATCCGCACAGCTCCATCGAGGCGCACAGATTCGGGGTGCCGAACGCTCGCATCAGCCGATGCACCCAGGGAAACGAGTCGGCAATCGCCGAGGTCGACGGCGATACAGAGCTGAACGCGACGCTCTCCGGGCCGTGACGCTGGGCGAGCTCGCGCAGCGCGACGGCGGTGCGATCGAGGGCTTCGCCCCACGTGATCCGCTGCCAGCCGGGGTCGGGATCGCCCTTGGGCCGCGTCCGCTTCAGCGGATAGAGGAGGCGGTCGCGATGGTAGACGAGCTCGGGCGCCGCGCGACCCTTGGCGCACAGCGCCTGACCGGTGGGATGCGACGGATCGGGCTCGAGCGCGACGAACCGCCCGTCCTCCACGACCGCGATCGAGCCGCAGCGTGAGATACAGAGCGCGCAGTAGCCGGCCATACGCTCGATCACTACGACGTCAGCTCTTTGCGCGGTGGCGGCGCGTTCTTGTCACGAAGCGGTATGCCCTCGAGACGGAATTCGAGGATGAGCTTCACGGGCTCACCATGATCGTCGGTGCCCAGGAAGACTTTTCGCGCGACCGGGTCGAGGTTGACGGGCTTTGCCGTACCTTCGAACCACTGCGGGAGCACGGTCCAGACGCTGTCCGTCATCACGAGTCGCAGCTGGTCCTTCGGTGGGAGGCGCAGATTCACCGTCCTGGTTCTCGGCGTCGGCGTGAAGCCGGCGCCGACCATAATGATGCTCTCGACCTCACGAAACGTAACGCCGACGCCGCGACTGTCCCGAAGGACCATGACATATCGATAGTCCTTCGCGCGGCCGTCGCCTTTGTAGCCGGGCGCCGTCGCCGTGCGCTCGGACGTGGTCAGGTCCGACACACTCCAGGCGACGCCGGCGGAATCACCCTGCATCCGTCGTGCGGCGCACGCAGTCAATGAGGCAAGCGCGGCCAGCACGGTGATACCGACGAGCGACGACGGCTTCAGGGTTCCCATCGCCAGCCTCCGGTCCGTGGTCACGGCCGCGCCCGTTGCGACGGGGAGCGTAGTCCTGATCCGCCCGTCTCGCAAGGCGGCGTCGTGCGAAACGCGATGGCGATGCGCCGCTCCGCCCCGGAATTCCGATCCCCCACCGGTCCCGTAAGTCCCCGTCAATCAAACCCGTTTGCTTGACAGCCGGGGACGCCGCGGCTACACTCTCGCCACTTTATCGCCAGCCCGCCTCGATGGGCGCCTCGGCCCGCAGCTAGCGCAGCAATACCGGAGGCGAAGTGGACGCGCTCGGATCGGCCGCAGAGCAGGTGCTCGACCGCGAGCGGGATACCTTCCCCAAGCTCGTTCGATCCAATGCCGCCCGGATTCCGAGCAAGGTCGCCATCCGCGAGAAGGACTACGGGATCTGGCAGTCGGCCACCTGGCGCGACTATTTGGAACAGTCGCGGTCGATCGCCCTCGGCCTCGCCTCCCTCGGCTTCGCGCGCGGTGACAGGACCGCGATCGTCGGTGACAACCGGCCGCCACTCTACTGGGCGGTGACGGCGACACAGGCGCTGGGCGGGATCCCGGTCCCGCTCTACCAGGATTCGACCGAGAGGGAGCTCGCGTACATCGTCGAGCACGCGGAGGCGCGCTTCGCGATCGTCGAGGACCAGGAGCAGGTGGACAAGCTCCTGCACGTGCGCGCGCAGTGCCCGCGCCTCGAATACATCATCTACAAGGACACGCGCGGGATGCGAGCGTACCGCGAGCCGTCGCTGCTGAGCCTCGCCGATCTACAGGAGCGCGGGCGCGCCTTCGCGCAGAGTCACCCCGAGTACTTCGACGCCGAGGTGGCGAAGGGCGGGGCCGAGGACACCGCGATCATCTGCTACACGTCGGGCACCACGGGCGCGCCGAAGGGCACGATGCTGTCGCACCGGAACCTCATCGTCACCGCGCGGAACGCCATCGCGCGCGAGAGGCTGCGTGCGGACGAAGAGGTGCTCGCCTACTTGCCGATGGCGTGGGTGGGCGACCACATCTTCTCGTACGCGCAGTCGATCATCGCCGGCTTCACCGTGAACTGCCCGGAGAACGCCTCCACCGTGCTGCCGGATCTGAAGGAGATCGGCCCCACCTACTTCTTCGCGCCGCCGCGCATCTGGGAGAACCTGCTCACGACGGTCATGATCCGCATCGAGGATGCGACGTGGATCAAGCGGCGCCTCGTGCACTTCTTCCTCGGCCTCGCCCAGGACCTGGAACGCCGGCGTCTGAACCGCCAGCCCGCATCGACGTGGCGCCGCCTGCTCTATCCGCTCGGCCATCTCCTCGTGTACGGCCCGCTCAAGGACAATCTCGGCATGCGACGGATCCGCATCGCCTACACGGCGGGCGAGGCGATCGGGCCCGAGATCTTCGTGTTCTTCCGGTCGCTCGGGATCAACGTGAAGCAGCTCTACGGCATGACGGAGTCGAGCGCGCTCATCGCGATCCACGCCGACGGCGACGTCCGCCTCGACACGGTGGGGACGCCGATGCCCGGCGTCGAGATCCGGATCTCGGATGCGGGAGAGGTGCTGTACCGCAGTCCCGGCGTCTTCCAGGGCTACTACAAGAGCCCCGACGCCACGCGCGCGACGATCGAGAACGGCTGGGTCCACTCCGGCGACGCCGGCTTCCTGGACGCGGCCGGCCATCTAAAAATCGTCGATCGCGCCCGCGACGTGAGCCGGCTCGCGGACGGCACCATCTTTCCGCCCAAGTACGTGGAGAACAAGCTCAAGTTCTCCCCGTACGTCAAGGAAGCGGTGTGCGTGGGCCAGGATCGGCCCTACGTCACCGCGCTCGTGAACATCGATCTCGCCGCGGTCGGGAACTGGGCGGAGCGCCGGAACATTGCCTATACGAGCTATACCGACCTCAGCCAGAAACCGGACGTCTACGAGTTGATCCAGGGGGAAGTCGCGCGGGTGAACACGAGCCTGCTCGAGGACGCGGCGCTGCGCGGCGCCCAGATCAGGAAGTTCCTGATCCTCCACAAAGAGCTCGACCCCGACGACGAGGAGATCACGCGCACGCGCAAGGTCCGCCGCGGCTATGTCGCCCAGAAGTACGCCGCGCTCATTGAGGCTCTGTACGCCGACGAGAGCCATATCGAAGTGGAGGCGAAGGTCACCTACGAGGACGGACGCACGGGGACGGTCCGCGCCAACGTCGCCATCCGCGACGTTGCCGCCGCGCCCGCGGGAGCGGCGGGGTGAGCGTGGTCGTTCGCCCCGACACCGCAAGCGGGCCCGGACGCGCGGCGGGTACGGCGGCGGCGCCGCTCCTCGAGGTCGACAACGTGAGCGTGCGGTTCGGCGCGCTCATGGCGCTGAACGGCGTCAGTCTCGAGATCGCGCGCGGTGAGATCCTCGCCATCATCGGCCCCAACGGCGCCGGCAAGACCACGCTCCTGAACGTGATCAGCGGCTTCTACCAGCCGTCGGAGGGGCGCATCCTTTTCGAGGGGCGCGATCGCACGCGCTTGCGGCCGGCCGACGTCGCCGCCCTCGGCATCGCGCGCACGTTCCAGAACGTCGCCCTCTTCAGGGGCATGAGCGTCCTCGACAACATCATGACGGGCCGGCTCCTCAAGATGAAGGGCAGCTTTCTCCTGGAGGCGCTGTACTGGGGACCGGCCAAGCGCCAGGAGCTCGCCCACCGCGCGTACGTCGAGCGCATCATCGACTTCCTCGAGATCCAGGCCATCCGCAAGACCCCCGCGGCGCGCCTGCCGTACGGTCAGCAGAAGCGGGTGGAGCTGGCGCGCGCGCTCGCGGCCGAGCCCACGCTGCTTCTCCTCGACGAGCCCATGGCGGGCATGAACGTCGAGGAAAAAGAGGACATGTGCCGGTTCATCCTCGACGTCAACAGCGAGTTCGGGACCACCATCGCGCTCATCGAGCACGACATGGGCGTGGTCATGGACATCTCCGACCGCGTGGTGGTGCTCGACTACGGGCGGAAGATCGCGGCGGGGACGCCGGACATGGTGCGCAAGGACCCGGCCGTGCTCGACGCCTACCTCGGAGTCGATCATGCTTGAGGCGCTGCGCGCCGTGTTCGCGGCGCCGTTCCTCGACATGGCGTCGTCGCCGACATTCCTGGTCGAGGTGCTGCTCGGCGGCATCGCGGCCGGGCTCATGTACTCGCTCGTCGCCCTCGGTTTCGTGCTGATCTTCAAGGCGTCGGGCGTGTTCAATTTCGCGCAGGGCGTGATGGTGCTCTTCTCCGCGCTCACGCTGGTGGGCTTGATGGAACGCGGGCTCCCGGTGGTCGTCGCCCTCGTGCTGACCATGGCGGTGATGGTCGTGCTCGCGTTCGCGATCGAACGCATCGTGCTCCGCCCGCTTGTGAACCAGGAGCACATCATCCTGTTCATGGCCACCATCGGCCTCAACTTCTTCCTGGAAGGCTTTGGCGAGATGCTGTGGGGCGCCAACGTCAAGCGCCTCGACGTCGGCATCCCGGACACGTCGTTCAAGGTGGCCGGCGTCCTCGTCAACCGCCTCGAGATGACGGCGGCGCTCACCGCCGCCGTGCTGGTGGCGGTGCTTGCGGTGTTCTTCCAGAAGACCCGCATCGGCCGCGCCCTCCGCGCGGTGGCTGATGATCACGAGGCCGCGCTCTCGGTCGGCATCCCGCTCAAGACGATCTGGGTGGTGGTGTGGTCGGTGGCGGGACTGGTGGCGATCGTGGCGGGCGTCATGTGGGGAGCGAAGAGCGGCGTGCAGTTCAGCCTCTCGCTGATCGCGCTCAAGGCGTTGCCCGTTCTCATCCTGGGCGGATTCACGTCGGTGCCCGGTGCCATCGCGGGCGGGCTCATCATCGGGGTCGGCGAGAAGCTGGGCGAGGTCTACTGGGGCCCCCTCGTCGGCGGCGCCATCGAGAACTGGTTCGCCTACGTCGTGGCGCTCGTCTTCCTGCTGTTCCGGCCGCAGGGGCTCTTCGGCGAGCGGATCATTGAGCGCGTGTAGCCGGCCGCGTCCGAGCGCCGGCTCCGCCGGCGCAATCCCGTCTGGGGGGAGGCATCGGAAGGGGGGCAACGCCCCCCTCCGAGTGTGATGATCTATAGAGAGGCCGGACAGTTCAAGACGACGTACTCCAGCGACCAGGCGATCTTTCCGATCGTCCAGGACAAGTGGCTCGCGGGCGCGCTCGTCGTCGCGGCGTTTCTCGTGCCGCCGCTCGTCGCCGACGAGTACTGGCTGCAGGCAGTCCTGATCCCGTTCCTGATCTACGCCCTCGCCGCCATCGGTCTGAACCTGCTCACGGGCTACGCGGGCCAGCTCTCGCTCGGCACCGGCGGCTTCATGGCGGTGGGCGCCTATGCCGCGTTCAAGCTGACGACGGCCTTCCCCGCGCTCAACATCCTCGTGGTGATCGTGCTCGCGGGCGTGATCGCGGCGCTCGTCGGTGTCGTGTTCGGCATCCCGAGCTTGCGCATCAAGGGGTTCTATCTGGCGGTGGCGACGCTGGCCGCACAGTTCTTCCTGGTGTGGCTCTTCAACAAGGTCCCGTGGTTCGTGAACTACGCGGCGTCGGGGACGATCACGGCGCCGCCGCGCACGGTGCTCGGCGTCATGGTCACCGGCCCGCAATCCACGGCGGGGGCGCGCTACGTGGTCGCGCTCGGCATCGTGGCCCTCTTCGCGCTCACCGCCAAGAACCTCGTGCGCGGACGGATTGGACGGTCGTGGATGGCCATCCGCGATCGCGACATCGCGGCGGAGATCATCGGGGTGCGACCGCTCCGCACGAAGCTGCTCGCGTTCGCCATCAGCTCCTTCTACTGCGGCGTGGCGGGAGCGGAGTTCGTCTTCCTCTACCTGGGCAGCGCGGAGACGCTGGCGTTCGACATCACGCTCTCGTTCCTGGTGCTGTTCATGATCATCATCGGTGGGCTGGGGAGCATCCTGGGCTCGTTCCTCGGCGCCGCCTTCATCGTGCTCGTGCCCATCTTTCTCACCAACGCCCCTCACATGGTGGGGCTCGCGCTGCCGGTCGCGCTCCAGAAGCAGATCGAGCTCATGGTGTTCGGGGCCCTCATCATCTTCTTTCTGATCGTGGAGCCGCATGGTCTCGCCCGGCTGTGGCAGATCGGCAAGGAAAAGCTGCGGCTGTGGCCGTTCCCGCATTGAGACAAAGGAGGAGCTGATCATGACGTTCCGTGCATCGGTGGCTGCTCTCGCCCTCGCGCTTGCCCTCGGCCCGCTCGTGGCCGGCGTGGCCGCGCAGTCCCGCGAGGTCTTCATCCCGCTTCTCGTCTACCGCACCGGGCCCTACGCGCCGAGCGGTATTCCGATCGCCAACGGCTTCGTGGACTACTTCAATCTCATCAACGAGCGCGACGGCGGCATCAACGGCGTGAAGCTCGTCTGGGAGGAATGCGAAACCCAGTACGACACCAAGCAAGGCGTCGAGTGCTACGAGCGGCTCAAGGGCAAAGCGGCGGCGGTGGTGAATCCGTACTCGACGGGCATCACGTATCAGCTCATCCCGAAGGCGCCCGTCGATCAGGTCCCGATCCTGTCCATGGGGTACGGGATGAGCGCGTCCTCGGATGGCCGCTGGTTCCCGTGGGTCTTCAACTTCCCCACCAACTACTGGAGTCAGGCCTCAGCGGTCGTGCGTTATATCGCCCAGCAGGAGGGTGGGCTCGACAAGCTGAAGGGCAAGAAGATCGTGCACGTCTTCCACAACAGCCCGTACGGGAAAGAGGCGAATCCCACGCTGGAGACGCTCGCGAAGCAATACGCCTTCGAGCTCACGCTCCTTGCCGTGGACCATCCGGGGCAGGAACAGGGCGCCACGTGGCTGCAGGTCCGGCGGATCAATCCCGACTGGATCTTCATGTCTGGCTGGGGCGTGATGAACCAGGTCGCCGTCAAGGAGGCCGCATCCAAGGGTATCAAGATGGATCGGTTCATCGGCAACTGGTGGTCGGCCAACGACTCCGACGTCGTTCCCGCGGGTGAAGGCGCGAAGGGCTACAAGGGCTCCACGTTCCACGCCCCCGGCACCACCTTCAAGGTGCACCAGGAAATCGTGAAGCACGTGTACGACAAGGGCAAGGGCGCCGCCAAGAAGGAGAGCATGGGGGAACCGCTCTACAACCGCGGGATCGTGAATGCCGCTTTCGTGGCGGAGGCGTTGCGCACGGCGATGGCGAAGTACGGCAACAAGCCGCCCACGGGTGAGCAGGTCCGCTGGGGCTTCGAGCACCTGAACCTCACCGACAAGCGCCTTGACGAGATGGGTATGAAGGGCTTCACGCACGCGGTGAAGGTGACGTGCGAGGACCATGAGGGCAGCGGGCCCATCCTCGTCCAGCAGTGGGACGGCAAGAAGTGGAACGTCGTCTCCGACTGGATCGCGCCCATGCGCGAGATCGTGCGCCCGAAGATCGAAGAGGCGGCGGTGCAAGAGGGTGGCAAGCTGCAATACACGATGCGCGACTGCTCCAAGGAGAAATAGCGGCGTGTCCGTCGCACACGAGACCGCGCGGCCGTTGCTCTCGGTGAACAACATCGAGGTGATCTATGACCACGTGATCCTCGTGCTGCGGGGCGTGTCGCTGCGGGTCCCCGAGGGGGGCATGGTCGCCCTCCTCGGGGCCAACGGCGCCGGCAAGAGCACCACGCTCAAGGCCATCTCGGGGCTGCTGCGGACCGAGCGTGGCGAGGTCACCAAGGGCAGCATCGAGCTCCAGGGGAAGGCGATCCACCACCGTGGCCCCACCGACATCGTCACCGGCGGCGTCGTGCAGGTCATGGAAGGCCGCCACGTGTTCGAGCACCTCACGGTGGAGGAGAATCTCCTCACCGGCGCCTACACGCGGCGTGAGAGCCGCTCCCTCAAGCCCGATCTCGAGCGCGTGTACGAGTATTTCCCGCGGCTCACGGCGCGCCGGCAGGTGAGCGCGGGCTACATCTCCGGCGGCGAGCAGCAGATGCTTGCCATCGGGCGCGCGCTCATGGCGCGGCCGCGCCTGATGCTGCTGGACGAGCCGTCGATGGGGCTGGCGCCGATGCTGGTGAAGGAGATCTTCGAGATCGTGGCCCGGCTCAATCGCCAGGAGAACGTCTCCGTCCTGCTCGCCGAGCAGAATGCGACCATCGCCCTCCGCTACGCGCAGTACGGCTACGTGATGGAAAGCGGCCGCATCGTGCTCGACGGCGACGCGCGCACCATCAGCGACAACGAGGACATCAAGGAGTTCTATCTCGGGCTCACGGGCGTCGGGCAACGCAAGAGCTACCGCGACGTCAAGCACTACCGCCGTCGCAAGCGCTGGCTCTCATGAGCGACGACGTAACGCGGGATCGCTCGATCCGAGCACCGGCTCCGCCGGCGCAATCCGGTCTGGGGGGAGGCATCGGAAGGGGGGCGAAGCCCCCCTCCGAGATTCCACTCTCCGAGATCGAGCTGAAGATCGTCGAGGTCTCGAAGTCGTTCGGGGGCGTGCAGGCGGTGAACCAGGTCAGCCTCGACGTCCGCGCCCGCGAGATCCTCTCCGCCATCGGCCCCAACGGCGCCGGCAAGACCAGCCTGCTGAACATGATCAGCGGCTTCTATCATCCCGACCGCGGCCGCATCCTGCTCGAGGGCCGCGACATCACGCATCTCGCGCCGAACCGCGTGGCCGCCCTCGGCATTGCCCGCACCTTCCAGAACATCGCGCTCTTCCGCGGCATGACCGTGCTCGACAACTTGATGCTCGGGCGGCACGTCCACATGAAGTCGGGTGTGCTGAGCGCGTTCGCGTACTGGGGGTTCGCGCAGAAGGAAGAAGTCGCCCATCGCCGCCGCGTGGAAGACATCATCGAATTCCTGAAGATCCAGGACCTGCGCCGCCGTCCCACCGGCTCGCTCCCGTACGGGCTGCAGAAGCGCGTGGAGCTCGGGCGCGCGCTCGCGCTCGACCCCAAGATCTTGCTGCTCGACGAGCCCATGGGCGGCATGAACCAGGAAGAGAAAGAGGACATGGCTCGCTTCATCCTCGACGTGAACGAGGAGTGGCACACGACCATCATCCTCATCGAGCACGACATGGGCGTGGTGATGGACATCTCCGACCGCGTGGCCGTCCTCGACATGGGCCAGAAGATCGCCGAAGGCACGCCGGACGAGGTGCGCGTGAACCCGCTCGTCATCAAAGCGTACCTCGGCGAGACGAAGTCACGAACGCCGGCGAGCACCGGAGGGGCGCGATGAGCGATTCGCAGACGCTGCCGCGGCTGCTCTTGAAGAACGCGGCCGAGATCGGATCACGGCCCGCCGTCCGCGAGAAGGATCGCGGGATCTGGCAGTCGTCCACGTGGCGGCAATCGATGGAGCAGGTGCGGGACTTCGCGCTCGGCCTCGCCGCCCTCGGCTTCGTGCGCGACGACAAACTCTCGGTGATCGGCGACAACCGGCCGCGCCTCTACTGGGCCCAGCTCGCCGCGCAGGCGCTGGGCGGGGTCGCGGTTCCCGTCTACCAGGACTCGATCGCCAAGGAGCTCGCGTACGTCCTCGACCACGCCGAGGTGTCGGTGGTGGTGGCGGAGGATCAGGAGCAGGTGGACAAGATCCTTTCCCTCAAGCGCGCGCTCCCGCGCCTGCGCGCCGTGATCTACGACGACGCCCGCGGCATGCTGCAGTACCGGGAGGATCTGCTCGTGTCCTTCATGGACGTCCAGGCCCGCGGGCGCGAGTTCGCGCGCACGCATCCCGGGTACTTCGAGGCGGAGATCGCGAAAGGCTGTGCCGACGACGTGGCGATGATCGCCTACACGTCGGGGACGACCGGTAACCCGAAGGGTGCCATGCTCACGCACGGCAACGCGCTCTCGACGGCGAAGACCTTCATGGAAGCGGAGGACGTCCGCCGCGACGATGAGTGGCTGGCGTACCTGCCCATGGCGTGGGTGGGCGACGCGTTCTATACGCTCGTGCTGAGTCTTGTCGCCGGCTTCACGATCAACTGCCCGGAGAGCCCGGAGACCGTGCAGCGCGACCTGCGCGAGCTCGGGCCCACCACCGTGCTCGCGCCCCCGCGCATCTGGGAGAACATGCTGACCTCCGTCCAGATCCGCGCCGCCGACGCCTCCGGGGTCAAGCGCTGGGTCTTCGAGCGCTTCCGCGCCGTGGCCGAGCGCGCAGAGACGTTGCGCGCCGACGGGCAGCGCGTGCCGCTGTCGCTTCGGCTGGTGCGCGGGTTCGGGGAATTCTTCGTCTACGGGCCCGTCCGCGATCAGCTCGGCCTGCGCCGCGCGCGCTGGGCCTACACGGGCGGCGCCCCGCTCGGACCGGAGACGTTCCGGTTCTTCCGCGCCTTCGGCGTGAATCTCAAACAGGTCTACGGGTCCACGGAAACGAGCGCGCTCGTGTCCATCCAGCCCGACGCGGAGGCGAACCCGACCACGGTGGGACGGCCGTGCCCCGGCATCGAGGTGCGCATCGCCGATCGCGGAGAAGTGCTGATCCGCAGCGCCGGCGTGTTCAAGGGCTACTTCAAGGCGGAGGACGCCACGCATGCGGTGATCGACGATGACGGCTGGTTCCACACGGGCGACGCCGGCTTCGTGGATCCGCGCGGCCACCTCGTGATCATCGACCGCGCCAAGGACGTGGGCGCCCTCGCCGACGGGACGCCGTTCGCGCCGCAGTTCATCGAGAACAAGCTGAAGTTCAGCCCGTACATCCGGGAGGCGGTGGCCTTCGGGCACGAGCGCGCGTTCGTGGCCGCCATGATCGCGATCGACCCCAACACCGTGGGGAGCTGGGCGGAGCGGCGCGGCGTCGCCTACACCTCGTACATGGACCTGAGCCAGAAGCCCGAGGTGCGCGCGCTCATCGGCGACGAGATCCGCAAGGCGAATGCCACGCTACCGGAGGCGACGAAGATCCGGCGCTTCCTCCTTCTGACCAAAGACCTCGACGCCGACGACGCCGAGGTCACGCGCACCCGCAAGGTGCGGCGACGGTTCGTGGCCGAGAAGTACGCGGCGGTCGTGGACGCGTTCTACTCCGGCAAGGACGAGGCCGAGCTGATGACGGCCATCACCTACGAGGACGGTCGCCAGGCGACGATCCGGTCGCGCGTGCACGTCGAGGACGTGGAGGGAGCGGCCGTCCATGTTTGACTGGCAGTTCTTCGTGCTGCTGATGTCCAACGGCGTGCTCATCGGGCTCATGTACTCGCTCATCGCGCTCGGCTTCGTACTCGTCTACAAGGCGACGGACGCCATCAACTTCGCGCAGGGCGAGTTCGTGATGATCGCCGGCTTCGTGGTGGCGGTCGCGCTCGGCGCCTACGGCGCGCCCCTCTGGCTGTCTGTCGCCATTGCCCTCGCCGGCATGGTCGTGTTCGGCTTCGCGCTGGAGCGGGTGATGCTGCGACGTCTGATCGGTCGTCCCATCGTGGCGGTCGTGATGGCCACGATCGGCCTCGCCGCCATCCTGCGCGGCGTCGGACCGCTGGCATGGGGCGCCGACACCAAGTCGCTCCCGCTGCCGATCCCTGACGAGCCGATCGTGCTCGGGCCGCTCTTCATCCCGCCCATCCAGGTCGCGGGCGCCCTCGTGAGCCTGCTTTTCCTCGCCGCCTTCGGCTACTTCTTCCTGAAGAGCAGGAAAGGTATCGCGATGCGTGCGGTCGCGGACAACCAGCAGGTGGCGATGGCGATGGGCATCAACGTCGAGCGCTACTTCGGCCTGGCGTGGGCGATGACCGGGATCGTCTCCGCGCTGGGCGGCATCATCTGGGGCAGCCTCCTCGGCGTGGACGTGCACCTCTCGCTCGTCGGGTTCAAGGTCTTTCCGGTGGTGATCCTGGGCGGCCTCGACTCCATCCCGGGCGCGGTGATCGGCGGATTGATCGTGGGCATCGTGGAGAACGTAGCGGCGGGCTACATCGATCCGTACGTCGGGGGCGGCACCAAGGACTTCGCGCC
>Ga0114129_10002739_pt1 | contig 24560 bp, 17 predicted proteins | sample RhiMetdeltSRZDD1_FD_80071 | JGI IMG/M metagenome (GOLD analysis project Ga0114129, IMG submission 80071) | Populus rhizosphere microbial communities from Tennessee, USA - Rhizosphere MetaG P. deltoides SRZDD1 (version 2) (version 2) | ecosystem: Host-associated > Plants > Roots > Rhizosphere >...
ATCCGGAGACTGGGGAGCCGTTTCCCAGCAACATCATCCCGCAAAAACGATTCAACCCGGTCGCCGCATCGGTACTTTCGCAATGGCCTGCCGCTAATGTTCCCGGAATCGGGCAGAATCGTTCCGATACCGCAAGCCGAATCGACGATGAGAATGACATTTCGACTCGAATCGATCATCAATTGACCGAAGGCACGCGCATAACGGGGCGGTACAGCTACAGCGTCGCCCGCGTTCTGGATCCATTCCGAAACGAGACCGTCGGCGGCGCGAACCTTGGCGAATTCGGCCAGATTACCGATCGTTTGCGAACGAACGTTGGCGCGAGCTTCACGACCGTGAAGGCCTCAAGATTCGTTAATGAGTTCCGTTTTGGATACAACCGCTTCAATCAGCCGCAGATACCGGTAAACAATGGTCCGGCTACGCTGGTGCCTTTGCAAGGGTTCGTCAAAACGTTCCTGCCGTTCAACGTCAGCGGATTCGATCAGATCGGCAGCGCCGGGCAATTCAAGCGCGTTGTCAACGTGTACAACTACATTGACAACATTTCACTGAGCGTCGGCAACCATCAGTTCAAGTTCGGCGGCGACATCCGGCGGTATTTGTTCAATGCGTACACAATCAATCCAAACTCGTTCACATTTGACGGAAGCCGGACTGGTAACGCGTTCTCAGATTTCCTGCTCGGATTACCCGCTCAGACAGTTTCCATTACCGGTGATCCCCCCGGCAACCCACGGAAATTGGAGATAGCGATCTACGCGCAGGACGATTGGAAGGCGAGTTCGCGGCTGACAGTGAATTATGGTTTGAGATGGGAGTTTTACAACCGCATCAAGGAGAACGTAAACAAACAGTCCACCTGGTCGGTAAGTTGTAATTGCATTCTCATCGCCGGCCAGGGCATCAGCGAACGGCTGGTAGACAATGACCTGAATAACTTTGCCCCTCGATTCGGTTTTGCCTACCGGCCTTTTGCCAGCGAAAAGCTTGTCGTTCGCGGATCGACCGGCATCTACTACGACAACGACATGCGGCATAACTTTGAGGTCATCGGCAATCCGCCGTTCGTTCTCAACCGGACGTTTCTGGCCTCGCAGATACCGGGGTTGTCAATGAACGATCCCTTCCCGGCAGGCACAGGCGATACGACGCTCAATCCTTCGGCGTTCTCGCCGCATTACGTGGACACGTATGCCCAGCACTTCAATTTCGGCATTCAGAGGGAACTAAGTCCGGGTTTGCTTCTCGACGTTTCGTATGTAGGGAATCACACGGTGAAAGCCCGTCGAATCCGGAATGTGAACCAGGGCATCAACGGCGTCCGGCCATACGCCGGGTTCGGCAACATTTCACTCTTTGAACAGGCGGGAAGCTCGAAGTACAGTTCGCTGCAAACCCGCGTCGAGAGGCGGTTCGCACAGGGACTTTCGTTCATAGGGTCTTACACCTGGGGACATGCGATTGACGATCGTCCGGGCCAGGGCACAGCCAGTTCCGTACAAAACAGCTATGACTTTCACGGTGAACGCGGCGACGCCGACTTCGACGTGCGGCACCGATTGACCATCAGCAGTGTTTACGAGATTCCGGTTGGCGCGAAAAGACGGTTCGGATCGGACTGGAATCGTGCAGCGCAGTTTATTCTCGGCGGGTGGGGAATCAACGCGATCGGAACATTCCAGGGCGGCCGCCCATTCACGGTCTCGCTGACCCAAAACGTAAGCCGCTCGCTCAACAGCGCAGGCTCGGATCGTCCCAATCTCGTCCCTGGCGTGAGTCCGGTGCCTGATAATCAGGGACCCGATAACTGGATCAACCGGTCGGCTTTTACGATGCCCACTACGGGAGACTTTGGAACGGCGGGCCGCAATATTGGCCGAGGCCCGACGACAACGAATATCGATCTGTCGTTGGTCAAGAGTGAGCCATGGGGAAAGAACGGGAGAATCCAGTTCAGGGCGGAGTTCTTCAACATAATGAACCACCCCAACTTCGCACTGCCTAACGCGAGGTGGGACGCACCAACCAATTTCGGCAAGATTACCCAAACGATTACGGCCGAGCGCCAGATCCAGTTCGGCGTGCGTTTGGAATATTAGAGTTCGCAGGCAAACCCAATTGGACCTGGTGTTTCATGTCGAAAAGCGATTGCCGTTCAAATCCGGATTTTGGAAGACACATTTCAGCGCTGTAATGGCCCGAAAACTGGTGGTATGGACCGTCAAGCAACGGAAGATTGAAGTCCGCGAGTTCGACAAGTTCGGATTCGGCGTCATTGCGATTTCGCGCGATGTCGTAAGCCCACTTCGCCACGACCTAGGCCTTCCGGCCTGGCCGCGTGGTCCCTGTGATGATACTGATTCTAGTCATTCTGCTTTCCTCATGTGAATTGTGATTGTCAGTTCCTAACAGGTTTGGTTGTGCAATAGAACTTCCGATCACGAAATCGACACCAGCTCGGCTCAGACTAGAAAGTCGGAATGCAAGACAGAGGCCTTACTAAATCGACAAATTCGGCCCTTCAATTCTGTTCGACGGTGCCATTCGGCCAGCAGGTGCCAACACTTCAGCACAGACGGCCCTGTCGTGACCCCTTCTCTCTCACACAGCCACGGATAGTAATTTCAAGTGAAGTGGGCCGCCGATCCGGTGTCGTCTTAAGCTGCTTTACGTTGAGTTGCGCGCGGGCAGGTCGGACGCTGCAACTTTCCTCTGATCTGAGGCAACCGAAGGGAGATAATATATTTAGCGCGAGTGTGGCGATGGACATTATGCGAACACACCCGCTCACAACTATCGGTGGGCTACGGTGGGAGAACCCGTTTTTCGTCCTTCCCGACCAGTTTCTCGAGAAAATTCGTGAATCACGGTCAACTCGGCTGCCGCTGGCTATTGAACAGCTCAAAGGATCATGAATCACTCCGTTGAGGATGACCGCTTACGTGCAACGATCAGGAATCTCCTGGCGCTTTCGGCCATCCCGGAGGTGAGGATCGGTAGAGAACCACCCTCCCACGCCACTGAGCTGGTCGATCTGCTAATCGAATCGCTGCACCTTGATTTCGCCTTTGTGCGCTTGTGCGATCCCGAAATGCACCAGATCGTCGAGGCTACCCGCGGCGACGCTTGGAATACATTTCCGGAATGGCTGCAGCAGCGGCTCGCCGTGTCGGTAATTTCTCGCAAGGAAGTAGTGAACCAAATTTGCGGTCCCGAAGAATCCTGTTACGGTATCGTGATTCCAGTCGGTGTAAACGGCGAACGTGGTCTCGTTGCCGCAGCGTGTTATCGCCTGGATTTTCCCGACCAAACTGATGAACAGTTGCTTTCGTTGGCTGCCAACAGTGCCGCCACGGCATTTCGCAATGCGAATCTTATCAACGAGCTGCGCAACGCCCAAAAAGCGCTGCGCGATAAGGAACAAGAGCTTCGCACGGCCTGCGACGAATTAGAAATTAGAGTGGCGGACCGAACTTCCGAGCTAACCCGGAGCGTAAGAGAGCTTCGCGACGTGCTCGATATTATTCCGGCGATAGTGTGGAGTGCGCTGCCGGACGGCGCGAATGCTTACGTGAACAGCCGATTCGTGGAGTACTCGGACATACCAGCAGAGCAGTTGGCTGGATCAGGTTGGCATGCCGCGACTCACCCCGATGATCTTCAGCGGCACGAACGCAAGTGGCTAGCGTGCGTTCAAACAGGCAACGTTTTTGAGGACGAAGTGCGTTTCCGCCGCGCGGATGGGCAATACCGCTGGCATTTGCAACGCGGCGTGCCGCTTCGAGACGAAGATGGAAACATCGTCAAGTGGTATGGTGTCGTGACCGACATCGAAGATCGCAAGCGCGCCGAGGAAAGAATCCGGGAGCAGGAAACTGAACTACGTCAAATCCTGGATTTGGCGCCTCAGTCGGTGGCTGTGGTAGGAGCGAAGGGCGAACGCCTGTTTGCCAACCGAGTGTTACTCGAAATGAGAGGGCTTACTTTCGAGGAGTGGCGGAATAGGCCTACTCCTGACCTATCTTTCCTTCATCCAGACGATCGGGAACGCTTCGCCAGAGTCTTTGAGACTGATTTCAATCGTGGAGTTCTGACCTCAATCGAAGTGCGGGTACGCAGTAGTGACGGGACGTTTCGCTGGTTCCTGCACCACCACAACCCATTGCGCGACGATCACGGACGCGTCACTCGCTGGTACATGGTAGGAATTGATATTGACGACCGCAAAAGGGCAGAACAAAAACTTCAGCAGGAAAACATAGCCCTTCGCGAGGAGATCGACAAGGCTTCGATGTTCGAGGAAATTGTCGGTGCATCGAGGCCTCTGGAGGACGTTCTGTCCCGGATTGCAAAAGTCGCTCGGACCGACTCCACAGTTCTGATTACCGGGGAAACCGGCACAGGCAAAGAACTCATAGCCCGGGCCGTTCATAAACGATCCCAAAGATCTGGTCATCCCTTCGTGAGTGTGAATTGTGCCGCGCTTCCTCCCACGCTGGTTTCTTCGGAATTGTTTGGCCATGAAAAGGGAGCCTTCACCGGAGCCACCCAACGTCGGCTTGGCCGCTTCGAAATGGCTGACGGCGGAACGATTTTCCTGGATGAAGTTGGCGAACTTCTACCCGACACACAGGCGTCGTTATTGAGAGTGCTACAGGAACGGGAATTTGAGCGAGTGGGGGGAGGGCAGCCCATTCGGATCGACGTTCGCGTAATTGCCGCCACGAATCGCGACTTGAATGCCGCCGTAGCGAATGGGGACTTCCGACAGGATCTCCTCTATCGGCTTAATGTGTTTCCCATTGAATCGCCGCCTTTGCGCGAACGGAAAGACGACATTTTGATGCTGGTCGAGTATTTCGTGCAGCGCTACGCTAACCGGTCGGGCAGAACTATCCGATCGATCGACAAGAAGACATTGCATCTGTTGCAGTCCTACGACTGGCCTGGCAATATCCGTGAGTTGCAGAACGTGATTGAGAGGTCCATCATCCTGAGCTCTGATGATGTTTTTTCAGTTGATGAGTTGTGGCTATCCAAAAAGACTTCTCAGCGGGCAGTTCGGGTTGAAGCGTTGCCGGCTTTGCGCGTTGAGCCGAGGAGTGAGCGGGAAATTATCGAAGCGACGCTCGCGGAGACTCGAGGGCGGGTTTCCGGACCGTCCGGAGCAGCGGCTAAGCTTCGAATTCCACCATCGACCCTCGAGACCCGGATCAAGGCCTTGAAAATTAACAAACAACAATTCAAATTCGGCTAAACGTCCTTCCCTGAACTTCCCCAGAACGCCGATACGGGATTCGCGGAATTCACGGGATTCGCGCGATTCGCGGGAGCCGGGATCGCCATCCATCGCTGTTTTCTTTTATTTTCATAAACTTGAAAGTGGCAGGAGTTGTGCTCCTGTTAAAGCGGTCGCGAGAGATGATCCGTGCATGGGTCGCACAGACAGACACGGACACCTCGGAGTAAGGAAAAGAAAAAAGGGGGTCAACGGTGGAATCTGCTAATGCTTGCGTTCGCGCTCCACAACAGCCGGGTTCGCCGTCTGCGATCCGTGTGGTGCTCCAGGAACGGGATATTCGTTTGGAAGAACGTTGTAGAGAGCGTGCGCGCATTGTCCACGAATTGCACGACACTTTATTGCAGGGATTTCTCGGTGCATCCATGCTGCTCGACCAGGCGGTGGAACAAACGCCTGCCGATTCGCCTTGTAAGCCCGCCCTTAGGCGCGCTCTGCGCCTGGTCCATCGGGCCATTGATGAAGGCCGCACTGCTCTACATAGGCTTCACCCGGTCGCAACTGTGGCCACGACTCTGGAGGAGGCGTTTTCGGAACTTTGGGACGAAGTCACACCTGGCGCCGGCATACAACTTCGAGTGTTCGTCCAGGGGAAGTCGCGGGCGCTGAAGCCGGCTATCCAAGATCAAATCTTTTTGATTGGCCGGGAAGCGGTGGTCAACGCGTTGCGTCATTCCGAAGCGACAAACATTGAGGTTGAAGTCCAATACCTGCGTCGCCTATTGCGAGTCTTCGTTCGTGACAACGGCCGCGGGATTGATCCTCAGGTGGTGCAAACCGGAAGGGATTCGCACTGGGGGCTTCGCGGAATGCGTGAGCGGGCCGAAAGTATCGGTGCGCGATTCGGTATAACGAGCAGGCCAGGTGCTGGGACAGAGGTCCAAGTCGATATTCCATTTGACGTCGAGGTCAATCTCTTTCCCCCAGCCGACGCTGGCCATGCACACAGTTCACGCACGAACAACAAATAACAAACAACAGATAGAAAGAAATGACTATATGAAAATCGCAACTATCATCGCACGCAGTCTGCTCGGGCTGATCTTCGTCGTTTTCGGGTCAAACGTGTTCCTGCACTTCATCCCCATGCCGCCGCCACCAGAAGGGCCGGCGCGGGAGTTCATGACGGCTCTCTTCGTTAGCCACCACCTGTATGTTATCGGAGCATTGCAGGTCGCAGGCGGCCTTTTGCTGCTCACACGACGCTGGGTGCCACTGGGCTTGACGCTGCTCGGACCGGTCATCGTAAACATCCTTGCCTTTCACGTCTTGATGGCGCCGGCAGGCCTCGGAATGGCTATTGTCGTCACGGCACTTGCGCTTGTCCTGTTTTGGCGTTATCGCGACAACTTCGTCGGGCTGGTGCAGCCGCCGCAACTTGCGCGGCGTGAACAGCCAATCCTGGATGCCCGGTCTCAACCCGCTGCAGCCGCCAACACTTAACGACGTACCGTTACCGATCCAGTACGTCGTAACCCCGATCTAGAAGCTAGAGGAATAGAAGGATTTCCACAATGCCCTGCAGAATAGACCGAGTCGTTAGCGCTGGAAATCTCGTGGTGTTCTTCATAAGCGGCCAAATTACAGGGGAACATGTCGAAATGCTTCGGGGTGTACTGGAACGGGAATCGGGCGGCTTCGCCATCGATCTCAAAAACGTTCTTCTTGTCGACCGAGAAGCTGTGAAACTCCTTGTTCTCAGCGAGGCCAACGGAACAGAACTCAGGAATTGTCCGCCCTATATCCGTGAATGGGTCACGCGAGAGAGGGCACAGACAAACACGGACACGTCGGAGTAAGGGACAGAAAAAATGGTGGTCAACGCGGAGTCTACTAATGTTTGCGGTCGCGATTCACAACGGCCGGGTTCACCCATCGCGATCGCGGTTCAGTTGCGCTGGCAGCGTCTACGAGAGGCGGCTTAGAGTTCCCGGCCGCCGAATTGTCTGCGCGGCAGCTGGCCTCTTGTGATCCTCGACAACTGGGATTTTCACAGGCCGGCCGATCTTTGCGGAGCGATAGAGTGCTTCGATGATCCGAATATCTTGCATGCCCTCTTCACCGGAAGGTTCCGGATCGCGATCGTTAAGGATGCAATCGGAAAAATAAACAAGTTCTGCAGCGAATTGGTCGCGATTACGAACTCTTTTTATAGTCTTCTTGTCGCCGACAGTGACCTCGTACCGCAGACCACCGGCATATTTGTATGCCGGGTCAACGTGGATCTGCCCTTTTTCACCCACAACGCGGTAGGCCCCGACAGCTGTGGCGTTGAAGCTTGTGACAAATGTAGCGAGCCGCTCGCCTTGGAACCGCAGCAGTGCGCCCGTCGACTCGTCAATTTCAGACAGCTTTTGGACGCCGCTGTTGACAGACATGGCAAAGACTTCTGTTGGCTCACTGCGAAAGAGACAACGGGCTGCATTGATACAGTAGACACCGATGTCGTACAACGTGCCGCCACCAAGGTCTGACTGCGTTCGGATGTTGCCCGGACGCACGGTCAGTGAGAAGGAGGAATTGAAGAATTTCGGCTCCCCGATTACGCCTTTTCGAATGAGATCGACCGCACTCAGATTGAGTTCCTCAAAGTGCAGGCGGTAGGCGACCATCAGTTTCACGGCGTGCTTGCGACATGCACTGATCATTCGCTGACATTGTTTTGTCGTGACAGCCATTGGCTTTTCGCATAGCACGTGGACTCCGGCCCTGGCGGCGGCAATGGTGTATTGGGCGTGCATTGAGTTGGGCAGCGCAATATAAACAGCGTCGACCTCTTCTAGACACCGTTCGTACTCGGCGTACGAATATGTCTGGTCTAGCTTGTCTAGCTTGTATTCCTTTGCGATCTCTTTGCGCTTTGCAGGGTCATCACTAACGATGGCGACGAGAGTTGAATTCTGTTTTGCGTGTGCGAAAGCAGGCAGAACCGCGACCTGCGCGATATGTCCGAGTCCGACAACGGCGTATCTAATTTTGTTTTTTCGATTGATCATTGACTTTTACTCAAAAGAACGTCCGCTGGTTGCTGACATATCGGCCTTCACCGTTACTGCGCACGCTGTGCGAACGCGTTGCGCGATTTGCCAGGTGATCCATGACAGTCTTGGGAAGAACGACGCCGAAACTCATGGCTAAAATCACGGTGAACGCGGTCACGCCGTCAGCGATGGTTGCACCCAAGAGATCCAAAGTAATATTCGAGGTGTGTGCGATTTGCATAAGGCCGCTAGCCATTCTGAATATAAAGACACCCGGCATCATTGACACCACGGAGGCAAAGCCGATGGCCGCAAATGGCATCTGGCGACGACGAGCAACGGAAGGTAGGATCAGCCCGACCAACAGACAGGCAACGAAAGCGCCAAATGCTGGGCCGGCACCGAGCCATATCGTCCACCACCTGAGAGCGTGCGCGGTCATTCCGATGGCGATCGGCCATACCAACATTCGCAATGGCATCGAAAAAAAAACACTGAAAGCGGCAACGGCCACGCCGGCGGTAATGATGTCTAGCCACAAGGGAACTGCTCTGCCCGGTTCGCCCACTGGTAACGAGACGCCGACCAGGCTCAGACCCGACAGGAGTCCAGCTGAAATTGTCAGGATTACGACACCAGCGTATAGGAGGCGAGACACAGCAAGGCTAATGCGCGCTACGCTGAGATCCATCATGCCATTGAGCACATGCGGTCCGGGCACGAGAATCATACACGGGCACACGGCAATCAAGCGCAGTGTTGAACTCAGTTGATAACGTACCGCCAAGGCACCAATGATGCCGGCCAACAACGCGGCACAGAGCGGTTGAACAAAAGGGTTGGTGCTGTAGCGCGCCAAGGTACGACGCAGAATCGCTCCGCCAGCCGCACTCGCGACTATGAGCACCACAGACGTGAAATGTTGAACACCATAAAGCAATGACAGCGCAGCCGCGCCGGCCGCGGCGGCAACGGTAAACAGCCAGGTTGAAACGGGCGCCGCGTGCGAAATCGCCTTAATCTTCTCCAAAGCTGCTGACGACATGAGCCGGCCAGCAACAATTTCGTCGATTGCTCGCATTGTGAACGCCACTCGCTCCATGTTCACACCAGTGGGACTCGCAGACGCGAACGAGACCAAGCGGGCGGTTCTTTCGGTGGCCTCAAGTTGCAGTCCATCCCAGCTCGGAATCATCGTTGCGCGTACGCCAAGAGTGTTGCTGAGCCGCTCGGTTGCCAGTACTGTTTCTTCCGTACATTGCCCGTTGACTTGCAGTACTTGAGCGAATGTGAGAACGAGGTCGGACTGTTCTTGCAAATTCATGAACGTTTAAAAAGCAGTCTCGAAAGTGGCGGCGACATATCAAGATGATGTTCGCCCAGGTTGTCAAAAAGCCGTCTTCGGGCCCCGCCTTTCAGAAATCAACATCCTCCGAGCGATGAATCTGAAAGTTCGACTCTAATGAGCAACCCGTATTCCGCATTCGATCCTCGTTTGAGTTGGAGGTTCCTCGCCCTGCGGAGCAGGGGAAGCGGGTCGCGCTGATACCCTCCAAGGAGGGAACTCGGTTGGTCGGGTCATGTGGATTCAAGGGAAGACGCCCACCCCGCAGAATCTCAGATTCGTTTTCCCCGGGCAGCAAAAGATTCTCTCCTGAGCTGTCCGCTAGACCGCTCCCATAACTGTCCAATATGACGTCAAGCCTCCGACAACTGTCGCGAAACTCGACACAACCGACACGAGACTAGACCTGAACGCATCGAAGGTTGGCATTTCGCTTGTGGCGCCCCCGACATCGCGATTTCGCGGACTTCCTCGCGAAATTGCGGCGTATTTCTCGGGAAATGGAGGTGAAAACGTTCATTGGCCAGGCCCTGAAGAAAATGGAACGGCTGATGCACATGTTCAGCGCAAGGAGGGCCGATGATCCGCATAACCGTTAAATACGATAGCGTGACGCAAACTTTTAAACTCGTGGGCCTCAATTTCGAGACTTTGGCGGAAGGGGATGCACTGTTCGATCTAAACCTCCCTTTAATGTCAGAAGAGGCCGAATACGCCGGCGACTTGGCAATGATGGGCAACGCATTCATCGCCCACGCGTGACCAGGGGGAGGAGGCCATGAGATACCTGATCAAAACGACTATTGTTCAGCTGATTCTGATGATGTGGCCGACGCCGCAAACATTTGCGGAGAACGTCGACGAGCGGACTTTCGCGACGGAATCCAAGACCGGTTTCGATCAGGTCTACAACATGGATTACGACGAGGCGATGGGTACGTTTGCTCGGCTTCATTCTCAATATCCACAGCATCCCGCCCCGCCGCTCTACATGGCAACGACGCTGTGGTTGCGCGAACTCCTCCGGCGCGACGACCTTGATCTGAACAAGTTTGTCACGCCGACGTACTTCGACGAACCGCAGAAGCAGGCTATGCCGCTTGAAACGCACCAGCGTTTCGCCGCATTGGTCGACGAGAGTCGCGCCCTCGCCGAGCACGCGCTGGTGAAGGACCCCGACGACGTCGAAGCGCAATACTTCCTAGCCACCAGTTATGGTGTTAACGCCGCGTTTGCAATCACGGTGGATCACAGCAAGATGCAGGCGTTCGAATACGGCAAGAAGTCGTACCGGTTGCATAGCGCCCTGGTGGCGAAACATCCGCAGTATTACGACTCTTACATGACACTCGGGATGTATGAATACATTGCCGGCAACCTGCCCTGGTACGTCAAATGGGTGGCTCGCATGGCCGGATACCACGGCAGCGTCGACAGAGGCTTGCAGTATCTGCGGCTCACCGCGGAAAAAGGGCAGTTTGCGGCCGACGATGCGCGAGTCATGTTGCTCGTGCTCAACGCGCGGGACGCCCGTTATTCCGAGGCAGTGGGGATCGCAGATGATCTGCGTTCGCGGTATCCGCGCGGCTACCTGCTTCCGATCACACGAGCGCAGATCCTCGAAAAGATGGGTTCCAAGGATGCCGCCGCGGCGGCATACCAGCAGGTCATTGCCCAGAGCGATGCGGGAGTTACCAACTTCGACCAGCTGAGGTCCGGTCATGCGCGCTATGAGTTCGGGCAAAAAATGATGGAACTGGACCGCTACCACCTTGCGCTAAGCCAGTTTCAAGCATCGGTCAACTATTCGGGCACGTCCACACGTGACCTCGCCCTTGCCTGGCTGGGCGCTGGACAGGCGCTCGATGCTCTCGGGCGTCGCTCGGAAGCCGTTTCGGATTATCGGTTGGTGTTATCGCTACAGGACTTCGACGGGGCCCACTCCGTCGCTCGGAATTACATCGAACGGCCGTACCGACGGGCACAACACCGATAGGGAAGAAGCGCACCAGAAGAACTTCAGAATCGTCTTCCCGGGGCAACTAGAGATTACTCTTTCCTGAGTTGTCCCATCGACTCCCTGACCATGACTGCCCAATATGACTTCAGGCGTCCAACAACTGTCGCGAACCTCGACACAAGCCGACAGCAGATCAGACCTGAACGCGTTTGCCGTTGGATCGAATTACTTCACGGGTCCCGCACTTTTGGCCGCTTCCAGGCATAACCACGCCTGAGCCCGTTGCGAGCAGAAAAGTATCCATTCCGTGTTGCGGAATGCCCAGTTCGGTCTGAGCGCTCGGCCTTTCGACTAAGTTAATTTAAATTGCGTGCTCTTCGTTCCGTATTCTGGAATGACAGAAGGGCCGTGGGGTGTGCTGGCGCTGACAGTCCTTTTTCTGATAAAGAGGGCAGCGCAGTACAAACCCACATCTTTCTTGAAAGCGTTTTAACGATGCTGAACCAGTCGCAAGTTCTTAATGCAATTGAAGCCGGCAGTGGAATTCTCCGTCTCGAACCTTGCTGGGTCCCTCGTTCCTTCCTCGTTCCGGGCCGGCGTTTGAAACTTCATCCTGACGACATTTACGCATTCGGTGGCCAACGTGGCGGCATCGACGAACGATGGTTTTCTTCCACAACGAAAGCTTCCAACGGGCCTCTGACTCGAGACGACGAAGGTTTGAGCTACGTTCGTCTCGAGGATGGAAGTAAGTTTTTGCTGAAGGATGCCGTCGAGATTGCAGGGGATGCACTTTTGGGTTCCGACGTAATGTCGCGAGAAGGCGGATGGAATATCCTGTGCAAGTTTTTCGACAACCTTGGCCCGATCCCTCATCACATGCACCAGAGCGATGAATTCGCTAAGAAAGTCGGCCAACGCGGCAAGCCTGAGGCGTATTACTTCCCTCCGCAGTACAACGTCGTGCAAAACAATTTCCCGCACACGTTTTTTGGACTGGAGCCCGGAACGACGAAGGATGACGTCGTGCGATGCCTGGAAAATTGGGACAAGGGTGATAACGGCATTCTGAATCACTCGCGTGCATATCGGCTTCAGCCTGGGGCGGGATGGCAAGTGAACGCCGGAATCCTTCATGCCCCTGGGTCGCTCGTGACCTATGAGCCACAAGTCAGCAGTGATGTGTTCGCCATGTTTCAGTCGGAGGTGGAGGGCCGGATTGTCGATTGGGGGCTTTTGACAAAGGATGTGTTAGCCGAATACCACCATGATCTGGATTATTTGGTGAGCATGCTGGACTGGGACGCGAATGTGAATCCCGAGTTTGCAAAGACCAACCAGGTATTTCCAAAGCCCGTCCGCGCAGCCAAAGAAATGGCCGATGCGGGCTATCGCGAGAACTGGATCACTTATGGGACAGGTCACTATTCGGCGAAAGAACTAACGGTCTTTCCAAAACGCACTGTGACTATTCGCGACAATGCCGCCTATGGCCTGATCTTGACACAGGGATACGGAACGTTCGGTAAACATGCTGTGTCCGCTCCAGCCATGATTCGCTTCGGTCAGATGACTCAGGACGAATTATTCGTCACGGCGGAAACCGCCAAGCAAGGTGTTGCCATCCAAAATCTGAGCGATACCGATCCGCTGGTTCTCTTGAAGCATTTCGGGCCTGGGAACGCGGACGCAGAACCGCTGGTCAAGAAAATGGAGGCAAAGCATGAGCACGACTGGAACGAAAAACCAATATCCAAAACTCCATAACGCGATGTGGCCTGGTCTTGTTGGGAAAGGAAGTCCTGGCGCAGAGCCTTTTATTGATCTGGACACGATGCTTGATCTGACGGCCGCGGCTGAAGTGGACGGCGTGCATTTCGACGGCGTCGATATTTTTCTTTTTGAACCGCACGTGAGCATCGATTCAACCAATGACGATCTCAAGCGACTCGCCGATCGCGTTGCACAGCGAAATTTTGTCATCGGATCGCTCGTCGCTCCCGTATGGCCTCCGACCGGCGGAGGCTCGGCTATGGGATCTGTTGAAGAGCGGAAAAAGTTTCTCGCGCAGTTGCGAAAGGCCTGCACGATTGCAAAGAAGCTGCGGGACATCGGTATTCGCCCCTACGGGATCGTTCGTATCGACTCGGCTTGCAGTCCGGCGGAATGGTCGGAAGATCCAGTGGGCAATACGAAGAGGATCGCCGAAACCTTTCGCGAAGCATGTTCGATCGCGGAGAGCTATGGAGAAAGGCTCGCTGCAGAGGGTGAAATCTGCTGGGGCGGCATGCACAGTTGGAAACACATGGCCGAGTTGCTTGTCCTGGTGAACCGCCCGAGGACGCTGGGTCTACAGGCCGATATGGCGCATACGCTTCTCTTCACTCTTGGCTACAACGCTCCGGATGACCGGATTCTGCCTGAAGGCTACGACTGGTCACAGAAGGATCTGCTTTACGACGCGCTTGCGAGCATGACGCGCGTGTTGCGCCCATGGGTGATTGACTTTCACGTCGCCCAGAACGACGCGACGGTCAAGGGTTCCGGATCGCACGACAAGACCGGACGACACTGTCTGCCAAACGATCCCAATGGAAAGATGGACGTAGTTCGCGCAGCCGGATTATGGATGCGCGATAACAACGGTTCACCCACGCGGGCGTTCCAACACATCAACTGGGACGGCTGCATGTTTCCGAATGAAGTAATGATGCGCCCACAAACCTGGCGAAATATCCTTGAAACGATGGTGGCGGTGCGGAATGTTCACGGCTGGAACTAGGGTAATTAGGGAAGATTTCCAAATTCCTCCAATTTCGGAATTTCCCCTTTAAGGTTATGGGCAAGAAGAATCTAAATATCGGTTTAGTCGGTTACGGATTCATGGGACGCGCCCATTCGAATGCATTCCTGCAGACGTCCCGTTTCTTTGATGTGCCCTACCGCACCGTGTTGAAGGCGATCTGCGCCCGCAATTTCGATCGCGTTAAGCCATTCGCAGACAACTGGGGATACGAGTCCATCGAAACGGACTGGCGGAAACTGGTCGAGCGGAAAGATATCGATGTTATCGATATCGCCAGCCCAAATGACACTCACGGTGAGATCGCCATTGCTGCGGCGAAAGCCGGCAAGACCGTGCTTTGTGAAAAACCACTCGGCCGTAATGCGGCTGAAGCGAAGGAAATGACCGAGGCGGTGGAGTCTGCAAATGTCGCGAATATGGTCTGGTACAACTACCGGCGCGTGCCTGCAATCATGCTGTTGAAGAATCTGATCGACGAAGGCCGTCTCGGTCGGATCTTTCACTACCGGGCAAAGTTCCTGCAGGACTGGACCATCTCGGGGGATTTGCCACAGGGTGGTGAAGGACTGTGGCGTCTCGATGTGGCGGTGGCCGGGAGCGGCGTTACTGGTGATTTGCTGGCCCACACCATCGACACGGCAATGTGGCTGAATGGTCCTGTCGCTGAAGTCGTTGCCATGACGGAAACGTTTATCAAACAAAGAAAACATAATCTCACAGGGCGTGTGGAACCCGTCGGCATCGACGATGCGAGCGCCTTTCTTTGCAGGTTCCAAAACGGATCACTCGCGACTTTTGAAGCGACGCGGTATGCGCGCGGTCACAAGGCGCTTTACACACTCGAAATCAACGGCGAACGCGCTTCTGCCATGTGGGATCTTCACGATCTACATCGAATCCAATACTTCGATCATCGCGATGAAGGACAGGTGCGCGGTTGGAAGAGTGTGCATGTGACCGATGGCGATCATCCTTATATGAAACGTTGGTGGGTGCCTGGTCTGCAGATTGGATATGAACATACATTCATTCACCAATTCGCCGACTTCTTGCAAGCACTCGGCGAAGGCAAACAAGCGGCTCCTACATTCAGAGAGGGCCTCTTGACCGATTATGTTACCGACGCTGTTCTGAAGTCTGCGAAGACGCGTCAATGGGAAAGAGTTGGAGCCACAGAAGCATAGGAAGGGCTTTGCATAAAGACATATAGGAGGGGATATGTTTAGGAAGAGGTCGGCCAGCACCATTATGTTGGCAATGCTACTCTTACTTTTTGTCGTCGCGATGGCCGGCAGCCAGCAGCCTCAAGGCCGTGGAAACGCAGGTGGTGGTGGCAACAATAGACCGGAAGTGATTCCATTCGAAGACCACTCCGGCTTTCAGCCCATTTTCGATGGCAAGACGCTCAATGGATGGGATGGCGACCCTACATTCTGGCGCGTAGAGAAAGGCGCCATTGTTGGCGAGAGCACTCCGGAAAAACAGGTCAAGGTCAATACCTTCGCGGTTTGGCGCGGTGGTCAGCCTAAAGACTTCGAGCTCAAACTGGAGTTTCGCATCAACTCCACCAACAGCGGCATTCAATACCGCAGCGTTGAGCTTCTTGAGGTCGGGAAATGGGTCTTGAAAGGTTATCAGGCCGATATCGATTTCGAGAACCAATTCACTGGACAGCTCTATGAAGAGCGCGGCCGAGGTTTCCTCGCGATGCGTGGTCAAGTGTCGCGCCTCATACAAGGCGAAAAACCGAAAGTCATTGCGAATCTGCAAACGGCCGACGAACTCAAGGGCCTAATCAAGGTGAATGATTGGAATCAATTCCACATCATCGCTCGCGGGAATCTGCTGGTTCACATCTTGAACGGCCGCCTTACCGCTGAAGCGATCGATGATGATGTGCAGAATCGGGCCATGGGTGGATTGCTTGGGTTCCAGATGCACGTGGGCGCTCCCATGAAAGTGGAGTTTCGAAACATCTGGTTGAAGAACCTTTAGCAGTAATGTCGGATACCACCTATCGCGGTCGTAGGGCCTCCGTCGTCGGACGTCAAGTGAACATGTCTGCCATTTTTGGACAGCCATGATGTCCAACACTATTCTCCTCGAAGCAAAATCCGTATCGAAGGCGTTTGCCGGCGTGCAGGCGCTGAAGGAAGTGTCATTTGATTTAGTTGAAGGAGAGGTTCATGCGTTGATCGGTGAGAACGGCGCAGGCAAAAGCACACTGATCAAAATCATGACAGGCGCTGTGAAGGCCGATTCCGGAGCGCTTTTTGTGTCAGGACGACATGTGCCGCACAACGACCCTGCAATCGCGCGGTCACTTGGAATCGCCGCCATCTACCAGCAGCCGACCCTGTTTCCGGATCTCACGGTTTCCGAGAACATTTCTCTGGCTCTTGAAACCCGCAGCTGCTGGCGAAGAGTGAACTGGAAAGCCCGATACGCACGCGCAAAGGAACTGCTTGGGCGCATTGGAGCTTCCATAGATCCCGATAGGGTTGTCGCGACTTTAAGTATGCCGGAGCAGCAGTTGGTCGAGATCGCGAAAGCTATCGGCGCTGAAGCCAAGATCCTCATCATGGACGAACCCACTGCGTCGCTGACGGATCGTGAAGTACGGAATCTGTTTGGCGTAATCGCACTTCTACGCACTCATGGCGTTGGGATCGTTTACATTTCACATCGACTCGAAGAGATTTCGTCCGTGGCGGATCGCGTCACCGTGCTACGCGATGGCGAGGCAATCGCGACAAAGCGGAAAGAAGAGATTGATCGGTTGCAGCTCATCAGCCTGATGGCCGGTCGAGAACTTGCATCGGTCTTTCCGAAACGCGACGTAGCCATCGGAGACGTTGCGCTAGAGCTTCGGAACATCGGGAACCGTACCCGCACCCTTCACGATATTTCTATTGTTGTAAGAAGCGGCGAAATCCTTGGTTTGGCCGGACTCGTCGGCGCGGGCCGAACGGAGTTGGCTGAGACGATTTTTGGCCTGACGCCCGCGGATTCCGGCGAGATTCGGTTGAGAGGCGTTCGAGTACGCATTTCATCGCCCTCGCACGCCATTCAGTTGGGTCTTGGCTATGTCCCGGAGGATCGACGCCAACATGGAGTCCTGCTGAATATGCCGGTCACAGTCAATACCAGTCTCGCTAGCCTAAAAGCCGTTTCACGCAGAGGACTGATCGACGCGGTAGAAGAAAGGAAACTTGCCGACCGCTACATTCTACAGTTGAGCATCAAGACGCCGTCGGTGTATGCGGATTTGCAGGCACTGTCTGGAGGTAACCAGCAAAAGGTTGCTCTCGCACGATGGCTCGCGATCAATCCTTCAGTTCTGATTCTCGATGAGCCGACGCAAGGAGTTGATGTCGGATCGAAGGCCGAAATTCATCGTCTTATGGTGGATCTGGCAGAGCGTGGTGTGGCCATCATTATGATTTCATCGGAGCTGCCGGAAATTCTCGGTATGAGCGACAGAATCGCAGTCATGCACACGGGCACGATAGCTGGAGTCCTCTCGAAGGCGGAAGCGACTCAACATCAAATTCTCTCGCTCGCTCTGGGACACTCTTCCCTCGGCGAAGCGGCGCGCATCTGATGATTGTCAGAAGGCATCAAAGGGAAATCTCGGTTGCTCTTGCGATCGCAGTGTTGGCAGCTGTCCTCGCGATCGCCGCGCCCGCTTATTTCGCAGGCGAAAACTTGAGCGATCTTTTCCTGGCGAACATTCCTGTCCTGGTTGTCGCGTTGGGAATGACTTTCGTTATCCTGACGGGACAGATCGATATCTCAGTGGGATCAATTTTTGCAATCTGCGGAGTCGTTGCCGGCGTTTTGGCGAAATCGGGATTACCGCTACCGGTTGCGGCGCTGGGAGCTTGTCTGGTGGGCGCAACATTCGGAGCGATCAACGGTGTTTTAGTCGCTTATATCGGCATTCCATCGATTGTGGTCACGCTCGCGAGTATGGTTGCGTTGCGGGATGCGCTTCGCTGGCAGACGCAAGGCGCATGGATCCAGGAACTACCGGCAAACTTTCAGTGGTTTGGTTTGACTCAAGCCGCGTATCCCAGCGCAATATTCTTGACCGTCGTTTTTCTTGTAGTTGTCTTAGGCTGGGGCTCGCGCAATGCGCGTGCCGGCCGCGCGATTTACGCGACTGGATCGAACACGGAAGGTGCGCGATTGGCGGGCATCGATACTTCCTTGGTTGTCTTTTCCGTTTTTGTTCTGACTGGCACACTGACTGGGTTCGCTGCAGTTCTCAATTCCGTGCGGTTTAGTCAGATCCCAAGTAACACAGGGCTTGGTCTTGAAATGAAGGTCATAGCCGCTGCTATTGTCGGCGGGACAGCAATCACCGGAGGAGTTGGAACCGTCGCAGGGACCATTCTTGGTGTGATCTTGCTGGGAGCCATCGGGCCTGCCCTGACCTTCTTGGGCGTGAGTGCTTATTGGGAACGAGCCCTTCAGGGAGGAATTATTCTAACAGCGGTCATCATCGATGCCGCTCGTGGCCATTTGCATGCGCGGCTGCGAATGCAAACCAGACGCGAAGCGCAAGCGCGCTAGCGTGCAGCCCTCAGAAGGGCGCAGCAATAAAGAAATGGGGCGAGTGCTGCAGGAAGCCGTGCATAAACAATTCAGTTTCCGTATCTTTCCCGCAGGCGTGTGGATTCTCATTGGCGCGCTTTTCGGCGAAGTCGTGATATTTTCCGCGATCGCCGAAAATTTTCTCACGACGAGCAATTTTTTCGAGGTGCTTCGGTTCAGTGTCGAACTCGGCCTGCTCGCGGTCGCATTAACACCCGTAATCATCACCGGCGGCATCGATTTATCAGTGGGGTCGATGATGGGCCTTACAGCTGTGGTCTTCGGCGCGATGTGCCGGGACTGGAATCTGCCGATACCCTTGGCCGTATGCACGGCGCTATTGGTGGGATGCGCAGGCGGCGGCTTGAACGCCGTGCTGATCGCGCGACTCCGTCTTTCCCCACTTATCGTGACGCTTGGAACCTTTTCGATGTTCCGCGGAATTGCGGAAGGCATGACGCACGCGGCAGTAAACTATACCGACTTTCCTAAATCGTTCCTGTATCTTGGGCAGGGCTATGTGGGGGGCGTTGTCCCCACACAGTTGTTTATCTACTGTTTGATATTCGCTGCATACGTCATACTCCTGCACCGTTCGACCATAGGACGAGCCTGGTACGCCATCGGAGCCAACGCGCCGGGAGCCCGTTACGGCGGCATTCCAGTCTCGAAGCGAATCGCTCTCGCCTATCTTCTTTCAGGTTTAGTCTCGAGTTTGGCCGCCATCATCTACGTTGCCCATCTTGGACAGGCGCGCTCGGACGCGGGAACCGGCTATGAGCTCGATGCAATCACAGCTGTCGTTTTAGGAGGCACTTCGGTTTTCGGCGGTCGAGGGAATCTCTGGGGCACGTTGGTAGGTCTTTTCGCTCTTATAGTCCTGCAGAACGGACTCCATCTTGCGGCTTTGCCTTCGGAGCTCACGGGTGTATTAACCGGAACGCTTTTGGTGTTGGTCATCAGCCTCGAGATTTGGATTTCTGGACGAAGCAAGAAGTCAAACCGGTTCAATTTTTTCTCGGTCCCAAAATCCCCAGAAGGAGTGGACGTGAAAAACGGCCAAGTTGCAGTTCTCTGTGCGGCCATCCTGATGGCTGCTGTCGTTGTTGCTGGTACGAATGTATGGCTTGTGAATTCGATTGGACGTGTGTCCGGTCCAGTGAGTCCAACTGCCGGAGACGGGAAACGTCTCGTCATCGCCGTTATGCCCAAGGCCAAAGGTGACCCGTACTTCGTAAGCGCACGCGCTGGAGCCGAGGATGCGTCCCGTGAATTAGGCATTGATTTGATCTGGGACGGCCCGACCGGCCTTGATGCGGCGAAGCAAAATGAGTTGGTCGAAAATTGGATTACACGCCGAGTGGATGCAATCGCAGTTGCAGTTGAAAATAAGGCAGGCATATCCACTGTTCTTCGTAGAGCTCGTGAGCGCGGAATTCACGTGTTGACATGGGACGCAGATGCCGAACCGGATGCCCGAGAGTTTTTCGCCAATCAGGCCACATCTGACGCAATCGCCAATACCCTCACGGACGAGGCTGCGCGGTTGCTGGGAGGTAAAGGGGATTTTGCGATCATCACAGGCGCGCTGACGGCGGCGAATCAGAATGAGTGGATCGCATTCATCAAGAAACGTCTCGATAAATACCCCGACCTTAAGCTGGCGACTATCCGGCCGAGTGACGACGATCGCGACAAAGCCTTCTTGGAAACTCAGACCATCCTGAAAGCATATCCGCAGGTAAAACTGATCATGGCGATTTCAGCGCCGGCGGTTCCCGGCTCAGGTGAAGCCGTTCGCCAGGCTGGGCGCAGGGATGTAAACGTGATCGGTTTATCGCTTCCGAGTATCTGCAAACCCTACGTGCACGACGGCACAGTCCAAACCGTTGTCCTGTGGAGCACACGTGACCTTGGCTACCTTACCGTCTACGCCAGTTCACTGCTCGCGCAGAACAAGATTCCAAGCCGTGTGCAGTCCATCCACGCCGGACGCCTCGGCAGACTTGAATTGCGAGGCAGCGAAATCATTTTGGGTCCGCCGCTGATCATAAACAAGGCGAACATCGACGAATTCGATTTCTAGCACGGCTTGGTCTTTGAGCTGTAGCGCCGTGACTCCCGTTGTCCACATACAGTTCCGTAACGCGGAATGTGGATACCCCATTAGTCCTGCACAAAGTCACATAAGTTCCATGTAAATGGCCTTCTGCATTCCGCGCGTCGGAATCGTCGACACAACGAAAATTTCTTCTTTATGCAATAGCAAACCAAATCCTACTGTCGCTGCAAAAAATTAAACAAAGCCCTCTAACCCCATTGGAGGAAAAACAAATGAATCGTCGATCAGGAACAATTCTTTTCTCTTCGGTTGTGCTACTCGCTCTGTTGCTGACCTGGAGTTGTCGGACATGGGCGCAGGAATTGACAACGGGAAGCATTGTGGGCGTTGTGCGAGATGAGAGCGGAGCTGTAGTCCCCGGTGCATCGATATCCGTGATGAACAAGGCTACTGGAGCGCAGCGGACAGCTCTGAGCAGCGAGACCGGAGCTTTCTCCATTCCCGGTTTGTCACCCGCCCTCTATGACATTCGAGTGGAGCTGACCGGCTTCCGGACTTACGTCGTGCAAGGGCTGGAGTTGAAAATCAACCAGGTTGCCCGTCTAGACGTTCGCCTTGGATTGGGTCAGCTTACGGATTCGGTCAATGTCTCGGGTGGAGCAGTACTTTTGGAAACCGAGACTTCCGCAGTTGGGCAGGTCATCGATCAGGAGCGGGTGAGGGAACTGCCTCTCAATGGCCGGAACCTCACACAATTGGCCAGCATCTCAGCAGGCGTTGCGCCCAAGTCTTTTGAGCGAGGCACGCAATATGGTGGTCGCGACCAGTACGTTACTGTTGAGGGCGGGCGTGACTCTTCCACCAACTACCTTATTGATGGCGTCATGGCTCGCTCGTTACGTTTCAACAATCTCTCGCTGAATCTCAACATTGATGCCGTTCAAGAGTTCAAAGTCAACCGTAACTCCTTTTCCGCGGAGTTTGGACAAGGACAGTCGGTGGTGAGTGCAGTTACGCGATCCGGATCGAACGACTTCCACGGAAGCGTTTATGAATTCCTGCGAAACGACAACCTCGACGCGCGTAAGTTCTTCGACGCGGCTAAGCCCGAGTTCCGTCGCAACCAGTACGGCGCCACCGGTGGAGGACCGCTGAAACGGAACAAGGCCTTCTTCTTTGGAGCATTTGAAGGTTTGCGGGAAGCACAGGGAAGAACATCGTTTGGGACTGTTCCGGACCCCACGCTCCTCACAGGAGACCTTTCGTCGGTCACTACTCCGATCATCGATCCGACGACTGGTCAGGCATTCCTTGGGAATCGAATCCCGGACAATCGTATTTCCAGATTTGCGAAGGGTTACGCCAAATACTTTCCTGCACCAAATAACACGGGCACGAACAACTATCGACGCGTAGCGAATTTTATCGATCATTCAGACTCAGTGACGGTTCGGATGGATCAAACGTTGTCGCCGCGTCACACGCTGTTCGAACGCTATGTTTGGTACCAGGGAAGCAGGATCACACCGGGCGCTTTTACGGATACCGACAATCCGCAAAAAGGACAAAACTTCACAGTACAGAGCACCTTCACGCTGACACCACGGCAAATCAACGAATTCAAACTGGGATACAACCGGGCCATTCACTATGTGCTTCCAATTAATCCCGGCGGAAACCCCGTTGAAGAACTGGGAATCAAGAATCTGGCAGGTAGCACAGACCCAATTAACTATGGTGTTCCCGCCGTCAATATCACCGGCTTCTCCAACCCAGGGAACGGTGGCATCACTCAAGGAGCGATCGAGAACATCTACACAATGGCCGATAACCTGAGCAGCGTTTTTGGAGGCCACACCTTGAAGTTCGGAGTGGAATTGCAGCACCGTCGCTTCTTTCACATTACGGAAGTTCCTCCTCGCGGCACCTTCAGCTTCAATGGCCAGTACAGCAAAAATGCGATTGCTGATTATCTATTGGGAATTGCAAACTCGGTCGGCGGGGCGTCTGGCAGCTCACGTTCGAATTATCGCTCGAATTACTTAGGTGCTTTTGTACAGGAGGATTGGAGAGTCAACCAGCGCCTAAGTCTGAATCTCGGCCTGCGATATGAGTATGGAGCTCCATGGAAAGAGCAGCTGAATCAAGAAGGATATTTTGATCCATCGACGGGTCTGATCACTTTCCACAAACTTCCGTCATTTATTCCTCCCGCTTTGAACGGCCTTTACAACACGCGAGAAGGTTTAGTTCCCGCAGGAATCATCAAGCCGGACAGAAATAACTTCGCGTCACGTGTTGGCTTGGCGTGGCGTCCGGCGGGCGAAAAGACTGTTTTCCGGGCAGGGTTCGGCGCGTTTTACGACAACGTGAATCTAAATGAACTTCAGTTCACGCGACTGGTCGCGCCGTTCTACGCGAATATCACAACGGTGGCGAGCACCGGCACTCCAAACATTTTCGTAGACACATTGTTCCCGAGCTTGAACGAGATCACCCGTTTCCCAGCACCATTCTCAGTGGATCCGAACAATCGCACACCCTACTCGCTGGAATACAACTTTGGCATCCAGCGGCAACTGGCCAACAAATTGCTGCTGGAAGTCGGGTATTCGGGCAGTAACAGCCACAAGCTTTGGAAGCGGTACAACCAGAACCAAGCGGCGTTTGATCCCACGGGAACTATTCCCATTCAGAACCGCCTGCCATTCGCTAATTTCGATCCCGGCATCCTTACTTCGGCCAACGACGCGAACGGAAATTACAATGGCGGTTTCGTAAAAATAGAGAAGTCGTACTCGAATGGGCTGTTTCTGCTGGCCGGCTATACGTTTTCCAAAGCCATCGACAACAACTCAGGGGAAATAGAAGCTAACGACACGCGCGACCGAACGAACAAAGGGTTGGATCGGAGCCGCTCCCGTTTCGACCAACGCCACAGATTCAGCACGAGTTTCGGTTATGCGCTGCCGTTTGGATCGGGCAAGAAGTTCCTCAACGACGCCGGTGGTGTCGCTGGGTTCGTTGTCGGCGGGTGGAATGTTCAGGGAATTGTGTCGTTGATATCAGGGGCTCCATTCAGCATCATGGCGGCGAACGTTCATAATACCGGTTCGTTTGTTCCCCAGTACGCGAACCGGGTTGGCAACGGAACGTTAGAAAATCCAACACCCAATATGTGGTTCGACCTTACAGCGTTCACACAACCCGCCGTCGGCACGCAGGGCAATGCTGCGCGTAATATTCTTGATGGTCCCAGCTTCAGGAATTTCGATTTCAGCGTGAGCAAAAACAATCGATTGTCTGAACGACTGAACATGCAGTTTCGGGCAGAATTCTTCAACATCCTTAACCATCCCAATTTCGGTCTGCCCAACGGCAATATCAGCCAAACGGCTAAAGGCACTATTACGACGGTTGCCGATGGTCGCGACATCCAACTCGGGCTAAAGCTCATTTGGTAGGATCTTTAACCACAAAGACACAGCCACAAAGGAAGACC
>Ga0114129_10002740_pt1 | contig 24558 bp, 26 predicted proteins | sample RhiMetdeltSRZDD1_FD_80071 | JGI IMG/M metagenome (GOLD analysis project Ga0114129, IMG submission 80071) | Populus rhizosphere microbial communities from Tennessee, USA - Rhizosphere MetaG P. deltoides SRZDD1 (version 2) (version 2) | ecosystem: Host-associated > Plants > Roots > Rhizosphere >...
ACGACCTTCTCGAGCGACTCGGCATCGAGGTGGTCGAGCTTGTACGTCGCGCCGAAGCGGTCGCGCAGCGGTGAGGAGAGCCGGCCGATGCGTGTCGTGGCGCCGACGAGGGTGAACCGCGGCAATGGCAGTCGCAGCGTTCGCGCACCCGGGCCTTTGCCGATGACGATGTCGAGCTGATAGACGTCCATCGCCGGGTAGAGGACCTCCTCCACGACGCGCGGCAGGCGGTGTATCTCGTCGATGAACAGGACCTCGCCGGGCTGAAGGTTGGTCAGGATCGCGGCGAGGTCCCCCGCCCGCTCGATCGCGGGGCCGCTCGTGATGCGGATCGGAACGCCGAGCTCGTGGGCGATGACGTTGGCGAGGGAGGTCTTGCCGACGCCCGGCGGTCCATGCAGCGCGACGTGGTCCAGCGGCTCGCCGCGGCCCTTCGCGGCCTCGATGAGGATCCGCAGCTGGCCTTTGACCGTGTCCTGGTTGATGTATTCGTCGTCGGAAAGGCGCTGCGGCCGCAGCGTCGCCTCGAGCGATCGCTCCCGCTCCTCCCGAACGCCGGGGGTGACATCGCGCGGCTTCTTCCCATTGCCCGGCCGCGCGCCGCCGTCCGTCACGCGAGGGCCCGTCGCACGGCGGCGGCGATCCGCTCGGTCGCCGTCGCGCGTGGCACGAATTCGGCCTCGCTCGCGCTGCGCGGCTTCAGCTCGACCTGGTCCTCCTTGAGCGTTCGCTTTGAGACCGTCGCGCGGAACGGGATCCCAATGAGGTCGGCATCGGCGAACTTAACGCCCGCCGTCTCGTCGCGGTCGTCGTACAACACCTCGATGCCCGCGCGCTCCAGGTCGGCAACGAGCGCATCGGCTGCCGCGCGCACCGTCTCGTCGTTCGAGGGAAGCGCGATGACGTGGACCTGGTACGGCGCGACGGCGATCGGCCACAGGATGCCCCTGTCGTCGTGGTGCGTCTCGACGATCGACTGGACGGAGCGCCCCACACCGATGCCATAGCTGCCGCCGACGAACGGCTTCCGCGTCCCGTCCTCCGCGAGGAAGGTCGCGTTCATCTTGTCCGAGTAGTAGGTGCCGTAGGCGAAGATGTTCCCCACCTCGACGCCGCGGACGATGCGCAGCTTCCCATCCTTGCAGCGCGGGCAGACGTCGCCCTCACGAACGTCGTGCACGTCGACCGCCTCGCCGGTAAAGTCGCGGCCGCGGACGACGCTCCGGAGATGTGCGTCCTTCTTGTTCGCGCCGGCGACGTACGCACGCTCGTCGACCGACGTGTCGATCACGGTCCGCACGCGCAGACCCACCGGTCCGATGTATCCAGGTACCGAGCCGGCAGCGGCGAAGTCCGCGTCATTCGCGAACTTGACCTCACTGGTGCCGAGCAGCTTGCGGAGCTTGGCTTCATTCACGTCGCGGTCGCCGGGCAGCACGACTGCGACGACGCTCCCGGACGCATCGCGAAGCAGCAAGGTCTTGAGAAGCCGATCGGCGCTCAGGCTCAGCATCGTCTGCAACGCCTCGATGCTCGTCGTGCTCGGCGTCGCGATCTCGCTGCGTGGCGCGGCGCCCTCCTCACGGATCGGGACGTCCCCCATCCGCGTCGCGCGCTCCATGTTCGCGCGGTAGTCGCACTTCGGGCAGACGACGACGCGGTCCTCGCCGACGTCGGTCAGGACCTGGAACTCGTGCGCGATGTCGCCGCCCATGGCGCCCGTATCCGACTCGACGCTGATCGCGTCGAGGCCCATGCGCTTGAAGATCCGCTCGTACGCGCCGTGCTGCGCCTTGTAGCTCCTCTCCAGCCCGGCCTGGTCGATGTCGAAGGAGTACGCGTCCTTCATCACGAACTCGCGCACCCTGAGCAGTCCGGCGCGCGGGCGTGCCTCATCCCTTCCTTTCGACTGGAAGTGATAGACCATCAGCGGCATCTGCTTATACGACTGGATCTCGCTCATCGCGTGCGAATGGATCGCCTCCTCATGCGTGTAGCTCACCATGAATTCGCGGCCGTTGTGGTCCCGCGTTCGGAATGTGATCGGTTCGAGCAGATCCCAGCGCCCGGTGGACTTCCACAGCTCGGCCGGCGTGAGGACCGGCATCTCCATCTCCTGGCAGCCGATACGGTCCATCTCCTCGCGGATGATCTGCTCGACCTTCTGTGCGACCCGGAAACCGAGCGGCAGCCAGGTGTACAGACCGGAAGCGAGCGGGCGCGCGATCGCGGCACGCAGCATGAGCCGGTGCCCGGGCGTCTGCGCATCGGCAGGCGCTTCGCGGAGGGTGCGTCCGAAGAGCGACGACTGTCTCATTGGGTCAACTCCGAGGGTCGTATTTGGCCGCGCGTGTGCAGTGCCGGCGCCTGTGCGACGCCGGCTAGCGCGGGATTCGGTACGTGGACCCTCGTGAACGCATCGCGCGAATAGTACCCGCCACGCGTGCTCAGATGTGCTCGAGCAGCTCCCATACACGAGCCTGGACGCGGTCGGGGGCTTTGATCCGCGGCGTCCAGCGGCGCGCGACCACGGTGTCCTGACCGCGCCAGCGAGCTTCGAGGGTCGCGAGCATCGCGAGGGCTGGCGCGCGCTCGCGCTCGTACCACTCCTTGATCTGGGCGCGGGCCCTCGGGAGCCGTTGCTGGAACCTTTCGACTCGGACGTGCAGGTCATCGTCGGGGAATCGCTGGCGATCCATTTCGACGCCGTCGGTGAAGGCGACGTCGAGCAGCTCGGCGTCGCGGAAGTCGTTCGCCCGGAACTCGTTCCGCTGTCGCGGAGGATCGAGCCGCTTCCTTTCGGCGCTGGGCGGTGACCCGTGGAAGGTCACGCGCTCCATAGGGCCGGCGAAGCGGCAGCCGATGAACTCGGCGGCCACGGTGTCGCTGTCCTCGAGACGCGCGTCATCGAAGGTGCACCGCTCGAACCGCGACTGGCCGAGCGCCGCGCGCCGGAGATCGGCAGCGTCGAAGCGGCAGTCGCGGAACACGCTGCGAGGCAGCGCGATGAACAGCGGCGCGAGACGGCGATCGAGCTTCAGGCCGCGGAAGTCGCAGCGATCGAAGAGACAGCCGCCAAGCGTGAACTTGTCGAACTGCGCACTGCGGAAGTCGACCGACGTGATCGTCGCGCGATGCAGGGCGACGACGCGCTCGTCGTCAGGCTGCTTAGGTTCGCTGTCCCGCTGGGACACTGCGCCCCGGTGTGAGCTGCCCTTCGTGGGTCAGCTTCGGCGCCTTTTCCGAGTACGGCTCCTTGCCGTTCTCGACGAGGATCTTGTCGATCTCGGCGAGCAGCGCGTCCATGAGCTGATCCTCGGGATAGACACCGACGACCTTTCCCTTGCGGAAGATCGCGCCCTTCCCCACTCCGCCCGCGATCCCGACGTCGGCGTCCTTCGCCTCGCCGGGTCCGTTGACCTCGCAGCCCATGACCGCGACCTTCATCGGCGTGGGGAGCGCGCGCAGACGCTCCTCGGCGACCTTGGCCAGCGGGATGAGGTCGATGTCCGCGCGGCCGCACGAGGGACACGCGACGAGCGTCAGCCCCTGGTCGCGCAGGCCGAGCGATTTCAGGATGTCGAACCCGGCTGTCACCTCCATGACCGGATCCTCCGAGAGCGACACGCGGATCGTGTCGCCGATGCCCTCGTACAGGAGGACGCTCATGCCCGCCGTCGAGCGGATCGATCCGGCCACGAGCGTGCCGGCCTCGGTGACGCCGAGGTGCAGCGGGTACGGGACCGCCTTGGCCAGGCGGCGATAGGCGGCGACCATCGTCGGCACGTCGAACGCTTTCACGCTCACGACGATGTCGTCGAAGTCCAGGTCCTCGAGGATCTTGATCTCCGAGAGGGCGAGGTCGACCATCCGCTGCGACTCATCGCGGACGTCCCCGGGCTGGCGGTCGCCGATCGAGCCGTGGTTCACGCCGATCCGGATCGGCGTCTGCTGGATCTTCGCGCGCTTCACCACCTCGCGCACGCCGTCCTTGTTGTGGATGTTCCCCGGGTTGAGCCGGAGCTTGTGCACCTTCGCGTCGAGCGCCATGAGCGCGAGCTTGTAGTCGAAGTGGATGTCCGCGACCACCGGCAGGATGCTCCGGCGCACGATCTCCTTCAGAGCCTCGCCGGCGCGCTTGTCGGGGACCGCGACGCGCGCGATCTCGCAGCCGACTTCCTGCAGGCGCTCGATCTGCCGGATGGTCGCGTCGACGTCGTGTGTGAGCGTCGTGCACATCGACTGCACCGAGACCGGCGCGCCGTCGCCGATCGCCGTCCCGCCGACCCAGACGCGCTTTGACTTGCGCCGCGGGCGCGGCCCGACGCGGTCTTCCGGGAGGTTCAGATCGATGCTCATCGGCATGCTCACGACATCAAGTGTACGTTCGTCACATTGCTTCACATGTGAGACGGTGTGAAACGTAGCCCCGGTGAGACAGTCGTTTGGCGCTCGGTCGATCGGGACAAACGCATCGTGCAGACGGCTCTGCCCTGGACGGTCGTGCGGCACGACGAGCAGGGCATCGTCCTGTTCATGCCACCAGGGACCAGCTGGCGCGTGTGCACCGGACTGTATGGCGGCCCGCGCGACCGCATGCTGCTCGAGTGGGACGGCGGCTACGCCGAGCGCGTCTGGACTGACACGAACGCCGTCATGTTCCACCGGTTCGGCGACGCGAATTCGCTGTGGCTCGCGCGCGATGACGCGACCTCGAGCCTCGCGTGGTGGTACGTCAATCTTGAGGAGCCGTGGCGCGAGACGGCCGTCGGCTTCGATTCGCGCGACCACATTCTCGACCTGTACGCCGGTCCGGATGGCGAGTGGCACTGGAAGGACGAGGACGAGCTCGCCTGGCAAATCGAGCAGGGCCTGATCCCGCCGGAGCGAGAGGCCGAGCTGCGCGCGGAGGGCGAGCGCGCGCTCGAGCGCTTCCGGCGGCTCGATCCCCCACTCGATCCGTGGCTGGACTTCAGACCGGGTCCCAGTTGGTCGATCCCAGTCCTTCCCGACAACTGGCGTGACTTCGAGCCGCGCTAGGAACTACCGACTTGGAGGTCAACGGCCGCGGCGATTCCACGAAGCGCATGCTCGAAGATGAACGAATCGCTCAGAGGCACCTGGTACCACTTGTGACCGGCGTATGCGGTTCCCGGCCGACGACCCATGAGGGTGAGTTTGAATCCCAATGCGCGGAGCCACTCGGCCATTACGTGTGTCGTGAGCGTCTCATAGACAAAGCAGTGCCCGGACTGGCGGTCGATTCCGCCGATCCTGAATTCGCGATAGCAGATGAGTGTCTCCCATGCATCGACTTCTGAGTCCGAAAGCGGGTGGACTGGCCTTCGGCATCCGTGGAGATCGAGCTTCTCGCCGTAGGGGTCGTTCGGCAACGCAGGCAGGTCTCCGCCGCTTGAGTTCGCGGCGCTCATGCGCTCGCGCCCGTATAGCTTCGGAGGCCCCAGCGCCAGAGCGCGCTCGCGAAGCCCACCGCGAGCACGGTTCCGGCCCCGAGCACCGCGACGGCGATCCAGTCCATGCGGCCGGCGATGACGTTCGCCGGCGCGGTGACGGCGATCCCGATCGGCACGATCGTGCTCAGGGACACTCGTAGCCAGAGCGGATACACGTCCACGGGGAACCGTCCCGCCTCCGTGAAGGCCCAGAAGATGGCGAGCAGGTTCTCGACGCGTACGAACCAGAAGGCGAGCGTCACGAGTCCAAGCAGCAGCGAGTACACGAGCATGATCCCGAACAGCAGCGACAGCACGAAGAGCACCGCGGGGCCGACGCCGATCTCCGCACCGACTTGCACGAGTCCGAAGATGACCACGGCGAGCCCCAGCGCCAGATCGGCGGCGCGCACGACACGGAGATGCCGCGTGCTCACCAGGAACTGCACGTTCACCGGTTTGAGCAGATGGAAGTCGAGCGTGCCGGCGCGGACGTGCTCCATGAGACGCTCGAACGACGGTGAGAACACGAGGTTCACTCCGCCCTGGATCATGTAATAGACGCCGAGCAGCACGATCATCTGCGGCAACGTCCAGCCGTTCATGGTCGTGGTGTGCTGGAACATGACCAGTACCGCCGCGATGCTGGTGCCGATCACCAGGAACATTTCGAGGATGCTCAGATAGAAGTTGCCCCGGTACTCCATCTCGAACTGGAACTCGGACGAGGCGAATGCCCGGAACATCCGCAGGTAGCGGATCATCAGGCGCCGACCGCGCTGTATTCGCGGAGACCCGCCCGCCAGGCGAACCGGAAGGCGATGATCGTGAGTCCGAGCCACACCGCCTGGCCGACGAGGTACAAGAGGCAGCGCTCGAGCGTGACGCCGCCGCGCAGTATCTCCGCGGGGACGGCGAGGATGTACGCGAAGGGCAGCGCGTAGGACACGACCTGCATCCACTCGGGCATGAGCGCGAGCGGCGCGATCTGACCCGCGAAGATGAACGCGGTGCGCTGGAACAGCGTGTTGACGGTATTGATGCGCTGCAGCCAGAACGTCGCCGTGGCGACGACCCAGCCGAGCATGAACGACAGCGCGGCGGCGAGGATGATGCTGGGTACGAAGATCACCAGGTGCCACCACTCGCCGGCCCACCGCACGTTGAAGGTGAGCGCGACGATCACGAGCACGAGGCAGAGCGGCAACAGCGTGGTGATCTTGAAGACGAGGTTCTCCACGACCGAGTAGTGCAGCGGATGAAGCGGACGGAGGAGCTTCGGAGAGAGGCGGCCCTGTCGGATCTCGAATTCGAACTCGAACGAGTTCCACGCGATGCAGAGGTGGTTCACCAGCGTCAGCGCGATGTAGTACGCGGCGAAGTCGCTTGCGGAGTAGCCGCCGACGCTGCCTCCCTGAGCCGTCGCGACCGCCGTCCATGCGGCGAGGAAGATGACCGGCCGGATGATCGAGAACAGCATCCAGAGCAGCGCCTGGATGCGGTACTGCGCCGCGGCCTGGATCTGCGCGACGAGCAGCTGGCGATAGATCCGGATCACGCCGTCGCCTCCGCCAGCGGACGCTCGGACGCGAAGACCTTGTCGATGACCTCCTCGATCGGCGGGTCTTCCACGCTGATGTCCACCAGCTGGTCTCCGAGCTCGCGCACCAGCCGCGCCGTGCGGTCGCCGGCTTGCGCGCGCGGGACGTGGATCGTCGCGACGTTGTCGTTGCTCGTCACGACCTCCCCGAACGCGGCCAGATCCCCCACCGCACCGCGCAGCGTCACGGTGATGCGCTTGTACGGTGCCATCCGCTCGGCCAGGTCCGCGAGCGCCCCGTCGTAGAGCAGCACGCCGCGGTGGATCACGATGACGCGGCGGCAGAGGGCGACGACGTCATCCATGTAGTGGCTGGTGAGGAGGATCGTCGCGCCGCTGCGCTGGTTGTACTCGGCGACGAAGCGGCGGATGCGGCCCTGCATCGAGATGTCCAGGCCGAGCGTGGGCTCGTCGAGGAACGCGACGCCCGGGGAGTGCAGGAGGCCCGCTGCGAACTCGACCTTCATCCGCTCGCCGAGCGACAGCCCCCGCACCGGCTTGTGCAGGAGCGGCTGCAGCTCGAGGAGATCGGTGAGCTCGTCGAGCGTGCGCCTGTACTGGGCGTCCGGGATCGCATAGATCTCTTTCAGCACCAGGAACGAATCGGCGGCCGGGATGTCCCACACCAGCTGCGAGCGGTTGCCCATCAGGAGCGTCATGCCACGCAGGAAGGTCCCGTCACGCCGCCAGGGCACATGCCCCAGCACGGTGGCCTCGCCGCCTGTCGGATGGAGCAGGCCCGACAGCATCTTGAGCGTCGTCGTTTTGCCCGCGCCGTTGGGACCGAGAAAGCCCACGACCTCACCAGGGTCGATGTGGAACGTGATCCCGTCCACCGCGAGCACCTCGCGGTAGCGACGCTTGACCAGCGAGCGGAACGTGGCGGCCAGTCCGGTCTCGCGTTCGGTGACGCGGTAGACCTTCCGGAGCGCGCGCACGTCAACGACGGGCGCATCCATGGGCCGCAGAGCCTACACGGCGACCGCGTGATCCGAATGAGGACTTCGCGACAGTCGGGTCACTCCAGCAGCCGCGCGCGGATGCGCTCCGCGTCGGCGTCTGAAAGTCCGGCTCGCGCAAGGTACTCCTTGGCGCCACCATGTCGCGACCGAAGGTGCGCAAGCGTCGCGAGCATCGTCTCGGCGCGCGCGTCGTAGCCGCGCTCGAGGCGTGCACGCGCCTCATCGTCCGGCGCGGCCGCCAGCGCCGCGGCGAGCTCCGCCGCGAGGTTCGCCACGGACAGCGAGTAGTCCGCGGCGATGTCCGCCTCGTCAACACCGACCAGTGACAGCAGCATCGCGACGGCGATCCCGGTGCGGTCCTTGCCCGCGAGACAGTGGATGACCACGCCACCCGGCACCGCGCTCGCCACCGCACGTGCCATCGCGGCGATCTGCTCGGACCGCCGATCGATCACGAAGCAGTCGCGTTCGGTGCGGGTGCGAGCGAACGGGTCCATCTCGCGCCACAGCTGCTCGCTCTGCTGCGGGATCAAGTGGTAGTCGACGCCGTGCTCGTGCCAGATCGGATCCGGGTCCCTCTCGACCTCCGCCGGCGTCCGTAGGTCGATCACCGTCCGCACGCCGTGAGCGACCAACGCGGCACGACCCCCGTCGTTCAAGCGGCAGAGCTGATCGGAGCGGACGAGCGCACCGCGCCGCACGCGCCGGCCATCGGCGGTCGCAAGTCCGCCGAGATCCCGCACGTTGAGACAGGAATCCCACGCGAGCGCGCGGGTCGTCTCGTTCGCGTTAACCGCCGACGACACGACGGATATCCGCGATGCTGACGACGACCAGGAGCAGGAGCAGCAGTACGAAGCCGACGGCGTGCACGGCGGCCTCGATCTGCGGCGAAAGGCGCACGCGGAAGATCCCGCCCAGGAGCACGAAGAACAGGCGCCCTCCGTCCAGCCCGGGGAACGGAACGATGTTGAGCACGGCGAGGTTCACCGACAGCACCCCGACGAGCTTGAGGAACGTCGGAAGGCCGAACTGCGCGACCTGCCCGGTGACGCGGAAGATCTCGATCGGCCCGCCGACCGTCGGAGCGTCGGTCGACCCGCGCGGCGCGAGGAGCTGCCCGGGCAGCTCCGCGATCTGCGCGATCACTTGACCCGACAGCGAGACCGCCTGACGGAATGCGTCGGGGAGCGGCACGGCGATGGGGCCCTGGACCTCCTCGAGCCCGATCCCCAGCGGACCCTGCCCCTCGGGCGGCTCGGCACGGGGCACGGCCTTGATCGGGGGGAGCGGACGGCCGTTCCGCTCGACCTCGAGCGTGACCTCTTTGTCCGGATTCAGGCGGGCTTGGGCCCGCACGTAGCTGACGAGATCGTTGGACCGCTCGATCTTGCGGCCGTCGATCGCGCGAACGATGTCACCGGTCTGGAAGCCGGCTCGGCTCGCGGGGGAGTCGGGCGCCACTTCGCGCACGCGCACGTCGCCGGTCGAGGCCGTCGTCCCGGTGGCGAAGGCGATGGTGAGGACGAACAGCGCGAGCACCATGTTCATCGTCACGCCGGCCGCAAGAACGATCGCCTGTGACCACCACGGCTTCGACGTGAACGATCCCGGCGCACCCTCGCCCGCCTGGCGGATCGCGAAGTCGTCCTGACCGAGGATGCGCACGAAGCCGCCGAACGGGATCGCGTTGAGGCTGTAGTCGATGTCCGCGTGGCGGACCGCGAAAAGACGCGGCGGGAACCCGAACGCGAACTCGAGCACCTTCATGCCGAGCAGCCGCGCCGTCAGGTAATGACCGAACTCGTGCACGGCGATGATCACGGTGAACGTGAGCAGGAAGATGATCAGCGTTGGAAGGAATTCCATCCGTTACGCCAGCGCCGGCGCCGCTTCGAGAGCGGTGCGCACGGCACGGTCGACGCCGAGGATCTCGCCGAGGTCGGGCGCGGCCGGCGCGCGCTGCGCCGCCCCGAGCGACGCGCCGCGACGGAGGTACGACGCGATCTCGTCGAAGCGGATCTCGCCACGCAGGAAACGCGCGACCGCGACCTCATCGGCGGCAGACAAGCCGATCATCGCGGCGATATCACCGGAGCGCGCGGTCTCGAGCACCGCCGCGAGGCACGGGTAGCGCCGGTCGTCGGGCGCGCCCTCGAAGTGGAGCGTTCGGACGCGCGACCAGTCGAGTCGCGCCGCGGGCGACGGGAGGTGCTCCCAGAGCAGCGCGTACTGGATCGGGAGGCGCATGTCGGGCTCTGCGAGCTGTGCCTTCACGCTGCCGTCGCTGAACTCGACCAGCGCGTGGATCACGCTCTCGGGGTGCACGACGATGTCGATGCGCTCGTACGGGATGCCGTAGAGCCAGTGCGTCTCCACGACCTCGTAGCCCTTGTTGGCGAGCGTCGCGGAGTCGATCGTCACCTTCGGCCCCATCTTCCACGTCGGGTGGCGCAGCGCCTCGTCCGGCGTCACGGCCGTGAGCTCGAGGATCGGGCGCTCGCGAAACGGACCGCCCGATGCGGTCACCGCGACGCGCGACACGCTGGCCATGCTCTCGCCGAGCAGGCACTGCCAGAGCCCGCAGTGCTCGCTGTCCACCGGACGGAGCCGGTCCCCCGCCCCGCCCGCGAGCGGCGCGACGAGATGGCCGCCGGTGACAAGGACCTCCTTGTTCGCGAGGGCCACACGCTTGCCCGCGCGCAGCGCGGCGAGCGTCGGCGCGAGGCCGGCGATGCCGGGCGTCGCCACGAGCACGAGATCGACGTCGGCTCGCGTCGCGAGGTCGCAGAGCGCGTCGTCGCCGTCGCGCTCCTGAAGCACCGTCGCGCCGGCGCCGGTCTCGCGCGCGACGGCGTCAAGCGCCGCGCCGTTGCGCGCAGCGGCGATCGCCGTCACACGGAGCCGCTCGGGGTGCGAGCGCACGACATCGAGCGCCTGAAGGCCGATGGAGCCCGTGGCGCCGAGGATCGCGAGGCGTGTCACCACCTGTCCATCATCCCATCCCTTCCGGCAGCATCAGCTATAGGCACCGCGCGCGAGCCAGAGCACAAAGGCGACGGCAGGCGCGACGAGGATGAGGCTGTCGATGCGGTCGAGCACTCCTCCGTGGCCCGGAAGGAGCGTTCCCGAGTCCTTGGCGCCCGCCCCGCGCTTGATCGCGGATTCCAGAAGATCTCCGGCGAAGCCGACGGGCCCGACGAGCATGGCCAACAGCAGCGTCGGCCCCGCGTTGATGCCCGCCGAGGTCGCGATGAGAAGGACGACCACCGCCGCCGCGCCGAACCCCGCCAGCGTTCCTTCCCAGGTCTTCCCCGGGCTGATGCGCGGGGCGATCTTGCGTCGTCCCATTCGCCGGCCGACAACGTACGCCGTGATGTCAGCAGCCCACGTCGGCACGAGCGCGAGGATCAGCCACACCGGCAGCATTCCCAGCCAGCCCCGGGTGGCCTCGTCATCGGCGAGCCACAGCTCGATCAGAAAGCCGAAGAGGTAACCCAGATAGAGAGCGCCGCCGAGCGTGAAAAGCGCGCCGAGGACCGCGGGCACTGGACGACCACGGATGGCCTGCTCCAGGAAGACCGCGATCGCGACCGCGCCGAACAGCGCGACCACGAGCAGCGTCCACGCCATGAGCTCGCTCGGTGAGCCCGCGCCGTACAGGTGGGCGACGATGAACAACACGACGAATGCGACACCGACCAGCCACGGTTGGTACGAACGAAAGCGGAACAGGGCTCGTAGCTCGAGATAACCGAGTACCGCGAGGATCCCGATCAAGATCGCGAAGGTAGGTGACGGCGCGAACAGCGCTGCAAGCACAACGACGCCGTAAACGATCGCCGTGACCGTGCGACGCTCGAGGTCGGCGATGCCCATGGCGCGAACGCTAGCGCCCGAAACGGCGTTCACGTTTCGCGTACGAGCCGAGCGCGTCGTCGAGATCCTTCACCGAGAAGTCCGGCCAGAGCACGGGCGTCGCCCACATCTCGGCGTAGGCGACCTCCCACAGCAGGAAGTTCGACACGCGCAGCTCGCCGCCGGTACGGATGAGCAGGTCGGGGTCGGGATGATCGGGCGCGTACAACCGCGAGGCGATGGCCGCCTCGTCGACGGCGTCCGGTGCGACGCCGTCCGCCACGACGCGCCGTACCGCATCGACGATCTCGGCACGCCCACCGTAGTTGAACGCGAGGGTCATCACGCCGTGCGCGCACTTGGAGGTCGCCTCGACCGCCCCGGCGATCGACTTCTGCAGTCCGGGCGACAGCTCCTGGAGCCTGCCGATGACCTCCAGCCGCACGTCGTCACGTACGAGCGAATCGGTCTCGCGCCGGATCGTCTCCTCCAGGAGGCCCATGAGGCCTGTCACCTCTTCCGGATCGCGCGACCAGTTCTCCGTCGAGAACGAGTAGAGCGTGAGGTACTCGACGCCACGCTCGCGCGCGGCGCGCAGCGTCCTGCGGATCGTCTCAACGCCTGCGCGGTGCCCGGCGATCGCCGGGAGGCGTCGCTTGCGCGCCCAGCGGCGATTGCCGTCCATGACGATGGCGATGTGCCGCGGGATGGCGCTCACGGCGTCGCTAAACGGCCAGGATCTCTTTCTCTTTGGCCGCGCCGATCTCGTCGGCAATGAGGATGTAGCGGTCGGTCAGCTTCTGCAGCTGCGCCTCGAGGCGCTTCACGTCATCGGTCGACACGCCCGAGCTCTTCTCCTTCGAGCGCATCTCCTCGTGCGTGTGGCGGCGGAGCGTGCGGATCTCGACGCGGCCCTCTTCGACCTTCTTGTGCAGCACCTTCACGAGGTCTTTGCGACGTTCCTCGGTCAGCGCCGGGATGTTGAGGCGGATCACCGCTCCGTCGCTGTTCGGCGCGAGCCCGAGATCCGAGGACTGGATCGCCTTCTCGATCGCCTTGATGAGGCTGCGGTCGTACGGCTGGATCAGGATCTGCCGCGGCTCGGGCGCGTTGATCTGCGCGAGCTGGATCAGCGGGGTCGGGACGCCGTATGCCTCGATCTCGAGCTGCTCCACCAGGGACGGCGCAGCTCGGCCGGTCCGCACCGTGGCGACATCGTGTTTGAGCGCTTCGATCGCCTTCTTGAAGCGCGCTTCGGTCTGCGCGAGGAGTTCTTCGAGCGCCATCAGCTGTGGACGAGCGTCCCGACGTGCTCGCCCTTCGCGGCGCGCACCATCGCGTCCTTCTGCGAGATGTCGAAGATGATCAGCGGGATGTCCCGGTCCTCCGCCAGGGCCGCGGCGGTCGCGTCCATCACGCCCAGGCGCTTGTCGAGTAGGTCGCGGTGCGTGAGCTGGTCGATCTTCTTCGCGTCCTTTGTCGTCCGTGGATCGGCATCGTATACGCCGTCGACCTGGTTCTTTCCCATGAGGATCACGTCGGCGCCGATCTCCGCCGCGCGGAGCGTGGCCGCCGTGTCGCTCGTGAAGTACGGATTTCCCGTGCCCGCGGCGAAGATCACCACGCGCCCCTTCTCGAGGTGGCGGATCGCCTTGCGCCGGATGTAGGGCTCGGCGACGTCCTGGATCGTGATCGCGGATTGCACCCGCGTCGGCACGTCCATCTGCTCGAGCGCGGACTGGAGCGCCAGCGCGTTGATGACCATGGCCAGCATCCCCATATAGTCGGCCGTCGCGCGGTCGATGCCGTGCTCGGCGACGGCCGCGCCGCGCATGAAGTTCCCGCCGCCGATCACGATCGCGACTTCGGCGGGCAGCGACTGCACCTTGCGGATCTCCTCCGCGAGGTATTTGACGTACTGAGGCGAGATGCCGAACTTGCGCTCGCCGAGGAGCGCCTCGCCGGAGAGCTTGAGCAGCACCCGGCTGTATTTGGCCGCGCCGCGCTGCGTCACGCGGACGAGTCTAGGACTCGCCCAGGGCGAAGCGCTGGATGCGGCGCACGTGCACGTTCTCCTTGGTCGTCGAAGCGACCTCCGTGACGAGGTCCTTGATCTTCTTCGACCCGTCGCGGATGTACGGCTGCTCGAGCAGGTCCTCGACGCTCGCTGGCTCCATCGCCGCGACCTGCATCGCGATCTCCCTCGCGAGCTTCTGGAAGTCCTCGCCGCGCGAGACGAAGTCCGTCTCGCTCGCGAGCTCCACCAGCGAGCCGACGCGTCCGTTTCCGTGGATGTAGGAGGCGATCACACCTTCCTTCGCCTCGCGGCCGGACTTCTTCGCGACGGACTCGAGGCCGCGCTGTTTCAGCAGCCCCAGCGCCTTCTCGTAGTCGCCACCGGCGTCCTCGAGCGCGCGCTTGCAGTCCATCACGCCCGCCCCGCTCTCGGTACGCAGGCGCTGTACGTCTTTTGGATCGATCTTGGTCATCACCGGTTAGCTCTCCTCGGCAGTCTTGGTATCGGCTGTTCCTTCGGGCTCCAGCTCGACGGCGACGTCTTCCTCTTCCTCTTCCGGCTCGGGCTCGTAGACGCGCGGTGTGCGCTTCGCACGCGGCACACCGATGCCCTCGAGCTCGGCCGCCGTCGTCGCGGGGGCGTAGCCCATGTCTTCGGGACTCGCCTCTTTGCGGCTCGCGTCGAACATCGCGCGCCCCTCGATGATGGCGTCGGCCATCTTCTGGCAGATCAGTTTCACCGCGCGGATCGCATCGTCGTTCGCCGGAATGATCACGTCGATGAGGTCCGGGTCGCAGTTCGTGTCGACCATCGCCACGACCGGGATCTCCAGCCGGCGCGCCTCTTCGACGGCGATGTGCTCGCGGTGCGGATCGACGATGAAGAGCGCGGATGGATGACGCTTCAGCTCGCGCACGCCCGAGAAGTACCGGTCGAGGTGCAACAGCTCGTCGTCAAGGCGGAGCGCGTCCTTCTTCGGCATGGTCGCGAAGTCGCCGCGATCTTTGCGCTCGTGCAGCTCGTTGAGCCGGTTGATGCGCTTCTGGATCGTCACGAAGTTCGTGAGGAAGCCGCCGAGCCAGCGCTGGTTGACGAAGTGCATGTCGGCGCGCTTGGCCTCCTCGGCGATCGACTCCTGCGCCTGCTTCTTGGTCCCGACGAACAGGACCTGGCCTCCATCGGCGGCGAGATCGCGGACGAACGTGTACGCCTCTTCGACGCGCGTGAGGGTCTGCTGCAGATCGATGATGTGGATCCCGTTGCGCTCCATGAAGATGAAGCGCTTCATCTTCGGGTTCCAGCGGCGCGCCTGGTGACCGAAGTGGACCCCGGACTCCAGGAGCTGTTTCATGGTGACGACCGCCACGTGGGCCTCCCTTTTTCCTCCGCCTCCGTCAGCTCACTTCAGGTCGCCGGAGCGCCGAGCGCGAACGGCGAGGGTCGAAGCGATCGGGAAGGCGTGCGTGATATCGGGCGACGCGCCCGATTCGAGATCGATTGTACGCGAAGCCCGTTCATCGCAGGGGGAGAACCCCCGATTCATCGCAGGGGGAGAACCCCCTGCGACCCCCCTCGTCCATCCCCCTCATGAAACGAGCGGCCCGGTTTCCCGGGCCGCTCGTGGACTGCGATATCGCAGACGCTTTAGGTCAGGTTGTTGCCGATGTTGCTGAAGATGTTCTGGAGCTGGCCGCGAAGGAAGATCATGGCCACGATGACGGCGATGGCGATGACGGCGATGATGAGTGCATATTCGACGAGGCCCTGACCCTCTTCGTCACGGAAGAAAGCGATCATTGAGAACCTCCTTTCCCTGCATGCTGGGCGGACTCACAAGCGTGTCCGCTATGCGGAAACTCTAGGTGGTCCCCAGCCACGGACAAGCCCTACAGGTGGGTGCGCGGACGTCCTGATACGGGCGGGCCACCATCCGGGAGTACTAGGCCCTTCCGCCTAGCGGAAGTCAGGATGCCCGCGGGACGAGATCTCATCGCGCAGCGATTCGAGGGCGCTGCGCGGCCGATCCGGCGGAAGGTGCGCTCCCAGCGACGCGGCGACAGCGTCGCGCAGCTCGGGCAGCGTGCAGCCGAAGAGCTCCCCGCTCGTCTCGAACTCGGCGCGCAGGCGGAGGAAACCGAACGGGTTGTGCCGCGAAACGTCGAGGCCGCTGCAGAGCTCGTCCAGCAGCGTGTACAGCGTGCGCCGGCCGTCCGGCGAAAGACCGTCGAGCCAGGTCGACACGAGCTTCGCGGCGCGCTCGTCCACAGGCTAGCGAGGGCGAGCAGCGGCAGCTTGCTGACGCCGGCGCACGAGCGACGCTTGTATGACGACAGTCATGTCGCCCGATTATGGTGAGCGCCCGATGGCCATCGTCAACGTGCGCTATATGGTCGACGACGTCGATGCGGCGGTCGCGTTCTACACGACCCACCTGGGTTTCACGCTCAACTCCAACGCTGCTCCCGCGTTCGCCGACGTAATTCGCGGCGATCTTCGCCTGCTCCTCAGCGGTGCGACGAGCTCGGCCGGTCGTCCGATGCCGGACGGAAGCCGACCCGCGTCCGGCGGCTGGAACCGCTTCCAGATCATCGTTGACGACATCGCCGGCGAGGTCGCTCGCCTCCGCGCCGCAGGCGTGACGTTCCGCAACGACGTGATCAAGGGCCCCGGCGGCTCGCAGATCCTGATCGAGGACCCTTCAGGGAACGTGGTCGAGCTCTTCCAGCCGCGCTAGCCCGCTCCGCAGAACCCCGCGACCGTCGCGGCGACGTCGTCGCGCGAGACGCGATGCAGACGCGCATCGGGCAGCGACGCGAGCATCCGCGCGCCGTACTCGCGCATGATCGCGCGCCGATCGAGAAGCACCACCGCGCCGCGGTCGGTTCGCGTTCGGATGAGCCGGCCGAAGCCCTGACGCAGTCGCAGCGCTGCCTGCGGCACCTGGAACTCCGCGAATGGATCCTCGTAACGCTCGGCGCGTCCCTGCACCAGCGGATCGTCCGGGACCGCGAACGGTAGACGCGCGATCACCACGCAGCGGAGGAGATCGCCAGGCAGGTCGACGCCCTCCCAGAACGACTGTGTGCCGAGCAGCACGGCGCGTCCGGCCGCGAATCGTTCGAGCAGCGCGCGCCGCGAGCCGTCGATGCCCTGCGTCAGCACCGCGATCCCGGATTCCTCGAGCTGACCGAGGCGCGCGGCGACGTCGCGCATCGAGCCGTGCGCCGTGAACAGGACGAGCGTGCGGCCGTCGAGCGCTCGGCCGATCTCGGTGATCGTCTGCGCCGTCTCTTCCGCGAACGCGGGGTCCGACGGAAGCGCGCCGTCGTCGGGCACGACGAGGATCGCCTGCTCGTCGTAGCGGAACGGCGAACCGAACGCTGTGGCGTGTCCTTTGTCCGTGAGGCCGAAGCGCTCGAGCGCGAACGCGAACGAGCCCGCCACCGCCAGCGTCGCGGAGGTGAACACCGTGGAGCGACGCGGCGCGACGAGTCCTCGCTGTAGCGCATCGCCGAGGTAGGACGGCGCGACGTGCAGCGACACCGAGCCGCTCGACGCGCGCTCGATCCACACGATGTCACCGCCTCGCGGTTGGTGGACCCCTCGTTTCAGAGCGACCTGGATGCCGCCGAGGTCACCAAGTGCGGACGCGAGATCGGCCTCGTCATCCTCGTCGGCCGTCACCGCGCGAAGACGCTCCGCGGCGACGGCGATGCCGGCGAGAGCGTCCCCCAGACGCTCCGACGCGAGCTCGACCGGAAGCCACTGCTCGTCGCTCGCGCGCACGCCGGCCGTGACGCGCAGCTTGTCCTCGGTCGGGCCGAGCGGCTCCAGCACCGCGGCGAGCGCGGCGAAGACCTCGCCACCACGCTCGTGAGCCGATGCGATCTCACGACGCACCTCCTCCGCGGTGATCGCGCGCTCGTCGCGGAGCGCTGACGTGACCGCGCTCGAGTGCGAGACTCGGTCGAGCGCGCGTCGCATGCCGCGGTCCTCGAGCGTGAGGCCGAAGGCATCGGTCGCGACATCTTCGAGGCGATGCGCCTCGTCGACGACGAGATGGTCCGTCTCCGGCAAGAGCACGCCGCCCATGCGCGCGTCCTGCAGGAGCAATGCGTGATTGGTCACGACGATCCCCGCACGCGCGGCAGCTTCGCGCGCGCGCTGCAGATAGCACCCGCCCGCGACGCGCGCGCAGCGGCGCGCGTCACAGGTCTCGTCGTCGGCCGAGATCCGGCCCCAGAGATCGCCCTCCGAGCCGAGGAGGTTGAGCTCCGCCCGATCGCCGGTGCCCGTCGCGGTGCGCCACACCAATGTCTTGAGCAGGAGCCGCGCCTCGTCGCGCGTCGCGACGCTCCCGCGGAACGATTGCCAGCGGCGCGGACACAGATAGTTCGAACGGCCCTTGAGCACCGCGATCTCGACCGCGGATCCCAGCGCCTCCTGCAAGGCGGGCAGGTCCTTTCGAACGAGCTGGTCCTGGAGCGGCAGCGTGTGCGTGCTGACGATCACACGCTCACCCCCGAGCGCGCGTCCGACCGCAGGTACGAGATACGCGAGCGACTTCCCCACTCCCGTGCCGGCCTCGGCGAGCAGCGCGCCGCCATCGCGGAACGTGTCTTCGATCGCCGTGGCAAGCGCGCGCTGCTGCGGTCGGTCCTCGTAGCCCGCGAGACGGCGCGCGAGCGGGCCGTCCGCCGAGAACACCGCGTCGACCGTGATCGAGGCGCCTGCGAGCGCGGACGTTCGCGCGGCCGGCGGCGTCGCGAGTCGTGCCCCAGGGTCCCACGCGCCGCGCACGGCGCCGCGAAGCGCGCCGGCGAAGAACGCGGCGTAGGCCGAGCCGAGGAGCGGCGCGTACGCCTGCGTCTCTTCGAGCAGCGCGACCGGCAGCTCGCGCGCGCGCCGCCCCAGATCGGCGAGCACGGCGGCGCAGGTCAGCGCGTCGTCGAGGGCGCGGTGCGCCGACTCCGGTCGGATGCCCGCGTCGGCGGCGAGCGCCTGCAGCGCATACGTCGGTGCGGAAGGCATGAGGATCGAGGCGAGCTCGGCGGTATCGAGCCGCGCGAACGGACCCAGCCCGACGCGCTCGAGGAAGGCGAGATCGAAGCCGACGTTGTGTCCCGCGACCGGCGCGCCCGCGATGAACGAGGCGATGCGGCCGACGACCGACTCGAGCGCGGGCGCGCCGGCGAGGTCTCCGTCACGGATGCCGGTGAGGCGCGTGATCGCCGCACCGACGCCGAGACCCGGATCGACGAAGGTGCTGAACCGCTCACCGAGCGTCGCCGCGCCATCTTCCTCCAGATGCACGCGCACGGCACCGATCTCGATGACGCGGTCCATCTCCGGGTCGAACCCGGTGGTCTCGAGGTCGAGCGCGACGACTTCCAGAGCGCTGCCGTTCTAGCCGCGGCCGGGCCGCGGTGGGGTTAGGGGTATATACCCCGGGTGAGCGTTGCCTCCGCCACACGCGCGACCGCGACCATGTAGGCGGCGGTCCGCATGTCGACCTTGTTCTTCTTGTGCATCTCGAGCACGTCGTTGAACGACTTGACCATGACCTCTTTGAGACGGGCGTTGATCGTCGCTTCCCGCCAGAAGAGGTTCTGCAGGTCCTGCACCCACTCGAAGTATGAAACGGTCACGCCGCCCGCGTTGCAGAGGATGTCCGGGATGAGGAAGACGCCCTTGTTGTAGAGAATGCGGTCGGCTTCCGGGCTCGTGGGTCCGTTCGCGGCCTCCGCGACGATCTTCGCGTTGATGCGCGGCGCGTTGTGTTCGCCGATCTGGTTCTCGATCGCCGCGGGGATGAGGATGTCGCAGTCGAGCTCGAGGAGCTCGGCGTTGGTGACCTTCTCCGATCCGGGAAGTCCGACCACCGAACCCGTCTCGCGCTTGAACGCGTCGATCTTCTGCGGGTCGAGCCCCTTGGGGTTGTAGACGCCGCCGCTGGTGTCCGATACCGCGACGATGCGCGCGCCGATCTCGGCCATGAGCTTTGCGGAGAACGAGCCGGCGTTGCCGAAGCCCTGCACGACCACCCGGGCGTCCTCGAGGTCCAGCCCAAGGTGCTTGGCGGCCTCGATGATCGTGTATACCGCGCCGCGCGCCGTGGCCTCGTTGCGCCCCTCGCTTCCGCCGATCGAAAGCGGCTTCCCCGTCACGACCGCGAGCGCGGTGTAGCCCTTGTGCATCGAGTATGTGTCCATGATCCAGGCCATGGTCTGCGCGTTGGTGTTCACGTCCGGCGCGGGAATGTCGCGATCCGGACCGATGAGGAGCTCGATCTCCGTCGTGTAGCGCCGCGTCAGAGTTTCGAGCTGCTGCGCGCTCATCGTCTTCGGATCGCAGATGACGCCGCCCTTGGCGCCACCGTACGGGATCCCGACGACCGCGCACTTCCACGTCATCCACATCGCAAGCGCCTTGACCTCGCCGAGCGATACGGACGGGTGGTAGCGGATGCCGCCCTTACCCGGGCCACGCGTCGTGTTGTGCTGCACCCGGTAGCCCGTGAACACCTTGACGACGCCGTCGGCCATGCGCACCGGGAAGTGGACGGTCAGCTCACGCTGGCACTCCGCGAGGATCGCGCGCATGTTCGGGTCGAGGTGAAGCTTGTCCGCCGCGATGCCGAACTGCTCGAGCGCGACCGACCACGGATCGCGCTGGGTGTGATCGATGACGGCTGACTTCGAGGCCACGATCTCCTCCTAATATCTCGCGCCGCTGATCTTCTCCACGACGAGCCAGTCGTTCGTGGTGCGGCCCGGAGCGTACGCGCTGTTCCAATTCTTGAGCACGATGCGGCGAAAGCCCTGCGCGACGAGCGTCTCGCGCCACGACCGCAGCCCACGTGTCACGAACGGCGTGAGCCGGACGTTCACGCTGGGCACCAGCAGACCCTCGAGGTGCCGCTTGCGCTCGAGCAGCGGGATCTCGAGGAGCGACTCGCCGTCGACCTCCAGCAGATCGAAGGCGGCGAAGATCAGACGCGCGCTCGCGGTCCGGGTGAAGGCGTTGCCCTCCGGATCGAGCTCGAGCTCCGACTCGTCGCGCCAGTCCGATACGAGGACGCCGTCGATGACGGCGGTCGTGCAGCGCGCTTCGGCCACGATCGCGTCGTAGAGCTCGCGCGGCCCCTCGACCTCTCCGCCGTACCCGACGAAATGTGGCCCGCCGTGACCAACGCGGGCGAGAGCGCGCTTCCCCACCCAGTCCGGCTCGAGGATGTGATTCGGCAGCTCCCCGCGTTCGCGGGCGTAGCGGGGTCGCTGAGGCGCCAGATCGGTACCCAAGACGGTCTTCAACTACGCCGAGTATCCATCCTCTTGACATGGAGAACAGACGTTCTAAGATGCGAACGCACGTTCCAATCGGCCAAAGGGGAGCAGACAAATGGCAGTGCTGAGCGCGTTCTCCGTTCGGGTTGCCCTTCCCCCACGTCACACGCCGGCGGCGTCTGCCTGGCGGATGCCGCCGCGTGTGTATTCACCGCTGTACCCACGCCGGCTCGCGGGTCCGATGGCAGTTCCGGCACCGCAGGTCGCCAGCGGTGAGGTCGGGGACGCAGGGAAAGCGACACGTCGCGGATCGCCCCTGTCATTCATCAAGAGATGAAGGCAGCCGCGGCGTAGAGCGGTCCTCCGCCGCTGACGAAGCCGAGCCCCGGTCACCGAGGGCCCCCGCGCGCGAGGGGCCCCGTCCTGAAGGGACGGGGTTTCGCGCGAACAGAGGGTTTCGGTGACCGGGGCGAGGCGTCGCGGCGAGACAGCCGTGGCTTTAGCGTGCCGCCTTCTTCTCGCCGTCTTCGCTGTCGCCGCGCGCGAATGCCGCGAGCGGCGCAGCGAGGGAGGCGAACTCGGTCGGGATGATCCACTTCGTGGACGGCGACGCGCCGATCTGCTTCAGAGCGTCGAGATATTGGAGCGTCATCGTCCGCGGGTCGGCGTGATTGGCGGTGCTGTTGATCTGATCGAGCGCGAGGGCGAAGCCCTCGGCGCGCAGGATCGCCGCCTGGCGAGCTCCCTCGGCCTGAAGGATGTTCGACTGCTTGTCGCCCTCGGCCACGAGGATCGCGGACTGCTTCTTTCCTTCCGCGTCGAGGATCGCCGCGCGGCGGCCACGCTCGGCCGCCATCTGGCGGTTCATGGCGTCCTGGATCTCGCGCGGGGGCGTGATCTCCCGAATCTCGACGGTGGTGACCTTCACGCCCCAGCGCTGCGTCACGTCGTCGAGCTTCACGCGCAGGACGCTGTTGATCTGCTCTCTCTTGGCCAGGACATCATCGAGCGGGATGTCGCCGATCACGGCGCGGAGGGTCGTCGTGGCGATGCCCTGGACCGCGGTGCGGAAGTTCTGCACCTTGAGTACCGAGTCGGCGGCCTGATCGACCCGCTGGTAGATCAGGAAGTCGATGGTGATCGGCGCGTTGTCTTTCGTGATGCAGGTCTGCTGAGGGATCTCCACGACGAACTCCCGCAGGTCGACGGTCTGTGACGTCTGGATCGGCGGCGGGAAGAGCAGGACCAGACCTGGTCCGGCGATCCCCGACGCCTGGTTGTATTGCCCGAACGTCAGCACGACGAGGCGTTGGTACTGCGGCACGATGTGAACGACCGAGCGCAGAAGCATGACCAGCGCGACAGCCAGGAAGATCGCGATGATTAGACCCAGGTCCATCAGGACGCTCCCCTTTTCTCAGGCAACTCTTTCGCCGGTTCGACGATAAGCCGCAAGGCATCGACACGCTTCACACGGACAGGACTACCTTCCGCGATCGGCCCACCGTCGCTGACGGCGGTCCATTCCTCACCACCGACGTACGCGATCCCGCTGTCGCCGATATCGCTCCGTGCGACGCCGGTGGCGCCCAGTAGCACGGCGGCGCCGACCGGAGTGAAGACGCCGCGGGCCCGCACGGCCAGCCGCGCGATCGCGAAGAAGAACGCTCCGGTCGTGAGGACGATCACCGCGGTCACGATCGGATCCACGGTCCCTCGCACGCCGGGGAACGTCGGCCGCAGCGGCGGGAAGATGATGATCGTCCCGAGCACGAGCGCCGCGATGCCGCCAGCGGTGAGAATGCCGTGGCTCGCGATCTTGATCTCCGCCACGAACAGCGCGACCGCGAACACCATCAGCGCGATCCCTGCGGCATTCGCGTCGAGCGTGCCGAACGCGAAGAGAGCGAGGACGATCGCGATCACGCCGATGACGCCGGGGAAGATGAGGCTCGGGTTCGAAAGCTCGAAGATGATCCCGTACGTGCCGATGGTGAAGAGGAGCACCGCGATCTGCGGATCGACGATCAGGTGGAGCAGCGTCTCCAGGGGGTTCGGTCCGCTGTCTTCGATGGCCGCGCCTCTCGTCGCCAGCGTGACGGGACCGCGGCTCGTCGTGACCTGTCGGCCGTCGGCTCGATCGACGAGATCACGAACGTCCGTCGCCGTGAGGTCGACGACCTTGAGGCTGACGGCCTCGTCCGCGCCGATGCTCACGCTCTTGCGCACCGCGTCCTCGGCCCACTTCTCGTTGTGCCCGCGCGCTCGGGCGATGCTGACGATCTGCGCCACGGCGTCGTTCTCGACCTTGGCACGCAGATCGCCCTCGATGGTGCCGCCGGATCCGTCGACGGGGTGCGCCGCGCCGATGTTCGTCGCGGGTGCCATCGCGGCAACGTGGCCGGCGAGCGTGATGAATGTCCCCGCCGACGCCGCGTGTGCGCCCGACGGAGCGACGTAGGTCAGGATCGGCACGCCGGCGTTGAGCATCCGGCCGGTGATCTTGTAGGTGGAGTCGATGAGGCCGCCGGGTGTGTCGATGACCAGGACGAGCGCGGCGATCCTCCGCTCTTCGCCCTCATCCACCAACCGATCGACGTATCGGGCGGTGATGGGATTGATGACGCCTTCGATGCGTCCGACGAGGACGGTGCTCGTATCGTCGGCGGCGAAGGCCATACCGCCCATGCCGAGCGCCATCGCGATGACCGACGCGAGGCGGAGCAGGGCGCGCATGATCCGAGGATAGACCCGGCTGGTCAGCCCTCCAGGCGCAGCCGCACCGGCGCGCGTCCGCGCTCGACATACCAGTCGGAGACCCACTCCGTTCCGTACTTGGCGCGGAACAGCTCGACGACGTGTCGCAGAGCCGCCGCCTCGTCCACGATCGGCTCACTGAACGCGGCGATCTCGAGCGTCCCCACCCGGATCCGGCAACGCGGGTCGCGTCTGAGGTTGCGGTACCAGTCGGAATCGTGGTCGGTGCGCAGCCAGACCACGCCGTCCTCGTACGCGCACCACACGGTCGTCTGGTGGGGACGGCCGCTCCGTCGGCCCCGTGTGACCAGCACGATCTCCTCGGCCTCGCTCAGCGCTGCGTCCAGCCGCTGCTCCACCCTCAGACGATCGCCGCGCGCAACAGCGGAGCCAGGCGCGACAGCGCCGCGTGCTGATGCTCCCGATACGCCGGCGTCCAGCCGTGGCCCCCCGGGATGCGCTCGATGACCGTCTGCGGCGCCGCCGCGGTCAGCGCGATGACCGTGCGGGGCGTGTCGACGAAAGCGTCGTGGTCCGCGAGCAGAACACCCAGCGGGCCGCGCCAGGCGCCGAGGACTCCGGTGCGATCGCCCACGAGCAGGTCACGCGCGAGCTCGCGTCCGGC
>Ga0114129_10002741_pt1 | contig 24556 bp, 21 predicted proteins | sample RhiMetdeltSRZDD1_FD_80071 | JGI IMG/M metagenome (GOLD analysis project Ga0114129, IMG submission 80071) | Populus rhizosphere microbial communities from Tennessee, USA - Rhizosphere MetaG P. deltoides SRZDD1 (version 2) (version 2) | ecosystem: Host-associated > Plants > Roots > Rhizosphere >...
CCTATGAACGTGAACCCGACCCTCGACGCGAACGCCCCCCACACCCACCCCACACCCACCCCACACCACCCCACACCCACCCCACACCCACCCCGCGTTCGTCGGTCGGTTTGCGACGTTCTGTGGATAACCAGTCAGTCGCGCGTCGGTGGTCAGGTGGCCGCGTTATCCACAGAACGTCGCAAACCGACCGACGAACGCATCACGAAGTGGCGCCGACGTACACCCGGAAGGAACCCTGAACCCACATGATCGATGCTGTTGGCAACATCCAGTCGTTGCTGGTGCTCGGGGGCTCGTCCGAGATCGGGCTTGCGATCGCGCGGAAGTACGCGTCCCGCCCGCTCCGCGTCGTACTCGCCGGCCGGCCGTCCGAGCGGCTCGACAGCGCCGTCGCCGAGCTGCGCGACCTGGGCTGCACGGTCGAGCAGGTCGCGTTCGACGCCCGTGCGCCGCTCACCCATGCCGACACCGTCCGCGGCGTGTTCGAGAAGGGCGACATCGACGTCGCGGTGGTCGCGTTCGGCGTCCTCGGCGACGCCGAGAAGGCCTGGACCGATGTCGGGCACGCGGTCGAGCTGGCCGAGACCAACTACGTCGGCGCGGTCTCCGCGGGGGTCGCGGTCGGCGAGGCGATGAAGAGACAGGGCCACGGCGTGATCGTGGCGATGTCGTCGGTGGCGGGCGAGCGGCCGCGGCGGTCGAACTTCGTGTACGGGTCCACCAAGGCCGGGCTGGACGCGTTCTACACCGGGCTCGGCGAGGCGCTGCGCCCGCATGGTGTCCGGGTGCTTGTGGTCCGGCCCGGTTTCGTGAAGACCCGGATGACCGAGGGGCTCGAGCCGGCGCCGCTGTCGGTGACCGCGAGCGAGGTGGCCGACGCGGTGGTGGCGGCGATCCGCCGGGGCTCGGAGCTGATCTGGGTGCCGATGCCGCTGCGCGCCGTCATGTCCGGGCTGCGCCACCTGCCCCGTCCGGTCTTCCGGAGGCTGCCGATCTAGGGCCCGGCCCTCACTCGAGCGCTGCACCGATGCCCGAGTACCGGTCGCCGGCCAAACCCAGTGCGCTCTATCGCCTAGACCTGCGCACCCGCCGTCGTTGTAGTCTTCGGATGCGCATGATCGAATGCATGCACCTCGGGTCGCGCGGCCCGTGTCCGCCCAGTCTCTCGGCCTTCGGAGGCGTCGCAGCTCACCATGTCCGACGAAAAGCTCACCACCCCGCCCGGCATCGACACCTCGGTAGCACACCCCGCACGAGTGTGGGACTACTGGCTCGACGGCAAGGACAACTTCGCCCCCGACCGGGAGGTCGGGGACCACATCCTGCAGGCTCTGCCTGAGTTCCAGATGATCGCCCGGGCAGACCGCGAGTTCCTCGGTCGTGCGGTGCGTTATCTCGCCGGTGATGTCGGCGTCCGTCAGTTCCTCGACATCGGCACCGGCATTCCGACGGCGAACAACACCCACCAGGTGGCACAGTCGGTAGCGCCAGACTCACGCATCGTGTACGTCGACAACGACCCGATCGTTCTCGTCCACGCCCGCGCCCTGCTGACGAGCTCGGAGGAGGGCGCCACGGAGTACATCGACGCGGATATGAATGATCCGGACGCCATCATCGAGCAGGCCAAGGCGACTCTGGACTTCGACAAGCCGGTGGCGATCACGATGCTCGCCATCCTGGAGTTCGTCCCGGAGACGAGCGCGGCGCAGTCGATCGTGAGGCGGCTGCTCGACGCGACGCCGGCCGGAAGCTTCTTCGTGATGTCCGGGCCGGTCCACGGTGAGGCGATGGACAGGGCCGCGCAGCTGTGGAACGAGAGCGGCGCCACCCCGGTGACCATTCGCAGCCTGGAGGAGCAGCGAAGCATGTTCGACGGGCTCGAGCTGCTCGAACCAGGCCTGGTGCCACTTCCCCAGTGGCGGCCGGAGCCGTCGACGCTGTACACCGAGCAGGACTTCCCTTACGTGGGCGGGATCGGCCGCAAGGGGTAGTCCGCCGGGCTAGGTATCGGGCTGCGAGCCACCCCAGGAGGCCGCGTACCAGACCAGGCCGGTGAGGCCGGCGAGGGCGGCCACGGTGACCAGCAGGATGCCAGGCCGGCCGGCGTCGCGGACCAGCTCGGCCGCCAACGCGGCCAGCACCGCGACGCCTGCGGCTGTCGTTGCCGGCCGCACCCACCGTCGCGGCGCACCGGGTGCGACGGCGGCGTACTCCGGCAGCTGCCCGGCAAACGCCGACGCCAGGTGCAGCAGCAGGAACGCGAGCGCGATCACCACCACGTCCCAGCCGATCGTGCCCGGCGCCCGCATCGCCCAGCCGATGCCGACCAGCCCGATGAAGAGCAGGGCCGCCGGCGAGTCCGGCTGCAGCACGCACCAGAGCAGCACCGCCAGCGCGGTGTACCCGAACATCTCCGGGTAGTCGAACGGCCGGAGCACCGCGACCAGCAGCGCGACCGCCCCGGCGAGCAGGATCAGCGCCCGGACCAGGACCGCGTGGCGGTCCGCCGCCCGGCCGCGGACCAGTGCGAGCGCGAGCCGCTCCCCGCCGGTCATGTCCGCACCCGCGGGGCCGCGGACAGCCGGCTGGCGTTCCGCAGCACCTCGTCCAGGGTGCCTGCGCCGCTCCAGGCCACGGTCGGTACGCCGAGGTCGCCGAGCCGCTCGATCTCGCCCTGCCGCTCCAGCAGCCGCAGCCGCCAGGCCAGTGCCCAGGCCCGCCGGTCGGCGTACTCGGCGGCGCGGCCGAGGTCGGCCGGCAGCGTGTCCACCACGATCACGGTGCAGCCGGCGTGCACGAACGAGACGACGTGCCCCAGGATCAGCTCGCGCAGCAGCGGGCTGAGCACGATCACCAGGCTGCCGGCGCGGATCCGGTGCCGCCGCATCAGGTACGCCGGCTGCAGCTGCGTCGCTCGCGGGTCCGCGTGCACCAGCACGTCGAGGATCCGGCGTAGGTGCGCGCGGCCGGTGCCTGGCCGGACCGCGCGGACCGTCGAGCCCGTGTCGACCAGGCGGACCCGGTCGCCGTGGCGCAGGTAGTGCTCGGCGATCGCGGCCGCGGCCCGGGCCGCGATGTCGAGGCTGCTGGACCGCCCGTCGATTCCGTCGCTGACGCCGACGTCGTCGCTGGAGTCCAGCAGCACCACCACCTCGGTGTCCCGGTCGGACCAGGTCGAGGTCACGTGCAGCTCACCGGTGCGCGCGGTCACCGCCCAGTTCACCCGGCGTAGCCGGTCGCCGAGCTGGAACGGCCGGACTCCGGCGATCTCGGTGCCGTCGCCGGGCCGCCGGGAGCGGTGCAACCCGACCAGCCCGGCCGGCCGCGGTACGGCGTCGACCGCGGTGAACCCTTCCCGCAGCGGCCAGGTGGTGACCGCCGGCAACGCGGTGCGCAGCGTCTCGGTGCGGTACGCGCCCAGCAGCGACGTCCCGACCACCTGCGGCGGCTCGACCTGCCGCAGCCCCCAGCGCTGCGACCGGACCAGCAGCTCGATCTCGTCCCGGGCCGGTACGGCGAGCGCGCCCGACCGCGGCTCGAACTGCAGCCAGCGTCCCCGCGGCACCGCGACGACCACCAGGTCGGTACCAGGGCCGCCGGCGTCGTACCCGATCCGCAGCCTGGTGGCCTGACCCTCGAACAGCGTGGTCACGTCCAGCACGGCGGTGGCCGCCGGCTGCCCGCTCGGCCGGGTGAAGGCTCCCCAGACTGCGAGTACGGCGAACGGCAGCCCGAGCACGGCGAGGTCGGGCCGCCGACCGAGCACCGCGACGGCGAGCAGTACCGCCGCGACCGCCACCGCACGGACCTGCGCGTGGGTGGCGCGCCACCCGCCGGTCACCGGTCCACGCCCACCGTCGGCGGCGCGGGCACCGACTGCAGCACATTCCGCACGACCGTCGCGCCGGTCACATCGTGCAGCCACAGCTCCGGGCGGACCGTGATCCGGTGCGCCAGCGCGGCCGTCGCGACGGCCTTCACGTCCTCCGGTACGACGTAGTCGCGGCCACGGATCAGCGCGTAGGCCCGGGCGGTGAGCAGCAGCGCCAGCGAGCCGCGCGGCGAGGCACCGATCAGCACCTGGGCGTCCCGCCGGGTCGCGGTGGCGAGGTCGACGCAGTACCGGCCGACGCTGTCGTCGACGGTGACGTCCTCGCAGGCCTGCTGCAGCGCGACCAGCCCGGCCGCGTCGGTCACCGGGTCCACCTGCTGCTCCTCGCGCCGCCGGCCCATCCGGCGCTGCAGCACGTCCCACTCCTCCTCCACGCTCGGGTAGCCGAAGCTGACCCGGAGCATGAACCGGTCCAGCTGCGCCTCAGGCAGCGGGTAGGTGCCTTCGTACTCGACCGGGTTCGCGGTCGCGAGCACGTGGAACGGCACCGGCAGCGGATGGGTCTCGCCCTCGACCGTGACCTGGCGCTCCTGCATCGACTCCAGCAGCGCGGCCTGGGTCTTCGGCGGTGTCCGGTTGATCTCGTCCGCGAGCAGCAGCCCGGTGAAGATCGGTCCGGGGCGGAACACGAACGCGGCGGTGCGCTGGTCGTACACGTACGCGCCGGTGACGTCGGACGGCAGCAGATCCGGGGTGAACTGCACCCGGCGGAACTCCAGCCCGAGCGCCTGCGCGAACGAGCGGGCCGCGAGCGTCTTGCCCAGCCCCGGGTAGTCCTCCAGCAGCACGTGTCCGCCGGCCAGGACCCCGGCCAGTACCAGCTCGAGCGCCTCGGCCTTGCCGACCAGAGCCTCGCCGACCCGGTCCAGCACCTCCCGGCAGACCAGTCCGGCATCGGCACGGGTCACCGTCTGTTCGTCTGTCATCGATCTCCTACACGTTCTCGAGCTGGTCGAGCGCGCGCTCGATCTCGTCGTACGACGGCGGCCGCTCGGCCGTGGTCATCACCAGTGCCCACAGCCAGTCGCCGGTCACCGCACGGGCGGCGGCCGGGTCCGCGGCCGGGTCGATTCCGTGGTTGCGGCGCAGCCTGCTGTCCAGCAGCTCGGCGAGCACCGGGCGCAGGTCGGCGTCGAACCCGTGTCGGTCCCGGGTGCCGTGCTGCATCCGGACCGCCATGAAGGTCGTCCGGCTGTCCGCGGGCCGGGTGGACAGCCCGGTGACCGTGGGCCGCTGCGGCCAGCTCGTGACGCCGATCCCGGTGCCGAGCCGCCGCAGCGCCAGCGACATCAGCCCGCCGGCCAGGGCCGCGGCGGCGAACCAGGCCGGCCGGGGCTGCTGACCGCCGATCCCGTACGCCGCGACCAGCAGCAGGCACGCCGCGGCCGCGATCCCGAGGTGCTGGGCGAGCGGGCGCCACCGCGTCATGACGTCGACACCTCGGTCCCGCGTCCGGCGGCCAGCTGGTCGCGCAGCACCTCCAGTGCCGCGCGCGCCTCGGCCCGGGCCTGCTCCGGAAGCGCGTGCCGGGAGAAGCGGGCCTCGCGGTACAGCGCGGCGAGCCTGTTCAGGTCACGCTCGGACACGGCCGCGCCGGCGAGCACGCGGACGGTGAACTCCGACGGCGTCTCGGACGGCTCCCGGGCCAGGCCGGCTTGGTCCGCGGCCCGCTCCAACGCGACCCAGCAGGCCACGATCGCGTCCGACGCCGGTCCGGTGGCCAGCTGGGCGAGGCTGTCGTCGACCGCTTCCGCGACCCGGACGGCGGTGATCTGCTGCCAGTGCTCGGGGTCGGTCTGCGGCATCGCCGGCATCCGCACGTTGCGGAGCAGCCGGATGACGGCGCGGGCTATCAGGATCGCGACCAGCACCACGGCGATCAGCATCAGCGATCGCAGCACCGACACGACCCAGTCGGGCAGGTCGAGCAGGTCGCCGGCGCCGGTACCGAACGACGGGGTGTGCAGGCTCGGCGTCTCGGACGGCGGCGGACGGTCCCGCTGGACCGTCTTGGTGGACTCGCTGATCGGGCTGACGCTGCCCGACGAGGACGCCAGCACGACGAGTCCGGCGACGATCGCGCTCAGCCCCACCGCACCGGCCGCCGCCAGCGTGCCCTCCCGTGCGTGGCTCGGCCCCATCCCCGCAGGCTATCCGAGCCACCGGCGGCGCCCGGGCGGAGTCGTCATGCTCCCAGCAGATCAGGGGATTGTTGAACAATCCCCCAATAGGCTAGCTTCCGGTTCATGAGCGACGATCTCGAGTCCGACCGGGCCCTGCTGGAACGACTGAGCACGGCCGAAAGGGTTGCCGACATCCTGCGGACACGGATTCTGCAGGGGTACTTCCCGCCAGGCGACCGGCTCGTCGAGGGCGCCATCGGCGGCGCGCTCGGCGTGTCACGCAACACACTGCGGGAGGCGTTCCGGCTGCTCAGCCACGAGGGCCTGCTTGTCCAGGAGCTCAACCGCGGCGTCTTCGTCCGGGTGCCCACGGTGGACGACGTGGTCGACATCTACCGCGTGCGCCGGCTCATCGAGTGCCAGGCGGTGCGCGGGCTGACGCCGGAAACGCTGCTGCCCGGCGCGCTCGACCGGATGGCGGCCTGCCTGCGCGCCGCCGGCGAGGCCGAGGCCGCACAGGAGTGGCTCGACCTCGGGACCGCGAACATCCAGTTCCACGCGGAGATCGCGGCGCTGGCCGGCAGCCCGCGGATCGACGGGCTGATGCGCCGACTGCTCGCCGAGCTGCGGCTGGTCTTCCACGTGATGGACGACCCACGCCGGTTCCACGAGCCGTACGTCCTGCGCAACCGCGAGCTGTTCGAGCTGATCCGCGCCGGCGACGGTCCGGGCGCCGAGCGGTACCTCGCGACGTACCTCGACGACGCCCAGCGGCAGCTGCTCGAGACCTACGCGACGGCTCGTCCCGCCGTCCGGCTGGCCGGTGCGGCGTCATGATCACCGGCCGCTGGCAGTTCTGGATCGACCGCGGCGGCACCTTCACCGATGTCGTCGCCCGCCGCCCGGACGGAGGCCTGGTCACCCACAAGCTGCTGTCGGAGAACCCCGGCCGGTACCGCGACGCCGCCGTGGCCGGGATCCGCGAGCTGCTCGGGGTGCCGGCCGGCAGACCGGTGCCGACCGAGCGGATCGAGACGGTGCGGATGGGGACAACGGTGGCCACCAACGCGCTGCTGGAGCGGAAGGGTGAGCCGACCGCCCTGGTCATCACCCGCGGCTTCGGCGACGCGCTGCGGATCGGGTACCAGGACCGGCCGCGGATCTTCGACCGGGAGATCGTGCTGCCCGAACAGCTGTACGGCCGGGTGATCGAGGTGGACGAGCGGGTCACGGCCGACGGCACCGTGCTGCGGTCGCCGGACCTCGAGCAACTAGCCGGCGACCTGCGGCAGGCGGCGGCCGACGGCTTCACCGCGCTCGCCGTGGTCTGCCTGCACAGCCACCTGTACCCCGAGCACGAGCGCGCGATCGGCGAGGTCGCGGAACGCCTCGGCTTCGGCCAGATCTCGCTGTCCAGCGAGGTCAGCCCGCTGATGAAGCTCGTGCCCCGGGGTGAGACCTGCGTCGTCGACGCCTACCTGTCCCCGGTGCTGCGCCGGTACGTGGACCGGGTCGCGGACGAGCTCGGCGGGGTCCGGCTGATGTTCATGCAGTCCGGCGGCGGGCTCGCCGAGGCACACCACTTCCGCGGCAAGGACGCGATCCTGTCCGGCCCGGCCGGCGGCATCGTCGGGATGGCGCGGATGTCGCGGCTGGCCGGGTTCAGCCACGTGATCGGCTTCGACATGGGCGGCACCTCCACCGACGTGTCGCACTACGCCGGCGACTACGAGCGCGCCTTCCACGCCAGGGTCGCCGGGGTCCGGCTGCGGGCGCCGATGCTGGACATCCACACCGTCGCCGCCGGCGGCGGCTCGGTGCTGCACTTCGACGGCAGCCGGTACCGGGTCGGCCCGGACTCGGCCGGCGCCGATCCGGGGCCGGCCTGCTACCGGCGCGGCGGGCCGCTCGCGGTCACTGATGCGAACGTGATGCTGGGACGGATCCAGTCCGCCTACTTCCCCCGGGTGTTCGGTCCGGACGGCGACCAGCCGCTCGACGCGGACGTGGTCCGGACCCGGTTCGCCGAGCTGGCGGCCGAGATCACCCGGCAGACCGGCGACGACCGTACGCCGGAGCAGGTCGCCGAGGGCTACCTGCGGATCGCGGTGGCGAACATGGCCAACGCGGTCCGGAAGATCTCGATCCAGAAGGGCCACGACGTCTCCCGGTACGCGCTGACCACGTTCGGTGGCGCGGGCGCGCAGCACGCCTGCGCGGTGGCCGACTCGCTGGGCATCCGCACCGTGCTGGTGCCGCCGATGGCCGGCGTGCTGTCCGCGCTCGGGATCGGGCTTGCCGACACGATCGCAACCCGCGAGCAGTCCGTCGAGCAGCGGCTCGACCCGGCCACGATGGACCGGCTGGCCGAGGTCGCCGGCGAGATCGAGGGGGCGGCACGTACCGAGCTGCGGGACGAGGGCGTCCCGGACGAGCGGATCGAGGTACGCCGGATGGTGCACCTGCGGTACGACGGCACCGACACCGCCGTACCGGTGCCGCTCACCGACCTCGGCACGATGCGCTCGGCGTTCGAGTCCAGCCACCGGCGGCTGTTCTCGTTCCTGATGGACCGGCCGCTGGTCGCCGAGGCGGTCAGCGTCGAGGCGGTCGGTGTCACCGTCCAGCCGGACCTGCCACGGCTCGCGGAGCAGGACGGCGGCACCGGCCCGGAGCTCGGCACGGTGCCGATGTACACCGGCGGGCAGTGGCGCCAGGTGCCGCTGTACCAGCGCGAGCACCTCGGCCGGTCCGGCACGGTCACCGGCCCGGCGATCATCGCTGAGGCCAACGCGACCACCGTGGTCGACAACGGCTGGGCCGCGACCGTCACGGAACACGGTCACCTCCTGCTCGACCGGGTCCGCAGCCCGCGCGACCACGATCCGGAGAGCACGGCGGTCGATCCGGTACGGCTGGAGATCTTCAACAACCTGTTCATGTCCATCGCCGAGCAGATGGGGCTGCGGCTGGAGTCGACCTCGCAGTCGGTGAACATCAAGGAGCGGCTGGACTTCTCCTGCGCGCTGTTCGACCCCGACGGCAACCTGATCGCGAACGCGCCGCACATCCCGGTGCACCTCGGCTCGATGGGCTCGACCGTCCAGGAGGTGATCCGGCGCAACGCGGGCCGGATGTCTCCGGGCGACGTGTACGCGGTCAACGACCCGTACCACGGCGGCACCCACCTGCCCGACGTCACCGTCGTCACCCCCGTGTACGACGCGGCCGGTGAGTCGGTGCTGTTCTACGTCGCGTCCCGCGGGCACCACGCCGAGATCGGCGGCCTCACGCCGGGATCGATGCCGGCGGCAAGTACCCGGATCGAGCACGAGGGTGTGCTGTTCGACAACTGGCTGCTGTGCTCCGAGGGTGAGTTCCGCGAGGCCGAGACCCGCGACCTGCTGCGCACCGCGCCGTACCCGTCCCGCGACCCCGAGACCAACCTCGCCGACCTGCGCGCGCAGGTGGCCGCGAACGAGAAGGGCATCGAGGAGGTCGGCGCGATGATCGAGCACTTCGGGCTCGACGTCGTGCAGGCGTACATGCGGCACGTCCAGGACAACGCCGAGGAGTCGGTCCGCCGGGTGATCGACCGGCTCGACGACGGCACCTACAGATACCGCACCGACTCCGGCGCGACGATCGAGGTACGGGTCACCGTCGACCGGGCGGCACGCGAGGCGACGATCGATTTCACCGGCACCTCGCCCGAGCTGACGACGAACTTCAACGCACCGACCTCGGTGGTGACGGCCGCCGTGCTGTACGTGTTCCGCACCCTGGTCGCCGACGACATCCCGCTCAACGACGGTTGCCTGCGGCCACTACACGTCGTCGTACCGGAGGGCACGATGCTGTCGCCGCGCTACCCGGCCGCCGTGGTCGCCGGCAACGTCGAGACCTCGCAGGCGATCACCGGCGCGCTGTATGCCGCACTCGGCGCGCAGGCGGAGGGCTCGGGCACCATGAACAACGTGACGTTCGGCAACGACCGGCACCAGTACTACGAGACCGTCGGCTCCGGCTCGGGGGCCGGCGACGGGTTCGACGGCTCACCCGTCGTCCAGACCCACATGACGAACTCGCGGCTGACCGATCCGGAGGTGCTGGAGTGGCGGCTCCCTGTACTGCTGGAGAGCTTCGAGATCAGGCGCGGCAGCGGCGGCGCCGGACGCTGGCACGGCGGCGACGGCGCGGTCCGCCGGCTCAGGTTCACGGCACCGGTCACCGTCAGCACGCTGGCGAGCCACCGGACCGTGCCGCCGTACGGACTCTCCGGCGGGGAGCCCGGAGCACTGGGCCGCACGTACGTCGAGCGGGGCGGCGGCACGATCGAGGAGCTGGCGGGAGCCGACTCCGCCGAGCTCGAACCCGACGACGTCCTGGTGGTCGAGACTCCTGGCGGCGGCGGCTACGGCGATCCGCCCGGGCCCGGCACCGACCATCCCGACCCGTAGCCAAGAACACGCACTCCTCCCGTACCGACACGCCGCCCAAGACCGTCGGAACGGCGAGTCGATACGGGAGGTGCGGCGGGGACTAGGGTCGGGCGGGTGAGAGTGATCGAGCGGGTCGGGGTGGGGCTGGCGGCGCTGGGGCGGCCGGCGTACATCAACCTGGGCCGGGTGGACGAGCTGCCGGCCGGCCGCGAGGTGGACGTGCTGCGGGCGGCGAGCTTCGAGGTGCTCGACGCCGCGTACGACGCGGGGGTGCGCTGGGTCGACGTGGCCCGCTCGTACGGGCTGGCCGAGGAGTTCCTGGCCGGCTGGCTGGACGACCGCGGGCACACCGACGTCACCGTGTCGAGCAAGTGGGGGTACGCGTACGTCGGTGACTGGCGGATGGACGCGCAGGTGCACGAGGCCAAGGAGCACTCGCTGGCACGCTTCACCGCCCAGTGGGCCGAGAGCCGGGCGCTGCTCGGTGACGCGATCGCGCTGTACCAGGTGCACTCGCTGACCGCGGACAGCCCGCTGTTCGACGACCAACCGTTGCTCGAGGCAATGGCCGGGCTGGCCGCCGGCGGGGTCCGGCTGGGCTTCTCCACCTCGGGGCCGCACCAGGCCGACACGGTACGACGCGCGTTCGCGCTCGAGGTCGCCGGGGAACGGCTGTTCAGCGCGGTGCAGTCGACCTGGAACCTGCTCGAGACGTCGGCCGGTCCGGCCCTGGCCGAGGCGCATGAGGCCGGCGCGACCGTGCTGGTCAAGGAGACGCTCGCGAACGGCCGGCTGGCCGCGGAGCCACCGGCAGCGCTCGCGGACCTCGCCCGGGCTCACCGGGTCGGTGCCGACGCGGTGGCGCTGGCCGCCGTACTGGCGCAGCGCTGGGCGGACGTCGTCCTCGCCGGGCCGTCCAGCACGCAGCAGCTGGCGTCGAACCTGGCCGCCGCCGACCTGCGGCTCGACCCGGCCGAGCTTGTGGCGCTCGGCACGTTGCCGGAGGATCCGGTCGCCTACTGGTCGCGGCGCTCGGGGCTGCCCTGGCGTTAGGCGTCCTGGCCGGTCCGGCGCAGCAGCGTGACGGCCGCCAGCGCTCCGAGCAGCGAGACGACAGCCGCCACGGCGAAGGCGACACGGAACCCGGCAGTCAGCGCGGCGTCCTCGAGCCCGTCCACCTGAGCCGTCCGGGCGGCGGCGATCGTGGTCAGCAGCGCGACACCGAACGCACCACCGATCTGGAACGACGTGTTGCTGATGCCCGAGGCCAGACCGGACTCGCGTTCGGCGACGCCGGCGACGGCGGCGATGCTGGCCGCGACCGTGGCGGCGCCCAGCCCGGGACCGAGCACCAGCAGGCCCGGCAGCAGATCGGCCGCGAAGCTGCCGGACGCGGACAGCTGGGTGAGCAGGGCGCACCCGACGGCCATCGCGGTCATGCTCACCGCGGCGACGATCCCGAAGCCGTGCCGGGTGACCAGCCGCTGGCTGAGCACCGAGGCCAGGACCGCGGTGACCGGCACCACGGCCGTCATCAGGCCGAACTGCGCGGGCGTGTAGCCGAGTACCTCCTGGGCGTAGAGCGATGTCAGCAGGCCCTGGCCGTACGCGCCCACCGCGGCCGTCACGATGACCAGGTTGCCGCCGACCAGCGTGCGGGAGCGGAACATCCGCAGCGGGACCAGCGGTCGCGCCGACCGGGACTCCACCACGAGGAACGACGCGAGCAGCAGCACGGACCCGGCCAGCGGCACAAGCGTCCGGGCCGCGGCCCACCCGTTGCCGGGCACCTGGGTGATGCCGTCGACGAGCAGCACCAGCGCACCGCAGATCGTCAGCGCACCTGCCAGGTCGACCCGGCGCCCGTCGTGCGCTGCCGGGCTCGGCTGCAACAGCACCGGGCTCAGCGCCAGCATGGCCAGGCCGATCGGGACGTTGAGCAGGAAGATCCAGTGCCAGCCGAGGCCCTGCGTCAGCGGTCCGCCGGCCAGCGCGCCGGCCGACCCGCCCGCGGCCGCGACGGCACCGGACATCCCGAGCGCCCGGTTCCGCTCCCGGCCCTCGGGGAAGGTGGTGATGATGATCGCCATCGCCGCCGGCGCCATCAGCGCCGCCGAGGCGCCCTGCACGATCCGCGCAAGGATCAGCACCACGCCGGTCCAGGCCAGCCCGCACAACAGGGACGCGACCGCGAACAGCGCCACCCCGGCCATGAACACCCGCCGGCGGCCGAAGAGGTCCGCCGCCCTGCCGCCGAGCAGCAGTAGCCCGCCGAAGGTCAGCGCGTAGCCGCTCAAGATCCACTGCAGCCCGGAACCGGACAGCCCGAGGTCACGCTGGATCGACGGCGCCGCGACGGTGACGATCTGGGCGTCCAGGATCACCAGGAACGACGCGGCGCACAGCAACGCCAGCGCGTACCACCGGCGCGGATCGAGCTCACGCACCTCCGGCGATACCAGCTGCTCGGTCGTACCTACGGTCCGGCTCGTCACCACAGACTCCCTTCACCGACGACGCGTACTCCTCGAGTACTGACTACGGCCGGCCGCGGAAGTCATCGCCGTACGCCATCCGCGCAGGTCAGAAGCGTCACATGACCCTCCACACCGTTCATCGGGCCCTTGTGACCCGGCGTGTCGGCGTTCGTCGGGCCCTTGTGGCCGTCACGGCACTTCCCACCGGGCATGGGCCCGCATGCTGCCGCTACAACGCAAGCCGGAGCACCAGGAGCAGCGGCCCAGATCCCGACTCCAAACAGTCCCCGGCGGCGACGTAGCGCGAGAAACGACGGAAAGTCCTGATCACCCGCGCGGAGCCTGGCCGGTCTCGAACCGGCTGATCCGGTCGCCGTCCACCGTGAAGCTCCACCCGGTCCGCATCGCACCCCAGGTGTCGTTGCGGAAGCCGGCGACCAGCGACCGGCCGCCGTCGGTCGCCGACTCGACCTCCATCCGGCCGTTGACGCCGAAGATCTCCCGGTCCACCCACTCCGCAAGGTTCCGCTCGCTGCCGTCGTCGGACATGGTCGCGTCGTCGCTCAGTACGGCGAAGAACGCGTCCCGGTCGCCAGCGTTGATCGCGTCGATCAGCGCCCCTACGACGGGATCGGTCACGGCATCGCGTGCACCAGTCATGGCGCCAGCATCGCGCGGGTGACCGCGACCTGGAAGTCCCGGATCGGGGAGTCCGTGCCGTTGCTGACGTCCGCCCGCAACACGCCGAACGTCGAGTGGCCTAGTGTCTGCTGCGCCGCATCGTCGGGTCGGGGTGGAGCTTGAAGCCCAGCTCTTCGTACAGCCGCAGGCCGTCCGGACTGGCGTTCAGATCGATCCGGCCCGTACCGCGCTCGTCGAACCAGCGCACCAGCTCCCGCATCACCGCCCGGGCATGACCCCGCTTGCGGTACGCCGGGTCGGTGACCACTCCGAGGATGTGGCCCACCCTGCCGGTCGGGTTGTACGGCGAGGGCAACCGCCGGTCCGTCAGGCCGATCCCGCACGCGGCCAACCCGACCTCGGCGTCGACCACGAGGACCCGCGTGGTCTCGTCCGCGAGCAGGTCGGCGAACACTGCCGTGCACGCCTCACGCCAGCCGTCCTCGTCCGGCGGCGGGCCCCAGCTGCCGCCCAGGTGCTCGAACAGCACCGCCCGCAACCGCACCAGCTCGCCGATGTCCCCGCCCGTCGCCACCCGCACCGCAGCCATGCCCCGACCCTACGAACCCCCACCGACCACCCCTGCCCACCGACCACCCCTGCCCACCGACCACGCCAGCTCACCGACCACGCCGACTGGACCCAAGTGTGAGGGCGTGTCGCCACCGACCGGACCCAAGTTTCAAAGGCGTGCCTCACCGAGACCTCGGCTGTGGCTGGCGGACAGCGCCGGATGCCAGCGGACCGTCCTCCTGAGCGAAATGACGATTCTCCTCGCTGATCGATCGTCATTTCACTCAGGAAGCAAGCGATCCAGCGCGGTCTGGCGGGTCAGGCGCCGACGTCCCTCGCCGTTCGCGTCCAGTCAGCGCCGACACCCCTGCGCGTTAGGGTCCAGCCGACGTCGACACGCCGGTGCGGTGGGTTGTGAGGCGAACAGGTCAGACCGGGGGGACGCCGTGGCGACGGTCGGAGAAGTGCCGGGACTTGGTCTGGGCGGCGGCGAGCCGGGCGATCAGGTCGTCACGGAGCTGCTCGGGCTCGATGATCGCGTCGATCACCAGGTCGGCAGCGAGCCGGAGGATGTCGATGTCGGTCTCGTACTCGTCGCGCAGCTTCGACACGTACTCCACGCGCTGACCAGGGTCGGCGATCTCCTGGATCTTGTTGTAGTACACGGCGTTGATCGCCGCCTCCGGCCCCATCACCGCGATCTTCGCCGTCGGCAACGCGATGCACGCGTCCGGCGAGAACCCTGGCCCGCACATCGCGTAAAGGCCCGCACCGTACGCCTTCCGGACGATCACCGACACGGTCGGGACGGTCGCCTCGGACACGGCGGTGATCATCTTCGCGCCGTGCCGGATGATCCCGGCCCGCTCGACCTCCGACCCGATCATGAAGCCCGGCACGTCGCACAGGTACACCAGCGGGATGTTGAAGGCGTCGCACAGCCAGATGAACCGGGCCCCCTTGTCAGCGGAGTCGACGAACAGCACGCCGCCCTTCACCGCGGGCTGGTTCGCGACGAACCCGACCACCTGGCCGGCGAGCAGCCCGAACCCCGTGACGATCTCCGGCGCGTACATCGGCTTCAGCTCGAAGAACGAGTCCGCGTCCGCGATCGCGTCGATCACGTCGTGGATGTCGAACCCGAGACTCTCCTCCGCCGGCACCAGGTCCCGGGTGAAGTCCCGGGCCGGCGCCGACCCGTCGTACGACGGGGGGCCGGCCCGCCACGACAAGGGGAGGTAGGAGAAGTACTGCTTGGCGAGCTCGATCGCCTCGGTGTCGTCGGACGCGAGCAGGTCACCGCAGCCGGAGACGCTGGTGTGCATCCGGGCGCCACCCATCTCCTCCAGCGTCACCTTCTCGCCGACCACCATCTCAGCCATCCGGGGCGAGCCGAGGTACATCGACGCGTTGCCGTCAACCATGATCACGATGTCGCAGAACGCCGGGATGTACGCGCCGCCCGCGGCCGACGGCCCGAACAGGCAGCAGATCTGCGGCACCTTGCCGGACAGCGCGACCTGGTTGTGGAAGATCCGGCCGGCGCCGCGGCGGCCCGGGAACAGGTCGACCTGGTCGGTGATCCGGGCACCCGCGGAGTCGATCAGCCAGAACACCGGCAGCTCGTCTCGAATCGCGATCTCGGTGGTGCGGACGATCTTCTCCACCGTCCGCGCACCCCAGGACCCGGCCTTCACGGTCGGGTCGTTCGCCACCACCAGCGCGGGACGTCCGTCGACCAGGCCGCGACCGGTGACCACACCGTCGGCCGGCAGCCCCGCCGCGAGGGCGTTGGCGAGCTGGGCGTCCTCGACGAAGCTGCCCTTGTCGAACAGCAGGTCGATCCGGTCCCGGACGTACAGCTTGTTCTGCGACTCCAGCTTGGCGGCCGCTTTCTCGGTCGGCGCCAGGGTCGCCTCCCGAGCGGTCTTGACCTCGGCCCAGTGATCCCGCGTCATGCGGTCAGCCTCTCATTCGACCGGTCATTCGACCGGGAGACCCAGGCTGCGGGCGATCAGCATCCGCTGCACCTCCGACGTACCCTCGCCGACCTCGAGGATCTTGGCGTCCCGGTAGAACCGGGTCACCGGGTACTCCTCCATGAAGCCGTACCCGCCGAACACCTGGGTCGCGATCCGGGTCGCGGTCACGGCGGACTCGGTCGCGTACAGCTTCGCCACCGAGGCGGCCTTCTTGAAGTCGGCCATCGGGGCACCATCGTCCTTGAGCGCCGCGGCCCGGTAGACCAGCAGCTCGGCCGCGTCCGCCATCACCTGCAGGTCCGCGATCTGGAACGCGACGCCCTGCTTGCGCCCGATCGGCCCGCCCATCGTGCGGCGCTCCCCGGCGTACTGGACCGACATCTCCAGGCATGCCTTGATGCAGCCGACCGCGAGTGCGGCGATCGCGACCCGGCCGTCGTCCAGCGTGGCCAGGAACTGCGCGTACCCCTTGCCGCGCTCACCGAGCAGGTTCGCCTCCGGCACCCGGCAGCCGTCGAACGCCAGCGGATGAGTGTCGGACGCGTGCCAGCCGAGCTTGTCGTACGCCGGCTCGGCGACGAACCCGGGCGTACCCGCGGGCACCAGCAGGGCCGAGATCTCCGGCCTCCCGTCCGCCCGCTCGCCGGTCCGCGCGGTGACCGTGACCACCGACGTGAGCGACGAACCGGAGTTGGTGATGAACTGCTTCGCGCCGTCGATCACCCACTCGCCGTCCTGCAGCACCGCGCGGGTCTTGGTCGCACCCGCGTCCGACCCGGACTCCGGCTCGGTCAGCCCGAACCCGGCCAGCGTGTTGCCGGCGACCAGGTCCGGCAGCCACTGCTGCTTCTGCTCCTCGGTCCCGTATGTCTGGATCGGGTTGATCCCCAGCCCGACCGCCGCCTCCAGCGTGATGCCGAGTGACTGGTCCACCCGGCCGAGCTCCTCGATCGCGACGCAGAGGCTGGTGAAGTCGCCGTCCTCCCCCGCCCCGCCGTACTCCTCCGGCGCGGTCAGCCCGAACAGCCCGAGCCGGCCCATCTTCTGCACGACCTCGACCGGGAAGTAGTGCTTGCGGTCCCACTCGGCAGCGTGCGGGGCGATCTCCGCCTCGGCGAAGTCCCGGACGCTGTGCCGGAACTCGGTGTGCTCGCGCGAGAGCTCGTACGACATCACTGACCCCTCCATCTGTTGACGCTTACGTAAACGTAAAGCATGATCGAGGGCATGCACAATAGCCCGGTGACCGTGGACGCCGCCCGCACGTGGTCGATCGCCGAGCTCGCGGCCGAGTACGACGTGACGCTGCGGACGATCCGGTTCTACGAGGACAAGGGCCTGATCACCCCCGAGCGCCGCGGCACCGCCCGGATCTACCACCCTCGCGACCGGGTCCGCCTCGGGCTGATCCTGCGCGGCAAGCGGCTCGGGTTCAGCCTCGACGAGATCTCCACGATCGTCGACATGTACGACGCGGAGCCCGGCGAGGAGGGGCAGCTCGTGTACCTGCTGGAGCAGATCGCGCGCCGCCGCGACGAGCTCGAACAGCGCCGCCGCGACATCGACGAGACGCTGACCGAGCTCGACGAGGTCGAGGCCCGCTGCCTCGCAGACCTCCGCGCCCTGCGCCACCGCTGACTGCTCGCGTCCAAGCGTTGATGGCGTACTCGGTCGAGGTCTGCCGCGACACCGTCGGTAAGCGGGTGCTCCGCGTGGACGCCGAGTAAGGGCCGTCGACACACCGGAACGCGTCTACGGGTTGTCAGAGTCGGCATTCGACGGCGCATACTGATGGCAAATGGACACTTACAGAGCGCCGAGCCGCCGTCACCTCGCCACCAGTCCGTTCAAGCCTCCGACTCCGGAGCCGCTCAAGGAGTTCGCCTCCGGGGATCGCGTGACGCACGACCGGGAAGGGCTCGGGACGGTCATCTCGGTGGAGCAGGGCGTCGCCGTGCTGATCGACTTCGGCACGTGCAAGGTGCGGGTCCCAGCACCGTACGCCCGGCTCTACCGGCTCTGACCCGCTAGGGCTCCGACCGACCGACGGTCCGGACCACGCCGGACCGTACTGCGGTGCGCTGCCAGCACCGCCTCGTCGTACCTGCGGAGCGCCAGCCTGGCCACCCGCGGGTCCGCACCGAGCGGCGCGCCGCAGCGTACGGCACCCGCCGCCGCGGCACCGCGCGCGATCACGTCGGCGAAGTAGCCCGGGGCCAGCAGGTACATCGCCACGGCCACTCGGCCGGGCCCGGCGACGGCGTCGGCAAGCCGGCGCCCGCGGCCGGACACATAGCCGACCTGGACCGGCCGACCGGTCCGGTCCGACAGCCGTCCGGCCATCAGGTCGCAGTCGTGCAGCGCTCGCCGGTCCGACGACCCGGCGGCCGCCAGTACCACCCGGTCGACCCCGTCCAGCAGTCCCAACCGGTCGGCCAGCACGTCGGCCAGCAGCGGATCCGGACCGAGGGCAGCGGCGGCCGTCGCGCCGGTGTCCGCGCAGGCACGGCGGATGTCGACATTGACGTGGTAGCCGGAGCTCAGCAGCAGCGGGACCACCACCGCCTCGTTGCTGTCGGCAACGACTCGTGCGGCCAGCTCGGGCAGCGCCGGTAGGTCGACATCGACGAAACCGAGCGAGGTCCGCAGACCCGGTCGCTGCCGGGCGATCTCGCGGACCAGCTCGCGTACGACGCGCTGCCCGCGGGGGTCCGCCGTACCGTGCGCACCGGCGACCAGGTCGGTCATCCGGCTGCCTCGTCGGCGACCGCGAGGCGGTATCCGCGCCTGGTCACCGTCCGCACCAGCTGGGGCCGGCCGAGCGCGGTCCGCAGCCGGTTCACGGTGACCTCGACGGCGTGCGTGTCCTCCGCGCCGGGCAGCGCGGCCAACAGGTCCGGGCGCGAGACGACCCGGCCGCCCGCGTCCACGAGGCGGCCGAGCACGGCCCGCGGACCGGGACCGAGCGGGAGTACCTCACCGTTCATCACGGCGGCGCTGCCGCGGATCACCAGCGGACCGCACTCGGTCTCCACACACGGCACGGTGTCGTGCGCCAGCCGGTCCGTGACGGTGCGGATCAGTGCGCCCAGGCGGTAGCGGTCCGGTACCAGGACGGGTGCACCGACAGCGCGGAACGGCGCGGCGGTGACTGGCCCGACGCAGGCGTTCAGCACCTGTCCGCTGTGCAGCGCGGCCAGCAGCGGTTCCAGCCGGCAAGCGGCGACGGCGGCGTCCAGCAGCGCCTGCGCGCCGGGCGCCGAGGTGTGGACGACGGCGTCGACGGCGCCCGAGCAGATCTGGCCGATGGCCCGGTCCACCACACCGGCGTCGGGTGCCGGACCCCAGCGGTACACCTCGATCCCGCGGACCGCGGCACCGGCGGCCTGGAGCTGCTCGTTCAGCATCGGGTCGGACAGGCCGTGCAGCTGGACGACGATTCCGCGGCCGGCGACGCCGTGCTCGAGCAGCCAGGCGACCACCTCGGTGGTCGTCTCGGAGTGCGCGGACCAGGCCTCGACCAGGCCGGCGGCGCGGATCGCGCCGCGCGCCTTCGGGCCGCGGGCCAGCAGCCGGGTGTTCTCCAAGGTCGTGAGCAGGTCCGCGGCGAGGCCGGCGGTGTCCGCCGCCTCGACCCAGCCGCGGAAGCCCTCCGCGGTGGTGACGACTACGTCATCCGGCGGTTCTGCGATCACCGAGCGGGTAGCCGCGATCAGCTCGGTGTCGGACTCGACCGGCACGATCTGCAGCGTCGGCGCGTGCAGCACCCTCGCGCCGCGCCGCTCGAACGAGGTGATCAGGTCGTCCGCACGCCGGTGCGCGGTCACCACCAGCGCACAGCCGCTCAGCGGCCCCGGGCTAGCCATCGACGACCACCTCGCCGTCCACGACCTCGATCCGGTACGTCGCCACCGACACGTCCGGCTCGTCCAGGCATGCCCCGGTGCGCAGGTCGAACACCTGCTTGTACATCGGCGACGCCACCGTCGGTACGTCGCCGCGGCTGCCGACGATCCCGCGCGAGAGCACGTTCGCGCCGCTGAACGGGTCGCGGTTGTCGAGCGCGTACACCGCGCCGTCATACGTCCGGAACACCGCGACCTGTCGGCCCCGGACCAGCGCCGCGACACCGCGCTCGGGCAGCAGGTCGTCGTACCGGCAGATCCTCATCGGGACATCACCTCGAGCCGCGGGCCCGCGACCAGCACGTCCGCGCGTTCGGACGCGCTGGCCGGGCGGGGCTGGTCGCGCTCGACCACGTAGCGCAGGTCGTCGTCCGGGTGGTCCGGCGCGTTCACGAACGACACGAAACGGGCCAGCTTGTCCGGGTCCTCGAGAGTGGCGCGCCACTCGTCGACGTACGAGCCGATGTGCTCGGCCATCGCGGCGTCGAGGTCCGCGGCGATGCCGAGGGTGTCGCCGATCACGACGTCGCGGACATGGTCCAGACCGCCCTCGATCTCGGCCAGCCAGACCGAGGTGCGCTGCAGCCGGTCGCCGGTGCGGATGTAGTACATCAGGAACCGGTCGATGGTCCGGACCAGCTGCTCGTCGTCCAGGTCGGACGCCAGCAGCTGCGCGTGCTTCGGGGTCATGCCGCCGTTGCCGCCGACGTACAGGTTCCAGCCGTTCTCGGTCGCGATCACGCCGACGTCCTTGCCGCGCGCCTCGGCGCACTCGCGGGCACACCCGGAGACGCCGAGCTTGAGCTTGTGCGGCGAGCGCAGCCCGCGGTAGCGCAGCTCGAGCGCGATCGCCATCCCGACCGAGTCCTGCACGCCGTACCGGCACCAGGTCGAGCCGACGCAGGACTTCACCGTGCGCAGCGCCTTGCCGTAGGCGTGGCCGGACTCGAACCCGGCGTCGACCAGCCGCCGCCAGATCGCCGGCAGCTGCTCGATCCGGGCACCGAACAGGTCGACGCGCTGTCCGCCGGTGAGCTTGGTGTAGAGCCCGAAGTCGCGGGCCACCTCGCCGATCACGATCAGCTTCTCCGGCGTGATCTCGCCGCCCGGAACCCGCGGCACCACCGAGTAGGTGCCGTCCTTCTGCAAGTTCGCCATCACGTGGTCGTTGGTGTCCTGCAGCGCGGCCCGCTCCCCCTCCAGCACGTGCCCGGCCGGGTCCAGGCTGGCCAGGATCGACGCCACCACCGGCTTGCAGATGTCGCAGCCGCGTCCGCTGCCGTGCCGGGTCACGATCTCGCTGAACGTCCGCAGCCCGGTCACCCGGACCACGTCGAACAGCTCCGCGCGCGACAGCGCGAAGTGCTCGCACAGCGCCTTGCTCACCTCGACGCCGGCGGCGGCCAGCTCGCTGTTCAGCAGGTTCTTCAGGATCGGCAGGCAGGACCCGCAGCTGGTGCCGGCCTTCGTTGCCCCGCACAACGACTTCACGGTCTGGCAGCCGTCGTCGCGGACCGCACAGCGCAGCGCGCCGGCGGACACGTTGTTGCAGGAGCAGACCGGTGCGTCGTCCGGAAGATCGGCCGACACCGGCGCCGCTCCTTCGGGCAGCAGGTACGACGCGGGGTCCGCGCCGAGCGGACGGCCGACCATCGGCCGCAGTCCCGCGTACGCCGACGCGTCGCCGACCAGGATCCCGCCGAGCAGGGTGCGCGCGTCGTCGGACAGCACCAGCCGCTTGTAGACCCCGGCGACCGGGTCGGCGTACACGATGTCGAGCGCGCCCTCGGCCGCTCCGAACGCGTCGCCGAAACTGGCCACGTCCACCCCGAGCAGCTTGAGCTTGGTCGACGCGTCGGCGCCCGGGAACGTCGCGGCACCGTCTAGCAGCCGGTCAGCGACCACCTCCGCCATCGCGTACCCGGGAGCCACCAGACCCCAGACCCGGCCTTCGATACAGGCCACCTCGCCGATCGCCCAGGTCCCGTCGGCCGAGGTCCGGCACGACTCATCCACCACCACGCCGCCGCGTTCGCCGATCGCCAGCCCGGCCGCGCGGGCGAGCTCGTCACGGGGCCGCACACCAGCCGCGAAAACCACCACGTCCGTGGGAATGTCGTTGCCCTCGGCAACGGCGACGGCTCGCGCGGCGCCACCTTGTGCGGCCTTCACCTTCGTCACCTGAGCCGCCGTGCGCACGTCGACGCCAAGACCCTCGATCAGCCGGCGCAGCGCGGCGCCGCCGCCGTCGTCGACCTGCAGCGGCATCAGCCGCGGTGCGAACTCGACCACGGTCGTCTCGGCGCCCAGCGCCCGCAACGCACCGGCCGCCTCCAGCCCGAGCAACCCGCCGCCGACCACGACACCCCGGACCGTCTCGCGAGACTCGCGCAGCCCCTCGACGTACGTGCGCAGCGCGGCGACGTCGTCGACCGTGCGGTACACGAAGCAGCCGGTCAGGTCGCTGCCCTTGACGGGCGGCACGAACGGGTACGAGCCGGTGGCCAGCACCAGTTCGTCGTACCGGATCGTCTCGCCGCGGCTGGTGCTGACGGTGCGCTGGTCCGGGTCGAACGCGGTGGCGGTGACGCCCTTGCGCAGCGTCACGCCGGGGTCGTCCCACAGCTCCGGCTCGCCGAGCGCGAGCTCGTGCGGGTCGCGGCCGGAGAAGTACGTGGTCAGCGCGACCCGGTCGTACGGCAGCCGCGGTTCCTCGGCCAGCACGGTGACCCGCCAGTCGCCGGCCTCGTCGCGGGACCGCAGCGCCTCGACCAGCCGGTGCGCCACCATGCCGCCGCCGACCACCACCAGGTGCTTGCTCGATGCGCTCACGGATGGCCTCCTCGATGTCGTCTGGGCGGTGACGTCCTCGCCCCGGCCCAGCCGGTCCAGCAGCGACCCCACTGCGCCTTCGCAGCTGCCGCATCCGGTCGTCGCCCTGGTCTCGGCCGCGACGCCCGCGACCGTGGTGGCACCGGCCCGGAACGCCCTGGCGATCGCGGACGTGGTGACGGAGTTGCATCGGCACACCTTGCTGTCTCCGGCCGCCGGTGCCGCCACCGCCGGCTCGGCGAGCAGGGTGTACGGGTCGACCGGGGTACCGCGGTCGGCGAGCAGGACCAGCTCGGCCGCCACGTCCGGTGCGCCGATCGCGTAGCCGGCCCGGACGACGCCGTCCGTGACCGCCGCCTTCACGTGCCGCCCAGTGGCCGGTTCTGCGGCTGGTTCTGTGAGCGCCACCACCTGGGTACGACGATCGTCCGCGCCGCGGCGCAGTTCCGCGGGATCGCCGAGCGCGACCACGTCCAGATCCGCGGTGGTCAGCCGGAGTACCTCGGGCCCGGGCCGGTAGAGGTCCTCGTCGCCGGTGAGCCGCCGGGCCAGCAGCGCTGCCTGTTCCCACGCGGGTGCGACGGTTCCGGAGACCCGGCCGTGGTCACAAGGGCCCGACGATGCGCGACACGCCGAGTCACAAGAGCCCGATGAACGGAGTTCGGCGCAGTCGCCGAGGGCGTGGATGTGCGGGTCGGCAGTGGTCAAGGTCTGGTCGACGAGGATGCCTCGGGCGGCGGGGAGGGCGGCTGCGCGGGCGAGGGTCGTGGCGGGGCGGGTGCCGCAGGCCAGAAGCAGGAGGTCGCCGTGGATGACGCGGCCGTCGGCGAGGCGGAGGCCGGCGAAGTGGTCGTGTTTGGAGTCCACCGCCACCGCGGCGGTGTTGAGCAGCACCTCGGTGCGGAGGTGCCGGACGGCGCGGGTGAGGGCGCGGGAGCCGGCCGGGTCCAGGTAGCGGTCGAGCAGACCCTCGCCGTCGTGCACGAGCGTCGTCCCGAGCCCGCGGCCGGCCAGGGCCCGGGCGAGCTCCACGCCGAGTGCGCCGCCGCCCAGCACCACCGCCCGCCGGGCCGAGTCGGTCGCCGCGACGATCGCCGCCGCATCGCTGCGGCGCCGCAGCACGTGGCAGCCGGCCAGCAGGTGCGGCACGTCCTGATCGGCGTCCCGGGCCAGCCCGACGAGGTCCGGCACGTCGGGCTCGGCCCCGGTGGCCAGCACCAGGTGGTCGTACGGGTGCACCACACCGTTGCTGTCGGCAACGATACGCCGCTGTCGCTCCAGCCGGATCGCGGTCGCGCGCACGCGTCGTACCCGCTGGTCGGTGGGCAGATCGAGCGCGCCGGCGTCGGCGCGGCCCGCGACCACCTCGGACAGCAGCGCACGGTTGTACGCCGGCTCGTCCCCGATCACCGTCACTCCTGCACCGTGGTCCGCGACCAGCTCAGCGAACCGCGTCGCCGCCATCCCGCCGCCGACCACGACGATCCGGCGGGTCATGCCGCCTCCACCCGGGTCAGCTCGACCGCGCAGGCCTTGAACTCAGGCATGCCGGAGACCGGGTCGAGCGCGTCGTTGGTGAGCAGGTTGACGCTGGCGTCGCCGCCGTAGTGGAACGGCACGAACACCGTGTCGGGGCGGATCGCGTCGGACAGCCGGGCCGGCGCCCGCAGCACGCCGCGGGCGGTGCGGAGCAGTACCAGGTC
>Ga0114129_10002742_pt1 | contig 24550 bp, 24 predicted proteins | sample RhiMetdeltSRZDD1_FD_80071 | JGI IMG/M metagenome (GOLD analysis project Ga0114129, IMG submission 80071) | Populus rhizosphere microbial communities from Tennessee, USA - Rhizosphere MetaG P. deltoides SRZDD1 (version 2) (version 2) | ecosystem: Host-associated > Plants > Roots > Rhizosphere >...
CAGAGAACGTGGGCGAGGACGGCGAAGGCTCGCCGCCGGTCGCCGTGGAGGAGCTGTTTGCTGAGTTGAGCAGCGGGCCGCTCTCCGGGCTGCGAGTCGAGATGGTGCACGGCCAGCTACCGAGTGAGGTTAAGGACGCTGCGATGAGCCGGTTCGCAGCGGGCGAGATCGATGTGTTGGTAGCGACGACGGTGATCGAGGTCGGGGTAGATGTGCCGAACGCCTCGGTCATGGTGGTCCACGATGCCGACCGCTTCGGCATCTCGCAGCTGCACCAGCTGCGCGGCCGTATCGGCCGAGGAGCTCACCCGGGGGTGTGCCTGCTGCTCACGACGGCGAGCGAGCAAAGTCCAGCCCGTGAACGCCTGGCCGCCGTTGCCGCGACCCGTGACGGCTTCGCCCTTGCTGAGGTCGACCTTGAGCAGCGTCGCGAAGGCGATGTCCTGGGAGCCAGCCAGTCGGGGAGCCGATCGAGTCTCAAGCTGCTCCGCGTACTCAAGGATGTCGACCTGATCGCGCAAGCCCGCAGCCTGGCGGAGCAGTGCATCCAGCAGGACCCGGAGCTAGCTGATCCCGCGCTGGCCGACATCGTGACCGACATGGAGATGGACGCGGCCGGGGATTGGCTGGAGCGCACGTGAGCCGAATCATCGCCGGTTCGCGCGGTGGGCGGCGGATCGCGATGCCGCCGGGCGACCGTACTCGCCCGACGACCGATCGGGTACGCGAAGCGCTGTTCTCAGCCATCGCGGCGTGGGCCGGCACCGCAGCGGCACCGCCCGAGCAGTCCTTGGCGCACCTGGCTTTCTGCGACCTGTACGCGGGGTCGGGCGCGGTGGGATTGGAAGCAGCGAGCCGTGGCGCACATCCGGTGCTGCTGGTTGAGCGGGACCGGCGTACAGCTCAACTCACCAAAGACAACGCCAAAGCCCTCGGACTGGCGGTTGACGTCACCATCTCCTCGGTCGAGCAGGTGCTCCAGCGGCCGCCGGCTCGGCCCTACGATGTGGTCTTCGCTGATCCGCCGTACGAGCTGGATACTTCCGCAGTCAACGCACAACTGCAGCAGCTCGTGGCCAATCGCTGGGTCGCCCCGGGCTCGTTGGTCGTTGTCGAGCGGTCGCGCCGTACGCCGGATCTGACCTGGCCGGAGGCGGCTGCGAGATGCTGGAGTCGCGCCTACGGTGAGACCGTCCTGCATTTCGGGTCACTAGAGCGGGGTCCTAGCGGCACGGAGCGAGCCGAGTGAGCGGAGCAATCAAATACGGATCGCGCTGCCGGGCGCGATCCGCGCGGAGCGAGCTTGGCGAGCGGAGCAATCAGATACGGATCGCGCGCCGCCGTGCTGAGGAGGAGGGAGGGGACATGCTTTCGTCCCCGAGTGACGACGAAGTAGGGGGCTGTCGGGCGCGATCCGCGCGGAGCGAGCTTGGCGAGCGGAGCAATCAGATACGGATTGCGCGCCGCCGTGCTGAGGAGGAGGGAGGGGACATGCTTTCGTCTCCGAGTGACGACGAAGTAGGGGGCTGTCGGGCGCGATCCGCGCGGAGCGAGCTTGGCGAGCGGAGCAATCAGATGGAGGAGTTGTGACACGAGCTGTCTGTCCCGGGTCGTTCGACCCGGTTACTCACGGGCACCTCGATGTCATCGAGCGGACCGCACGAGTCATTGACCAGGTCGTTGTTGCCGTGGGCACCAACATGGCCAAGAACGCTCTGTTTACTCCAGCGGAGCGCGTCGAGATGCTCATTGAGGAGTGCGCGGAGTGGAGCAATGTCGAAGTGACACTGTTCCGTGGTCTGCTGGTCGACTTCTGTGCAGCCAACGACATCGACATCATCAGCAAGGGCCTACGCGGCGCCGATTTCGACTACGAGCTTCAGATGGCTCAGATGAACCGGCGGTTGACCGGCGTGGACACGCTCTTCCTGCCCACCGCTCCACAGTGGGCCTTTGTCTCCTCCTCCCTGGTCCGGGAGATCGCGACGCTTGGTGGCGACGTCACCGCCTTCTTGCCAACAAAAACTGCGGTGCGCACCATGGCTCGGATCGCGTCTCGGAATCTGGGAGTCGCCAACGATGTGTAAGACGGGGTCCATCTGCGCGAGACTAGGGACGGGTACACACTCGGAAAGGGGACGAGCGTGGTGGCTTCGGGGATAGGAGCGTCCATGATTGGGCGCGGAAGGGCTGAGGAGAGGCTGGCGTACCTACGTGAACTCATCCTCAATGCACGGGCGATGCCCATGTCTGCATCGTGCGTCATCAATCGCGGCGAGGTCTTGGCAGCTATCGACGATGTGATCGAGAACCTGCCGGACGAGATCGCCGATGCGCAGCGGGTGGTCGAGATGGCGGCGTACAAGATCGCCGAAGGCGAAGCGGAGGCAGGCCGAATTCTGGCTGAAGCACGCAACCATGCCGCCAACCTCGCGCAGCACAGCGAAGTGGTCCGGGTGGCCGAGCAGGTTGCTGTGCAGATGCGAGCTGACGCGGATGTGGAGGCCGCTGCGTTGCGCCGGGAAACTGATGAGTTCATCGACGCACGCATGGCGAGCTTTGAGTCGGTCCTTCACAAGACCGCGAGCCAGGTGCGGACGGCGCGCGCGCGGCTCGCCGAGCGCAGCGGCTTGGATGGAGCCGACACGATGAAGCTGGACAGGCGTAGCTACATGGAGTAGCAGTATGGCGTTTGTGGCACCTCGTTGGCGGCGGCATTTTTGGCTCCGGAGCCTACTCACCGGTAGGGTAGGGCTTCGGTCACGACGAGGAGCGGGGCCGTACGGCTTGGAGGGATTGCGATGAGTTCGCCGCATCGCCCGCTGGACCCCCGCTCAGGTTTGGTCCTCGACACCCATGAACTGGGCCGTCGCCCGGGCGCGATGAAGGTCGTTCGCGCAACCGTCGAAGCTCCTGCTGACCTCGGAATCGCCGTGATCGGGGTACCACCCGGATCGCCGGTCGAACTGGATCTTCGGCTCGAATCGGTGGTCGAAGGAGTGCTCCTCAGTGGCACTGCCACGGTCCAGGTCCGTGGAGAGTGCGTACGGTGCCTTGGTGAGATCTCCGACGAGCTGGAGGTCGACATCCAGGAGCTGTACGTCTACCCGGGCATGGAATGTGACGATGACCTGGCTAGCCGGTTGGAGGGCGATCTCATCAACCTCGAGCCGTTGCTCCGCGACGAGGTGGTGCTTGGTTTGCCATTCCAACCCGTGTGTAGGGATGACTGCGCGGGGCTCTGCGTCGAGTGCGGCGCCGACCTCAACGATGATCCCGGCCATCGCCACAAGGCTGCCCTCGACCCTCGATGGGAGGCCTTGCACAGCCTTGAGGGTGGGGGCGGCGAACCTTACGATGATTTACAGCCAGCCCCACGTCGGGCAATGAAATTTCCGGGCCAGAGCGCCCGGAGGAACGAGGAGTGAAGTCGTGGCCGTTCCCAAGAGGCGAATGTCTCGCAGCAATACGCGGCACCGTCGTTCCCAGTGGAAGGCGTCCGTGCCTGCGCTGGTGACCTGCGCAAATCCTGCCTGTCGCCAGAAGCATCTGCCGCACATGGCGTGCCCATCGTGCGGCCAGTACGGGCCTCGCGCGGCCCGTCGACAGGTTCTCGCGTCCTGATCCGGTCAGAGGCGACTGCAATTCGCCTGCCCGCGGGAGAACTGTTGACCGAGCTCGGGATGAGTGTCGATCCTGAGCTCCTCGATCGCGCCTTGACGCATCGTTCTTACGCGTACGAACAAGGTGGCCTGCCCACCAATGAACGTTTGGAGTTTCTCGGTGACTCGGTGCTCGGTCTGGTTGTGACTGAGCACCTCTTCGTCACGTATCCGGATCTGTCCGAAGGTCAGTTGGCCAAGCTGCGTGCCGCCGTCGTCAACTCCCGGGCATTGGCCGACATCGCCCGCCAGCTCGACCTCGGCGCAGTCATTCATCTGGGTCGCGGCGAGGAGAGCACCGGAGGCCGTGACAAATCCTCGATCCTCGCCGACACCATGGAAGCCGTGATCGGTGCGGTTTTCCTGCAGCACGGCGTCGATGCGGCGCGGGATCTCGTACACCATCTGTTCGATCCTTTGATGGCTGAGGTCGCCACTCGTGGAGCGGGGCTGGACTGGAAGACCAGCCTCCAGGAGATCGCATCCACAGACGGTCTCGGCGTACCAATCTATGACGTGGTCGAGTCAGGACCTGACCATGCCAAGACCTTCCAAGCCATGGTCAACATCGATGACCGCAGCTACGGACCAGGTGCCGGCCGGAACAAGAAGGAGGCCGAGCAGAACGCAGCAGCCATCGCCTTCGCCGCGCTGAAAGGCAGTCGCGGCTCTGGGCCTGTCCCAGCCCGCTGAGTCCACTGTGTTGGATTGCTCGCCCAGGCCGCTGCGATCGCGCTTTGGAGGCCGCCTACTTCGTCGTCGCTCGAGGACGAAAAGCATGTCCCCTCGCTCCGTTACATGTCTCGCTCCGCTCGCTGAGGCTGGCGCTCGTGACCCGCTGCCTTCCTCCCTCGCCCGCAGACGAAAAGCGTGTCTGCTCGCTCGCTCGTCCAGGCCAGCGTCGCGCCAGCCTGGCTCAGCACGCCGGTGCGCGATCTGTGCCCGAGCTTCCTGAGGTCGAGGTAGTGCGCCGCGGCCTGGCGAGCAGTATCACTGGACGCCAGATCAGCGGCGTACGCGTCCTGCATCCCCGGCCCGTGCGTCGTCACCTGGCCGGGCCCGCGGATTTCGAGGTGCAGGTCACGGGCCGGACGTTCGCTGAGCCTCGGCGGCGCGGCAAGTACGTCTGGCTACCGTTCACCGACGGCGACGCGATCCTGGCTCATTTGGGGATGAGCGGTCAGTTTCGCCTGGCTGACGCAGCCGCGCCGCTCGTGCCGAACACCCGAATCATCTTCGCGTTCGCTGATGGCGGGCCAGGACTGCGATTTGTCGATCAGCGCATGTTCGGTGGCCTTTCGGTCTCGCCGGGAGGTGCCGAGCTGCCACGTGAGATCGCTCACATCGGGCGCGACCCCTTCGATCCCGAGTTCGACTTGGCTGGCACCGTTGCACGGCTGCGTCGTCGGGACACCGTGATCAAGAGGGCACTGCTGGACCAGCAACTCGTGTCCGGGATCGGAAATATCTACGCTGATGAGGCACTCTGGGTTGCTCGCATGCACTACGCCCGGCCGACACACAACATGTCGCGAGGCCAGGCCGCTGGCGTCATCACTGCCGCGGCGAGCGTGATGAGCAACGCGCTGGACGACGGCGGCACCTCATTCGATGCCTTGTACGTGAACATCAATGGATCCAGCGGCTACTTCGACCGCTCACTGGCGGTGTACGGCCGTGAAGGCAAGCCGTGCCCGCGTTGCGGAACACTCATCCGGCGGGAACCGTTCATGAACCGGTCATCGTATCGTTGTCCACGCTGTCAACGTTCCCCACGCGGGTTCAAGATCCAGAGCGCTATGCGCGAGCATTCTCGAAAGAATGAGGGATAGCTGCGACCGTCGGGAAATCGCGCGCCGCAGGGTTCTATACGCGGCGTGAGCAGCTTTGAGAAAAGGTGGGTAATTAGCTAGCGATGATGGAACGTCTCAGGCACTACGTGCTCGTACGCCACGGGCAGAACTGGATCCAACTCTTCCGGTTCGCTGTCGTGGGCGGGTCTGGCGTCGTCGTCAATCTGCTCGTCGCGATCATGTGCAAGAAGATGGGCCCGGACGAGAACAGCATCTTCTTAGATTTGCCCTTGACCGATTTCAATGTCCGCTGGTACCACGTCTACTCAACGATCGCGTTTCTGGTGGCCAACCTCTGGAACTTTCAGCTCAATCGGCTGTGGACCTTCCGCAGCGCCAAGCATGCGGGTTGGTTCCGTGAGTACTTCCCCTTCCTCACGGTCGGCATCCTGGGTCAGATTGTCGGTCTCGGCATCCTCACGCTGTTGATGCATCCGAATTCGGTCTTCTCGCTCTCGGCGACGTACTTCGATGACTCCACCGGTTTCCGGACCCGCTTCTACTGGGCGCAGCTGATCACGATCGCGATCGTGACGCCGCTCTCGTTCCTGCTGAACAAGTTCTGGACTTTCTCCGCCGTACGTGACAAGAACAGGGTCACCGAGCCCGTGGACGAAAGCCTCGAAAGCGAACATCCGACTGCAGGCGTCTGATCGTCGACTCTGCAGCCAATCACCGGACCCGCCCGGCAACGTACCCGGACTTGCTGTCGGTGTCGGTTAAAGTGAGGTCGCCTTCGCAGCCAGATCTTCGCCTGAGCTCACACCGTCGAGAGGTGAGACGTTGTACCTCAAGAGCTTGACCTTGCGCGGATTCAAATCCTTCGCGTCGGCCACAACCCTGAACTTTGAGCCTGGCATCACATGCGTTGTCGGCCCCAACGGCTCTGGGAAGTCAAACGTCGTGGACGCGCTCAGCTGGGTGATGGGTGAGCAGGGCGCCAAGACACTGCGTGGCGGAAAGATGGAGGACGTCATCTTCGCCGGCACCTCCGGTCGCGCGCCGCTGGGCCGTGCCGAGGTCGTGCTCACGATCGACAACTCCGACGGCGCACTGCCCATCGACTACTCCGAGGTCACGATTTCGCGGACGATGTTCCGCAACGGTGGGTCTGAGTACGCCATCAATGGCAATACCGCGCGTCTGTTAGACATTCACGATCTGCTCAGCGACTCGGGAATCGGTCGGGAGATGCATGTCGTCGTCGGCCAGGGACAGCTGGATTCGATCCTGCAGGCGACACCGGAGATGCGTCGCGGTTTCATCGAAGAGGCAGCGGGGGTACTCAAGCACCGCAAGCGCAAGGAGAAGGCGGTCCGCAAGCTCGAGGCCTGTGAGACCAATCTCAACCGGCTGTCGGATCTGATCAACGAGATCCGGCGGCAGCTGAAGCCGTTGGGCCGGCAAGCCGAGGTAGCTCGGAAGGCGGCAGTCATCCAGGCTGAGGTGCGAGACGCGAAGGCGCGGCTGCTCGCCGATGACCTGCTCCAAGCGACGCAGGCCCTGGAGTCCGAGCTCGCCGATGAGCAAGCAATGAATGAGCGCCGGCGCGCCCTCGAGGCGGCACTCGATGCTGCCAGGACGGCGGAGCTAGCCGCCGAAGAAGCCGTACGGGATTGCGTACCGAGATTGGCCTCCGCCCAGGAAACCTGGTATTCCCTCGCCGGACTCAAGGAGCGAGTCGCCAGTACGCTCTCGATCGCTCGAGAACGCATGCGACAGGCGCAGGACGACCCGGGAGAGCTGCTCTTCGCGCGCGACCCCGACGACCTGGACCGTGAGGCCGCTCGGGTTGCAGCCCAGGAGAACGAGCTGTCGGGTCAGGTGGAGCAGCGAGCCCTTGCGCTGGAGGAGGCAGCGGCTCACCGGTCCGCTTGCGAAGACGCCCATCGAGGTGAGGAGAATCGGCTCGCTGCGCTTCTTCGTGCCGCGGCGGACCGTCGAGAAGGACTGGCCAGACTTGCCGGACAAGTCAATTCGCTACGCAGCCGTGGCGAGGCGGCGGCGGCCGAAATCAGCCGCTTGACCGCTGCCCAGCATGAAGCTGGCGATAGGGCCGAACGAGCGTCCCGGGCGTTCACCTCTCTGGAGACCAAGGTCGCTGGCCTCGACGCCGGTGAACACGGCCTGGATGCAGATCATGAGGCCGCGGTGGAGGTTCTCGACGGGATCGAGCAACAGCAGGGTGAGCTACGGCGTCAGGAACAAGCCGCCACGCAGGAACGTGCTGCGCTCGCTGCTCGCCTCGACGCATTGCGCGTCGGACTGAATCGCAAGGACGGGTCATCGGCCCTGCTGGCGGCGACGGATCGGCTGGATGGGCTGTTGGGATCGGTCGCGGCCTTGGTGAAAGTTCAATCCCCGTACGAGACAGCCGTTGCCGCCGCCTTCGGTGTGGCTGCTGATGCGGTGGCAGTGACCGGCATTCACGCGGCAGTCGCGGCCTTCGACCATCTCAAGACCGAGGATTTGGGACGGGCCGGCATGCTCCTTGGCGGCGCGGTCGAGACCGAGCGGACCGAGGAATGGCCAGCCCTTCCTTCCCCGGCCCGGTACGCGATCGAGGTGGTCGACGTACCGGATCAGCTGACCGCCGCCGTGCAGCGGGTGCTGCGGAAGGTTGCCGTGGTCGATAACCTGCCTGCAGCTCGAAACCTGATTGCCGCCTTGCCTGATGTGGTAGCCGTCACCACCGACGGCGACGTCCTCAGTGCCTATTTTGCCGCCGGTGGCTCGTCTGCTACACCGACACTGATCGAGCTGCAGGCTGCCGTCGACGACGCCGATCAGCGACTGACTGAAGCCGGTCATGCCTGCGATCGGCTGCGCTTTGCTCAAAGTCAGTTGGATGAGCAGCATCGTCAGGCGAGCGCAACCGTTGAGATCACGCTGGCACGGCTTCATGAATCCGACGCTGCAATGGCCGCCTTGGCCGAGGAGCTCGGCCATCTCAGCTCGACTGCCCGCGCAGCAAACGCCGAGGCCGATCGACTCCGCCAGGCGATAGCCGGAGCCGAGGAAGCGCGTGATCGCGATGTCGCCGGGCTCGCCGACCTGGAACACCGGCTGGAGTTGGCGGCCGAGACAATCGACGAGGAGCCGAACCCCGTGGAACGCGACCGGCTGGCTGAGCAGGCCCGGCTGGCCCGCGCCGCCGAGATGGACGCACGGCTGGCGCTGCGGACCCTCGAGGAACGCGCTCGTGCGCTCGCTGGGCGAGCCGACGCGTTACGGCGCGCCGCGGAGAGTGAACGCCAGGCGCGGATCCGCGAGATTGCCCGCCGCGAACGAATGCTGCGCGAAGCGCGTACGGCGGCTGCCGTTCATGCGGGAGCAGCGTTCTTGGCGCAGCAGCTCGAACGGTCCCTCGATCTGGCCGCACAGGAGCGATCTGACGCGGAGGGGACACGCGTCGAGGCCGAGGCCGCACTGAGCACTGCGCGGGCATCCGTACGTTCCCTGACTCGCGACTTCGAGTCATTGGTCGATGCCGCCCATCGGGATGACCTTGCTAGAGCCGAGCAGCAGATCAGGGTCGAAGCCCTTGCCGAGCGGACCATGGCCGAGCTGGGCTTGGAGGCGGCAGCCTTACTTGCCGAATACGGTCCCGATCAGCCTGTGCCGGTGCTCACTCAGGAGAACGGCAACATGGCCGAAGGCGAGGACGATCATCAACCTGAGCCGGTGCCTTACGTGCGCGAGCTGCAGCAGAAGCGCCTGCGGGTCGCCGAGCGTGACCTGAGCTTGCTCGGTCGGGTCAATCCACTGGCACTGGAGGAATTCGACGCACTGGAGCAGCGACACCAGTTCCTCTCCGAGCAACTTGAGGACCTGAGGAAGACCCGCCGGGACCTGCTCGACATCATCGTCGAGGTCGACAACAGGGTGGAGCGGGTCTTCGCGGAGGCGTACGCCGATGTCGCGGCCGCCTTCCAGCAGGTGTTCACACGACTCTTTCCGGGCGGAGAAGGCCGACTGATCCTGACCGAGCCGGACAACTGGCTGACTACCGGAGTCGATGTCGAGGCGCGGCCGCCGGGGAAGAAGATCAAGCGGCTCTCCCTGTTGTCCGGTGGGGAGCGCGCTCTGGTGGCGGTCAGCTTCCTGATATCCCTCTTCATCGCGCGCCCGAGCCCGTTCTACATCTTGGACGAGGTCGAGGCCGCGCTCGACGACACGAACCTCGGTCGCCTGTTGGAGATCTACGAGGAGCTGCGGGCGACCAGTCAGCTGCTCGTGATTACGCATCAGAAGCGGACGATGGAGATCGCCGATGCGCTGTACGGAGTCAGCATGCGAGGCGACGGTGTCTCAACTGTGATCTCTTCTCGACTGCGTGAGGCGGAGTCGGTCGCCTGAACGTGATGAAATCGAGAGCAAGAATCGGCCTTTCGATTTCGACATTGTGATCTTCGGTTGGCAGACTGAAGCCCAGAGCTGTTCCACCGACACCGCCTGAAACGACACCGCATCTAGCAAAAACTGGATCGAGAAACTGGATCCAGCAACGCTGTGTCGTAGCACGGCTGTACGACCCGTAAGACAGTTCCTTCCCCGCACGTAGCCACAACACGTTCTCAACTGACTGTCTGAAAGGAAGTCGTGACCTCCATCGTCGTCGCAATGATCGTCATCTTGGTCGTTGCCGCCTGCACCGTAGGGCTGGTCCTTCTCGGAATCGAGGGCCGGGGCAAGCAGCGCGCACCACGGTTGGCCGACCGGATGGCCCGCGCCGCCGAGCACCTCAACGGCGATGGGGAGCCTCCTGCTCGCCTCGTGAAGTTGATCGAGTCCACCCGCGGTCGCTGAGCGAAGGGGTTCCGGCCAAAGTTTGGGCACCGCTCGCGCGACCGACGCTTGCAGTGCGAGTGGCGCCTAGGATGAGCCGGTGGATGCGACAACTCTGTGGGTGGTCGTTGGCGTCATTTTGCTGGTGGCTGTCGCTCTTGTCGGTTTTGTCGCGGTCGGCCGTCGTCGCGGGCAGCGTACAGGTGAACCGCCACCCAGCGTAGAAAAGCCACCGCGCGAGTGGGAAAAGCCGGCCGAAGACTCTAGTGACACACTCTCAGCCACGCAAGTCGACATTCGTCCGGTCCCTCCCGAAGTCGAAGTCCCCGAGGTCGAGCTCGTTCCGGAAGCCCCGGAGCTCGAGCGGCCAGAAGCTCCAGAAAGCCGACTGCTACGGCTGCGCCGCCGTCTCGCAGGAGCCAACAGTCCGCTCAGCCGCGGCCTGTTATTGCTGATCACTCGTGACCGGATCGACGAGGACACGTGGGAGGAGTTCGAGGAGACCCTGATCACATCCGATCTTGGCGTCGGGCCCGCCACTGAGCTGGTGGACTCGCTGCGCAGCAAGCTGCGGATCGAGGGGATTTCAGAGCCAGGAAAGGCGCGCGCGATTCTGCGCACAGAGCTGATCAAATTGGTCGACCCGACGATGGACCGCACCCTCAATGCAGACCGTACAGATCAGCCTGCCGTGGTCATGGTGGTCGGGGTGAACGGCACCGGCAAGACCACGACGGTCGGCAAGCTTGCCCGGGTCTTCGTTGCCGAGGACAAGGACGTACTTCTCGGTGCTGCTGACACCTTCCGAGCAGCCGCGGCGGACCAGCTGGAGACCTGGGGCAGCCGGGTCGGCGTGCCGACAGTGCGAGGGGCCGAGGGGGCCGATCCAGCCAGTGTCGCGTTTGAGGCTGTCAGGGCTGGCATTGAGCTCGAGGTTGACGTGGTGCTGATCGACACTGCCGGCCGCCTGCATACCAAGGTCGGTTTGATGGATGAGCTGGGCAAAGTAAAAAGGGTGGTTGAACGTCAGGCTCCGGTCGGCGAGGTGCTGCTGGTATTGGACGCGACTACCGGCCAGAACGGCCTGACCCAAGCTCGGATTTTCGCGGAAGTGGTTGATGTGACTGGCATTGTGCTCACCAAGCTGGACGGTTCCGCGAAGGGCGGGATTGTGGTCCAGGTACAGCGAGAGCTGGGCGTACCGGTCAAGCTGGTAGGTCTGGGCGAAGGCGCGGATGATCTTGCTCCGTTCGATGCGGAGGTCTTCGTCGATGCACTGCTGGAGCAGGCAGCATGATGAGCATTCTGCATCCACCTGTCGAGGGCGCCGCGTTCGACGCGTTCATGGAGACCTCTGCGCCGGCCAGTCGTGATCATCAGCGGTGGCAGCCGGACGACGGAAACATGCCGGCTCTGTACCTCAGCCACGGTGCTCCACCGGTCTTCAATGACGCGCACTGGATGGACCAGCTGTTCACCTGGTCACGATCCTTGCCGAAGCCAACGGCAATCTTGATCGTGAGTGCCCACTGGGAAGCGGCCCCGCTCGCCCTCTCCTCACCAGCCGCCAGTACCCGACTGGTCTATGACTTCAGCGGATTCGGTCGGCGGTACTTCGACATGACATACCAGACCCCGGATGCATCAGCATTCGCGAGACAGGTCATGGCGTTGATGTCGGATCTCGAGCCGGTGCACGAGCATCCCAGTCGCGGTCTTGATCATGGTGCCTGGGTACCGCTCAAGGTGATGTATCCGTACGCGGACGTGCCGGTCTTGCAACTCAGCATGCCGACCCATGATCCCGATCGGCTCGTCCGCATCGGGCAGCAGCTTCGGCCATTGCGCGAGCAGGGCGTACTGATCATCGGGTCGGGCTACATGACACATGGTCTGCCATTCCTCGGACGAGACAGCTGGGAACACAACGTCATCCCTGGCTGGTCGCGCGACTTCGATGCCTGGGCGGCAGAGGCCCTGGCGGCAGGACGGATCGACCTACTGGCTGACTTCCGGCGTGCACCGGGCATGCCGTATGCGCACCCGACGGTTGAGCACTACACGCCGATCTTCGTCACATTCGGAGCGGCGACCGATCCCTCGGCGCCGCCGACAGTGGTAATCGACGACTTCCAGATGGGTCTGGCGAAGAGATCATTCCAGGTCGCGTAGCTCCTCCGGACACAGTCGCGATCGCTCGAACCGTAAGCCGGTGCGGGGCTCACGCTGCTCCGGAAGTCAGTTGCCGGCCCAGGTTCAATGCGCTCTCTGAGCCCGCATAGTGCCCAAAAGGTTCGACGTCGACGTATCCGCTTGAGCGGTAGAGACTGACGGCTGCAACCTGCGGTCGACCGGTCTCCAGGAGCATCCAATCAGCACCAGCCGCAGCGGCACTTGCCTCCAGGGCTGCAAGCACGATCCGAGCGAACCCGCGACCTCGCACGCGTTCCTGAACGAACATGCGCTTGATCTCGGCGGGCCGTCGTGCCATCCGCGGGACACCCGGAGGCCGGAATCGCCAACCGCCCATGGCGACCGCCTCCCCATCCAGGTAGCCGACGAGGAATGTTCCATGGGGAGGACTGAATTCAGCTGTCGTGAACGGAGTCTCGTCAGGCCCGCCGTAGATCTCCGTGTAGAAATCATTCGCCGCCGCCGTCAGCGCCGTAACATCGGGGTGCTCGTACGGCACTTGCCGCAGCCGCAACTCCTCGCGCACCTGCCCAGCGTAGGCAGCGGTCACCGGCCGCCTACGCCCTGAGGCAGCGAGCGGAACGAGCAAGCCAAGTGCCGCGGCAGGTTGAGTAGGCTGGGCCAGTCCAGCACACCCGACGTAAGGACGCTCGTGTTCGACACCCTGCAAGACCGCCTCGCGGCGACTTTCAAGAATCTGCGCGGCAAGGGCCGGCTCTCCGAAGCCGATATCGACGCTACCGCTCGCGAAATCCGTATTGCGCTCCTCGAGGCCGACGTAAATCTCGCGGTGGTCAAGGATTTCATTGCTGCGATCAAGGAGCGGGCGCGCGGGGCCGAGCTCTCTGGTGCCCTGAATCCGGCCCAACAAGTGATCAAGATCGTCAATGAAGAGCTGATCACGGTGCTGGGCGGCGAAACCCGAGTGCTGCGTTTCGCCAAGCGGCCGCCGACCGTGATCATGCTCGCCGGTCTGCAGGGTTCAGGAAAGACGACACTGGCCGCGAAGCTCGGGTTATGGCTCAGGGAGCAGGGCCACTCTCCATTGCTGGTCGCAGCCGACCTGCAACGACCCAACGCGGTGAACCAGCTGCAGGTGGTCGGTGAGCGAGCCGGCGTTCACGTCTTTGCACCCGAGCCCGGCAACGCCTCGTCGCGGAGCGACATCGATCGACCGAGTGGCGATCCGGTGGCAGTAGCCCGATCATCGATCACCGAGGCCGAGCATCGGCTCTATGACGTTGTCATTGTTGATACCGCTGGTCGACTGGGCATCGACGCGGAGATGATGCAGCAGGCGGTCGACATCCGCGATGCCGTCCATCCCGACGAGGTGCTGTTCATCGTCGACGCCATGATTGGGCAGGATGCGGTCAACACGGCAAATGCGTTCGCCGAGGGAGTGGGCTTCGACGGCGTCGTGCTGACCAAGCTAGACGGTGACGCCCGCGGGGGCGCAGCCCTCTCGATCGCGCGCGTTACTGGTAAGCCGATCATGTTTGCCTCCAACGGTGAGGCGCTCAAGGACTTCGACGTCTTCCACCCCGACCGGATGGCCAGCCGGATCTTGGGCATGGGCGACATGCTGACCCTGATCGAGCAAGCCGAGAAGACTTTCGACGCCGAGCAGTCGGCCAAGGCGGCAGCCAAGCTGGCAGGACACGGCGGAGAGTTCGGGCTAGCTGACTTTCTTCAGCAGATGCAGATGGTGCGCAAGATGGGCCCGCTGTCGAAGGTCTTCGGAATGCTGCCTGGCATGGGCGAGCTCAAGGATCGGATTGCCGGGATCGACGAGCGGGATGTCGATCGCATCGAAGCGATCATTCAGTCCATGACCCCAAGCGAACGTGATAACCCCAAGATCATCGATGGATCACGGCGTGCGCGTATCGCAAAGGGAGCCGGAGTCGAAGTATCCGAGGTCAATACCTTGATCAACCGCTTCTTCGAGGCCCGCAAGATGATGACGTCGCTGGCGACCGGTGCGATGCCTGGCATGCCGGGAATCCCCGGGCCGCGCCGGCAAGCAGCACGCTCGCAGAAGAAAAAGGGCGGCCGCGGGGTCTCGGGAAACCCTGCCAAGCGCAACGCCGGCCAGCAGCCAGCCGCACCCATCGACCCGGCCGCCGCTTTTGGCAATGGAGAACTCGACCAGGCTGCGCTTGAGAAGGCGATGGCCGACTTCCAGCTGCCACCCGAACTGCGCAGCCGCTTCGGCCAGTAAGAGCTATGCGCCCGGGGCCGGTCGGAGGGCACGATCGCCTTCACCTCGCTGGGGTGGTGCTGCCCGAGGGCGAGCATCGCGATGTTTGGGTGGTCGACGGCGTGATCCGCCTTGAGCCGGTCCGCGACGCGCAGACCTTCGCCAGTGGGGTCTGGCTGATGCCCGGCCTTGTTGATGCGCATTGCCACGTCGGGCTGGAGAGGCACGGAGCCGTCTCCGACGAGCGGGCGGAGCAGCACGCCATCGCCGACCGCGACGCGGGGGCGTTGCTCCTCCGGGACGCCGGAAGCCCGGCCGACACCCGGTGGATGGACAGCCGTGCCGACTTGCCGAAGATCATCCGCGCCGGTCGGCACATCGCTCGGCCCAAGCGGTACCTCCGCAACTATGGGGAGGAAGTCGAGCCGGACGAGTTGATCGCCGAGGTGGAGCGGCAGGCTGGCCGTGGTGACGGTTGGGTGAAACTCGTGGGGGACTGGATCGATCGGTATGTTGGCGATCTGACACCGCTGTGGCCGGTTGAGGTGGCAGCAGCCGCTATCGACCGGGCGCACGAATTGGGATGCCGGGTCACCGCCCACGTTTTCGGCGAGCAGGCAGTCAAGGAACTGGTTGCCGCTGGCATCGACGGCATCGAGCACGGAACGGGAATGGACGATGCCACCATCGCGACCATGGCTGAGCGGCAGGTCGCGCTGGTCCCGACCATGATTCAGCTGGACAATTTCGAGTCGTATGCCCGATCCGGTGAGGACAAGTACCCGGCGTACGCCAAGCACATGAGGGCCCTATATGCCGGCCGCCTGGAGCGATTCGGGAAAGCGTTGGATGCTGGCGTCCCTATCTACGCCGGCACCGACGCCGGTGGTTTTCTTCCACATGGGCTGGTCGGCAAGGAGATCGCCGCACTGGCCCAGTTCAGCTCAGTGGAGTACGCCTTGGGAGCTGGCTCGTGGCGAGCCCGCGAGTGGCTCGGCCACCCAGCGACACTTAGTGACGGCGCGCCAGCCGATCTAGTTGTGTTCGACGCCGACCCGCGAGGTGATCTCAGTGTGCTAGACGCGCCTCGACATGTAATTCTGCGAGGCGTGCCTGCGTGAGGCCGCGTACCGTTCGACAAGCCCAGGGCACATGATCGGCTGTCGACGTTGATCACCAAGGTGGCCGTACGCTGACTAGGCGTGGCCGAGACGATGGCTTCGAGTCCACGTGTCGTCTTCGCCGCCGCGCCGAAAGCGCACAAGCAGCATGCCCAGAGAAACTTGCCGCAGTCGAGCAAGATGGGCGCATGCGAGGCGCTCGAGCAGCAGCATTGCTGATGCTCGTCGCGCTATTGTGTGGGATTCCTGCGCCGGCTTACGCCAAGGATCAGGTGATCGAGACCGCGCTCAAGGTGCCGGCCACACCAGAGGCTGACGGCAAGCCGGTCGAACTCGATGCGACGATCCTGACGACTGCCCCACCCACTCCCCGGCCGGCCATAGTGCTGGCCCACGGCTTCGGCGGCACCAAGGACGACAGCGAGCCGACCGCACGCACGCTCGCGCTCGCCGGCTATACCGTGATCATCTACACCGCTCGGGGGTTTGGGGCATCCGGCGGCCGAATCCACCTGGACAATCCCGCGTACGAGGGAGCGGACGCGGTCAAGCTGGTGGACTTCGCAGCCAGTCGTCCCGAGGTTGCCAAGGACGGCAACGATCCGGTGCTCGGCTTCGCAGGCGCGTCCTACGGCGGCGCGCTCTCCTTCCTTGCCGCCGGGCTGGATCCGCGCGTCGATGCGATCGTTCCGGCGTTCACCTGGCACAGTCTTCGGCAGGCGCTTTTCCCCCAATATCAGGTGGTCGGCGAGGCCAAGTCGCCGGCCGATGTCAGGCCCGCGAACCGACAGGGTGTCTTCAAGCAGCGTTGGGCATCCTTGTTGTTCTCCAATGCGACCGGACCACCGAATCTGTCCGATCAGCAGTCCCAGGCGCAGTCCGGGTTGTGTGGGCGGTTCGATCCCGCCTTGTGTCAGGGCTATCTGACCGCTGCTGAAACCGGCGAGTCGAACGCCAAACTGAACGCTCTGCTTGACGAGTCTGGTCTGGAGAAGATCTTGCCGAAAATCCAAGCGCCGACTCTGATCATCCAGGGCGAGGATGACACGTTGTTCCCCCTCGATCAGGCCGATGCGAACCTCCGGGGCCTGCCCGCTACGACCCCAGCGAAGATGGAGTGGGTCGCCGGCGGTCATGATGGCAATGTCTCAGTCAACCCGCTGATCGATGATCTTGAAGAGTGGTTCGGCCGGTACCTGAAGCAGGACGGCAGCGCGGCCGACACCTCGTTCTCAGTGCTGGTACCAGAGACCTCGCTGCTTGGTGAGGATCGAGGTACACGCGACCCGGAGACTCTCGTGGCCCAGTCCTACCCTGGGCGCGGCTCGGATCTCGCGCAGCGACGGATTGCGCTAAGCGGTCCGCGGCAAACCATCGTGGCGCCGCCCGGCGGTTCCCCAGCGGCGCTGACCAGTCTTCCAGGAACCGGCGGTGCGTTCGGCCAAGCCTCCAGCCTGGGCGGCTATGCCCTTGGTGTGCTGTCGAATCAATCGACTCGCTTTACCAGCGAGCCACTGACTGCACCGCTGACACTGGTTGGCAGCAGCCGAGTCGAGCTCGAAGTGACCGGCACGACAGCGAAGGCAACGCTGTATGCCTCGTTGTGGGATCTCGGACCCGATATCGAACGCAGCGAGAACGGTCGCACCAGTGTCGGCCCTAGCACGGCGAGCCTCCCGCAACTCGCGGTCGCGCCGCTGAAACTTGCCGGACTGGATCCCAACAAACCGCAGCGCGTGACTGTCGCGCTGCCGCCGGTCTCCCACAAGGTTCCGGTCGACCACCGCCTTCAGCTGGTCGTCTCCACTACCGACCAGGCGTACGCGAATGCTGTTCAGGCGGCCAGCTACCACGTCAGCCTGGCCGGTGACGGAGCTGCGGCGATTCCCGTGTTCGCGGCGACTGCCCTGAATGCCAACACCCTGGACGTGCCCATTCCCTTGATCATCGCCGTCGCTGCGCTAGTCGTCGCTTCGCTGATCGCCGCGATTCTCCTCTGGCGACGCCGACGGGGAGTCCACAACGTGCCGGAATTAGCCGGTGTCCCGCTGGTCGTGAGCGAGGTGGCGAAGACCTACGGCGACGGATTCCGGGCGGTGGACGGCATGTCCTTTCGAGCAGACACCAGCCAGGTTGTGGGGTTGCTCGGGCCGAACGGTGCCGGGAAGACGACCGCGATCCGGATGTTGCTCGGTCTGATCAGACCAGACTCAGGCTCGATCTACATCCACGGCCAGCCGGTGCATGCCGGAGCAGATGTCCTCAGCTCAGTTGGCGCGTTCGTCGAAGGACCGGGCTTTCTCCCGCACCTGACGGGCCGGGCGAACCTGATGGGGTATTGGCATGCGACTGGGCGCCCGTTGGAGGAGGCTCACCTGGACGAAGCCTTGGAGATCGCCGGGCTTGGGGCAGCGATCGATCGCAAGGTGCGCGGCTATAGCCACGGAATGCGCCAGCGGCTCGGCATTGCACAGGCGATGCTAGGGCTACCACCCCTGCTGGTGCTCGATGAGCCAACCAATGGTCTGGACCCACAGCAGATCAGGGCAATGCGTGCAGTGCTGGCTGACTACGCTGCCGCAGGGCGTACGGTCGTCCTCTCCTCCCACCTACTGTCGGAGGTCGAGCACACCTGCAGCCACGTCGTAGTCATGGATAAAGGCAAGGTGGTACTCACTGGAGCAGTTGAGGAGCTAACCGCCAGTGACACGGTCACCGTGATCGGGCTCACCAATGACGACGACGTCGGGGCTGCCGGCCGGACCTTGCAGGCTCGAGGCCTAAGCGCTGAACCTGACGGCAAGCTACTTCGCGTCACCGGCGAACTGCCGCGTCAGGCGATCGTGGCTGAGCTTGTCGCGGCCGGGTATGGGGTTGAGTCGGTCGACGGGCATCGGCAGCTCGAGGACGTCTTCATGAGCCTGGTGGGCACGGATGGCCAGGGTCCTGAAGACAGCGAGGAAGGTGCGCGATGAGCACCACGACCGTTGCCGGCTCGGCGCTTCCGCTATCGGCCGAGATCGGTCGCCAAGTCCGTCGGCGACGCACCGTCGGAATCTTCACTGTGCTCACCGTCCTGCCCCTGGTGTTGCTCCTCGCGTTCTGGCTCGGCAACGACGGCAGCGACACAGGGGAGCGCGGTTTCGTTGATCTCGCTCAGGAGAGTGGCGCCAATCTGGTGATCTTCACGCTCTTTGCCTCGACCAGCTTCTTGCTGATCGTGATCGTCGCCTTGTTCGCCGGCGATACGGTCCCGTCGGAGGCGAGCTGGGCCAGTCTCCGCTATCTACTGGCTGCTCCGGTGCGTCGCGAGCGGTTGCTCCGGCAGAAGCTCATCGTCGCGGGTATGTCCTCGATGGTTGCCCTCGTGTTCCTGCCTGGCTGGACTCTGGTGGTCGGCGGAATTGCGTACGGCTGGGGTGCCTATGTCGGCCCGACCGGGATCCAGATCGGCTGGCCGGAATTCGCGTGGCGGCTGTTGATCATCATCGGCTACCTGCTACTGGATCTTTCCGTTGTTGGTGCATTCGCTTTCATGCTTGGAGTTCTCACGGACGCTCCCCTCGCTGCGGTCGGCGGCGCCGTGTTGTTGATGATCTTGTGCGCGATTCTCGACTCGATCACGGCGCTGGGCAGCATCCGTGATGGTCTGCCCGGTCACTACGCGTATGCCTGGCGCGATGCGCTCGCCCCAACGATCAATTACTCGGACATGATCACCGGTGCATTGTGGTCAGTCGGTTACGCGATCATCGCGGTCTGGTTCGCGTTTTGGTATTTCCTCCGCAAGGACATCACGAGCTGAGCGACTCCCCACGGGCAATTCCCCGGCCCGTGCGTGAGCTGCCGGGCGGAGCAAACACATTGCAACCACAAATCGAGGTGCGCAACCCTTGCGGGATGCGCATGCATGCCAACCAGCTGAGCGTGTCACCCGAGACGGTGCGCCAATTGGTGGATGAGCAATTCCCGCGGTGGCGGAGCTTGCCCGTCAGGGCCATTGCTTCGCCTGGGACGGTCAACGCCATCTTCCGCATCGGCGACAAGCTCGCAGCCCGGTTTCCCCTAGAACCTCGCGACGTCGACGCGACACGGCGTTGGCTCGAGTCTGAAGCCGAGGCGGCCCGGGAGCTCGCACAGAGCACGCGGTTCCCCACGCCCACGCCGATCGCCATCGGCGAGCCAGGGCCGGGCTACCCGCGGCCGTGGTCGGTGCAGACATGGCTGCCCGGCGCCACAGCCGAGCACGAGGATCCGGGCGAGTCTGTGGCATTTGCACACGACCTGGCCGAGTTCATCACCGACCTGCAAGGGATCGACACACGGGGACGGACCTTCACCAGGCCCGGCCGAGGAGGTGACTTGCGGTCCCACGATGCGTGGATGGAAACCTGCTTCCGGCACAGCGAACAGCTCTTGGACGTGTCGCGCCTTCGCCAAGCGTGGGCTGCCATGCGGTGCCTGCCGCGCCGCTCAAGCGACGCGATGACTCACGGCGATCTCATTCCCGGCAACGTGCTGGTAAGCGATGGGCGCCTCACCGGGATCCTCGACGTCGGCGGCCTGGCACCGGCTGACCCGGCTCTGGACCTGGTGGGTGCCTGGCATCTGCTTGAGGCCGGACCGCGGACGGCGCTCCGCGAGGACCTCGAGCGCGACGACCTCGAATGGGATCGTGGCAAAGCCTGGGCCTTCGAACAGGCGATGGGGCTGGTCTGGTACTACGCCGACAGCCACCCGACCATGAGTCGAATAGGCCGGCGCACCCTCGAACGCATCATGGCCGACGATCGTCCTGTTGAAGCGAGGACGACTTGATGGGCAGGAATGGTCGGTGGACGCCGATTCCATACCAAGCCGGAGATCAATCGCCGAGGTGCGCGGCGAAAAAGGCCTCGATTCGTCGCCAGGCATCGGCTGCAGCAGCCGGCTCTGGTCCCGCATGGGCCAGCTTGGCCACGGGGCGAAACAGTAGCGGCCCGTTCGGCTTGTGATTGAGGAAGGAGTGACCGGCCGCCGGATAGACCTCCACGTCGTGAGGTACGTGGTGAGCGCGCAGAGCCTCACGAAGCGCAGGTACGCGATTGGTGGTCCAGTCCTTGCCGCCGTAGCTGGCCACGATGGGACCACAGCGTGGCGCGAGCTCGTCGATGTCTGACGGCACGATGCCGTAATTGACCGATGCAGCGTCATAGCCCTCGGCCGACAGCAGCAAGGCGAAGCCGCCGCCCATGCAGAAGCCGATAACGCCGACCTTGCCGGTGCAATCAGGGTCAGCCCGCAGCGCTGCGCGGCAGGACTCGATGAGCTCGAAGGGCTTGCCCGCTCGCGCTTGGAACGCGTTGAACGTGCGTCTGATGCATCGAAGCCATGAGCCCTCACCAAGCAGATCCGGGGCGTACACGAGATATCCCGCTGAGGCCAACCGATCCGCGTGGCGGCGCAGCACGTCGTCAATGCCCCATCCCTCATGCAGCATCACCACGCCTGGCCAGGGCCGAGAGGCAACTGGGCGCGCTGTCACCACGGTGCGCTCGTCAACGACGATGTCGACCGCCCTGGTGTCCATGACGCCACGCTAGCGACTGGCTGCAACGAACTCCTTGCTCCATGCAAAACTCGCCCGATGGACGTCCTCCAGGTCGCACAGCACGCCGATGACCTTCCTCGCGCACGAGCCTTCTACGAGCGCTTGCTCCAGACACCACCCGCCGGCATTTTCGATCCGCCGGGTCTGCTGTTCTTCCGAGCGGGGTCGGTACGTCTCCTGCTGGAGCAAGGCGCGACGAGTGCACTCATCTACTTCAAGGTCGATGACGTGCGGGCGACGCTGGAATCCTTGCGCGCCGATGGGGTGGAGATCGTGGCAGAGCCGGAACTCATCTTCAGCCACACCGACGACAGCTTGGGACCGGCGGGCATGGACGAATGGATGGCGTTCGTGAAGGATTCGGAGGGCAATACGGTCGGCCTGGTGAGTCATCACAAGCCAGAGAATTCTTGATTTGGTGGGCGCTTCTGGCAGAATGCTTGCCGCATTCGTTTGTCGTGCGGTGCCCTCTAACTCCGCACGACGCGGATCCACTGAGATCATCGCCTGCGCGCCCCACCGCCTGAGATGGGATCACCCCCGACTGCGGCCGGCCGAAAATCCGGTCGCAATACCACCACAGGAGTAACCACACACGTGGCCGTCAAGATTCGTTTGAAGCGATTTGGCAAGATCCGATCGCCGCACTACCGCATTGTTGTTGCCGACTCGCGTACAAAGCGGGATGGCCGCGCCATCGAAGAGATCGGCAAGTACCACCCCAAGAACGACCCATCACTCATCGAGGTCGATTCGGACCGCGCCCAGTACTGGCTGTCGGTAGGCGCTCAGCCAACCGAGGCTGTCATCGCACTGTTCAAGCGCACCGGTGACTGGCAGAAGTACTCAGGCGACGCCTCGCCGTCTGGAGTCACGCCGCAACCGGAGAAGCAAAACAAGACCGACGCGTTCAACGCCGCACTCGCCGACGCGGGTCAGGAGCCGAGGGCGGCTGCGGCTGGAACAGCAAAAAAGTCCGCGTCCAAGCGTGCCAGCAGCAAAGCTGAGGAGACTTCGGTCGAGGGGACGCCGGAGGAAGCCCAGCAGGCTGCCGAGGCCGGGGTCGCCGACGCGGAGTCCGGCGGGTCTTAATGCTCGCCGACGCGCTGGAACATCTGATCCGAGGGATCGTCTCGCATCCTGACGATGTCACCGTCAAGGACAAGGAACTGCGTCGCGGGCGGATGCTCGAGGTTCGAGTCAATCCGGACGACGTCGGCAAGGTCATCGGCCGCTTGGGGCGCACCGCGACGGCCCTGCGTACCGTCGTCGGCGCTCTGGCGGGCAGCCAAGACGTTCGCATCGACTTCGTCGACGTTGACAAGGGCACTCGCCGCGGCACCGGTGGCCGCCGCCGCTGACAGCAGGTCCGCCAGGGCTGAGCGAGCAATTGAACAGCGAGCAATTGAACACGGTCGTAGTTGGCGTCATTGGACGACCCCACGGCGTACGCGGCGAGGTTGCCGTCGAGGTTCGAACCGATGAGCCGGAGCGCCGTTTCGCCCCCGGCCAACGGCTTTACGAGGATGGCGGCGCACGCCTATTCACCGTGACGTCGGTTCGAGACGTGCCGGGCCGGCTGCTTGTCAAGTTCGCAGAGCTGAGTGACCGGGCGGCGGCGGCGGCCGTACGCGGAACCGTCCTGGTTGCCGCCGTCGAACCGGACGAAAGGTCCAGCGAGCCTGGCGCGTTCTATGATCGACAGCTGATTGGCATGCGAGCAAAGACACCCGACGGGACCGAGGTCGGAACGGTCGGCTCCGTGCTGCATCTTCCGGCACAGGACGTTTTGGAGATCGAGACGGCTGGCGGTATTCGGCTGGTGCCCTTCGTGGAGGCGCTGGTCCCCGAGATCGATCTTGAGGCTGGTTGCCTGACTGTCGTCGATGTCGCCGGCCTGCTCGACGATGGCAAGGATGCGAATGAAGATTGACATTATTTCGATCTTCGTCGAGTACTTCCAACCGCTACGTCTCTCCTTGGTTGGCAAGGCGATCGAGAACGGCATAGTCGATCTTCGTGTTCATGATCTTCGCGACTGGACCTCGGATCGGCATCGAACCGTCGACGATACGCCGTACGGGGGAGGTGCCGGTATGGTGATGCGCCCCGAACCCTGGGGACTGGCGCTCGATACGCTTACCGCGGGAGAGGCGGATCCGCGACTGTTGGTTCTCTCGCCGTCCGGCCGGACCTTCAACCAACCTCTCGCCCATGAGCTGGCAGCGGAACGGCATCTGATCTTCGCCTGCGGCCGTTATGAGGGGATCGACGCCAGAGTCGTCCAGGACGCCTCGCGACGCATGCGAGTCGAGGAGCTGAGTATCGGCGATTACGTGCTGAGCGGTGGAGAAGTGGCTGCCATGGTCGTGATCGAGGCTGTGGTCCGCCTGCTGCCTGGGGTGATCGGCAACCCAGAGTCGTTGATCGAGGAGTCGTATGGCGCGGAGCACGAAGGGCTGCTTGAGGGACCGCTCTATACCAAGCCGCCCAGCTGGCGCGGGCTCGATGCACCGGAGGTGCTGCTCAGTGGCAATCACGAGATGATTGCCGCATGGCGTCGAGAACAAGCCTTGCAGCGGACCAAGGCGCGACGCCCTGACCTGCTCCCGTGATCATGAACATGCCTTGGATAGCGCCGTCGCTGGATAGCCTGATCAACGGCTACACCGGACGCTATTTCGTGCACTCGAGCGATGCGAAGTCCGGCGCGTCGTTCGAAAAGTTGATCATTGATGGACGGCCTTGTTTTCTCAAGACTGTTTCCGCCGAAGACGACTGGATCATGCGAGTCACCGGCAATACGCATTGGGAGTTCAGAGTGTGGCAGGCCGGTCTCTACCAACGCGTGCCGCCGGTCATTGATCACGCGATGATCGGCATGGCGCTCGATGACTCCGGCGGCGTACCGCGGCTCGCGATGTTGATGCATGATCGGTCCGCGGACCTGGTGCCATCTGGCGACGATCCCATCGCCGTATCCCAGCACGCCGGTTTCATCCAGCATCTGGCGCTGATGCATGCAGCCAATGTCGGCTGGCGCGACGATCTTGGTCTCTATCCGCTGGAGCGTCGCACGCTGTTCTTCGCACCCGCGACTATTGCCCCGGAGCTCGCCGCCGACGACGTGCCGATGACAC
>Ga0114129_10002743_pt1 | contig 24542 bp, 20 predicted proteins | sample RhiMetdeltSRZDD1_FD_80071 | JGI IMG/M metagenome (GOLD analysis project Ga0114129, IMG submission 80071) | Populus rhizosphere microbial communities from Tennessee, USA - Rhizosphere MetaG P. deltoides SRZDD1 (version 2) (version 2) | ecosystem: Host-associated > Plants > Roots > Rhizosphere >...
ACTCGGCTTCCAACCGTCGTCGTTCTTCATCGGAATAATGGTCCAGACAGACCATTGCTGTATAGTCCATTTCCAGAAGACTCGCATCCACATGCCCATGACAGACCACGCACACGCCAAGCGTATGGTCCTCGATTTTCTCGAGGCAGCTTTCGATTACCTCCAGGTGAGCCTCTACACAGTTCTCATCATCGCCAAGGCAGATGTCCTTCTCCACCTCCGGAGCAATCTCCAGGAATTCGACGAGCTCCTTTTGCTTCTCCTCCAGCCCCTCCTGAATGCGTTCGTACAGTTCAATGACCATCAAGCCTCCAATCCATGCACCTTAATTAGAACATTTGTTTAGACTGGCCTTCCACGCGAAATCTTACACCATTATGAGAGAGGAGTCCAAACCTGGTACAACCCCAGGTTACCGGTATCGCCGTCAGAATAAAAGGTATCAACCACTCGAAATTCACTGGCTCTGGCAAGCGCTAGCAGTTCTTTTTCGTCAAAGTGATGGACATACCTTAAGCCCTGTCCTGCACTCCGCCAGTCAAGCAAATAATCCCCGGGGTCGACGCTCGATGCTGAGAAGTTCACCGCTTCCCACGGTTGTATCCTCGCCCTGAGCTTTTCGCTGTTGAGGAACTGCCAGTTGGAGAGGATGAAACGTCCATCCTCTTTCAGCAGCTGGTTGACTATCCGCAGAATATCCAGGCGCAATTCCGTGGAGGGAATATGGTGCAGCACGGCAAACGCAGTCACCAGGGACCAATTGCCCAATAGCCGTTCTTTCACCACTGACAGTTTCGTCAAATCTGCTTCCATAAACCTCGCCGGGAACCCCTCGGGCTGTAATTCCGCGTCCTGCAGCAAAGGCAGGCTGAAGTCCACGCCAAGATAGAAGCCGCGGTGAGCGCGCTTCGCCAGTTCCCGCGCAAGTTCTCCGTTCCCGCATCCCAGGTCGAGGATGGATTCATCCCCTGTCAGGCTTCCCAGAACATTCCGTACTCCCGGCTGGAGACGATGGCGCGTTGCCGAGAAAGAGTCTCCAAAGCGGGTATAAAACTCTCTATTAATTTCAAGTAAGTGAGCTGCCGTGCTCGAATTCACGATGGAATTATAACGGGTATAATCTCGGCATGTTTTCGGCAGCTGAGATCGATCGCCTTTCAGAAGAGTTCGAAAGGAAGACCCCACAGGAGATCATCCAGTGGGCGGTGGATGCGTTTTGGCCGCAGGTCGCTTTGAGTTCCTCGTTTCAGACGCAGTCTGTCCCGCTGCTGCATATGGCGTCGCTTGTGCGTCGTGATATCCTGATCTTCTTTCTGGATACCGGATATCACTTTTGGGAAACGCACATGTTCCGGGAGCAGCTTTCCTCACACTGGCAGTTAAATGTGCTGGATCTGTATCGCGACCCGCGCTGGGATGTCTTTGCCCGCCAGCGTACACGCTCTTTGCCAGCGGATGACCCGAACCTGTGCTGCTTCATCCATAAGGTCCAGCCGATGCAGAAGGCATTGAAGGATATGAAAGCCTGGATCAGCGGCATCCGCCGCGACCAGACCTCTGGCCGGGCACAGGCAAAGATCCTCGAGTTGCAGTCTGACGGTCTGCTGAAGATCAACCCGCTCCTGAACTGGACGAAGGCAGACATCCAAAACTACGCAAAGGAGCATCGGCTTCCGGCGCATCCCTTGTTTCAGCGTGGCTATCGCAGCATCGGCTGCTCTCCCTGTACCATTGCCATCGGGCTCAACGACGACGAGCGCGCCGGGCGCTGGTCCGGGCGGGAAAAAACGGAGTGCGGTCTACACACGGAAATGTTCCAGCATAAAGATGTGGCTGAACTAAAGAGTGATTTTAGAATTGATCCGACAGAAGTGAAGCATTAATGCAGACAGAACGACAGGAGCTTTGGCGCTCCACCCATCTCCTCACGGAGGACAAAAGAGAGCTGGCACGCACTGTGCTCGAGGAAATTCGGCGCGGGCGTGATGTGACCAAGACCCTGCGCAGCCATCCTCTGCGCGACGGATACCTCAACAAATCGATGCTGGTCGCGATCTACAACGAGTTGGTGGCCTCAGGTGAAATTCAGGAGGACGCCCAGCTGCTCGAGCGCATCCGCATGAAACCCATGCGCACGCTTTCGGGCGTGACGACGGTCACGGTCCTGACGAAACCCTATCCGTGCCCGGGCAAATGCATTTTCTGCCCCACCGATGTGCGGATGCCGAAATCCTATCTGCCGGATGAACCCGGTGCGATGCGCGGGCTCGAGCACGAATTCGATCCGTATGCGCAAGTCCGTTCGCGGATCGACCAGCTCGAGTCTGTGGGACATCCTACAGAAAAGATCGAATTGCTGATCCTCGGAGGCACCTGGTCCTCCTACCGGCGCGACTACCAGGAATGGTTCATCAAGCGCTGCTTCGACGCGATGAATAGCCACTCCTCGCTGACATCGTACCCGAAGGGTAGCGGAGCCGCAGTGCCAGCGGAGGCGCAGTCGAAGCGCCCGGAAGTTACACAAAGCGTGGGCGAAGGAGAACTCCTCCAAACCCACACAATCAACGAAACCACCCAGCACCGTAATGTAGGACTCGTCATCGAGACGCGTCCCGACGAGATCAACCCTGATGAACTGCGCTGGCTGCGTCGCCTCGGCGTGACCAAAGTGCAGATGGGCGCACAAAGCCTGGATGACCATATCCTCGAGATCAACAAACGCGGGCATGACGTGGAATGTACCCGGCGCGCCACTTCCCTGCTCCGGGCCGCGGGCTTCAAGATCGTCCTTCACTGGATGCCCAACCTGCTGGGCGCGACTCCTGAATCGGACCGCGAGGATTTCGCGCGCCTATGGAATGACTTTTGCCCGGATGAGATCAAGATCTATCCCAACCAGTTGCTTGCCAACGCAGAGCTGTATGAATACTGGCAGCGCGGCGAGTTCAAACCATACACCACCCAGGAATTGATCGACCTGATCGCGGACATCAAGCCAAGCATCCCGCGTTATTGTCGTGTCAACCGGGTAATCCGTGATATCCCATCTACGAATGTGGTGGAAGGGAATCGCCGGACGAGTTTGCGGCAGGATGTCCATGATGAGATGAATCGACGCGGGACGCGCTGCGAATGCGTGCGCTGTCGCGAGATCCGCGGCAAGTCTGTCCGTCCGGAGCTTCTCAAGCTGGATGATATGATCTATCACGCGGGCGCGGCAGAGGAACACTTTGTTTCATACGTCACGCCAGATGACAAACTAACCGGATTTGTGCGCTTGTCTTTGCCCGGCAAAGGCTCTCCCCAGACGGGGATGTCCGATCTTGACGGCGCAGCACTGATTCGTGAAGTGCATGTGTATGGACAATCACTGCCCGTCGGCGCGGAACAACATGGCGCGGCGCAGCATGCGGGCCTGGGGACACGTCTGCTGGAAAAAGCGGAGGCAATTGCCAAAGCAGCCGGCTTCAAACGGATGGCTGTCATTTCAGCCGTGGGGACGCGGGGCTACTATCTGGAGCGCGGTTTCGAGCGCGGGGACCTGTATTTGACCAAGACTCTGCTTTAAGCCATATTGCTCACCGCTCCGTAAAAGCTAAGCCTGTTCTATACCGACCTCCATACAAGCTACATACTTTCTTCATCCTCGATTAATGAATTAGAGTTATGTTAATCATCCAACCCGGTGCTTGACTAGCATTCGGCGCGGTGCGAGAATACTATCTTATGGACTACAAAGACTACTACAAGATCCTGGGTGTGGAACGAAGTGCCAGCGAAGACGATATCCGCAAAGCATATCGAAAACTGGCAATGCAGTATCATCCTGACCGCAACCCAAACGACAAACAAGCAGAGGAACATTTCAAAGAGATCAATGAGGCCTATCAAGTTCTCAATGATCCCAAGAAACGCACTCATTATGACAGGCTCGGCAGTGATTATTCCACCTGGCAGCGCCGCGGCGCGCCCGGGGATTTTAACTGGGATGACTATGTCAGTGGGTATCCTGGTGGGACGCGTGTGAACATGGAGGATTTCGAGGACTTGTTTGGCGGCGCGGGCGGTTTCTCCGATTTCTTCCGCACGATTTTCGGCCAGGGGGCGGGCACCGGCACACGTACGCGCACCCGCCAACAGCCGCAGGGCTACCAGCAGGAGCTTGAGATCACCCTGGAGGAGGCCTACCAGGGAACAACTCGTGTGTTCGAAAGCGACGGCAAGCAAAAACAGGTCCGTATTCCTGCCGGGGTGCGTACCGGTTCTAAGGTGCGGGTGGCAGGCGTGGGTCCCAACGGGCTGGACCTGTATCTTATAGTGGATGTAAAGGAAGACCCGCGCTTCGAGCGCCGCGGCAATGATCTGCACACAACGGCCACAGCCAGTATCTTCACAGCGATCCTCGGCGGTGAAGCCGATGTCGAAACCCTCAGTGGAAAAGTCAAGCTCAACGTCCCGGCCGGTACACAGCCTGAGCAGGTCTTTCGCCTGGCAGGCCGAGGTATGCCAAGCGTGAAAAACGCCAGTGAAAAAGGCGATCTCTACGTTCGTCTTAAAGTTCAAATCCCCAAGTATCTATCTGCAAAACAACGTGAGTTATTGGAAGAAGCCTCACGGCTTAAATTTTAGGAAGGATACGAATGAAACGCGTATTAATTGTACTATCAGCCTTGATGATATCCATGCTTGCCTGCCAGATGGCAGGCATCCAGGCGCTCCCTCAAGCGCAGCCAACCCCTGTGGTCCGGATCGATGCCACTCCTCCTGCCCTGCCGACCGCCTCGGATCTCGCGGAAGCCGAAAGCACGCTGGAGGCGCTTTACCAACAAGTGCTCCCTGGTGTTGTTTCCATCCGCACCGGTACAAGCGAGGGCTCCGGGTTTGTATTTGACGGTGATGGACATGTGGTGACCAACCAGCACGTGGTGGAAGGAAACAGCCAGGTAGAAATATCATTTGCCTCGGGCTTCAAAGCCTATGGCACGGTGATCGGCTCCGATGCAGATGCCGATGTGGCGGTGATCAAAGTGGACGCGCCAGCAGACCAGATCCATCCCTTGGCGATCGGCGATTCCGGTGCCCTAAAAGTGGGAGAACAAGTTGTCGCGATCGGTAATCCTTTTGGCTTGAGCGGCACGATGACCCTGGGGATCGTCTCCGGGCTTGGACGGATCCAGATGGCGCATGCCGATCCGGACGGGGGCGGAGTTTTCAATACAGCTGACATCATTCAAACAGATGCGGCCATCAATCCGGGCAATTCCGGCGGACCGCTCTTTAATTTGCAGGGCGAGGTCGTTGGGATTAATCAATCGATTCGCACGGAAACGTTCAACGATGTAACGGGCAACGCCATAAACTCCGGCGTCGGCTTCTCGATCTCCATCAATCTTGTCAAACGGATTGTCCCCTACCTGATCCGCGATGGAAAATATACATATCCTTATCTCGGCATCTCCTCCGACTCAGACCTGAGTCTGGCTGAAATCGAAGCGCTTGGGCTTAATACCTATACGGGTGCCTATGTAACCAGCGTGACCCCTGATGGTCCTGCTGACCAGGCCGGGATCCGAGGCGGAAGTCAACCAACCAGCATCTCACAAAATCTGTTGGCGGGCGGGGATGTCATCACAGCCATTGACGGACAGCCTGTGGGTACCTTCAACGACCTGCTGGCCTTTCTCACGACCAACAAGGCCCCCGGCGATACGGTGGTGCTGACGATCCTGCGGGACGGTCAGACTATGGATGTAACCGTTACCCTGGGTGCCCGTCCATAAACTAAAGTTCGGTTAAAAAGTTCCGGCGGCAGTTGAACTGCCGCCGGAACTTTTTTATTATCCAAAGCGCTCCTCGCGCCAGACATCTGCCCGGTTGTGATAGCCCGCCTGTTCCCAAAATCCGCGCCGGTCCCGCGACATGAACTCCAGGGAACGCAGCCACTTTGCGCCTTTCCAGAAATAGGGTGTTTCCAGGTTCTTCTGTTCGGGGATCAATCCCACGACACCGCGTAAGGGGTACCCATGGTCCGGGGAGATCGGCTCCCCATTGAAGTGAGTGGCCATCAGAAAATTATCCTGCAGAACCACTTCAAGCGGGAGATTGACCGTAAACCCGTATTCGGCATGCTGCATCACATGCGTGGCCGTCGGCTTGATCTTGAAGAGACGGTTTTCGACCATAGTCTTGACGGAGATCCCTTCCCAAACCGTGTCGAACTTGCTCCAGCGGGTCACACAATGGATATCCATCTCGATCTTTGTGCGCGGCAGCTGGTTGAACTGCTCCCAGGTCCAGCTCTTTTCCTCTTCCACCTCGCCCCAGACACGGAAATCCCAGGTGGCGGGATTGAAGTGCGGTACCGGTCCATAGTGCAGCACCGGAAATTTCAGGGTAAGGGATTGCCCGGGCGGAAGACGCCCCTCGCTGCGAACGCGACTCTCTTCCTTACGCCGGTCAAGACCTTCAAATGACGAAAACATAATAATCTCCTATCAAAATTATATCAATAACTGTACAAATAGACTCCCGGTATGGACGATTTGTTACATTTGTTCGATAATAGGTTGGTTAGACGCTTTTCTTAATTGTAAAGATTGGAGTGCGCCTTTTATCGTAAACCAAACTCCGGGGTTTCAAAAAGGTTTATAATAAAAAGAAATCCAGAAAATGGACTTATTTTCAATGGTATTTTCTAGAACTTTTGAAACCACTGGCGCCTTCTATCCGGTCGAGCAGGAAACTAGAAGCGAGGCCTGGTGAAAGAGGGACCCAATTTATTGAAAGCTGCCCAAAAGCTTGACGAGGAGGCGCTGACCGCGATCTTCGATCAGTTCGCGCCTGCGATTTACAAATACACCCTGCGCTTGTGTCACGATCAGATTGTGGCGGATAATATTGTGGGGGATGTATTTGCGCAGCTTCTGGAACAATTCGGACAGGGCAAAGGTCCGCGTACCAACCTTCGCTCGTATCTCTATCAAACAGCATATCACCTGGTGGTCGATCGCTCGCGCGATAACCAGCACAATGCTCCCCTCGAAGTCGCCATGAGCAACTACGCGGGCGGGCAGTTTGCCCCCACGCAGTCCCAGATCGAGGAGCGCGTGATGATGGAAGCACTGATTTCCGCCATGAATACGGAACTGACGGAAGATCAGCGTCACGTGATCATCCTGCGGTTCCTGGAGGATTTCAGCCTGAAGGAAACGGCTGAAATCATTGGCAAGGAAGTCAACAACATCAAGGTTATCCAGAATCGCGGGATCGCCAAACTACGAAAAGCCATGGGGATTCATATGGATGAGGAAGATGAAGAGGACGAAAGCGATTGGTAGCTAAGGTTCCGTTCCTCAATACATTCCCAGCCGACTAAAATCAAAACACAAACCTCCTGACCGTTGCCAGGAGGTTTGTGTTTTGGCTGATCTGATCTATATCTATTCTGCGATGACCCTTACATACTCGGGCTTCTTGTCACCCAACAACCCGCTGACCAGGTGATATAACGCATACAGCTCCAGAGCGAAGGGAAGATAACCACCATAGCCGAGTAAAGGCATCTCGAAAACATGCAGCCCGTTGCCCCAGGGTACGTGATAGATCCACTTTGGATAGGAATAATAATTCCACATTTCCCAGAAGAACGCCGTCAGCAACACACCAAGCCATAGGGAAATCACAGGGCGCCAATCCCCTGTTTGAGTCCATTTGGCGAGGGAACGATTCCCCAGCCAGAGGTTGATCGGCTCCAGGATAAAGTAGAGGGATAGCCATATGAATCCGAAGAAAACCCGCGGCCAGACCAGCAGGAGAGCAAGCATGATCCAGCCCAGGAGGAAAAAGGTCAGCGTGGTTTTCTTATCGGCACCGATCACGAGTCCGCGCGGGAGGCGTCTCACAAAGTCAAAACTGGCAAAAAGCTCCGCGCTCCCAAACACGGCAGGGAGGACAGTTGTAAAGCTCAGGGTGGTCCAAAAGGCATACGACAACGGGGAAAAAAGATCTGCCCCGACATACGCCCAATTCTGCGTGCGGAAGTTGAGCAATTCGAAAACCCACCAGGCCGGAGCAGAAACCAGGAACAGCCCAACATATCTGCGCAGGCTCCGAATGAGCAGTGAGGTGCCAGTACGCCAGTAAACAAGTCCGTCTACTGCAAGGCAATACCCCAGCCATAACGGGAAGAATCCCCAGTGCGTGCGCGCCCCTGTAAAGGTCCAATTGATGATCCAAAAAAGAGCGACCATGCCCAGCCCGAGCCAGCCATGCATAGGCAGCCTTAATTGTTCACCTTCGAGTGTTTTACCCTTGATATTGGTTGTCATGCCTCAAGTTTACCCCGGAAGATTGATTTTACTTCCCAAGACTACCAAATGCGCATAAAACAGGCAATTCAAATAAATTGCCAATAAACCAAAATATTTGATTTGTTACCAAAAATATTGACAAACCAAGAAATATTTGCTAAACTAGCTTCATTGGAGAACAAAATGCCACTTATCCCCCAATCCTGCCCCAGCTGCTCATCTCCGCTTGTTGTCACACAACTTAATTGCACTGTGTGCGGCACCGGCGTGGTCGGCAAGTTCGAGCTCTCGCCCTTTTCTCGCCTCGCCCCGGAAAGCCTGAAGTTTCTCGAGACCTTTGTGCGCAACCGCGGCAACGTCAAGGAGATGGAACGCGAGACCGGTGAATCCTACTGGGCAATCCGACGCCGGCTGGATGAGGTGATCACCGAAATGGGCATGGAAGCGCCCACGGAGGATGATCTTTCGACGCGCCGCCAGGAGATCCTGGCCCAACTGAGCCGGGGTGAGATCAACGTACAGGAAGCCACCCGCTTACTCTCTCAAATTAAAGGAGACCACCCATGAATGGACAAAAGGAACGCTTAATGGTTTTGGATATGATCGCCGAAGGAAAGATCACTGCCGAGGAGGCAGAACAGCTTTTCAAGGCGATGGAAGTGCCCGAGGACGAACAGGCCGCATATCCCCCGGAGCTGGTCGAGCCTCTTTCGCATTTGTCTCACCTTTCATCACTTTCCACGCCCCCCTCCCCTACGGGCCGCGCCACCTCGAAAGATCTGATCGCCGCCCTTAAGGAAGCCGGAATCGACCAAGTGACTCTCAGCGATGTACAGGAGCTGCAATCGAATAAGCTGACGGCGGAGTACATTCGCGAGATGCTTGCCCTGGGGCTGGAACCCGACGGCTTGAGCGAATGGATGGAGCTGCGGGCCCATAATATCACCCCACGCTACGTCCGTGAGCTGCGCGAGATGGGTGTGACAGACCTGGACGTGGACGAGCTTGCCGAACTGCGGGATCACGGCGTTTCGGCAAAATACGTCTCGAGCCTGCACGCCATGGGACTCAAGGACTTTGACGTCGAAGAGCTCATCAAGCTGAGCGATCATAACGTTTCGGCGAAATATATTGCCGAATTACACAAGGCCGGACTTAAAGACCTGAATGTGGAGGAATTGATCGAGCTCAGCGATCATGATGTGTCGGCAAGATATATTGCAGAGATGCGCCAGGCAGGTCTCCAAAACCTGGACGTGGATGAACTGGTCGAGCTCAGCCGGCATGGCGTCTCCTTGAAATATATTGTGGAATTGGGGCAACAGGGCTTATCCGATCTGGAGCTGGACGATATTGTTGAGTTGAGCCGTCATGGTGTTTCTGCCAAATACATTGCCGAGCTGCGAAATCTGGGATTCAAGGATTTCGATACAGAGGATCTCATCGAGTTAAGCAAACATGGTGTCTCTGCCAAATATATAGCCGAATTGCACAGCCTCGGTCTCAAGGATCTGGATGTGGAGGACCTGGCAGAGCTTGGCGCTCATGGGGTCTCGCCCCGCTATATCGCCGCATTGCGCAGCCAGGGATACAAGGATCTGGATATAGAGGATCTCGTAGAGCTTGGCACTCATGACGTCTCTCCGGAGTTCATTGTGGAGATACAAAAACTCGGGCTGAAGGATCTCGATGTTGACGAATTGGTGGAACTAAGCAACCACGATGTTTCGCCACAATTCATCGCCGAGTTACGCGAGATGGGGCTGAAGGACCTGGATGTGGATGAGTTTGTTGAGCTGCGAAATCATGATATCTCTGCAAACTACATCCGCTCTCTGCAGGAGCTGGGTCTCAAAGAGCTTGAGGTGGATGAACTGGTAGAGCTTCGCAACCACAACATCTCCCCCAAGTTCGTGCGCGAGCTGGCTGAGATGGGGTTCAAAAATATCCCGGTTGACGAGCTGGTTGAGCTGGGCATCCACCATGTCACACCGCGCTTCATCCGTGAGATGCGCCGTAAGTATGGTGAGGATCTCAGCCTCCCCAAGTTGCTCGAGATGCGCATCCACGGTGTGGACAAGGATCTGCTCGAGGAGCTCCACGCCGCGGGAGTCAAGATCAAGCGCTAAGCGGGTCAACCATGTACACAAAAACTCAGTCTCGAAAGTCCAGTTGGACTTTCGAGACTGTTTTCATACCAGGAGATTGTGATTTTCCCCGGTTCACATCTCAAAGCTCAAACGTGTAGAAACGGCTTTCCCGAATCACCTCGTATCCCAGATCAACATACAGGTGTAAGGCGCTCGCATTGTCAGCACGGACCTCAAGATGTGCCTCGGTCAGTCCGTACTGTTTGAGGTGTTGCAATCCGGCACGGATGAGAGATCGGGCTATGTTTCTACCTCGCCACAGAGGCCGGACAAAAATATATTCGGTGAACCCGATCCTTTTCTCGGACCTCTGATTCTCAGATTCATCCCAGAACACGGCGATGTTTCCGGCCAGTTCGTCCCCGTCAAAGGCGGCAAATGTAGTGCCAACCGACCAGTGCGGCGACTGCATAAAATACTGCCATTCCCCTAACGCAACAGGCGCCTCCGGGAAACACTCGTTCCGTGCCTGGATGTATTGCCGCTGTTCTGCCTCGCTTTCCATGCGCCAGGGGCGGATCGTGACGCCGTCGATCGGGGAAAGGGTGGAGATCTCCTGGCACAGATCGCGCCGCATCGTGAAGACGCTGTCCGTGTAATGACAGCCCCTGGAAAGAACATACTCGATACTGGCGGTTTCTGATGGGAAATATTGGAAGGTCAAATGGACAGGATGCCCCGGGAAATCAGCTGTCACTGCGCGGGCGCGCAGCAAAATTCGCTCGAAAAGCTGATCCTTGATCTCGTCCGGTACATCGCAGGCAGGATGTACCTTGATCTCGATCCAGAGTGTATGTGGCAGACCGGAAGGCTCGCGCATCAAAACAGGATATAGAGGTGCATAACCCACCATTTCTCCACATTCATCGATTGCGCAAAAAAGATTGCGTCCATTCTCATACGCAGGGGAGAGATAGACTTCCCCGGGGATGACCGGTGCGTCCGAGTAAACAGATGTGTACGCCGATTGCAGGTCAACAATGGCCGCCATACGGGAGGCAGAAAAAGGCTGGATTGTGATGTTTTTCATAATCTTCAAATATAACCCAAAGTTTCGATTCGACAAGATCAATTGGATGGAAAAACTCTCACGGAAACATCTTCGCGCTCAAAAGTTTTGGATAACAGATTGCTGACTTGCCCTTTTAACGTTTGGTCTAAAAATGCCAGAGTATATTGCTGGATCAAGTCCATCAACTTGTCTGCCTGGTTGGGTCCCGGCAAAAGGGAAGGCTGAAGCCGCGGACCATCTGTGAAGCTCTGATGGGTGGCGCCGTGAACTGCAATCCAGTAACTCTCGGTCATCGATTCGAATCGCTCGACCAATGCCGAATGAAGCTGCGATTCTTTCGTAAGGAACAAGAAAGGTTGTTCGGGAGGAATCGCAGTTTCCTCCATTGAAAAGGGACCGCCCCTCTGTAAACCATCGAAATTCAGGCACGCGTTCAGACGTGCATCGGCTTTGCAGGCTTCGGAGGCAGTGATCCCTCCCAGTGAATGCCCGGCTGCTGCAACAGAGTCCAGATCCATAAGGCCGGCAAACAAACCGGTTGAATTCATCCCCACAAGTTGATCCAGGGCAAACAAGATATCGGCAGTTCTCACTTTAATTCGCTTGGTACTGTATATCTGATGTGCTTCTACATCCAGCAACCACTGATCCTTTTCATAAGGTGCCAGCTCCCCATTTGATAATTGGACCGCCGCGACGTCATAAGGATGATTGAGTCCAATCACAATGTATCCATGGCTGGCAATCTCACCGGCAATACTCGAATAGAACTCAATATTTGTGCCGTTCCCGGGTGAGAGGATTACGACCGGAAATGGATCTTCCGTTTTTACCGGTCTTGCATCCAGACGGTTCTCCGAGCGGATAAAACCCAGACCAGAGACTTCCCAGGCTTCCACTTCCCCACTCTCCACCAGCGCATCCGAGATGGAGGAAAGATGTGGAAAGTAACCGGCATTCATGCCGCTCCCCGGCTCGGCTGGGTACCAGACTATGACGATCACCTCACGAAAGTCACCCGGATTCTCCGTAAGTACTTCCGGGCGAGAGGTATCCACCCACCCAAGAATCGTTCTACCTACTGTGTAAGGTCCAGCCGGCGGGGAAAGTTCAAGCTGAACATAAATTGAGATCGTTAGAACGAAAAGAAGAAAGAGCCCCATGAATACAGCAGTTTTCCATAGGTTAAACCACATATAGTCTCCTTGCAAAGATTTGACAAGGAAAATACAGGAAAGTTTCCTTCAACGGCCCCACTACGGAGGGTTTTTCTATGAGACTTGGGAACGATCTATCGGCAGAACTCCAGAGCCGTCGCCAGATAAATCTCAGCACACGTCTTTACACTCGCCAGGTCCACCCACTCCTCGACGGCATGCGCTCCACTCCCCGCCGGTCCGAACAACGCGGAGGGAATCCCCGCCGCTGACAAGACTGCTGCATCGGTCCAAAACGGGACGCCTGCGATTGGTGAGGGACTGTCCAGCACTTGGACAGACGCCGCCTGGAGCGCCTGGACAATATCCGCATCCTCGAGAGTCTCCAACGGAGAACGGTCAATGCCTCGGCGGACAACTGCCTGAAAAGAGGAATCCGTCTGCTGGAGTTCTTCAACAATCGCAAGGAATTCAGCTTCCACGGCTTCAGGTGTTTCGCCAGGAAGCGTCCGCCGTTCGACCGATAGAAGACATCTCTCCGGGTAGCTGGAAAGCTCCTGTCCGCCCCGGATGAGCGAGGCGTGCAGGGAGCCGCTCCCCAGCAGGGGATGTGTCGGGTTGGCGCGCAACGCAAGATCCAGTTTCTCGATCTCGGTGAGAACCTTGCCCATCTTGACGATGGCATCCAGGCCGAGATCAGCACGCGATCCATGAGCCGCCTTACCGATCGTTTCCACCTCGAGCCAGACAAATCCCCGGTGCGCAAGAATAAGCTGCAGCTCGGTGAACTCGGCAACGATCGCGCCATCCGCATGGAAACGTTTTGCGAGGTCCGTCGTGCCTAGGCTGGCATACTCCTCGTCTATCACACCCGTAAAGATCACATCGCCGCGCAAGTCCAGTTTCTTCGCTTCCGCGACGGCAAGCATGCAGGCCGCGACGCCGCCTTTCATGTCATAGGCGCCGCGTCCATACAGGCGGCCGCCCTCGATGCGAGGCTGGTGACCGTCCGTCATACCTGCCACACCAACCGTGTCCATGTGACCGTTGAGCAGCAGAGTCCGCCCACCGCCCGTTCCGGGCGCGATCCCCACCACGTTCGGCCTGCCTGGTACGGATTCTGAAAGCTCTACTTCCAGCCCATTGAGCTTCAACCAATCGGCGATATAGTGCGCGATCTCCCCCTCCCCTGGCGACCCTGGCACAAGGTCCGGGTTGATCGAGTTGATGGAGACCAGGTCGCGGAGCAGTGGTTCGAGCTCATCCATGATTACGCACCTTCCAAGCAAGATTATTCGTATACCAGCGCTTCCCGGATCGTGAGCCGCGCCGCACTTTGCGCAGGGATCAGACTGGCAATCATCGAAATGACCGTCATCAAACCCAACCACATCACGACAGCGGGAATGGAAAAAATGTAATCCAGAGGCCGGGCGAGCAAGGAATTTCCCAGGGAATCGCCCAGCCAGATCGCGAGCGGAATCGAGCACGGCACTGACAGCGCCCAGCTCAACAGACCAATCACTAATCCCTCCACGATCACCACACGCCGGACAACGCCATTCTGCGCGCCCAGTGAGCGCAGGATGCCGATCTCACGCGTGCGCTCGATCACATTCAAACTCATCGTAATGGCGAGCCCCAATCCACCGACAAGTGCGATCAACACCACCATGGCCAGCAGGAGAACGATCAGTATATCCATTTGCGCCGCACTGGTCGCTTTGAGCTGTGTGGTGGTTTGAGATCCTGAAACATCAAAGTTGGCCTGGTCCAGCCGAGATAACACACTCGATTCGACGGCGGATTGAAAGCCAGGATCAGATCGCGTCGTTTGAATGACCAGCCGGTTCGCAAGCCCATCCAGGCCGGTTTCCTGCGCCAGGTCATTGTAAAACATATAGGCTACAGGGATAAATCCGCGCCCGCCCGAGCCTACGATCGTCCATTGTTCTTCGCGTCCTGCGATCTTCAACGTGATGACCGAGCCAACCTTCAGCTCCGGAGAAAGGTCGAGAAAATCTGCGTTGACAAAAACCCCGCGCCGGACTCTGCTGGAGAGCCAGCCTCCGTGGATCACGCCCGGGCGCGTCATCCGGGTCCCTTCGGGCACGCCATATAAGATAATGCTGCCGCTGAGATGATCCTCGTTGAATACGAGCCGCCCTTGATCCACTGCCCAGGTTTCCACGGCTCGCACTCCATCCAGCTCCAGCGTTTCGCGCGCAAGCTTACGGACTGAGTACGGTCGTACAAGATCCACACCCACATCATAATTAAGGTCATTCTGAAGTTCGCTCACAGCCGCGCCCATAGAATGGCGAATACCGATGACCGCGATGAACATTGTCCCTGCCAGTAAAAGCGCCACAAATGTTAAGGCCAGCCGCCCCTTGCGACGGAACGTATTGCGGACAGACAAATTGACCAGTTGCGGCAATTCGCCCAAGAAGCGTAGCAGCCCCAACCGTGTCCCAGATTCAGGTTTGTAATTGCTGATCGCCTCACGGATGGTAATGAGCGAACCCGAAACAATCGGAACGACGGAAGCCAGCAGCGGCGCAAGCAAGGCACTGAGTGCCTGCAAAACCAGCGTGATGCGCGGCAGACTGAAATCCCCCACATTGAAGTTCATCGCGGTGGCAACGCCATCCGCCAGAAAGTATCCGCCAAACAATCCCATGGGGATGGCGAGCAGCAGAGCCAGGACGCCAAATAAAAGCACCTCCTGAAAATACAGAGCCATGGTTTGAGGGATGCGTCCACCCAATGATTTCAAGATGCCGATCTGGGGGATCTGCTGAGACATGATCGCGGACATGACGCTGGTCACGAGGAAGGCACTCAGGATCAGAGTCAGCAAACCCAGTGCATTCAGAATCAACAACACCGAGCTCATGCTATCTCCGAGAAAATACTTACCAGGAACAGGCACGGCAGCACCCAACACCTGATAGCCGGCCGTTTCCAGATCATCCACCAGTTTTGTGGTCTGCCGCTCAACATCGCTCCGTGTGATGGCATTTGCAAAGACAACCAACAACTGATTGTAGTCATTTTCGAATCCCAGCGCATCCGCCGTGTCTGGCGAGATGTAGCCATAGCCCGAAAAACTGATCTCAGAGGGCAGATGGGACAGATCATTGACAAAGCCGCTCACCTGCAGAGTGTGCATCTCCCCGTTGAGCAATTGCACTTCGATCGAGTCGCCGATGTCCATGATGCTTTTCAGCGAACGTTCGAGCAAAATCGAATTGGCAGGGGGAGGCAACCGTGAACCATGCTCCACGCTCAATTTGTTGATCAAAGCAGAGTTGAAATCAGGGAGAGTATCAATCTGGAGACTGAGCCAGGTATCCGGCCCGGATAAGATGCGTGCCTGATCCACGCGCCGGGCTTGCGCGGCGCGGACGTAATCCAGCGCCTGCAGATGCTTCAACAATCCCTCTTGAAACGAAGAGACAGAGAGGATCGTATGCGCAGGCTGAGTCCCGGTGTATCCGTCCCGCAGATTCTCCTCCAGCACTACGCGACCTGTGATCATGAGTCCGAAGGCAGCGACGCCCACAGCAACGGCAAGGATCACCAGCAGGCTGCGCGACTTGTTGACCAGCAGGTCACGCAGGATCTTTGTGCGGCGCACACTCATTGATCTTCCCCCTGTCTGAAAGCGCTTTCAAGCTCCTTTTTCCTCTTTCCAGCCGCATGATAGACCTGGGTCTTGAAAATTTCCGAGGAATCTTCCAGCTGGTCGAATTCCTCGACGCCCAGCTCGATGAGTTTTGCCGGATGTCCTCTGCTCACACGTACCGTCGCATTGCGGCGTTTCGTTCCCATCAGCGCCATTTCACCAAAAAAGCTCCCGCGCCCTATTTGATTGACCAGCACGTCCCCGCCTCGCTCATCTTTGACAAGGATATCCACCTGACCATCGAGCAGCAGATAAAACGTATCGCCGACATCGCCTTGTTTGATGATCTCATGACCTTCCTCGTGCACGACCGGCTGCCTTTCCTTCAGAATGGAAGTCAACATTTTTTCATCCAGAGAAGAAAGCGTTTGAAGGTGGTAGTACGTGTTCCGCTTTTCCACAAGTCCCATAAGCTCCTCACGCAGGGAACGCGAATCATCGACGAGGGAATTAAACGCTTTTTCATTCAACGCAAGAACCGAGACCGGACCCTCTGGAGAAGCCTTCACCGTCGCGGCGCGGACTCCTCCGCCGAGCAGAGCCATTTCGCCAAAATATTGACCTGGCGTCAGTTGGTTCACCTGGATCTCGCTCCCGCCGGGTGAATTGATATAAACCTCCGCTTTGCCGTTGAGCAGGATATAGAACTTATCGCCTTTCTCGCCCTGTCGAATAATTGCGGAATTGGGTTCAAAAATCTGCGGCTGGATCGTGCGCGAGATCTCCACAAGCTGGTCCTGCGTCAGGGTGGAGAGCGCCCGCACCAGGTATTCGTTCACCACTTCCCCATCCGAAATCAAAATCGTACGGTTCACGCGCCGCGCCAGGTCGCTGTCATGCGTCACCATCAGAATGGTCTTCCCCGATGCCACCAGATCCTCAAACAGCGCAAAGATTTTGTCCGCCGTCCTGGAGTCCAGGTTGCCGGTGGGCTCATCGGCTACGAGCAGAGGCGGGTCATTCGCCAGCGCCCGGGCGATCGCGACCCGCTGCTGCTGCCCTCCGGAAATGGCGGAAGGTAATTTATGCGCCTGCTCCGTCATCTCCACTCTCTCGAGCAACTGCATGGCGCGTTTCTTGCGCTCACTCTTCGAGTAGAGATTGTTCAGCTCCATCGGGAGAATGACATTTTCCAGGATCGTCAGCGTGGGAAATAATTGAAAGAATTGAAAGACAATCCCCAGATTTCGCCCGCGCCACGCCGCCATCTGCGCCTCATTGAACGCATGGACGGGCGCGCCGTCGATCACGATCTCCCCCGAGGTGGGGCGGTCTATGCCCGTGATCATATTGATAAAAGTGGATTTGCCGCTCCCCGATTTGCCGATAATCGCAACAAACTCCCCTCTGTGCACCTCCACGTTGATGCCGTTCACCGCTGTAAAATCGCCAGCCGGTGTTTGATAGACCTTACGAAGATTTCGGATCTCTATCAATGGCGGAGTGGAGTGTATCGATGCCATGCGCCCAAGTTTACTCGAATTGGTCCAAATTACCTGTAAATCCAACCGCGGAAAAGCTGCAAATGACCACTCTGTGCTTCCTCTTATAATAGCCCCATGGATCAGCAATCAGAACACGCTTTGTCACAACTTATTCGTTCGACACGCATTGCAGCACTGGGCACGCTTCACGAAAGCGAGCCAAATTTAGCAATGGTCGCATATGCGTTCGCCGACAATTTTTCCGCTTTCTACATCCACGTCAGCAGATTGGGCAGGCACACCACGGACATGGAAAACGATCCGCGTGTCAGCCTGCTCATCGCCGAAATAGACGACCGCCGTCCCGACCCGCAGACCCTGGCACGCGTCTCCCTTCGCGGAATTGCCGATATGCTCCCGCGGAGCGATCCGAGCTACTCACAAATCAGGAAAATCTATCTTGACCGCTTCCCCGAAGCAGAGCAATTCTTCAGTCTGGGAGATTTCAATCTTTGGAAGATCACACCAAAAGGCGGGAGATTCGTCGCCGGGTTTGGTCGGGCCTTCAATCTTGTGCCGGAGGCGTTGAGGAAAGCTTCTGCTTTCTAGTTTAGGGTGTGCCCATGTCATTCTGACCGAGTGGCGCCTCAGCGCCGCGACCGAAGAATCCCCAAGAATGTGAGCCATCAGGCTCAAATTCTTGGGAGACCCTTCGCTTTGCTCAGGGTGACATGCCAAAGGGTGTTTGCAAATGTCACGTTAACTGCACCTGAGGCAGATGTTTCATGGCCTCCTTGACGGCGTCAGCCGGATATTCGTAATCTTCCAGTTTTCCGCTCAGATACGCTTCGTACGCTCCCATATCGAAATGGCCGTGCCCCGAAAGATTGAAGAGGATGACCCTCTTCTCGCCTTTTGCCTTGGCATCCAGCGCCTCGTCGATCGCGGCGCGGATCGCATGGGCGGACTCAGGCGCCGGGACAATTCCCTCCGCTTTGGCAAATTGGATCGCGGCTTCGAACGTCGCAATTTGCTTGACTGCCACAGCTTCGATATGACCGGCATCGTATAGAGCGCAGATGCTGGGCGCCATGCCGTGATAACGCAAACCACCGGCATGGATTCTCGGCGGTATGAAATCGTGACCGAGAGTGTGCATCTTGACCACGGGCGCCATTTTGGCGGTGTCTCCATAGTCGAATGTATAAGTGCCTTTGGTCAGGCTGGGCGTGGCAGTGGGTTCCACCGCCAGCAGCCGGGCGCGCTTGCCGTTCTTCAAATTCTCGCGCAGGAACGGGTAGGCGATACCGCCGAAGTTCGAACCTCCGCCGGCGCATGCGATCACAACATCGGGATACTCGTTCGCCATATCCATTTGCTTGAGGGCTTCTTCACCGATCACGGACTGATGCATCAGCACATGATTCAATACCGAGCCAAGTCCGTATTTCTTCGTGCCACCGGATGTCGCCGCGGCTTCAACCGCTTCTGAGATCGCCATCCCGAGCGAACCGGGGTTATCAGGGTCTGCCTCCAGCACCGAACGGCCGTAGTTGGTCAGGTTCGTTGGGCTGGCATAGACCCTGGCGCCGTAGGTCTCCATTAAGTTGCGGCGATAGGGTTTCTGCTGATACGAGATCTTGACCATGTAGACCTCCAGGTCAAGGTCAAAGACATTGCAGGCAAAGGCGAGCGCCGTGCCCCACTGTCCTGCACCGGTTTCGGTGGTCATAGCTTTTGTGCCACCCTTCTTATTATAGAAAGCCTGGGGGATGGCGGTATTGGGTTTGTGACTCCCCACCGGAGAGGCGCCTTCATATTTGTAATAGATGTGGGCCGGCGTGCCAAGTGCCTTCTCCAGGCGCCGCGCCCGCAGGAGAGGAGTGGGACGATAAAGCTTATAGATCTCGCGAACCTCTTCAGGGATCTCGATATAGCGTTCCGTGCTAATCTCCTGCAGGATCAGGTCCATCGGGAATAGCACGGATAGAAAGTCCGGCGTGACCGGTTCCAGGGTGCCGGGATGCAGGACAGGTGCCGGCGGTACAGGGTTATCGGCGTTGATGTTGTACCAATACTTCGGCAGATCGCTCTCGTTCAAAAGAAATCGGGTCTGGTCAGTCATGGCTTCTCCTTTTCTGAGTTGTTCCTCGTTCCGCAGAGGATGGATGAGATACGTTGGGGCGAAAACAAAAACGTCCATCCCAAACATGGGACGGACGCTGGATCCGTGGTGCCACCCAACTTAGGCTGATGAAATCGCCAGCCTCACTTACCGGGCACAGCTCACTCGCCTATGCCCTGGCTCTATAACGGGAGCATCCCGTCGCCGCTACTTTGGGTGATCTTCCCGGTTCGCTTTGCGGCTCGGAGGTCCATTCGACATTGATCTCGCGCAGGCTTCGCAGCCCAACTAGCCCGCTCTCTGGAGCGATGTTCAATACCTACTCTTCCTCGTCACTGCCTTGTCGGTTTCACTGATTATACCCTTCCCGGTCCCAACTTGCGCCTTTTAGGAGTTTTCAATCTTTGGAAAATCACTCCGGGAGGCAGGATCCCGCACAGGCATGTTAGAGGCTCCGATAAGAGTTTCCGTCTTATAGATTACCGGTCGATTCTTTATTGAGGAAACGATAATATCTTGTCCCAACGAAGCCTGCAACGATCAGTCCCAGCAGGATCGAAATCAAAAACAAAACTGCATCCCTTTTAGAAAAAAAAGGCATGTCCTTCTACAGGGCCGAGCAATATCCCTCCCATGAGAATCACCATTGGCATCGTCAGGCAGAAACCTACGATACCGATGGCAATACTTGAGAGGACTTGCGTAATACGTTTTTGACGAGAATTCATGACATCCACCGCCCCGGTGGGCATATCCCTCAAATCCGATGCTGAAAACTTTTCAGGCAGCAGGAGGGGATCAAAACCCCTCCGCCACGTACTCGCCCCACACCACTCGCAGCGTATTACAGATCTCACCGAGGGTGATATCGTTTTCCACACACTCGATAAATAACGGCATCAGGTTTTCGGTTCCACTTGCGGCAACCTTCAGCTTCTCGAGCAACTGCTCGGCTACTCTCTGATCTCTACTCTCTCTTAATTCCTTCAACTTCGCCTTCTGTCCCAGCTCGATTGCGGGATCGACCTTCAGGCGTTCCAGCGTCAATTCTTCATTGACCTTGAACTGGTTCACACCGACGATCACCTGCTCGCCGCGCTCGATCTGCTGCTGTGCAACGTAGGCAGCGTTCTGGATCTCGTTCTGCATGAAACCTTTTTCGATCGATTGCAAGGCGCCGCCCATATCGTCAATTTTGACGATGTAGTCACTTGCCATTGTTTCGATCTCGTCGGTGAGGTGCTCGATGAGGTAGGATCCCGCCAGCGGATCCACCGCATCGGCGACACCTGACTCATGCGCGATGATCTGCTGGGTGCGGAGGGCAACACGGACCGCCTTTTCGGTCGGGAGCCAGAGGGCTTCGTCCATGCTGTTGGTGTGCAGAGACTGCGTCCCACCCAGGACGGCGGAAAGGGCCTGGAGCGTAACGCGCACCACGTTGTTCTCCGGCTGCTGCGCGGTCAGCGTGGACCCGGCGGTCTGGGTGTGGAAGCGCAACTGCCAGCTCGAGGGCTTCTGCGCCTTGAAGCGCTCGCGCATGATCTTCGCCCACATCCGGCGGGCGGCGCGGAACTTGGCGACCTCTTCCAGCAGGTTGTTGTGGGCGTTGAAGAAGAATGAGAGCTGTCCGGCGAAGTCGTCCACCTGGAGCCCGGCTTTGAGGGCGGCTTCTACATAGGCGATCGCGTTCGAGAGCGTGAAAGCCACTTCCTGGGCTGCAGTCGAGCCGGCTTCCCGGATGTGATAGCCGGAGATCGAGATCGTGTTCCAGCCCGGGACATCGGTCGCACAGAACCGGAAGATGTCTGTGATCAGCCGCATGGACGGTACAGGCGGGAAAATATACGTGCCACGTGCTACATACTCCTTGAGGATGTCGTTCTGGATCGTGCCGCGCAGCTTCTTCACATCCGCGCCCTGGCGCTTCGCCACCGCGATGTACATCGCCAGCAGGACGCCCGCCGGCGCGTTGATCGTCATCGACGTGGAGACCTGCTCGAGGGGAATCTGGTCGAACAGCTGCTCCATATCATGGATGGACGAGATCGACACGCCCACCTTCCCCACCTCGCCCTGCGCGATCGGGTCGTCGGCGTCATAGCCGATCTGGGTCGGCAGATCGAAGGCGACGCTCAAGCCGGTCTGTCCCTGGCCGAGCAGGTAGCGATAGCGCTTGTTGGATTCCTCCGCCGTGGAGAATCCAGCATACTGGCGCATCGTCCAGAAACGCGAGCGATACATCGTCGGCTGGACACCGCGCGTGTAAGGATATTCCCCCGGGAAGCCGAGCCTTTCTAAATAAGTTTCCTCCGCGCTGAGCGGAGCCGCAGGCGCAGTCGAAGCGGGCATCGGAACACGCGGCACCTCAATGCCTGACGAAGTCTCAAAGCGCTCTTTTCTCTCTTTGAATTTAGCTAGAGATTTCTTGAGGATCGTTTCCTGCCATTTGTTGTATAGATCTTGAAGTGTCATTTTTCACCTGCTTTGCCACAGAGACACGGAGTCACAGAGTTTTATTTCTCTGCGCTCTCTGTGTCTCTGTGGCGAATTCTTTCTCAAGTATAAATCCAACCCGAAATAACCTGTAGGACATGTGACATGCCTTACCAGCGCAGGATATCCCTCTTTCAAATCGTACCGATTTAGTGTGGAATTCAAGACAAAAGTCATTTGTGGGAAAAGAACGGAAATGCTAGACTAGTCGTATATAAAATGGCAAAAGGGAGTCCAAAGTCTCCTGACTTTGGTTTGGGCGGTATGCTCAACGTCTGGAGACGTTGACTCCATCACCAGGAGTCGTATGGCAAACAAACCACTTCTCTATATCGGGGCAGGAATTTTGTTTTTGATCGGCCTGTGTTTCGTTGGATATGGCGCTTTGAACGTGATCGGATCCACCTCCGCCAGCGGGAGCTCGAACTGGCTAACGTACGGACTCGGCTTCGGCTGTGTGGGAGCGCTTTTCCTGGCGGGCGGCGCGGGATTGGTCTATGCCAGCATACGCGGGACAAAGACCGAAGTCATCCAACAGGTGAAAATCGATCTGCCTGCCGACACAAAGGTCGAGCAGATGATCTGTAAGAACTGTGGCGGCGCTCTCAAGCCGGAGAACATCAAGATGGTGATGGGCGCGCCGATGGTGGAATGTCCGTTCTGTGGGACGAGCTACCAGCTGACTGAAGAACCGAAGTGGTAGAGCGATTGACGATTTGAGACTGGGAGGGACCCATGAAAAGAAGACTCCTCACGATAGCGCTGGTGCTGATCCTGGCATTCAGTATCACGACCAGCGCGCTCGCGCAAAGTTATTCCTTTCGCCTTGACAAAGAAGTGGTAAATGTCTATTTGAATTCAGACGGCACGATGTCGCTGGATTACCTGTTTACCTTTACCAATCAGCCGGGTGGACATGTCATCGACTTCGTCGATGTGGGGTTGCCAAACAACAGTTACATCTACAATACGATCCAGGCAGACGTGAACGGGGACCCTGTGGCGATCTCCACCGACTATCAGGGATCGGGCTCAGGCATTGCGGTGGATATGGGATCACACGCCATCCAGCCGGGTCAGACCGGGATCGTGCACGTTTTCGTCGGTCAGATCTCCGATGTGTATTACCCGGATGATAACGACGAGAACTACGCCTCCGCTGTGTTCTCCCCGACCTGGTTCGACGGTCAATTTGTCGTGGGCGATACAGACATAACCGTCACCTTCCACCTGCCCCAGGGAGTCAGGCCGGAGGAGCCGCGCTGGCACAGTGCACCAACCGGGTTTCCCGCCGAGCCGCAAACAGGGATCGACTCGGAAGGCCGTGTCACGTACACCTGGGCAAGCGCCAATGCGTCAGGGTCCAGGCAATACACGTTTGGCGCATCCTTCCCCAAAACATACATTCCCGCAACCGCCATTGTTACGCCGCCCGCATTTAACCTCGGAGAAGCAATCGCTGCCCTCGCCAGCAGTTGTGCGCCGATAGCTTTTTTCTGTTTCTTTGCCTTTATGTTCTTCGGGATACCCATCCTGACGTTTCTCGGCGACCGGCGCCGCAAGTTGCAGTACATGTCTCCAAAAATCGCCATCGAGGGTCATGGCATCAAACGCGGCTTGACCGCCGTGGAGGCCGCCATCCTGATGGAACAGCCGCTTGACAAAGTGATGACGATGATCCTGTTCGGCGTGGTCAAGAAAAACGCTGCCACCGTCGCACGCCGCGATCCGCTCCAGGTGGATGTGGCTTCCCCCGTGCCGGCAGGCTTGCATGAATACGAACAAAACTTTCTGAAAGCCCTGAAGGAAACCGATCCCAGGACCCGCCGGAATTTATTGCAGGAAATGGCGGTCAAACTTGTAAAGTCCGTATCGGAAAAGATGAAGGGTTTCAGCCGCAGGGAGACGATCGAGTATTACAGGCGCATCATGGAAACAGCCTGGGAACAGGTGCAGAAAGCCAACACACCTGAGGTGCAAATGGCATTCTTCGATCAGCAGCTGGAATGGACAATGCTCGACAAGGATTACGACAACCGCTCCCGCTGCGTCTTCCATGGACCGGTCTTCGTGCCGATGTGGTGGGGGCGCTACGACCCCACCTACAGGACCGGACCCATCTCGAGTTCCGGCGGTGGAGTCTCTGCGCCGAGTCAGCGCTCGGGTTCGGGGCGTACC
>Ga0114129_10002744_pt1 | contig 24542 bp, 27 predicted proteins | sample RhiMetdeltSRZDD1_FD_80071 | JGI IMG/M metagenome (GOLD analysis project Ga0114129, IMG submission 80071) | Populus rhizosphere microbial communities from Tennessee, USA - Rhizosphere MetaG P. deltoides SRZDD1 (version 2) (version 2) | ecosystem: Host-associated > Plants > Roots > Rhizosphere >...
CAGCTTCGCCAGGCGTCCCTAGCCCTTAAGCAGCATCCCCACGGGCTTGAGCGCGTCCACTCGGTCACACACGATCCGGAACGTTGCGAGCAGCGGAACGGCGAGAAAGGTTCCCGGCACGCCCCAGATCCAGGACCAGAAGACCAGTCCCACGAAAACAGCGAGCGGGCTGAGCGCCAAATTGCGGCCAAGCACGTGTGGGGTCACGAAGTTGGCCACAAATCCTACGATCGCCAGGAACACTCCGGGCACGAGAGCGATTCGGCCCGGCGAGTCGAACGTCGTGAACCCAACCAGTGTGAGCACGCCCGCGAGCACGGTAGCTCCGACGTAGGGCACATACTCGGCCAGCGCGGTGCACGCTCCCCAGATGAGTGGATTGGGGACGCCGAGCAACGCCATGGCTCCCGTGACCAAAGCGCCCTCGCCCAGATTGATGGCGGTCTGCGTGACCAGGTACCGGGAAATGGACGCCTCTGCCTCTCGTGCGATCGCCACCGCGTCCGTCTGGCTTTTTCGGTGGGGCAGTAGCCGCGCAATCTTCTGAAGCAGCCGCTCGCCTGAAGCCAGGAGAAAGTAGAGCAGGACCACCACCTCGATCACGCCGACGACAATCGCCTCCGTGGTACCGAAGAGCCGTTCTGCCAGGCCCGGCCCTCTTAGCTTGACCTCCGGCGTGCTGCTGGGCCCCACCTTGGTCGCGCGCTCCACTTGCTCGGCAGTCCTGCTTACCTGCTGCATTGGCCGCTGGAAGAACCGGATCTTTGACTCAACCTGTCGAACACTCGCGGGTACGCTCGCGAGCCAGTCGCGCGTAGGCTCGGCCAGGTAGTAAACGCTGGTTGCCAGCGAGGCCAGCAGTGCGGTGAGGATCAGCGCGGCGCCCATCGCTTCGGGAATGCCCACCCGCTTCATCTGCCGGACGGCCGGGCCCAGCAGAAAATCCAGCAGGATGGCCAGCGCTATCGGCAGGAAGAAGACGCGGCCGGCGTGAATGGTGTAGAAGAGAGCGAGGACGAACAGGCCTACCAGCGCGAACGAAGCTCGCGCGAGGCGGTCGGTAATGAATGCGGGGAGCGGATTGGACACGTTGCCCCTTGTCTAGGTCTCACCGCTCCGGCTAAGGTACGGCCCCTTGACCTCGTCGGAACTCGGCTCGAATGAAGCAGTTGTGGCAGGCGCTGGCATCGATCTGGGCCTGGTTCGTCCTGGGCACCTGCCTCGTGCTCTGGATGCCGCTGATGGCCGCAGTCCGACTCTTAACGCTCTCTGATCCTGGCCGCTATGCTGTGGGTTACCTGTTCCGCCGGATCGGGCCCGTCATGGCGACCCTGCACCCTCTCTGGCGATTCCGGACCTCGGGCACGCCTCCCGCCAACCCCCGCCGACCGTATGTCGTTGTCTCCAATCATGAGTCGTTTGCCGACATCCTCCTCATCAGCCATCTCCCCTGGGAAATGAAGTGGCTGTCCAAGGCCGAGCTGTTCAAGGTGCCGGTGCTGGGGTGGCTGATGCGTCTCGCGGGAGACATTCCCGTTCGCCGGGGTGAAGGACGGAGCGCCGTCGAAGCTTTGCAGCGCTGCCGGACGGTCCTCAAGCGGCGCGTTTCGGTCATGATTTTTCCCGAAGGCACCCGCTCTCCCACTCCGGACATGCTGCCATTCAAGGACGGTGCGTTCCGACTCGCGATCGATGCAGGAGTTCCGGTTCTGCCCATCGCAGTGAGCGGCACCGGCACCGCACTGCCGAAACATGGATGGCGGTTCGGCCGTGCCAAGGCGGAAGTGCGCGTGCTCGCGCCGATCGAAACGTCCGGGCTCACCGTCAAGGACGTGCACGCTCTGCGAGAACGGGTTCGCAAGATGATTCTCGAGGCCCGCGATGCCCTCAGGGCCGCGCAAGCCTGACCATCTCATTCCTCGACGGCCAATGCCGCCGGCGCTCGAACCGTTCCCACCACGCCGGCCAGCGCCAGCAACGTGAGCAGATACGGTAGCATCAGAAAGAATTGGTACGGCACGGCGAGTCCCAACGATTGAAAAAGGAATTGAAGCGCGGTCGCGGCGCCGAACAACAGCGCCGCCAGTGCTACTCCCCCTGGATGCCACCGGCCCAGCACCACGATCGCAATCGCGATGTAGCCTCGTCCGGCCGTCATTTTTTCGGTAAAGGTCCCCACCTGGGCCAATACCAGTGTCGCTCCGGCGAGCCCTCCCAGTGCGCCGCCGAACACAGTCGCCCAGAACCGTAATAGTCGAACGCGAACCCCGGCCGCACGCGCCAATGACCCGGCTTCGCCGCTGGCACGAAGGCCGAGTCCCCAACGCGTACGGTACAGTCCCCACCAGACCACCGGTACCAAGGCGACAGCGATGTACGTGAGCGTTGGCTGCGCGAACGCGGGCCCAACCACCGGAAGTCGCGACAATCCCGGGAGTGCGACCTGTTCCAGCGTCGGCAGCGACAGGCCGACCCCCCCGGCCCCGTACGTCTGTCGGTAGATGGTGCCGGTGAGACCAATGCAGGCAAGTGTCACCGAGGTGCCGGCGACGATCTGGTTGACCATCGCGAATACCACGCAGGCAGCGAAGACGGCAGCGACCAGGGCGCCGGCCACCATTGCCGATACCACACCCGCCCACGGCCCGGCGTTGCTCGCTCCGATCGCAGACGCCAAAGCACCGGCCAGCATTGCGCCCTCCAGTCCGAGGTTGATGACCCCGGACCGCTCGGTCACCGTTTCCCCGATACCGGCGAGCAGGAGCGGAGTCGCAACCCGGACCGACGCCGCAAGGAATCCCGCCAACTGGGCCAATTCACTTGTTTCGATCACGCCGGACCCGCCTCGGCCTCCGGCAGCACCACTGCCGAGCGTATTCTTCTCAACGCTGCCTCGGCGAGAAGCAGCACGAGAATGACCACGCCCTCCACTACATAGACCGCCACCGAGGGAACACCGGCATCCCGCTGCATGGCCGCACCCCCCGCCTCGAGAGCGCCGAAGACCACACCGGTGAGTAGGATTGCGACCGGCTCGAGCCGGGCTAACAGGGCGACGGCAATTCCGCTGAAACCGTACCCCGGCGACAAGTTCTGAAATAAGGCGTACGAAACGCCCCCCACTTCGATGCCGCCCGCCAATCCGGCAAAGAGGCCGGACCAGAGTAGCGCGAACCCCGCTACCCGGCTCACCTTGACGCCGCCGCTTACTTCAGCCGCCTTCGGCCCGGACCCGGTCGCGAGCAGGTCGAACCCCCAGATGGTACGGCGGAATATGTATTGAACGACGAGCGCCAAGCCGAGTGCCAGAAAGAATCCGAGATGGAGTCGAGTCCCCGGCACCAGAGGTAACCGAGCGGCCTCCGCGATTGGATCGCTTTGGGGATAGACGCGTCTCGTCTCTTGAAGTGGTCCCTGCACCGCCCAGCTCACCAGCGACTCGGCAACGAAATTGAGCAGGAGCGTGCTAATGACCTCGAGGACACCGAATCTCCGCTTGAGCCAGACGGGCAATACGATCCACAGCACGCCCGCCGTGCCCGCGGCGAGCCAGACCGTCGGTATCGCGAGCAGCCGATTCCAGCCCCCCAGGTGCAGCCCGACCCATGTAGCGGCAATAGCACCAGCATAGAACTGCCCCTCCGCGCCGATGTTGAGAGCATTGGCGCGGAACGCGATTGCGATGCCCAGACCGATCACGATCAGGGGGACTGCCCGGACCAGGGTCGCAGACGAGATGACGTACCAAGAGCCGAACGACCCTTGCACAAGCGCAGCAAGGGCGAGCGCGGCGTCGTACCCCGACAGCTGAAGACCGAGCGCTAAGACACCCAGGCCTGCGAGGAGCGCCGCTGTCCCGACCAGCAGCGGCCATCGCGTCATGAAACACTCTCGGCGACCTCACCCAGCATCATCGCCCCGACTTGAGCACGGGAGCTGTCGGCTGGGAGGGACACGACTCGACCTTGTGCGACCACCAGAACGCGGGTCGCCCATGTGAGGATCTCGTCCAAATCCGTGGAGTAGACGATCAGCGCGACGTCGTTGGCTGCCGCATCGCGAAATCGCTCCCACATGAAACGGCTCGCCTGCACGTCCAGTCCCCGCGTCGGGTTCTCTGCGACGATTACACGGGGTAACCGCTCCAAGGCCCGCGCCACAACGAGCTTTTGTTGATTTCCTCCACTCAACGCTCCCGCAGTCACACCCGCACTCGGCGCACGGATACCGAACTCACGGATCAACGCTTCGGTTCGTTGTCGAGCTACGTCCCAATCGAGGCGCCAGCCGTGAACCCACGGCGCAGTCCGACCCACCCCGAGCACGAGATTGCGGGTGAGATCCAACTCGGAGATCAAAGCCTCGGTGGTCCGATCTTCCGGGATGAATGAAACCGGCCGGTCGCACTCCACCCTTCCTCTGAGCGGGCGCACAATCCCGGCAAGCGCCCGGAGCAGTTCGCGTTGACCGTTGCCTTCGACGGCAGCGATGCCGAGAATCTCACCCGCGGCGACCGAAAGGTTGGCGTCGCGCACTGCAAGCCCGTGGCCGCCTTCTCGCAGCAGGTCCAGCGCAATGCAACGCAACCGAACCGGTCGATCGCCGATCTCGGCTCGGCGCGCCACGGTGGCTGATCCGAGCGCCGTTCCCAGCATTGCCGCGGTGAGGGAGGCAGGAGTCTGATCGCTGGCAGCTCCGGTAAGCCTCACGCGACCGGAACGGAGCACGGTCACCCGGTCAGCCGACTCCAGCGCCTCCTCCAGCCGATGGGTGATCAGCACGACTGACCGTCCGGCGGCTGCCAGACCCCTTATGAACTGGAGAAGCTCGCCGGCCTCCGCCGGCGCCAGGACTGCCGTGGGTTCGTCGAGCAGGAGAACCGTCGCATCCCCCGCGAGCGCTTTCAGAATCTCGAGGCGCTGCTTGAGTGCAGCGGATAAGTCCCCGGTTCGCGCAGCGGGGTCGAGGGGAAGGCGCACCCGCTCCATGAGCCGCCCTACCTGAGCGCGGAGGCGCGCCGGCCGCACTTCCCAACCAGCCGATAGTGCGATGTTCTCGGCAACCGTGAGCGCTGCGATGCCGGTGAAATGCTGATGCACCATTCCAATGCCGAGCTCGCGGGCCTGCCGCGGGGAGCGGGGGAATACCGAGCGGCCGCGCACCAACATCCGACCGCCATCCGGCCGCGTGAGGCCGAAAGCGACCTTCATGAGTGTTGACTTGCCTGCTCCGTTTTCGCCCAGCAGAGCGTGGACCTCACCCGCGCGCAACATGAAATCAGCCCCGCGCAGCGCGTGCACGGGGCCGTAGGACTTCGTGATCCCAACTAACTCGAGGACGGGTTCGCTCACAATCCGGTAGGGTGTCGGTGGAACTCCCATGGCAGATTGAATTCGGTCCCCAGACGTCGGGCGAGCGCCTGGACACCCAATTGCTCCGTGGCGTAATGACCCGCGTAAATCACGTTCAAGCCCAACTCGGTTGCATCGAAGTATGTGTGATGGGCTCCCTCGCCGGTAATGAAGGTATCGAGCCCGGCGCCTCGCGCGGCAGCGATCATGGAACCCGCCCCGCCCGTCACGATGCCCATTTTTTGAACCTGAGCAGGTCCGCCCGGGATCAAATACGCCCTCGTTTGGAGCGCCGCGTCCAACGCTGCGACCAAGGCGCTGCGCTCGGCGAGCGCCGGCGGAGCCGTCCCCCAGACCCCGATCGGCACACCGCGATATGCCCCGAACCAGCCTTCGACCGGAAGACCAATGAGGCGCGCGAGCTCGACGTTATTGCCGACCTCGGGATGGAGGTCGAGCGGGATATGAGCGGCATAGAGGGCCGTATCCCGGGCGAGCAGCGCTTTGAGTCGGCGCCAACGCCGGCCGGTGAGCGGGATGTTCCCGTCCCAAAAGAGTCCGTGGTGGACCAGGAGCAGGGTGGGGTTGCCCGGTTGTATAGCCTCGATGGTTTCCAGACTGGCGTCGACGGCGGCAACTACTCGTTCGACGTGTCCATCATTCTCGACCTGAAGTCCATTCAGGGCATTTACTTCGTCGGGGACGTCGGTAACCCGGAGAAAGGTGTCCAAGAACCGGGCTACCTCGGTAAGAACGGCCCTCATGGACCGGGGCGGTCTCCGGCACGGGAGCTGTCCCATGCCGAGGCGGGTTGCAGATGAAGGGTACCAGCCGCAATCGAGTCCGCTGCCGCCTTGACCCGAGCCTTGAGTGCCAACGGGACGAGGCCGTCGAGCCGCGGGTTGGGGACATACCGAATGACCCCGCTCTTGAGTCCGAAGGACTCCACGCGCGAGCGGAAGCCCCCCTGTTGTACCTCTCGGCCAATCAGAAGAAAAGCTCGTGGCAGATCGATAACCGCGGATCCAAGGACGCGGTCTGGAGCCAGGCCGGATTGATCCGCATTGGCGCCGAAGGCATAAACACCGGGAGTCTCCTTCACCGCCTGAAACAGTCCCAATGCTGCGGCATCGGCGTTGTGATGAAACATGTCTGCACCCACCCGGGTCAACGCGAGAGTGGCTTCCCGTCCCGCTGCAGCGTCATCGAAGTTGTTCAGGTAGATCTGACGAGCTTCCACCCGAGGATCTACCGCCCTGGCTCCGCGAACCCATCCCACATAGGCAGCTTTGATTGGTGGCAGCTCGATCCCTCCCACGAATCCGATGACGTGGGACTTGGTCATGCCACCGGCGACCATGCCGGCAAGGTAACTGGCTTCTTCGAGTCGGAAGACGAGAGGTGCGACGTTACCGGAGGCCCGCTCCCCCGACGTCACGATGAAAACCGGCTTCGGATATTGGCGCGAGACCCGCTCCGCCGCACCCTGGAATTCGAAGCCGTGCGCGAAGATGAGATCGTACCCCTGGGCGGCGTAACTGCGGAGCGCTTCTTCCTGCTCCGCCGGAGTGTGGGCCTCTATTTGGGAGATCCTGGCTCCCAGGGAGTCGCGGATCTCAACGAGACCGCGGTAGGCCCCGGAGTTCCAGGCAGCGTCCGCAATCGACCCTGGAGTGATGAGGCCGACGCGCAGGCCAGACGTCTGACCGTTCCGTTTGGAGCCACATCCGGACAGCAACGTGGCAGCCCAAATGGCGACAGCAAGCCGACAGAAACGGAGCAACAAATGAACAAAACCTAAGGAAGGAAGAACTTAGGGAGAGCCCCCGACGAGCGCTTCAGGCTTCGACGGGGACTGGTTGGTCCTGGATTTTGACCTCTCCGGTCACCCTCCCACCCTCCAACACGGCGATTCGAGGCGTCGTAATGTTTCCCGTTACCGAGGCGGATGGCTGTAGCTCGACCCGCTCGCTGGCGTGAATCGAGCCGATGACCTCGCCCCCCACCACTGCTTCCCGGGTATGCAGATCGCCTTCAACCTGGGCGCCCTGCCCGACCAGTACCTGGCTCGCCGCCCGCACCGTACCCCGTATCCGGCCCTCGATTCTCACCACTCCTTCAGTCTCCAAGTCGCCGACAATGGTCATGTCCTTCCCCACGATCGAGAAGGGCATCTGATCGGTCCGGCGGCGGCGCAGCTCGTTCCCATGCTCGTCCCGAGCTGGGCTGGAGAACAGACTCATTGGCGACCTTCCTTCACCATGGTAAGGGGATCGAGCGACGCGCCCTGGCGCCGGATCTCGAAGTGAAGATGCGGAGCAGTCGACCGACCAGTGCTGCCGCTCAAACCGATCACCTGTCCGGGCATCACCGAATCGCCAGTCACCACCAGCCGGCGCGAGAGATGGCCGTACATGGTCTGATAGCCATCAGCGTGTTGCAGCAGGACGAACCACCCGTACTCCGGGTCCTGACCTGCTTCCGCGACCTGGCCGCCGCCTGCCGCTCGGACAATGCTCCCGGTTGGGACTGCAATGTCGATACCCGGATGCGCTTCGGTTCCCGTGCCCCCGACTTGACCACGGGTCAGAAACCCAGTGTCATCAAGCGGCCAGTATTGCGGTACCTTAGCGCCAGTAGAGAATCTGGGAGTATTGGAAGCAGCCCACGCCCGTATCGCCGGCGCTACCGGGAGGGTAGCCGCATGCCGAAGCGGATCAGGGACGATATCGGCCCCGATCATCTTTCGGACTTGAGCGTAACGCTGCTCCAGGCTGTCGACTGCGGCACTCAGCTCGACGATTTTCGCATTTTCCGACCGGAGGCGGCTGACGTCGCGCTCCAAGCCGGGCACTCGCGCGGCCGCCCGCACCGTCGGTCCGTAAAGAACCGCTGCGGCAATCAGCAGAAGCCCGATCGCAATCGCCGCGCTTACACCTGTGCGGAACGCCCAAACGGGAACCCGCATGGTGCGCGACTCGAGCGAACCGTCGCGCTGGACCACGATGGTGTAGGCTCGCCGCCTAGAACTCATCCAGAGAAGGGTTCGCCCAGGATCGTCTCCAAGAGCCGGGCGAGATCGTCGTTCGAGTAGTAATTGATGGCGAGCACGCCACGACCCTTCCGGCCCGGGTGGATGCGGACATCCGTTCCCAGCCTCCGCCGAAGCGCTTCTTCGACGCGGCGTCCTTCGGGCGTGAGTGGGCGCGCTTCCCGGCGCCGGGCGGGTCGACCATCGACTCTGACGCGGGATTCGACTTCGCGAACCGACCACCCGTCCGAAGCCGCGCGTCGAGCGAGCCGGACAATTGCGTCGGGATGCTCCAGAGCGAGCAGTGCGCGAGCGTGGCCTTCCGACAGCTTTCCATCGTGCACAAAGGCCTGAACTTCGGGCGGAAGTTTGAGCAAGCGCAGCAGGTTGGCTACGGTCGCGCGGTTTCGGCCTACCAGACGCGCCACTTCTGCTTGAGGGACCTCGAATTCCTCCATCAACCGTCGGTACCCCTGCGCCTCATCGATGGGAGAGAGATCATTCCGCTGCAGGTTCTCTATGAGGGCCAGCGTCAGAAGGGTTTGATCGTCGGCATCTCGAACTACGGCAGGAATGGTCCCCCACCCCAAACGCTGAACCGCGCGCCAGCGTCGTTCGCCCGCGATGAGCTCGTAGCCGCTCGCGCGAGGTCGCACCACGATCGGCTGGAGTAATCCCGAGGCTTCAATGGAAGCACTGAGCTCGGCCAGCGCGGTCTCGTCGATTCCGCTCCTGGGCTGAAACGGGTTGGGGCGCACCGAACTGATCGGGACGTCCTTGAGTGCGCCAGCAGCCTCTGCTTGCTCCCGAGTGATCGGACCCAGCAACGCCTCGAGCCCGCGCCCCAGTCGCTTCGTGTCGGTCATCGCGTCACCTCGGGAAGTGGAGGTTCAGGCTCGGGCGCAGCTTCGAGCTCTGCCTGCTGGGCGAGGGGGACGTTTTCGATTCGGTGCAACAACTCCTGTGCGACGGAGAGATAACTTTTTGCTCCCACCGACTGAACGTCATACAACAGGATGGGCTTTCCGAAGCTCGGCGCCTCAGCCAGGCGGACGTTCCGGGGGACCGCGGTTCGAAACACCTTGCCCCCGAAGTACTCTTTTGCGTCTTCCGCGACTTGGCGGCAGAGGTTGAGGCGCGAGTCGAACATGGTGAGCAGCACGCCGTCGATTGCCAACGCTGGATTGAAATTCTGCTGCACCAGCCGGACCGTATTGAGCAGCTGGGAGATTCCTTCGAGCGCGTAGTACTCGCACTGGATGGGAATCAGCACGCCGTTCGAGGCAGTGAGCACGTTGAGCGTGATGAGGCCGAGCGATGGAGGACAGTCGACCAGCAAGAAGTCGTAGTCGCCTTCAATCGTCTCGAGAACATCACGCAACGCCCGCTCTCGGCCCTGTCGTTCAACCAACTCGAGCTCGGCGGCAACTAGATCCTGAGTGGCCGGGAGGACATCGAGGTGGGGAAGGCTTTCGTGGTGAACGATGGCATCGGCGGCTGGGCGACCGTCAACCAGGGCGTCGTAGAGCGAGAGGCCGACGGTCTGTTTCGAAATGCCGATTCCGCTTGTCGCATTTCCCTGCGGATCAGCGTCGACGAGGAGGGTCCGGCGCTCCGCAATGGCGAGCGAAGCCGCGAGGTTGACGGCTGTGGTGGTTTTTCCTACGCCACCCTTTTGGTTGGCAATTGATATGATGCGAGCCATCGGCTGCTCTGTAAGCCTTTGTTATGTAGCGACTTATGTACTTGGACCCCGGTGGTGGCGGGGGCTCGCGGGCTGGCGATTCAGCTAGGGAAGCAAATATAAGAATTGCACGCTGATAGGCAATGCAGCGATGGCAAGTCGATCCAGGTTTGGCTTCAGGAGAACGTCGGCTGGGTCACAACGGGCGGTTTGCTGCAACTAACGCCACTCGATGCGAAAGGACCTAGCCAGATCATTTCGGGGAAGAGTGGCTCCGAGCGTTTCACGTGAAACGGCGCTCCGTAGACCTGAGCAGGCATCTTGAATCAACGCGTCTGGCCGTCAAGGTACGCACCTCACTTCGCCACCACGGGGAGCCGAGCCTGGCGGGTCCAGGATCGCCGTACAGCGCTGGTCGTCAGCGGTCTCCGTACTTCGTGAGCACGTCGTTCGCGGCGGGGCTGACCGGCAGGCGCAGTTCGGAAAGGAGCGGCACCGCAGGCATCGATCGGACTGAAGACGTAGCGACGAGACTAGAGGTCGGCGGAGATTCCCTACTTGCTCAGTGGCTCGGTGCCTCCCGTGGCTGGCGCTGTTTCACGTGAAACGGCCGACGCCGAAGTTCGCCGACGAACGACGGCCAGGACCAACCCCTGAAGATCGCTGGGGGACACGCCCGGAATTCGGCCGGCCTGTCCGAGAGTCTCTGGCCGTACTCTCGCCAGCTTCTCCCGCGCTTCGAACGAAAGCCCCGACAGCTCCCCGTAGGGGAGATTGGCCGGCAACGTGAACGTCTCCAACTCAGCCAGGCGCAGTGCTGCCTCCCGCTCACGTGACAGGTAGCCGGCGTACTTGAGCTCCACCTCAGGGGACTGGCAAAAGATCAAATCCTCGGACTCCACGCCTCCGGCTCGGAGCAAGTCCGCCAGCGCCACTCCCGGTCGCTTCACCAGCGCAGCTACTCGCTCCGGCTCCTGAATCGGCGTCGAGCCGACCGCCTCGAGAACGGGATTCGCCGCCATTGGTTGAACAGAAGTCTCCCGTGCCAGGCCGAGAATTCGATCCTCGGCACCAAGCCGGCTATGCGCCAGCGTCAACTCGTCGGGCACAAGAAGATCAAGTTGCTCTGCCAGGGGCAGCAGCCGGCGGAGCGCATTGTCCTGCCGCAGCACCAGCCGATACTCAGCTCGCGAGGTGAAAAGCCGGTACGGTTCGTCGACACCCCGAGTCACAAGGTCATCCACCAGCAGCCCGATAAAAGCCTCATCCCGACGGAAGACAACGGGAGGGCGCTCCAGTGCCCGGGCCGCCGCATTGATCCCAGCAACGACCCCCTGGCCAGCCGCCTCCTCATAGCCGGTCGTTCCATTTACCTGACCCGCCAGGAACAAGCCCTCGACCTGCCGCACCTCCAGAGTCGGCCGGAGTTGCGTCGGTGGGAAATAGTCGTACTCGATCGCATACCCAGGCCGTGTCATTTCCGCCCGCTCGAGCCCGGGAATCGTCCGAAGCATGGTGAGCTGAACGTCGGAAGGCAGCGAGGTCGATAGGCCGTTGACGTAGATCTCTGAAGTATCCAGGCCCTCCGGCTCGAGAAAAATCTGATGCCGCGGAGCGTCGGGAAACTTCACGATCTTGTCTTCGATGGACGGGCAATAGCGTGGCCCGCGACCGCTGATCTCGCCTCCATACAGGGCAGACTCTTTGAGCCGGGCAGTCACGACCTCGCGAAGGCGCTCGTTCGTCCAAGTGAGATAGCAAGGCACTTGCGGCGGATGTTGGGGCTGCTCGAAGCTCGAAAACCAGTAAGGCTCGGCGTCTCCATCCTGTCGGGTCAGGCCGTCGAATACCACCGTGCGACCATCGACTCTTGGCGGCGTCCCTGTCTTGAAGCGGTGAATGCTAAGTCCAAGCGCTGCAATTGCTTGGGCGATTTCGACAGCCGGTGCATCCCCGGCTCGCCCTGCCGCAATCCGGGTCGACAGCCCCATGTGGATCTGTCCCCGCAGAAATGTCCCTGCCGTCAAGACGACGGCCGGCGCGCCGAATCGCCTCCCGTCGGCAGTGGTCACACTGGTAACTCGATCGGCCGAGAGGCCGAGGCCTACCACAGTGCCCTGCACCGCCAGAAGCCGTGGCTGTCGCTCGAGAATCGACCGCACTGCCCGCCGATATAGCCCGCGATCGCATTGCGCGCGCGGCGACCACACCGCTGGTCCCTTGGATCGGTTGAGCATCCGGAACTGGATTCGCGCTCGGTCAGTGGCTCGGCCCATCACCCCGCCCAACGCGTCCACCTCGCGCACCACGGTTCCCTTGGCAATCCCTCCGATTGCCGGGTTGCACGACATCTGCCCGATGGTTTCGAGGTTTTGGGTCAGCAGCAGCGTGCGCGCACCCATCCGGGCCGCAGCCATCGCGGCCTCGGTCCCGGCGTGGCCGCCGCCGATTATAACGACATCGAAATGCTGCATAAGAAGGAAAGGTACGCAGGGCGCGGCGAATGGCCACGGAAAGACACCCGATCGCTACGCGCTCACCTCACTCAACGGCCCGATGCGCGCGATCTCGGTCCGCGGGATTACCGCGCGCTTTTGGTCCACGCGCACACCGAACTTCAAGGTGCGACGAATAAAGTCTTCCTTGGGAAGGTCGGACCCGTGCGAATCGTGCATCGCGACATCCAGGAGGTGGGCGCCGGCCTCATCCTCAGAATCGAAGCGTCCGATGTAGATGAGGCCTCCGGTCGTCTCGAGCAGCACAGTCACACCATGCAGCGCATGGTGACCGGGATGAAAAACGTGGCCGGTCATTTCAGACTGTCGCGCCGCAGAACCGGTCGAACGCTCCGGTCAGATTCGCAGCCACGGTCTGGGGCGATTGCCCTTCGATCTGATGCCGATGCACGAAGTGAACGACCTCGCCGTCCCGGAACAGAGCGATCGAGGGAGAGCTTGGCTGGTATTCACTGAAGTACTGGCGGGCTCGCGCGGTCGCCTCGACGTCCTGGCCTGCAAACACGGTGACGACTTGCTGCGGCCGCGCGGCGTGCCTGAGCGCCACCGCAAGCGCCGGACGTGCGTTGCCAGCAGCGCAACCGCACACCGAGTTGACGAATACCAGCGTCGTGCCTCGCTGGTCACCCAGCACTTCGTCAACCTCGGCAACCGTCTTTAACTCCCTGGCGCCCATCCGCACCATCTCGTCGCGCATCGGGGCCACCAGCCGGGGATCGTAGGGCATCGCTATCAAGCTCCTTATGGCAAATCCAGCAGAGAAATATTCGTACTACACGGTCGCTACTCTGTCGATACGCTCCCGCTTGGCCGCTCCAGCGCCGCCTTGAGTGCGTGCCACGAGAGCGTTGCACATTTGACTCGGACCGGAAAGCTGGCAATCCCTGAAAACACCGCGAGCTTACCCAGTTCTCGCCGGCTCCCATCCTGCGGCGGAGACTTCCCGGTTACCACCTCGTGAAACTGGCGAAACAGGCGATCGATCTCACCCCGGGACTTTCCCTTCACGGCCGTGGTCATCAGCGACGCCGATGCCTTTGAGATCGCGCACCCCGATCCCTCGAAGCTCACGTCGCTGACTCGATCTCCACTGAGCTTGAGCCAAACGGTGAGCTGGTCACCACAGAGGGGATTGCGCCCCTCGGCGTGGGAATCGGCGTCATCCATCCGCCGAAAGTTTCGCGGCGACCGGTTGTGCTCGAGGATAACATCCTGGTAGAGGCCGCTCAGCTCTGTCATGCTCCAAACACCTGCTTCGCTCGATGAATCCCTCGAACGAGGGCATCCACTTCGTCATGGGTGTTATATGCGGCGAACGAGGCCCGGGCCGTGGCTGCGACGCCGAAGCGGGCCATGACCGGTTGCGCACAATGGTGGCCGGCCCGAATCGCGATTCCCTCGGCGTCGAGTACCTGACCGACGTCATGCGGGTGAACGCCATTCACGGCAAAGCTCAAAATGCTAGCTCGCTCCCGGGCGGCGCCTACTATGCGCACACCAGGGATCTTTGATACTTCCGCGCTGGCGTAGTTCAACAGGTCATGTTCGTACGCGGCGATCGCTTCGAGCCCCACGCTCGTGATCCAGTTGATCGCTGCGCCCAGCCCAACCACGCCGGCAATGTTCGGCGTGCCGGCTTCGAATTTTGCCGGAAAGTCGGCCCAGGTGGACGCTTCAAAGGTGACGGAGGAGATCATGTCTCCGCCGCCTTGCCACGGAGGCATGCCCTCGAGCAGCTCTGCGCGACCATACAGGACGCCGATTCCAGTGGGGCCGAATAGCTTGTGTCCGGAGAAGGCGTAAAAGTCGCAACCCAATTCCTGCAAGTCCACTTTGAGATGGGCGGCGGACTGCGCGCCGTCGACCAGCACTGGGATCCCGCGGGTGTGAGCGGCCTCGCTGATTCGACGGATGGGATTGATGGTGCCCAGCGCATTGGAGAGATGCACCACCGCCACCAGCCGAGTGCGGTCGTTCAGTGAGTGCTCGAACCCCTGCCAGTCGAGATTGCCCGCGTCGTCGATCGGGGCGACTCGCAGCACTATTCCGCTTGTCGCCGCCAACAGCTGCCAGGGAACGATGTTCGAGTGATGCTCCATCCCGGTGATTAGCACCTCATCGCCCGGCCGAAGCAACGCCCGCCCGTAACTCTGCGCGACCAGATTGATCGCTTCGGTTGTCCCCCGCAGGAAGATGATTTCCCGCGGCGACGCCGCGTTGACAAACTCGGCGACTCGGCGGCGCACCCCCTCGTACGCTTCCGTCGCCAGCTGACTCAGGTGATGGACACCCCGATGGATGTTGGCGTTTTCGGAGGCGTAGTACCGGGAGACCGCGTCGATAACGGCCTGGGGTTTCTGGGTTGTCGCGGCGTTATCGAGGTAGACGAGCGGCTTTCCGTTGACCCGCGAGGCCAGGATAGGAAACTGGCTTCGAATGCAATCAACGGCGAAGCTGCCGTCCGACTGAGCGGCGCTGCGAGGCGCGAGTGACGAAACGAAGCTCAAACCCGAGTCCTAGATCGGATAGCCGAGCCGCTCGAGCACCAGGCGATCCAGCTCGCGCCGGACTGGCTCGAGGGCCACCTCGTTCACGACCTCGGCCGCGAACGCATAAGTCAAAACCTTTTGCGCGACCGACGGTGGAATGCCCCGGCTCCGCAGATAGAAGAGCGCGAGCGGGTCGAGAAATCCTACCGTCGCGCCGTGAGTGCACTTGACGTCATCGGCGAAGATCTCCAACTGCGGCTTGGTATCGACCTTGGCGCCGCTGGACAGAAGCAGATTTCTATTAGTCTGCTTGGCATCGGTCTTTTGTGCTTCAGGCCGGACAAAAACCTTGCCGTTGAACACGGCCCGGGAGCGATCGTCCAGGACTCCCTTGTAGACCTCCCAGCTGTTGCACTCCGGGTGGTCGTGGTAGATGGCCGTGTGGTTGTCTACCAACTGATCGCCGCGCGTGAGGTACAGCCCATACATCAGCGTTTCGATAGCCGGGGCATTGAGCCGTACGTGCAGGTTGTGCCGAGCAATCGCTCCGCCCATCGCAAGCGTGAACGACCGGTAATGACTTCCCCGCGCCTGGTCGACGTGGGTCAGCCCAACGTGGTAGGCACGCTCGCTCTCACGCTGAATGCGAGTGTGCTCGGTCCACGCATTCTCGCCCGAAAAAACCTCGGTGACGGCATTGGTGAAATACGCCGCGCCCTGGGCCAGGCTGACGTAGCTCTCGACAACTGATGCCTTCGCACCTCGTTCTACCACGATCAAGTTCCGGGGATGCGCAACGGTCCCGCCGGCATTCGGGCTAGTGACAAAGAGCAGGTGGATTGGGCGATCGACCGCTGTGTCCGCAGGTACATAGACGAAGGCGCCGTCGCGAATGAACGCGGTATTGAGCGCCGCAAATGGCGTCGCCTCAGGACCCGCGTGGCGAGTGAGGTGACGCTCGACTAAGCCGGAATCGATCGCCAACGCGGTGGCGAGGTTGCCTAACCGCACGCCGTCAGCGAGCGAAGGAAGCACCGAAAGATCGGCGGCGAACTCGCCGTTCACGAACACGAGCTGCGGCCATTCCGGATGGCCGAAAAGAAACGGCTGAAGGGCGTCCCGCGTGAGCGTGGCGCGCAGGGCTGGGCGGAAATCGGTCTTCGCAATCGGCCCGACCGGTGTAAAGCGCCACTCTTCGTCCCGCGAGCTGGGGAAGCCGACTGCCGCGAAGCGTTCGATGGCAGCTCGGCGAACTCGAGGTAGCCAGGAGGGCGCCTCGTTCCCGCCGTTACCGGAAAACTTCTCGAATTGCTGAACGTACGGCTCAGTCACGCGACCCCCGCCGCCTCATCGACCCAATCGTATCCGCGAGCCTCCAGCTCGAGCGCAAGCTCCTTTCCACCCGACTTCGCGATCCGACCGTTCACCAACACATGCACGACATCGGGCACGATATAGTTGAGCAGGCGCTGGTAGTGGGTGACCACGAGGAAGGACCGGTCAGGGCTGCGAAGCTTGTTGACGCCGGCCGCAACGATCCGCAGCGCATCGATGTCCAAACCCGAGTCGGTCTCATCGAGAATGGCCAGCTTGGGCTCGAGGACCGCCAGCTGAAGGATCTCGTTCCGCTTTTTTTCCCCACCGGAGAAACCGGCGTTCACCGCCCGGCTCATGATGTCGGGTCCCCACTCGACGGTCTTGAGCTTCTCTTCCAGGACGTCGAGGAAGTCGATTGGATCGACTTCCTCCAATCCTCGCGCCTTACGGAGCTCGTTGTAGGCAGCGCGAAGAAAATAGGCATTGGTGACGCCCGGGATCTCGACCGGGTACTGGAATGCGAGAAACAACCCGGCCTGCGCCCGCTGCTCCGGTTGCATATCCAGGAGATCCTCGCCCTCGAATCGCACCTGCCCGGCGGTCACCTCGTAAGCCGGGTGGCCGGCTAGAACCTGGGCGAGAGTGCTCTTGCCCGAACCATTCGGCCCCATAATGGCATGGACCTCGCCCTTCCCGATCGTGAGCGAAATCCCCGTCAGGATTTCCTTGTCACCGGCGGACGCATGCAGGTCTTTGATTTCCAGCACTCACTATCCTCCAAGTAGGACTGCGTAAACGGTGTTTACCCGACGCTTCCCTCAAGGCTGACCCCTAGCAGCTTCTGGGCTTCCACCGCGAATTCCATGGGGAGCTCCTGAAAGACCTCTTTGCAGAATCCGTTTACGATCATGGAAATAGCATTCTCGGTGTTGAGGCCGCGCTGCTTGCAGTAGAAGATCTGATCCTCGCCGATCTTCGAGGTGGAAGCCTCATGCTCCACCGAAGCGCTGGGGTTTTGCACGTCGATGTATGGAAACGTGTTCGCTCCGCACCCTGGGCCGATCAGCATCGAGTCGCACTGCGTGTAGTTGCGGGCCCCTTCGGCCTTGGGCAGCACCTTGACCAGGCCCCGATAACTGTTGTTCCCCCGTCCCGCTGAAATACCCTTGGACACGATCGTGCTACGGGTGTTCTTGCCCATGTGAATCATCTTGGTGCCGGTGTCGGCTTGCTGCCGACCGTTCACGACGGCAACCGAGTAGAACTCGCCGACCGAGTCGTCTCCCTGCAGAATGACGCTGGGATACTTCCAGGTGATGGCAGATCCGGTCTCGACCTGGGTCCAGGAGATCTTGGCTTTCCGGAATGCCTTCCCCCGCTTGGTGACGAAGTTGAAAATGCCCCCTCGTCCCTCCGCGTCCCCTGCGTACCAGTTCTGCACGGTGGAGTACTTGATTGCGGCACTGTCGAGAGCGATCAGCTCGACCACGGCTGCATGGAGCTGATTGGTATCACGCTTGGGAGCGGTACACCCTTCCAGGTAGCTGACCGACGCCCCCTCATCTGCGATGATCAACGTACGCTCGAACTGGCCGGTATCCGCGGTGTTGATGCGGAAATACGTGGACAGCTCGACCGGACACTTGACACCCTTCGGCACGTAGACGAATGAGCCGTCGCTGAAGACCGCAGAGTTGAGGGCCGCAAAGAAGTTGTCGCTGGGCGGAACCACCGAACCCAGATACTTCTCGACCAACTCAGGATGCTCCTGCACGGCTTCGCCGAACGAGCAGAAGATGATGCCGACCTCGGCGAGCTTCTTCTTGTACGTGGTTCCCACGGAGATGCTGTCGAAAATGGCATCCACCGCGACCCCCGCGAGAATCTTCTGTTCCGACAGCGGAATGCCGAGCTTCTCGTACGTCTCCAGGAGCTTGGGATCCACCTCGTCGAGGCTCCCCAGTGGCTTCGTCGTCTTGGGAGCCGCGTAGTAGCTGATGTTCTGGTAGTCTATTGGAGGGTAGACCACGTTCGGCCAGTGCGGTTCCGACATCTTGAGCCACCCACGGTACGCCTTGAGCCGCCACTCCAGCATGAATGCCGGCTCCTTCTTCTTGGCTGAAATGAGGCGGATGACATCCTCGTTCAACCCCTTGGGGGCGACGTCGGATTCGATATCCGTGACGAACCCGTACCGGTACTCGCGGTTGACCAGTGTTTCCACGGACGAACTCATGGGCTCTCCTCGGGTGTCCGCTGCGGTGGATTGAAGCGGACGCGGTATTCGCAGCATCCGCAGCCGGCCAAAATATGGCCACGCCGCTCGATCGGTTTACCCAACACGGCTTCCAAAAACCTCTCTTCAGCGACGCATACTTCGGGAAAGCGTTCAGCAACTGACTGAATGGCGCAATTATGCTCGATCAATGTTCCTAAGCTGTCGCCGCTGACTGCCGATTCAGCCATGTAACCCTCGTCAGTCAGGGCCCTCGCGACAACCGCCAGCCGCTCCGCTGGAACCAGGTCAGCCGTCTCTGGCTTGAGCTTCTCCGCCAGCCCGTCGAACTGCTCCTGGAGCGCGGTCACGGCACCAGCCCGGCCTTCTCGTTCCACCAATCGGTCCAGCAGCGCGAGCAGGGTGGCTTCATACCGCCGCGGGAAGAGGGACTCACCAGTCGAGCTCAGCCGATAAGTAAAGACGGGGGCACCAACGCCCTTATGCTGACGCTGATGCTCGATCAGCCCGTCATCTTCAAGCTCGCGCAGGTAGCGTCTCACAGCGTTGAGCGATGCGCCCGCCGCACTAGCCAACTGCCTGACGGTCACGCCGGGCGACCGCTTCAGCTCCGCGAGAATTTGTCCCCGCAAGCCGCGCGGACCGGGCATTCGATTCCCGGTGGGTGCATGCGTTTCTGCTAGCGACGCGGTCCCCATTGGCGCAATGGTAAGTGAGTTAGTAGGAATTGTCAATTCATCCCACAAAAGCGGTACGAATACGGCAAGATACAAAATTATCAATATGTTAGAGTGTAGTAGTTGTGACTACAACTTACCTAATTTCACCGATGGATATATGGCCAATCGACGCCCCTCCCGTATATTGGGCTGACCTCTTTCGGGGCCGGATGAGACCCGGCCAGAACGGACGCCTCATGACGATCCATCGCATCCGGCTCCTCGGCGACCCCATCCTTCGCACCTGCTGCCAACCGATCGCACGACCAGGATCCACGGCTGTGCGAGTCGTACTCGACGATCTGCGCGAGACCTTGCGCGACTGGCAGTCGCGCTTCGGAAGTGGTCGGGCAATTGCAGCCCCACAAATCGGTGCTCCGGTCCGCGTGATTTACGTCGAGATGGAGAAGCCTTGGGCCCTCATCAATCCCGAGATCGTCGACATCGGAACCGAGGATTTCTGGGTCTGGGATGACTGTTTTTCGTTCCCCAACCTCCTCGTGAGGGTCGAGCGGGCATATCGGATTCGCGTACGATACCAGGATGTCAAAGGCGTTTGGCAGGAAGAAGAGCTCGAGGGCGATCGCGCCGAGTTGATCCAGCACGAAATCGACCATCTCGATGGCGTGCTCGCAGTCGATCGTCCGTACGGATTGGACCCGTTCTGCCTGCGGGAGGAGTGGAATCGGATTCACTCCCACGTGGGGCGGTACGGTCCGGCGGAGCCGCGCACCGAGAGCTTAGCTACGCCCATCCCCGGACTCGCCTGAGGTTCGTTCACCGCGATGGCGACCGCGCTTCGCGCATCGCCCCCGGCGCTCCCGCCCTGCGAGCACAAGCCACGTCCCTATGAGGGTCCCTCTCGGGCCGAGGTGCTGGCCCTCCGGCAACGATACGCACACCCTTCCCTCTTCACGTTCTATCGGGAACCCCTGCTCATCGTCGAGGGGCATCGTCAGTACCTCTTCGACGACACCGGTCGGCGTTATCTCGACCTCTTCGCCGGCATAGCGACGGTCGCCTGCGGCCACGCACACCCGGAGGTTTCCCGGCGGGTGACGCGCCAGGTTGCCACGCTGCAGCACGCATCGTCCGTCTACCTGCACCCCAATTTGCCGCTGCTGGCGGAGCGACTCGCGGGCAAGCTCCCGACGGGTCTCGATGTCACCTACTTCGTAAATAGCGGCAGCGAAGCCAATGACCTCGCCGTCATGATGGCCCGGCTCTACACCGGAAGCCAGGACATCATTGCCGTTCGCAACGGCTACCATGGTGGCTCCCCCACCACGATGGGCCTCACCGGTCTTGCAACCTGGAAGTTCCCTGCCCAGCAGAGCGCGAACGTTCATCACACCGTGTGCCCTGATCCGTACCGCAGCGGATTCAGTGGAACCCCGGAGGCGATAGCCAGTCAGGCTGCTGCGGACATTCGTGACCTCATCCGGCGTGCCACGCCGGGCCGCGTTGCCGGGTTCATCGCTGAGCCGATTCAAGGCGTGGGGGGGGTGACCTACGGGGCTGCCAACTACCTCCCGGAGGCTTACGCCATTGTCAGGGAGCACGGGGGGTTGTGCATCGCAGATGAGGTTCAGACCGGCTTCGGTCGGACCGGTGAAAATTTCTGGGGTTTTCAGCACTTCAATGTTGTTCCCGACATCGTCACGATGGCCAAGGGAATCGGAAACGGCATGCCTCTCGCCGCGGTCACAACCCGGCGCGAAATCGCCGAAGCGCTGGCCCAACGCCTTCACTTCAACACATTCGGCGGCAATCCGGTCTCGGCCGCAGCCGGACTGGCAGTGCTCGACGTCATCGAGGACGAGGGCCTTCAGGAGAACGCGCGTGCAATTGGGGCGCGGCTCAAGACTGGGCTGCAGGAATTGATGGGCCGGTGCCGGCTGATCGGAGACGTCCGCGGCCTGGGTCTATTGCTGGGGGTCGAGCTGGTTCGAGACCGCGGCAGCAAGGAACCGGCGACGGCGGAAACGCTCGAGGTGATGGAGGAGTTGCGTGACGTGGGGCTGCTGGTGGGCAAGGGGGGACTCGACGGGAACGTGATCCGGATCAAGCCGCCCCTCTGCATTACGATGGAAGATGCGGACTTCGCGCTCGACGCTTTGGAGTACGTCCTCGGCCGCATCGAGGCGCGGTGAGCCCAGAGCTGCCTCGCTATCGCGAGGTCCGTCCCGGGCCCAGGCTTGCTCCTTTCGTGCAGTGCTATTGGACCATTACCGCCAGCGCCACGCCTTCGTTCTTCAATCGAGTCTGCCCCTACGGCTGCGCCGACATCATCGTCGACCTTGCAGCCAAGCCGCCCACCGACGGGTGCCATTTTCGCGAGGCACTCGGGGTAACGCCCAAGCTGTTTTCCCGCATAGTTCGCTTCCGACGCACCCTCGCCTTGATGCGTCGGGATCAGCGCCCCTCGTGGTCCCGGCTGGCGGTCGAGGCCGGCTACTACGATCAGGCTCATCTGATCCGTGAAGTCCGGGTACTCTCGGGTGCTACACCCGCCGAGCTTGTAGCCGAAACCCGCGCCGTCGGATTTGTTCAATACGAATCCGACGTGCCGCTGTAGCTTGCCGCTTCCACTCAACGGGAGGCGATGGCCGTGGCAACCCAGCAGCTGCAAAGTACCGAGCACGATCAGCGGGTCGACTACATCGAGCTTTCCGTAACCAGCGTTCCAGCAGCGAAGCAATTCTACGGAGCGGCTTTCGGCTGGCGGTTCGAAGATTACGGACCGGATTACGTCAGCTTTGCCGATGGCCGTCTGAACGGAGGATTCGCAAAGGCCGACAGCGTGCGGCCGGGCGGGGCGCTGATCGTCATCTTCGCGGTCGATCTCGAGGCGACCGAGAAGCGAGTGGTCGCAGCCGGAGGGAAGATCGTGCGGCCGACATTTTCCTTTCCCGGCGGCCGCCGCTTTCACTTTACCGACCCAAGCGGGAACGAGCTTGCAGTCTGGACTGACCGAACCGTATAGGCCGGGACCTCGGCATGGTCGTCATTTTGAACTGAGGGATTCTCGCGTGCAGGGTGAGATGATCCGATTCCGGGCCAACGGCCGTACGGCGCCAGGGTACTTGAATGCAGCTGCCGGCTCCGGACCCGGGCTCGTGATCATTCAGGAATGGTGGGGTCTGGTGGACCACATCAAGCACCTCGCCGACCGCTTCGCGGCTGAGGGCTTCATCGTGCTCGCGCCTGACCTCTATGATGGAAAGGCAACCAGGAGTCCGGATGAGGCAGGCAAGATGATGATGGCCCTTCGCATCGAGGAAGCTGCGAAGGACATCAAAGGCGCTAGCGAACACCTGTTGAGCCTCCCGAGTCTCAACCCCAGAAAGGTGGCCACGCTGGGATTCTGTATGGGCGGTCAACTGGCACTGTTCGCCGCTCAGCGATTCCCTGACGTCATCTCTGCCGCGGTAGACTTTTACGGCTATGCCATTCACCCCGGAGCCTCCATCGAGCCTGCCGAGCTGAGGGTGCCGGCGCAAGCGCACTTCGGTCGGCGCGATCGCACCGTGAAAGAAGGCGATGCCCGCGCGCTCGTCGAGCGCTATCATGCAGCAGGAAAGCCTTTCGAGGCGCATTTCTACGACGCCGGCCACGCGTTTTTCAACGATGCCAGACCCGAGGTCTTCGATGAGCCCTCGGCCGACCTTGCCTGGCAGCGGACCCTCGGCTTTCTCCGCTCGCATCTCCACTAGGCACGCGTGTGGAACGGATCGAAAACCTGATTATCGGTGCCGGTCCCGCCGGGCTTCGGGCTGCGCAAGTCCTGGCGGGCGCAGGTCGTGAAGTTCTGGTGCTGGAGAAAAACCCCGAGGTAGGGCCGAAAACCTGCGCCGGTGGCCTGACCCGCAAGGCTGTTCGCGAGCTGACCTTACTCGGGCTACCCCACGATCTCGGGCTCGATTCAATCGGCCATGTCGCTTTCACCGGCGGCGTTGCCCGCACCCTTCATGCGGTAGCATCGACGGTTCGGACGATACCCCGTCGTGATCTTGGCCAACTTCAGCTCGCGTGGGCTCGCCGGGCCGGTGCGGAGGTGAGGGTCGGCGTTGCGGCAGCGCAGCTCGATCTCCCCTCACGGACGGTCAGCGCCGGCGGGCGAGCCATTCGCTTCGACCGGCTGATCGGCGCCGACGGGTCCGATTCCGGCGTTCGCCGCGCGCTCGGATTGCCACATCCACGGGCCTACTTCGCCGCCGAGTTCAACGTGCCGGGCCTCCGGCTCGCACCGCTCAGAGTGGAATGTGATCCCGACAACCTCCTGAACGGCTACTTCTGGGTCTTTCCGCACGAGTGCTATACATCGATCGGCGCCGTGGCGCCCAAGAAGCTGGTGGCGCCCTCCTCGGTACGCCGCTACCTGACCGCCCGGGCTCAGTCACTTGGCGCTGACCCGACGGTCGTGCCCTTCGAGGGCGCAACGCTCGAGGTACAGGCCGGCGGTTTCGATTTCCCCAACGGCGTGCACCTGGTCGGTGACGCAGCAGGAATGCCGTCCTCCCTTACCGCTGAAGGCATTTATGCGGCTCTTGTGACCGGTGAGGAAACCGCGCTGCGAATCCTCGAACCGAAATTTCCGTCACCGAAGACACGGAGGTGGTTGAGCATCAAGCGTGCTCACGATCGTTTTGCCGCCATGCTCCGGCATGGGGTGGTCCGGAACGCTGCCCTGCGTGGCATGGCCCGTCTCGCTGCCTGGCGGCCGACTTCGCGCCGCATGACGGCGTGGTTCCTCGATGGCTGACCTCCCCTTGCGCGCATTTCGACCCCGTCGTACTCTCCCCTTTCCCCATCGGCGACGGCTCGAGGAGCAGGTGCATGACGTACGTGATTGTGGAAGCTTGCGTTGGAGTCAAAGATCGGGCCTGCGTGGACGTGTGTCCGGTGGATTGCATCTACGAGGGCGAGGATCAGCTCTATATTCACCCCGACGAGTGCATCGACTGCGGGGCGTGCGAGCCGGAGTGCCCGGTCACGGCCATCTTCCCTGAAGAAGATGTTCCGGCCGACATGCAGGCGTACATCGCGAAGAACAAGGACGTTTTCAACGGCGAGACGCCTCCCGGCAGGCCGAAGAGGTAGGTCTTAGGCGTTAGCCATCAGTCATAAGGCGATTTTCAAGCGTCGACCCTCCGTGTAAACCACGGAGGGTCGCTGCTTTCGGAGGCAGTTAACGGC